>RCNJ01000415.1_pt1 | contig 16827 bp, 13 predicted proteins | sample 2041171 | NCBI WGS metagenome assembly RCNJ01 (sample SAMN09708213, study PRJNA481090) | feces metagenome | biome: feces | host: Pygoscelis adeliae | place: Antarctica: Rookery Lake | collected 2010-03-01 | reverse complement strand
CTGGCGGTATCGGTCATCGGCTGGGCCGCCCTCGCGGATCGGGTCGGAAGGCTCAAGGCCATGCAGGGTGCCGTGGTGGCCGCGGTCATCCTGGGCCTGCTGGTCCCGGCATCCCCTGGATTCGAGGCCCTGCTGGGATTGCGTTTCCTGGAAGGGGTGGCCCTGGGTGGGATCCCCGCCGTCGCGCTGGCCTACCTCAGCGAGGAAATCCACCCCCTGCACTCGGCCATCGCCGCCGGCACCTATATCTCGGGCACCACGCTGGGCGGGCTCTCGGGCCGGCTCGTGGCCGGACCGCTGAGTGAACTGGTCAGCTGGAGGGTCGGGACCCTGGCCGTCTCCCTGCTGGCCGCCATTGCCGCAGCGGTCTTCATCACGCTGGCGCCTAAACCGCTGGGGTTCACTCCCGTTCCCCGCCGGGTGCCGGGCACCCCCGGGTTGGGACGGAAACTGTGGACGAATCTGGCCAACGTCAGGCTGCTCGCCCTCTACGCGCAGGGTCTGCTGTTGATGGGCGGCTTCGTGGCCGTCTACAACTTCCTGGGCTTCCGGCTCGAGGCCCCGCCGTTCCTGATCCCCGCATCGCTGACCTCACTGGTGTTCCTTGCCTATCTCTCGGGGACCTGGTCCTCCCGGCAGGCAGGGCGCCTGGTCGGGAAGTTCGGCAGGCTGCCTTCCCTGTTGGGCTCCATCGCCGTCATGGCGATCGGCCTGCTGGTGACCCTGGTACCGCAGATCGCCGTCGTCCTGGTGGGCCTGGTGATGTTCACCGCAGGGTTCTTCTCGGCCCACGCGGTGGCCAGTGGCTGGGTCCCGCTGATCGGACGGACTGGCCGGGCCCAATCCGCCAGCCTCTACAACCTCGCCTACTACACCGGTTCCTCCCTGTTCGGTTGGGCCGTCGGACTGGCCTTCGCCCCCTATGGCTGGGCTGGCGCCGTCCTGTTCGTCCTTCTGCTCCAGGGGATCGCCGCCGGCGTGGCAGCGATCTTCCTGCGGGCCTCCGGAGCCCGTCTACCGACGACTGGGGCGCCGGCCTATGACTGAAGAACACGGGACGACGCCGGATTCCGGCACCATCGCCGGCGGCACGGCCCGCATACCGGCCCGGCTCGGACGCACCATCCTGGCCCTGGCCGTTCCGGCCTTGGGAGCCCTGATCGCCGAACCACTGTTCCTGATGGCCGACACCGCCATCGTCGGACACCTGGGGATCAACGAACTAGCGGGAGCCGGACTGGGCACCACCGTGCTGCAGACCGCCGTCGGACTCATGGTCTTCCTGGCCTACTCCACCACCCCTGCCGTCGCCCGATGGCTCGGTGCCCGCCGTCTGGACCTCGCACTGGCCGCAGGCCGCGATGGTGTCTGGCTGGCGATGGTCCTGGGTCTCGTGCTGGCCGTCGCCGGCTGGTTCGCCGGACCCGTCCTGCTGCGCGCGCTGGGAGCCGAAGGCCAGGTGCTGGGCTTCGCGCTGGACTATCTGCGCTGGTCCATGCCCGGATTGCCGGCCATGCTCCTGGTGCTCGCCGCCACCGGGGTGCTGCGCGGGCTGCAGGACACCAAAACCCCGCTGATCGTCGCCGGTGCGGGGTTCGGGGTGAACATCGTGCTGAACTTCACCCTGGTGTACGGGGCAGGACTATCGGTGGCCGGCTCGGCCATCGGCACCTCCATCGCCCAATGGGGGATGGCAGTGGTCTACCTGGCGATGTTGATCCCGCGGCTGCGTGCCGAAGGCGTTCCGCTGCGCCCGCATATCGGCGGGGTCGTGGGCACCGGAAAGGTCGGCAGCTGGCTGATGCTGCGCACGTTGAGCCTGCGCGCCGGGATCCTGGCCACGGTCTGGGTCGCCACCTCCGACGGAGCGCTGACCCTGGCCGCCCACCAACTGGTGTTCACCATCTTCGCGTTCATGGCCTTTGCGCTGGACGCCCTGGCCATCGCAGCCCAGGCGCTGATCGGAAAGGAACTCGGGGCGGGGGATCGGGCCACCGCCTCGGCACTGACCCGCCTGATGACCCGTTGGGGCCTGCTCTTCGGGGTGGGTACCGGCGTCGTCCTGGCTCTGGTGGCGCCCGTGCTGGGTGCCGTGTTCACCTCGGATGCCGAGGTCCAGCGGGCCGCAGCCATCGGCTTGTGGGTGCTGGCTGCCTCGCAGCCGTTGGCGGGGCTGGTCTTCGTGCTCGACGGGGTGCTCATCGGTGCCGGCGACGCCCGGTACCTCGCACTCGCCGGGGTCATTGCACTGGTGCTCTACGTGCCGCTGCTGGCCGGTGCCGCCTGGCTGCCGTTGGTGCCCGATCTGCCGATCCTGTGGCTGTGGTGCGCCTTCGGCATCGGTTACATGGCGCTGCGGGCCGGGACCCTGTTGTGGCGGATCCGCAATGACCGTTGGATGGCCGTCGGAGCGCCGGCCTGATCCCCTCCGTTCCGGCCGGAAGGCGCGGAGGCAACCGGGCGCTGGAACCGGGCCTCGTTGATTCCCATTAGGATCGTAGGGTGCCTGCCATCACCACGCCCCCTGAAGAAGCCTCCGCCGTCTGGAAGCCGGTCATGTTCCGCGCCGTCGTGGCCACGGCCTTCGGAGCCCTGTCGGTCTTCTGGCAGGAACCCAGCGAAGCGGTGGTGGCCTACATCTTCGCAGCCTTCCTGGTGCTGACCTCCAAATCCGTGTGGGATTTCGCGGTGGCCCGCATCGTGCCTTCCCCGGTCCGCGGGCTGCTCGGAGGCGCCGCGATCGCCTGGTCGGTCGGCGCGGTCTTCATGCTGGTCTTCGCCAGCACCGCGGCCGCCTCGATCGCCGGAGGCATCGGCCTGGCCGTTGCCGGTCTGCTGGAATTGACCGCCTACTTCCGCCACCGTGGGGACCTCGTTCCCGTCAGGGATTTCCTGATCACCGGTGCCGTTTCGCTGGTCACGGGTGTGCTCCTGCTGGCCTGGCCGGACCTGGACCAGCATGGGGTCTTCGGCGTCGCCGGTGGCGGCTCCATCATCGTGGCGGTCTTCCTGCTCATCGCCGCCTTCGGCTACCGGCATGATGCACGCGAGCGGGCCACGGAGCGGTAGACTGGAGTCGTTCCAAATTCTTTCAGGAGGCATCCCCGTGGGTTCCAACCCGTCCCAGTCGAAGCCCACATGGCAGCAGAGCATCAAGTCGCCGTTGATCTTCTCGCTGGTCGCGGGCATCATCGCTGCAGTGGTCGCATCCATCTCCGCCACCGGTGGTGGGGACAACCCGCTGCGCGTGGACATCGGACTCATCGCCTTCGGGGTGGCGTTCGTCGCCAGCCTGGTGGTCATCTCGGTGCTCGCCATGGCCAGCAAGGAGAACCCGCGTGAACTCAGTGAGGGCTCGGGAGTGAACCGGGCCTCGGATCGGCCGACCAAGAAGCAGCCCGGCCAGAAGTAGCCTCCCGGGCTCAATCGGCGGTCTCCACGCCGTCCTTGCCGTTCCATTCCTCCAGGAACTGTTCGCGCGTCATCTCCGCCAGGTCCTTGCGCAGCAACGCAGCCAGACCCTCTGCCTCGTCGATGTTGTTTCCGGTCACCCGCAGGATCTCGGCATCGTTGTCGAGGCGGCGAACCACCGCCGTGGCGCCCATGACGTCCGACCCGTCCCCGCCGAGGACCGCATCCGCGAGCCCGACGAACCAGCGACCGGCCGCCTTCAGCGTGCCGTCCGTGGCGTGCTCGAGATCCACTTCGTAGTTTTCCGAGGCGTGGTGTTCCTGGGGTTGTTCAGAGGTGTTCACAATCTCTTCCTTTCCGACGCCGATGCCTGCGATCGTGCAGCTTGAGACCAGTCTAGGGCCGTAGGGCAGCCCGGCGGTGGCGGTAGGCGCGCACATGTTCGCGATTGGCACAATTGCCCGTCTGGCAGTACAGCTTCGACCGGTTACGTGAAAGGTCCAACACCGCGGCTTCGCAGTCCGACCCCGCGCAGATCCGCAGGCGTTGCTTCTCGCCCGAACGCAGCACATCCACGATGGCCATGGCCGCCTCGACGGACATCCGTTCGGCCAAGGGGGCCGCCGGGCTGGTGGCATGCAGGTGGTAGTCCCAGTGGTCGTGTTTGACCAGTTGCGGCAAGGCGCGGGCATTGCGAAGGATGTTGTTCACGATGACCACTGCCTCGTCCTCCCCGGCGATCCACAGTCCGCGCAGGGTCCCCCGCAGATGCCTGACGCTGCGTAATTCGGCCTCGTCATGGGTCCGGCCGCCGGTGTACCCCTCGCGGGCCACGAACTCGTCCAGGTCGGCACCGGTGCGCAGCCCGTCGATTTCGGGCAGTGCCGTATTGAGTAGGTGCATGACCGACTGTAAAGATGTTTCCGTGTCAGGGGCAAACTTCATGTGACTCCTTCTGCCCCGAGAAAGCCCGGCGACGTATAGTATGTCACTAGTATACGTAGTTTCACTCCTGACGCCGTTCAGGCTGAACGCGAAATCTGCAACCACCCCGAAACAATCCCGAGGAGCAGCATGTCCGAGCAGGTCGTCACCCGGCCCGGCGCCTTCGCGCGCCCGGCGGTCCCGGGACTGTGGATCGCTTTGTTCTCCTCGGCGGTCTTCGGGATTTCCGGTTCCTTCGCCAGCTCCCTGCTCGAGGCGGGCTGGAGCAGCGGCGCGGCCGTGGCCGCGAGGATGTTCGGCGCCTTCCTGGTCCTTCTGGTTCCGGCCATCCTGGCCCTGCGTGGGCGGTGGCGTTCGGTGGTCAGCAACTGGAAGCCCATCCTGCTGTTCGGTGTCTTCGGCGTCGGCGTCTGCCAATTCGCCTTCTTCCAGGCCGTCGGCCGCTTGAGCGTGGGGGTGGCCCTGCTGCTGGAGTTCATGGCACCGGTGCTCATCGTCCTGGCCCTGTGGGCCAACAGCCGGCGCATGCCCAAGCCGCTGACCATCACCGGTACGCTGCTTTCCCTCGGTGGGCTGATGCTGGTCCTCGATCTGGGCGGAGCGCAGAAGATCGATGTCATCGGGGTGCTGTGGGGGCTGGGCGCGGCGGTCGGGTTGGCCGTGTACTTCTTCGTCACGGCCAAGGCCAACGATTCACTGCCCCCACTGGTGCTGGCCACCGGGGGGCTGCTGGTCGGGGCCCTGCTGATGCTCCTGTTCGGGGTGACCGGCCTGCTGCCGTTCACAGCGACGTTCGGGCAGGTGGGCTTCGCCGGTTTCGAGACCACCTGGTGGGTCGCCTTGGCCGGACTGGTCCTGCTGTCCACGGTATTGGCCTATGTCTCGGGGATCATGGCCGCCCGGGCGCTGGGTTCGAAGGTCGCCTCGTTCATCTCCTTGACCGAGGTCCTCTTCGCCGTGCTGTGGGCCTGGCTGCTGCTGGGTCAGCTGCCGGCACCGATCCAGCTGCTCGGCGGCGTTGCCATCGTCGCCGGCGTGCTGTTGGTGCGTGCCGACGAGCTCAAATCCCCCTGACAGGGCCCGTTCCGCTCGATGTCGGATCCTGCACCCCGCGGGGCGCGACTGCCGTGTTCCGGTGGGGTCAATGACCCTTGACCCTGCCATGTTTCGGGGCCACACTGGTTGCACATGGCGCAGTGTTGCGCACCATGCGCAACAATCGGCAATGGGGCCGGCGCCGGGGGGCCAGTTCAGGGAGTGAGCATGTCCGAGACCACAGATACCGGTGCATTCCAATCAGTCAGCACGGGTTCGCTCGTCAATCCGCATCCTGCGGTGACCTTATATACCCGGCTACGCAAGTCGCCCTACTTTTGGAAGTCCCGTGAGCACGGGGTGGCTGCCTACAGCGTCTACAACCACACGTACCACCCCCGCCATTACGGCGATCCGGTCTCCGAATACTGGTCGCTGCTCAATGACGTCACCCTCTGGGACGTCGGCGTCGAGCGGCAGTTGGAAATCAGCGGTCCCGACGCGTTCGCCTTCACCAACTACCTGATCCCGCGCGACCTGGATAAATGCGCCGTCGGACAGTGCAAATACGTCTTCATCACCGCGGCCGACGGCGGTATCATCAACGACCCGATCCTGCTGCGGGTCGAGGAGAACAGGTTCTGGCTTTCGCTCGCCGATAGCGACGTCCACCTCTGGGCGATGGGTCTGGCCCATGCCGGCGGCTGGGACGTCTCGGTGAAGGAAGTCGACGTCGCCCCGATCCAGATCCAGGGCCCCAAGGCCAAGGGCCTGATGGCCGACCTCTTCGGTGAGGACATCCTGGACCTTGACTACTACTACCTGACCCGCAGGACACTCGGAGACCTCTCAGTCGTCGTCTCCCGCACCGGGTACACCGGGGAAACCGGGTATGAAATCTACCTGGAGAACGCCAGTCGCGACGGCGGCAAGCTCTGGGACATGGTCTGGGAAGCCGGGCAGGCCCACGACCTGCGTGTGATCGGCCCCTGCCACATCCGCCGCATCGAGGCCGGCATGCTCGCCTACGGCTGCGACATCACCCTGGACACCAACCCGCTGGAGGTCGGCTACGACTACAACTGGATGATCAATCTGGATCAGAAAGCCGATTTCGTCGGCAAGGAGGCCCTGCGCGGCATCCGGGCCGAAGGCATCACCCGGCTGATGGTCGGCCTGCAGATCGACGGGCCACCACTGGGCAGCTACAACGATGGCTCGATGATCGAACCCTTCCCGGTCTCCGAAGCCGGTGGCGACGAGCTCGGACAGGTCACCAGCGCCTGCTTCTCACCGCGACTGGAACAGAACATCGGGCTGGCCATGGTGCCGGTCGGCCTCAGCGCGGAGGGGACCACCGTGGTGGTGCATACCCCCGAAGGCGCCCGGCAGGGGATCGTGGTGCGCAAACCCTTCATCGACCCGACCAAGGAGACGCCGAAGGCCTGAAGGCACCTCGAACCAGGACCAACCAGGAGCAGCCATGAACCAGTCAACGCAACCGACACCCCCGCCGACCGACGGGGCGCCCCGCTCCCGCGAGCCGTCCGGCGGGAGTCTGCCAGGTAGCGCCGACGTCGTCATCATCGGCGCCGGCATCGTGGGCAGTTCACTGGTCAAGCACCTCGCCGAGGCCGGGTGGCGGAACATGGTCCTGCTGGACCAGGGTCCGCTGCCCGACCCGGGCGGTTCCACCGGCCATGCCTCGAACTTCATCTTCCCCGTGGACCACCACCGCAACGTCACCGAATTGACCGTGGAGTCGATGAACCAGTTCAGGGACCTGGGCACGTTGACCACCTGCGGGGGCATCGAAGTCGCCCGCAACGACGCCAGCCACAACGAACTGCGCCGTCGGCTGGCCTCCGCGAAATCCTGGGGCGTCGACGCCGAACTCATCGATCCCCGACGCATCGGCGAACTCGCCCCGTTGATCGACACCTCGCTGCTGACCGGGGGATTCCACACCCCCGCCGCAGCCGTCGTCGACCCCCTTCTCGCAGGGGAACTGCTGCGAAAGACAGCGTTCGACGCCGATGCGCTGCGGCTTTTCGACAACACCGAAGTCACCGGGCTGCTCACCGAACCCGCGGTGTCCGGTGGTCCGGCACGCATCACCGGGGTGCGCACCAGTGCGGGGGACATCGCCACCGAAACCGTCGTCATCGCCTGCGGGGTCTGGTCCCCGAAGATCGGCGCGATGGCCGGGGCCGCTCTTCCGCTCACCCCTGCCGTGCATCAGATGATCAACCTCGGACCCATCCCCGGATTCGAGGCCAGCGGTGTGGAGATCGATACCCCGATCATCCGCGATATGACCGCCAAGATGTATGAACGCCAACGGTGGGGCGAATTACAGATCGGTTCCTACGCCCACCGGACGATCCTGCATGAAGCCGAATCGTTGGCCCGGGTGGGTACGGTCCCGTTGTCCCCGACCCAGCTCCCCTTGAGCGAGGCGGATTTCTCCGAACCCCTCGAGCATGCCCGGCAGCTGTTCCCGATGCTGCGCGAACCCGGGTTGGAGCGCAGCCTGGCGATCGACGGGCTGCTCTCACTGACCCCCGACGGCGGGGCCCTGCTCGGGCCCACCCCCGAAGTCGAAGGGCTCTGGTCCGCCGCAGCGGTGTGGATCCGCGAGGCACCCGCGGTGGGGAAGTACCTGGCCCAGTGGATGACCGAGGGCTCGGCCGAGGCCGATCTGCACGCCGACGACATCGCCCGGTTCCACCCCTCCCAACGCACCCGCTCCTATGTGCGGGCCCGCGCCGAGGAAGGGTTCCCGAAGACCTACGGGATCGTGCACCCGCGGGAACAGTTCCTCAGCGCCCGCGACCTACGGCGCTCGCCGATCCACGGGCGGCATATCGACAACGGTGCCGAGTTCTTCGAGGCTGCCGGATGGGAACGCCCGCAATGGTTCGCCTCCAATGCCGACCTGCTGACCGAGTTCGGCGACGCGGTCCCGCGGCGGTCCCAGGAGTGGGATGCCCGCTGGCATTCGCCGATCAGCGCCGCCGAACACCTCTGCCTGCGTGACCGCGGGGTGATGATCGATCTCTCGGCCTTCGCCCAGTTCGATATCGCCGGGCCCGGCGCCATGGACTTCCTGCAGTCCCTGGCCATGGCCCAGGTCGATCGACCCGTCGGACGCATCATCTACACCCCGCTGTTGGATCCTTACGGTGGATTCCGTTCGGACCTCACCCTGGTCCGGCTGGGGATCGGCCACTACCGGGTCATCACCGGGGCCACCGACGCGGGGCGCGATGTCGCCTGGCTGCGCAGCCACCTGCCCGCCGATGGTTCCGTCCACCTCGCGGATCTGACGGCGGCCACGGCGACCGTCGGGCTCTGGGGGCCGAAGGCCCGGGAGGTCCTGGCCTCGGTGAGTGCCAACGATGTTTCCGATGCCGCCTTCGGCTTCGGTACCGCGGCCCATATCAGCGTGCGCGACATCCCGGTGTTGGCCCTGCGCATCTCCTACGTTGGTGAGCTCGGCTGGGAGCTGCACACCGAGGTCGATCAAGGCCTGCGGCTGTGGGATGCCATCGCCGAAGCGAGTCGCCTCTTCGACCTCCGTCCGGCAGGAATCGGCGTCTACGGGGGCTCGGCGAGACTGGAGAAGGGCTATCGGCTCATGGGTGCCGAACTTTCGGCCGACTACAATCCGGTGGAGGCCGGGCTGGCGTTGCCACGGGTCAAGGACGCCGGGTTCATCGGCAAACCCGCTTACCTGCGGGCCCGTGACACTAATCCCGCTGCCGTGTTGTGCACGCTGGGAATGGATGCACCGGCAGCCGGTGCGGGGCCGGCGCGGTACCCGAGCGGCAGCGAACCGATATTGACCGTCGAGGGGGAAGCCATCACCGATGCCAGGGGACGCCGCTCCTTCGTCACCAGTGCCGGTGACGGGCCCTCGGTGGGCAGTTACCTGCTCATGGCCTACCTCCCGCCGGAACAGGCGCAGGAAGGCAACCACCTGTTGGTCGAGTACCTGGCCGAACACCACCGGGTCACCGTCCTCAGCGCCGGCCGGACCCCCGTGTTCGATCCCGAGAACCAGAGGATGCGGGGTTGAGCGATGAAGTTGCCAACCAACCTTCCGCAGGGAACCGCACTGGTAGCGTGAGCGCCATGACGGCACCGAGTGAACGCATGGCCAGAGGAAGCATCCAGTCCGTCGATCGTGCCGCCATCGTCCTGGAGTTCCTCGCGAGCGAAGGGGCCAGCACCGTCAGCGCCGTCGGCCAGGAACTCGACGTGCATAAGTCGACGGCCTTCCGGATCCTGAGCACCCTGGCCGGTCACGGCCTGGTCGAGCAGCGCTCGGACAGCACTGAATACCAACTGGGCCACGGCCTCATCCGACTGGCCCAAGCCGTCCCGACGACCGCCAGTTTCAGCCCGCAGGTGCATCAGGCGTGCGTCTGGTTGGCCGGCGAATGCCTGGAAACGGTCACCTTGAATGTCACCGAGGGTGGGGAATCGGTGACCATCGACCAGATCCTGCCCGCCTCCTCCGTGGTCGGACGCAGCTGGCTGGGTCGCCGAACCCCGCTGCACTGCACGTCCCCGGGCAAGGTCTCGCTGGGTTTCCAGCCCGCCTCAAGCCGTGAGCAGCTGCTGCGCAGGGCGTTGAAACGCTTTACCGCCTCCACGATCACCGACCGCAAGTTGCTGTCCGAGGAAATCACGACGACGGCGCAGCGCGGCTACGCACTGTCGCTGGAGGAATTCGAAGCGGGATTGACCTCGGTGGCGGCACCGGTCTTCGGCGCCGACGGGGTCATGATCGCCCAGATCGGTGTCGCCGGCCCGTCGTACCGCCTGGGAGGGGAGGCGTTGGAGATGACGATCGCCTTGGTCCAGGAAGCCGGCCGCCGAGCCTCGGCGTAGGGGCCTCAGGCGTTTTCGAAGGCGGGGTACGAGACCTCGTAACCGAGCCGCTTGAGTTCTGAAACGATCTCCACCTTGTGTTCCTGGCCCTTGGTCTCGACCTTGACGCCGATCTGCACCTCGGTTGCCGCCAGCCCGCTGGTCGTTCGGTCATGTTCGACGTTCACCACATTGCATTCGGTGCGCGCCAGCACGGTGAGCAGTTCTACCAGCGATCCCGGCCGGTCGGGTACACGGACGATCATCTGCATGAAGCGCCCGGCAGCCACGAGACCATGCTGCAGCACCCGATTGAGCACCAGGGTGTCGACGTTCCCACCGGAGAGCACGACGACGACGGGCCCCTCCAGGTCCTCGGCGCCTTCGAGCACGGCAGCGATTCCTGCGGCGCCGGATGGCTCCACGACCATCTTGGCCCGCTCGCTCAACAGCAGCATCGCCTCACCGATCTGCTCCTCCGTCACCGTACGGATCTCGGCGACGTGATCGCGTACGATCCCCAGGGTGAGTTCGCTCGGCGAAGGCACCGCGATCCCATCTGCAATGGTCGCCATCTTGGCCAGACGTACCGGCGCCCCTTCGAGCAGTGATGCCGGGAAGGCAGCCGCTCCTTCGGCCTGCACGCCGATGACGCGGGCTCGGGACCCCGATAGGTGTACGGCAGTGGCGACCCCGGCGAGCAGGCCTCCGCCACCGGTGGGGACGATGATCGTCCCGACGTCGGGAACCTGTTCCAGTACTTCGAGGCCCAGGGTGGCCTGGCCGGTCACGATATCGACGTGGTCGAACGGCGGGATGAAGACGCGCCCGCTGGTCGCGGCCTCCGCCTGGGCAAATTCGATGGATTCCGCTAGATCACCACCGGCCAGACGTACCTCGGCACCGTAGGCACGGGTAGCCGTCACCTTGGGAAGGGCTGCCCCCATGGGCATGTAGACGAGGCAATCGATCCCCAACTCGCGGGCGGCCAGAGCCACCCCCTGGGCATGGTTGCCTGCGCTTGCGGCGATCACCCCGCGTCGGCGATCGGCCTCGCTGAGCGCCGAGAGCCGCGTGAACGCACCGCGCAGTTTGAAGGAACCGGTCCGCTGCAGGTTCTCGCATTTGAGGAACACCGGCACCCCGGCCAGTTCGCTGACCGAGGAGCTGGTTTCGATCGGCGTGCAGGATGTCACGTCGCTGAGCAGTTCCCTGGCCTGCTCGATGTCTGAAAGAGCAATCGGCGAAACGCCGTCGTTGACCGGACCCGATGCGCACATGATGAAACTCCTCCAGCTCAATGAACGGTACTCCCGAGTGGAAAAGGTCGACTCGTTCGCGTGGGCGGGGGCCGGAGTGTTGGACGCCTTAATTTTCGGCACCCGCACCATGGCCATCGTGAATCCGCCCACCTCGTTCGGGAGTAATCTCCTTCACCATAAATCAAATATCTGGGGTGCGCGAGGGCTCCCGCCGCTGCCCCATCGGCCGGCATCCGTCGTGTGGGCCGCTCAAGATCACACACCCAGCCTCTTGATAGCGCATAACGACGTAACTAAACTAAGTTAGGTAGACCTAATAATCTATTTAGGGTTATGTTTCAACAGTTGGGAGTCCACATGACTGAGGTACAGGAACTAGCAGCCTTCGTCCACCAAGCAGACTCGGCCAAGATGTCGGCCGCAGCGCGAGAGCAGCTGAAAATCCATGTCCTGGATACGCTCGGGGTCGCGATCGGAGCCCTCGACGCCGAGCCCATCTCCTCGATCCGAGGTCTACTGGAGGATCTGGGAGGCACCGAGCAGGCCACCATGATCGGAGGCGGGAAGTCCACTGCCGAACGGGTGGCCTTCTTCAACTCGGCGCTTTCACGCTATTTGGATTTCATGGACTCCTATCTGGCACCCAAGGAGACCAACCACCCGTCCGACAACCTGGGAGCGGCGCTCGCCGCGGCGGAAATGGCCGGGGCCAGCGGCAAGACCTTCCTGGATGCCCTGGCGGTCGCCTATCAGGTCCATACCCGCCTCTCCGATGTCGCCCCGGTCCGTGACAAGGGGTTCGACCACACCACCCAAGGCGCCTACGCAGCCGCCGCATCCGCGTCCAAGGCGATGGGTCTCTCCGCCGCGCAGACGGCCAACGCCATCGCGATGGCCGGCACCGCCAACAACGCGCTGCGCGTGACCCGGACGGGGGACCTCAGCCATTGGAAGGGGCTCGCTTACCCTCACGTATCGAAGGAAGGCACCTGGTCGGCACTGCTGGCTTCGCGCGGTATCACCGGCCCGGCGCAGGTCTTCGAGGGCAATAAGGGCTTCAAGGAATCCATCGCCGGTGATTTCACCATCGACTGGTCGGGAGAGGATCTGGAAAGCGTGCTGCGCACCATCATCAAGAAGCACAACGCCGAGATACATTCCCAGTCCGCACTGGAGGCCGCTCTGGACATCCGCAGCCAAGAAGGCTTCGACGCCAGCTCGGTGCAATCGGTCCGGCTACGTACCTTCGATGTCGCATGGAACATCATCGGTGGCGGCGAGGAAGGCGATAAGCGCAACATCACCGCCAAGGAGGAAGCCGACCACTCCCTGCCCTGGATGCTTGCCGTCGCTCTATTGGATGGTGAGGTGAGCCCCGAGCAGTACACCCCCGCGCGCATCGTCGCCGGGGACGTGCAGGATCTGATGGGCAAGGTGGAGATCAGCGAGGACCCGGAATTCTCCCGGCGCTTCCCGCAGCACATGCCCGCTGACCTGGAAATCATTCTGGCCGATGGAACGCGGTTCCATTCGGTCCGGGATTCCTACCAGGGGTTCCATGACGACCCGTTGGATTGGGGGGGTGCACGGCGGAAATTCGATGCCCTCGCTTCACCCTTCGCCAGCAACGAGCTGCGCGACAGGATCGCCGAGACGGTGCACACCATCGACGAGCACCAGGTCTCGGACCTGACCGCCCTGCTGGCCCAGGTCAGCACCCAGCGGTCCTGAACAACCCCTCGAGCCCGAACAGGCACGAGTTTTCTAAGGAGACATTGTGACCCACGAGATTTCTCAAGACGTTTCATTCAACTTCGTCCCCCGGGCGTACCGCCCGTCGAAGCCGCGCACCTTTGGGCTAACCGAGATCCGTGCGCCCTACTACGCCACCTTCGGTACCCGGCACCTGCAAGACGTCTTCGACGTCGCCGGCCCCTGGGTGGACGGCATCAAATGGGCAGGAGGATCCTTTGCCTTGGTTTCGCCCGAACAGGTCAAGAAATTCAGTGACATCGCCCACGACAACGGAGCCTACGTCTCGTCCGGAGGATGGATCGAGACCGTGCTGCGCTACGGCAACGACGCGGTGGACCAGTATTTGAAGGAAGCCAAGGACGTTGGCTTCGACACCATCGAAATTTCCACCGGTTTCATCATGCTCAACACCACCGGCCTGCTGCGTCTGGTCGAAAAAGTCACCAAGGCCGGTCTGAAAGCCAAGCCTGAGCTGGGCATCCAGGTCGGTTCCGGCGGGGACTCCGGGGAAGCAGAGCTGGCAGCGGAGTCGATGAAGGACATCGGCGACCTGACTGACCGTGCGACCCGATGCCTGGATGCCGGCGCCGACATCATCATGATCGAATCCGAAGGCATCACCGAAAACGTCACCGAGTGGAACACCGGCGCCGCCGCGTCCATCATCAACACGGTGGGGTTGGAAAAGGTGATGTTCGAAGCAGCAGACGGACCGGTTTTCGAGTGGTACATCAAGAACTACGGGAACGAAGTGAACCTGTTCGTGGACCACTCACAGATCCTTCAACTGGAGGGCCTGCGCCAGAACATCTGGGGCAATAAGTCCACGTGGGGGCGCGTGATCAACCCGGCCCCGTAGGCCCCATCAGGTAATCAACACCGTCGTGCGCATGGCCTGGCCCATGCACCGACGGTGCTTTTTTGTGCTCAAGGTGATCTCGGAGACCTTTCCCGTTCGGGGCACCAAACTGGTGGGATCATGGGGTTAAGCCATCAACGACGATGGTTCGCTCGGGCCCGGCATCCGTGCCGGGGCCACGAAATGGAGGTACCCCATGATTGACCCGAAGACTCTCGCCGAAAACGATCCGCGACGGCACACCATGCAGGTTCGTGCACGGCTGACGGAGCTTGCCGAGCATCTCCGCGAGGATGTCGACAAGGTCGACGAGCCACGCTTCAAGGCCTTGTTCGAGACATCCGCCGAGGTCCTGACCGGTCTGGAAAAGGCCTTTGCGGGCTACGAGGAAAAGTCAGGCAACGCCTGGCGCTAGACGTTCGATGTTCCAGGCCGGGCCGCAGGTAAGTCGCGACCCGGCCTGCTGCTGTTCAAAGGCGAGCCCGCGTGGCCGACCAGAGTCCGCCCACCTCCTCCATGGTCGGTGCAACTGGTTGTGCCGCCGGACCCCGCTGTGTTGCATTTCGCAGGGCAAGGCGCTGGTAGGTTTTCAGTGCAGCAGCCGCGGGCAGCTGCTGCGCTGACCCAGGAAGCGCTGTTCCGTGTCCGCGAACACTTATCGCAAGTTGCTGGCAGAGGGAAATAGTACGACCTCGCAGTGTGGTTACGCGCTGTCGCTGGTCTGTCGCACCGTCTGGACGAGGAAGCTCTGGATATGACCACCGCGGTGGCTCCGGAGGCCAGGCTCGGGCACAAGTCTCGTTTCCCTAAGTCACTGCTGAACATCGAAGGTTGCCGTTCTTCGCTCGAACCGGAGCAGGGAAGTGGCGTCCACTTTACAGGTCCGCCCGGTCAGGAGCACCCTCACGGGCTGGCCCGAGGGCGATAAGGCGACATCAACGTATTGGGACATTCCGCCACAGTAAAGAGTGCCCCCAGGCACTTTGCTCCTGAACGCGCGGCCCGGCGAAAGGAGACCACCGTCGAGCGGTGACCCGCCCAGGCCCGCCTGAAAGACCCGCGTGCACGTGGACGGGTTCTCGATGGCCAAGATCGGATAGCCGACGCGTCCTGAGGGAGTGGGCGGCTTCTTCTGGCAATGACCCACGAAGGATAGAGGTGCGGCGCAGGCTCCAGGGAGGGTGGGCATTGTCGGGAGACCCATAGGCAGCTCAACGGAAATGACCGCGTAAAGACCAGGGAAAACGAATACTAGATCTTCGGGTGACTATAAAGTGTGCAATGCAACATGGAAGAGAAGAGAAAAGAAGTATGTAGGTACAGGAATATGACAGTCGGGACTCAATAAAAGCGGTCGGGCATGGGCACGCCATTTAGCACTGTCCAGTGTGGGCGGTAGACCGAATAACCGCCGCTCCCGGACGGGATCCAGCAGATAGCATAATTGGAAGTGCCGCCAGGCTGGGGACGGCCATGAATCGGTGAAATGGTGTTCAAATAACTGCAGTGCAAGGAATCCCAGCATGAGGAAACCGCACCAAAGACGCGAACGTTCTAAACGACCTCAGCCCGGATGAGGCCGCGAAGATGCTGAACTCCTACGGGCTCCTCGGAGCTTGCTTTGAGCTCTCCAATGACGACGAATTGGGCGGACGCTGGTGTCGCCGTCAGTTCGACCAAGGAATGACCACGATCGAAGGACAAGCATGACCGACGAGCAGGAACAGACGGTAGACAGCGCCGACGAGGGAAGGCACGGTGCCTCGCCCTCGCGTGCGATGCTGCAGCGCATCCGCAGCGGAGCGCTGCTCTTAGTTCTCACGAGGACGACCGACATCCTCGGCCGGGTCCTCCTCGTCGTGATTGCGGTTGTTGGCCTGTCCTATCTCCTGTCCGCGCTATGGATCATCGTGCTCCCGCTGATCCTTGCCCTTCTTCTGGCCTCGATCCTGTGGCCCGTGAATGGGTTCCTGCGCCGGTTCGTCCCGGGGGCGGCAGCCGCCGTCATCACGGTCGTAGGTCTACTGGCGGCCGCGATCGGAGTCGTTTGGACCGCTGCGGCACTCTCGGTGGATGGTGCGCGGGAACTGTCGAACAAGGCGGTGGACAATGTGGGCAATCTTGGCCAGTTCGCGGATTCGTTGCCATTCGCCGTTCCCGACGTCGATGAACTCCTCACCTCGGCACTTAGCTGGCTGCAGAAAAATTCCGGCGAGATCCTGACCCAGGTGTCCTCCGGTCTCGGGACGGTCGGCACCGTGACTGTGACGATCCTGCTGACGCTGGTTCTCACGTTCTTCTGCCTTAAGGACGGCGACAAGTTCTCCGGATGGCTCCTGCGTTGGACGACCGGCACGGTCTTCACGCACGCCGCCGAGGTGTCCTCGAGGAGCTGGAAGACCCTGTCCGCCTACGTCTCGTCGCAGGCCGCCGTAGCGCTCGTGGACGCCGTCTTCATCGGACTCGGTCTCTGGATCCTTGGTGTCCCGCTCGCCCTGCCGCTGGCGGTCCTGATCTTCTTCGGCGGGTTCCTCCCGGTCATCGGCGCGGTCGCGACCGGGTTACTGGCCACCTTCGTGGCGCTCCTGTCCGATGGCTGGGTCACCGCGCTGATCGTCCTTGGCATCGTCTTGCTTGTGCAGCAACTCGAGAGCAATGTCCTGCAACCGGTCCTGGTCGGTA
>RCNJ01000414.1_pt1 | contig 16871 bp, 9 predicted proteins | sample 2041171 | NCBI WGS metagenome assembly RCNJ01 (sample SAMN09708213, study PRJNA481090) | feces metagenome | biome: feces | host: Pygoscelis adeliae | place: Antarctica: Rookery Lake | collected 2010-03-01 | reverse complement strand
GTGTCGAGCTGTTAGAACATCAGCGAGACATGCTCTGACAACAGAACAAGACGTGTTTGAGTAAGGTAAAGACGCCTAGACTCAACAGCATAGACTGTAAATTCTATGCTATGATGCTGTTGGTACATCCACCATTACTACTATCACTGTTGCCCATTTATGAGGCAGTGAAGACGCTTGTGTGGTAGATATTTTGTAGCAAAGGGTCGGCTGTGTCCCAGTATTAGGCCTGCTTATAACGGTGTTTTGTTTTCTGCAAAAACGTAAGCGTCTATCTACGATTGTGACCACTCAAGACATACTGGCCAGAAAATTTGCAGCTCCATACCTGAAACAATATGGATTGAAAGGGCAAAATAGCCTGCTCTCTTTTCAAAATAAATCATGTGACAGAGGGCAGCAGCATAGGTCCTTGGCTAATCAGGTTGTGTTTCTGATCGATAGAATAGTGGTTTATCCAGGAATTCTTCTTTGAAGGTGACTGTGAAGTCTTTATGAAGTGTGTCCGGGAATAGATTTTGGCCGTGCAAAAGCGCAACATCTGTGTAGGCTATAGCAATAAGAGGTATAACGGGACAAACCTGTCAACAATGAGGCTGTTCCGTAAGTTTTATCTTAATCCTGTGTTTGTTAGCTCTTTGCAGAACGAATTCTATCCTTTAGATATAGTCTTACGGAACTCCATCATTTCTGTGACCTTTCAAGAGACGAAATGTGATTGTTAGGTTAAGCATTGGCTTTGAATTTTTGCCACTCGAAGCTCTAACAAAGCACCCTGGAGAGGGTCAGTGATTAAACTATAAGAATCATACATTTTGCTCACACTGTACGTTAGAGCCTCGCAAGACCCTTTCACAAAGATGATTCAACAATTGCGCCTGGACGAGCTGAAGTGTAATATAGAAGCAGAAAGAATAGATGTAGTTTGAGCCGGGTCTCTTTTGCTTTACAGTTGTGGCCATCCCCTTGTCAGAGGAAGGAAGCAATGTCGAAGAGATCCTGCTCGTCACAGACGTATTTCTCCTGGTGTCTCCCTACAAAACCATTCTCTTCTGCCAATTCGCTTTGGATTTATTTATTGAGATTTGCTTTGGATATAGTGTCCTTCGGAATCTCAATCCCATTGTTTCTTTTTTGTGTTATGACTACATTCACTGCCTTTTCCGGCACTGTGGCGACGGGAAGATGAAGATTGCCATATAATCCCTGACCCTCAATGGCCAGCATACGAGATAAGACTTTAAGGTTCTGACGTGTTGGTGGCAGCTGCGCACCTCCGTTACCTCGTTTTTCAAACATGCCACAGTTAGGAAAGGTTTACACACGTAAGTGACGTCATAACTTACTGAGTCCATGTTTGACGTGCTATGCCATAGGATTTCTTTGTTGCTGGGGAGAGGCAGGTATCTTGGTTCTTTTCAACCGAGACCAGGGCACTCTCCAACCACTCATTGGAGTGAACCTCTTTTGGTCGAGACATAGGGCCGATGTTCTGGATATAGGACGGAATGGGAGTATATTGAAAAGGTAGCCAAATGGGCTGGAAGTGAAAGCTCAGGACGAAAAATAGCACGAGAGGTATTTGGGATATGGATTGTGATAAATGGAAAATAAGTTGGGGATTGTGGCTTATGATGGTTAACAGGAAACGGTCAGAGTGTTGGAAACAGGGAGCAGGCCAGGCCGCGGTCTCTTCAATTACGAGAAGCAAGATGTGACTTAGGAATTACAAAATACCATGTACCATGTACCATGTACCATGTACCATCCACCATCCACCATCCACCATCCACAATCCACAATCCACCATCCACAATCCACCATCCACCATCCACCGTCCACCATCCACCGTCCACCGTCCATCGTCAATCATCCACGATCCATCCACATACACCGTCCACCGCCCACCGCCCACCAAAGTTCGTAATGGGTGTAAAACGGACAGTAGGTGGGGAAAGGGGTCTGATGCATCGATTAACAACGCCGGTCTAGTGGTAAAATCCATCGTTGCCAAGGGATTCCAAATATCGAGATTGGATGGGGCCCGTGTTCTATTCACGGTCGATGCATTTGTTTTGTTTTTCCTGTTCCTCATTGTAACTGTAAACTGAATGAGACAGGACATTGTTGGAAAAGTGTTTGTGGAGTCTCTTGATGGTAGTGTTTGACGTTTGTTGTGGCTGGGGCCAATCCCAGGAGGTGTGAGTGACAACGATGATTTTTGCTTTGTGTCTGTGCACGGTAGACAAGTGGTTGGCAGATCATGGTCCTGAAATTGGCATGAAGGGAGAAGTGGACATCTGAAAATAGACTCATAAGACATGGTAGCAAGCGGCGGAAGAGCAATTGGTAGTCATACAACACGGAGGCCATTCCGCCACTGCCCCTTTTGCGCACGTTTTCTAACCCTACGCTGTGTCTAGAGGCTCCAAACAAGTGTATATCCTAACAATTGATATCCTGGTACTCCATTCTCCACCTTCGAGACCGTAAACTTGCACATATTCCGAGGACACAAAGCTTGGCAGAGGTTGATCTGGAAGGGCTGACAAAGTCGAGGAACGTGTCACTTGACGCCGTGTGCTTGTGATCCATGCAGTGGTGAACGGAAGGGGAAAGCTGAGGGACATCCGAGTCGGTGTGCGAGTGAGGTGATTGTAAAGAAACCCAGGAGCATTTGTGAGAAGTATTCTCTTTGTATTCTCCGCGCTGTGTGAATGACAGCCAGTAAGTGGCGTCAAGAGGAGGCTGAGTGAGTACGTGTAAGACTTACAGTGATTTGACCGAGAGCTCCGGTGTCGAGAACGGAAAGCAGCATATTGTATTCTCCGACGTCAGATGAAATGGGAATAGCAAGAATATACTGGAATTGTCTGACAGAGCTGTCGAGTATCTTCCGCCTGTGTCAGGTTTGGGTAGGAGTGTGGTCAGCGCTTGCGTAATGGCAGCTGTGCTTGGGATGACAGACCCGCTGTGACAGTTCGCTGTGACAGTTGCTCAAATGCTGCAAATCTTCGGAGTGGGGTGCTTTTTTGTGGCGGAGGGGTTTTTTCAGGGTCGAATAGCAATAAATGTACGAGGTATTCTCGGATTGGGCCCTTGCCGAACATCCCTCCTCCGACAAGGATGGATGGGATAGCGATGTCGGGCAGGTGCATGACTCTATCATGAACGGCTTAGGGCAAAAGCAGCGAACCGGTTGGAGAGAAATCCATGGAAATGCTTGAGTTCTGCAATCACAAAGATTTGTTTGTCAACCGGAGTTCTATCGTAGTGAATCTGCTGCTCGGGTGAGGGGGGCTCACTGCTGTGAGGCGGCAGACAGTCGTCCTAAAGAGAACATTAGCCATTCCACAGACTATAATCAAGGACGTCTTCCGAACGACGGATGCCAGACGGGCTGGAGATCGCCCCTCAAAACAAAGGCGTGGCAGTCTCGCCATGTTGCCCAGGGCTCCTGATATGATCGACACATCGTCCCATGAGCATCAACGCCACAATGGCACTGCTGTTAATAGTTGGCCTGCTGTACCCTCTTAGATATCCAAATGTGGTGAGCTCGAGATCGAAACTTGTTCATGATAAGCAATGTGATACTTGAGCGCATCCTTCAGGCCTCGGAAAAAAACTCGTCTCCAATGTGGCTGCCTAGGTCCGACGTGCATTCAACTTTGACAGATAACGGTTAATTTGTTGTGTGACAATGGTACGTGTGCGACCATTCATATTCCATCATCCGGCCGCCCTGGCCATGTCAACCACGTGGCTCGGAGCTTGGGTCGATGTTTTTATTCTTAGACTGGCGAGTATTCAAAATACCAAAAATGTTTCGTCGGTACGTCCGGCGGCAACGAGTTAGCCAAGGAAGGGTATGACAAATACTCGGAACTGGGAAGCTCATACTGTGCATCGTTTGCCCTTTGACCAATCGCAGAACTAGTATCTGGTCGCCACCAGACAGGATTTGAACAGCAGCACAAGCTGACCACGATATACTTTTGTTCCTCACCGTGTAGCCCAGATGTGAGCACAGAAACTCAGCATGAACTGGTGGAGATGAAGCTGCTTGAAGATATCTGTCGAATGTGAATGTGTCAACGGAGCCTTCTGCGGTGCTTTACTTCATGCTCATGCATTAAGGTACTGTCTGAAGAGCCCTCAAGGCTTCGGGATTACCGCGGCGAAGTATCCAGAATAACCAGATCAATATAAGCAAACTTTATCCTGAAACGCAGCGTCTATAGTGGGGTAGTCGACACGTGAGACAAGGATATGTTGTGTGACGGCGCCACTGGTTGACAGTGACGCCAGGGTAGCACATCATGAACTTTGAAGGAAAGCAGCAATGATACCGTAGCCTTTAACACACCGGACGAGGATGAGAACAAGCTACTGCAGGTACTCGGGTGTCATGCATGCAAGTGTTGACAGACAATAGGAATATTTCTGTAAGCACTTGCAGAACACCTTGCGACGTCACTTGATGGAAACGTCACTTGATGGAAACATGGAGAAGAGCAAAGCAGAAGTGAAGACTTTTCATAGTATCAAGAGTCTAACCCCGTCTCCTTGCCCGGCTCAGGCCGAGAACCAACAGTAAAGTATAGCGTCGCACACGATTCATTTTAAGCCGTCGTCATTAGGGAACCGCATCCATCAGACACAAACTTGGCACATCTCCCATTCCCTTAACTTTTCTTCTCTCCTGATCCCTTTAGTACGCCGTATCGATGCAATGGTATCTCAAAAATCCCAATAGAAGTGAGTGAAAGAAAGTTGGATAGCCGAATTAGGGGCGTGTAGTTGCAATAGTGAGAATCGTTCCGTCGTTGTTGCTTTTGGTTCTGAATTGCATTGAAAGTCGCAAAAATGGTTTCGAGATGCGGATGATGCTGCGAGTGGGTCAGAACCATAAAAGGCTTTCTGGCAATTGTTTTAGATCATACTTACAGTAGCTTTAACAAACACTGGCGCATGGTCTGCAGGTCTTCAGGTGGCAGTATTTACACTCAAAGATGAACCAGTGCGGCCCAGAGTGGCAGAGGTTGCACATCCATTGGATCAAAGTTGACTCAGACTTGATGATCTCGAAGTAATGCGGGCAGTAGGATGCGACGGTCATGGTGTCTGAGTTGTCGGTCGCAGATGGCGTATGATGGCGTATACTGATCAGAACATTAGCAATGCAAACATCGGACGCTGTGGCCTTCGTGCCTCTGTAGAGTTTCAATTGCGTTGTGAGAGTTGTTGCAGGTTGTGATTCGCTTAAGAGGCTTGAAGGATTGTGGTCGAAGGTCGATTATGGTGTGGTGCGCGATGAAGATATATGAAGCAAGAGGTCGAGGTGGGCCTCGTTCGAGCGTGTGTAAATGAGGGTGATAAAAGCGTTGCCAACAAAACGCAGAAGTTATGAGCACGGCTGAGGATTTAACTCAAACGGTCGAACACAGCGTTTGTGCACTTTGGAACAGCGTTCGTGTTCACGGCTGAGCACCAGCTTTATATCACTGAGACAGCTCCGATCTTCTGCTGGAGGATTTGATGCCACTTGCAGCGATCTTTGTTAAGTGTCACCAACTGAGCTACGGGGAAAACATCAAGCTCGCACAGAATGCATGGTCTCTGCCTTCCGAAGTTTGGTCTGGAGTATTTGAAAAACTGAACGGTTATCTGATGAAATCAATTGACGTGCTTGGTAGCAAATAGTGCAGCCGCGATGCAGTTTGTTTGGAATACGATATGTCAGACAACTTGTCTTGTAGCACTGTGCTCGGCCGCTCGCGAAATTTTGTCGGTTATTATCGAATATAAGCTGTGAAGAACCTGTAATCGGAGTGAAAAGACACAAAAAGCATGATACAGGAGTCAAACGAGGAACAGACGAGGATAAGTATGCCATCTCGAGCTTTGACAAGCAGACCCACGGATGAAATTGTGAAGGCACGGCCCACGGTAAACAAACGGAGGCCACAAACTTGCTTAGCGGCGGTAGAGGGAGAAGAAATATACTTCGTGCCGCTGGCAGAGACGTGCTCAAACTTTTGAGAGATCGTCAAGTGCTTGTCAAGCCACAAAAAGTATTTTGTGACAGCCGATGCAGAAGTGGTCCAGCTCAAACGAACACCTGCGGTGATTCCTTAATGTGCCATCCCAAACGCTGGGCGCGCTAAACGGCGGCCTAAGTCATGCGAGTGTAACTACGTTTGGGCGTATAATATTCCCCCCTACTTCTGGCCACCTAGGAGGCAAAATTTGTGCTGCCCCTCGAGCAATCTTTTGGCTGCCAACTGCTACGGACATTCGCCGGAGCGCTTGGGCTCTAAGCGCTACCCATGTTACCGTCACTCAGTTTACCTCGGAGCCTATCTACATCGCAAAATCATCAACAACCCTCATTTGAATTTTACACCACCTTTTACGGCAAACAGCATGTTGGTGGTGGTGTTTGACGAAATGAGAATTGCTTGCATATCAACGTGTGTTTTACCAACCTCACCCCTGGCGCCTTCAAAGCTAGCTCGGTGTGGCATCCTCATTTCGGCCTCCGAGAAACGCATGTGCATGACACTGATCTTCACGAACTGCGATTTAGTTTTGCTTCGACACCTTAGCATTGTGTTCCCATGTGCGACGACCTTATTTCGACGTCGTGCCATGATGGCGCACTGCACGGTAACTCTTTGTGGTAAACGCATGGAAGGCGTCTGACCAGAACCACAATCTTCGATGAAATGGTAAGTTCTTCTTCAAAGAGGATGCTTGACCGCCATACCGAGATTACCTCCGAAACGACGCACGTCGACGTTTGACAAGGGTGCCACATGGATTTAAGGCCAGCCCACATAATCGCAAAGAGCCTATTTCGTCCGGCATTTGTTCAGCAAGTTTGATTGGTGAGTGGTTTACTCGGACCAAGAAATCTTACTCGAGTGGTCGGACTGGCTCGGTATTCCCTTCGGCATCAGCAAAATACGGCCCAAAGAACAGTCGAGCATGACTTTGACACAGGTTTTAGGACGTTTCAGGTTATTTCCATATTGGCCTGCCCTTGCTCTCATCGGAGGCTGTCGCTATGGCCCCAGCAGCCTGGAAATGTCCCTTAAAGAGGTCCATCCGTTGACGGTTCCCATTCCGTTAAGATGCGCATATCGATCCTAAGCAAACTCGGTCCGAAGGAAGGACGTTAACTCTATCCTCGTGCGTTATGTCATGCCATTTATAAGGTAGTCTATGTGTCTACAGATTCTATTTGTTTGTGAGCTGCTCAGGATGCAGCGTCCTTCCTCTTCTTCACATCATCCTCTACTGGCCTCGGCGGCGCGGGAACCTCCACACCCTTAACTTCCCACTTTACACCCAAGTAGGCATCACTAATCACAATAATATCCAGCTTCCTATCCTGCCACTTGCCCATGCCCTCGGATTCTGGGATCTTGATACTTGCTCTAGCACTCGGTCTGCTGCCCACGCTGACAGTGTTCTTTCCCTCCTTATTCTTTCTAGGGCTCCAGCCCATCCTCTTCACGGCCAGAATGTCATCCTTGGCACTATCCGCAAGAACGACGAAGTACCCTTCTGTCTGTGGCTTTGGGAAAAGTGGCGCATAGACGCGGCAGTCGCGGTTGACAGTCGGATTGCGTCGAGAAAGATGTACCGTGAGTCCCAAGGCAGTGATATCCGTGACCTTGACATCGACATTTGGGAGTGCTGAAGCAGCCTTGAGGAAGGAATCGCGGACGCTTGAAGTGTTCGTAACAAGAGAAGCAGTGCGCTGTACCTCATTTGCTGGAAGTTGTGCAAGATCCTGTAGGGTAGTCGGAAGTGCTTTGCTCTTTCCGTTCTGCTCAGGCAGGCCAAGAATATCGACGCCTGGCAAGATGCTGAGTGGACTATCGCTTGGCCAGCGTGCGGACTTGATGCACTGCAGTAAGGTCATCATCTGCAAAGTACTGGACAAATATCCCATCTCCACAAGCGTATCAATGCTGGCTTGAATGATACGAATGGATTGGTCGAGGATAGAGTTCGAGTCACCAATGTAATCGGAAAGCGGAAGCTCGACCCGACTCATGTGCGCCTGCAGCAACAGGAAGGACTTCACATGGGGATCCCACAGTGGCAGTCCGTCGAATGACTTGGCATCAATTGGCAAGTTCTTTGCAAGCTCGCCATTGATGAGGTCTTCGTTGTGACGGACTGGCAGCTCGTCATACTCAGTGGCCGACGACATCCAAAAGAGCACATCTGCGAAGGAAGCGTTCGGCTTCGCATGCGTGACGAGGTGACGTATAGTCTTATGAGACAGGTAGTAGTAGGACATGGTCTTTCCGAGAGGTGTAGGATCAACGTTGCCGTTTGGATACAGCTCGAGACACTTTGACTCAGCAAGATCGTTCAGTGACTTCTCCACAAGCTCAATCATGTAGTCGTTGGCCATCTGCTGAGCAGCAATGGTGTTATGCTCCTCTGCCGAGATCTCCAGTCCATAATATGATGGATTCTTGTGTAAACGGCGGAAGAAGAAGGTCCAAGTGAGGTAGTCCAATGCATCCTGCATCGTCGCAATCGTTCCAGCAGATACTTCAGCACCTAAATGGTTGTCAAGAACTTTGTGCAAGGTCGACTCAACAGGGAAACCGGTGTGCAAGAAGTGCTTGTAGAAGTCCTTCTTCGAGTCCTGAGTGAAGATACGAGCAATGCCTGTAGTGTCGAATTGAGGACGACCAGCTCTTCCAAGCATCTGCAGAACATCCGTGAGGTCCATGTCCTTGTATCCCTCGATCTTGGCGTCGAAGAACTGTGTGCCCTTTACCACGACAAGATGAGCTGGCAAGTTGACTCCCCAAGCAAGGGTGGATGTAGCGACAAGGATCTGGATTTTGTTGTTTGCGAACAGTTCTTCCGAGAGAGAACGATCTGACTCAACAAGGCCGGCGTGATGCAATCCAATACCGAAGCTGAGAGCCTCCTTCAAGGCGTCGTCCTTCACTCTGGCAAGGTTGAGCTGCAGGTCATCCTCCGACATCTTGACGAAACGCCTTGGATTGTCTTCCTGACCACACAGGTTGATGAGATCCTTTGCGGTAAGTCTTGTCTGCCTACGCGACGCAACAAAGACAATAACTGGCTTGTCTGGCGAATGCGTTTTGATGGCCAAGAAGGTTGGACGGTTCATGGTCTGCATGAGAGGGCAGAAACCTCTCACTTCTGGGAAGCCATCAATGTAAATCTCCAGCGGAACAGGTCTGACAGAGTGGCGGAAGTTGAATAAACCCTCCTTGACACCCAACCAGTTGCCGAGATCCATGGCGTTAGCACAAGCCGTCGACATACCCATAAGGCGGACCGTCGACTTGGACTGCGAGGCGATGTAGTTCATACGTGAAACAATGATTTCAAGAATAGGCCCTCTGTCACCACCAAGAAGATGAATCTCATCGATAATAACAAGGCTAACTTGGCGAACATATCCTCTCGTCTGCCAGGAACGGGAGATACCATCCCACTTCTCGGGAGTGGTGATAATGAGGTCTGCATCTCTGATGGTGCGAGTGTCTGGAGTGTTATCACCAGTCAACTCGACAAGTTTCAAGCCGAGTGGACCTGTGAGACGTGGATGCCAATCCTTGACACGCTCGCGAACCAAAGCTTTCATTGGAGCAATGTAGACAATCTTGGAGCCTGGTTTGTCGCGTAGTGTTTGCCATACTGCCAATTCGCAAGCAACCGTCTTTCCAGATCCTGTCGGAGAACCGAGTAGGACATTGGCGTTGGTATGGTACAGGCAATGGAACAACTGTGTTTGCATGGGGTTGAAGTACTGGAAACGCTTGCCGTAAACTTCCTCTAGCAGTGGATTCTTGAGAGCGGTGATTGGAAGTGGCTGGAGGTTGAGCAAGTCGGTGTACTTACTCTCGGTATCTGGCCGGATGAGGTGCTGAAAAGAAACTGGCGTCACTGTCTCGACTCCTAACCATCTATCCGAGACTGCTCGGACGTAGATCTGAGTAGGGAGCGGGTCCTGCAGTGGAATAGTAAAGTCCAGATAGTGCTCATCGTGCATCTTTCTTCTATTCAAAATGAAGAACTCATGATGATAGATTTCAGAGGTCTCAGAGTTCTCAACCCAAACGTAATATGGCTCGGATGTGCCATTGTGGCGATCGTTCCAGCGGAAGTCAGGCGTGAGCGTGAGGTGGATTCTCAGAACATCTCTGTTCAACGGCGCAATCTCACACTCCACAGAGAGAGTCGGAAAGTTGTCCAGGATCTTCGCAATCTTGCTTCCGGCTCCATGGTTATGGACCAAAGAACCAATCTCAGCAGGCTCCATATCTCTAAGAGACTCAATCGATGCAGAAACTCCCTTGTCATCAAGATGCTTGAGCACCGGTATTGGAAGATCAAACTGATGCAGTGGGTGCTGATATGGCCAGATACGCTTCTCGATAGACTTCGAGAGGGACATAATAACCAAGCACTGATATCCCCACCTCCTGTTCAGCGCAATCTTGAAGAGCGCACGGCAAACACGAGCAGCCTGTTGAGCGATGTAATAAGTGTCGCTAGACAAGGCGAAGTCCTCCACTCTGGCTCTCGAGATATAAGACTGCAGCAGAATGTTCGTCTTGCTCTGGGGCTGATCAATCCCGCCTTCAACAGCACATGGAGCGTAGGCCTCCTTCAGATATGTCAACTCGTCGGACTCGCTGTCTCTCGACTGAACGTTGTCAAACTCGCCACACATACTGATCATCTTGAGCACATCTGCCTCGCTTGCCTGCGGACTCATCATGGTGTTGAAAATCTGCACACTGGTATGGAGCAAGTAGAATTCGCTGGCAATACGCCCGACATCTTTGCTCTTAAGCTCCTCCGTGATTTCATTGAATATGATCATCTGACTTTGGTGTAAAGTTCTCGCTGCTTGAATAATAAGCTGGCGTCTTCTCTGAACCAAAGTCGGGTCATTTGCGATTTCAGACCAGTCAATGCCATATGTCATCGGAGAGACCTTCATACGCTGATACAAATAGGAGTATCCGAGCCATTGTACTGCTTCAGGCACAGATGTCACGGTGCCAAGTGCAATCTCCGCGTTTAGATTGTCCACCATCTTAGCGCTGAACCTTGACTCGATAGGTTGCTGCTGCGTAACTGCAGTGAGATAGTGATGGAGCTTGTCGTGAGTCGTACAGATCATTCCAATACCAGTTTCTCTGAATTGCGGACGACCCGCACGACCGAAAATTTGAAGGACATCGAGGATCCCAAGATCAACAAACTTTCCGGCATCTGCGCTGTAGATCTGGGTGCCCTTGATAACAACAGCCGCGGCTGGCAAGTTCACACCCCATGCCAGTGTAGCAGTACAGCACAAAACCTTCAGTACACCATCACTGTAGAGCGACTCCATCATGTTTCTGTCAGATCTTTGCATACCCGCATGATGGATGCCCATCCCTTTTGGTAAGAGCTCTCTGAGCTCCCTCGCTTTTGATGTCTTTATTCTATTTGCTGCTGCATCATACTGAGCATGTTCTCTTGGATCAAAGAGGTCGGTGCATCCTTCGTCCATGGCTTTCTCCCAAAGCATCTTGGCTGTGTTGAAAGTATCTTTCCTAGTATGAACAAAGACCATGACCTGATGACCACGCTCTAGCATCTCCTTGACCTTCTCAAAGGCAACTTGATCGAGGTTGTCCCTGGACTTCTTGGTTCCTGCTTTACCCTTGACACCAATGAAGTGCTGCTGAAGCGGAACAGGGCGAAACGAGGCATCGAAGTAGAACAAGCCGGCATATCTGTTGACCTTCAAGAAGTCGGCAACATCAATGTAATTCGGCAAGGTAGCACTCAGACCTACAATGCGGATAAGGCTTTGCGTGCTCTCTACCTGTCTCGCAGTTCTCGCAACCAAAGACTCAATGACAGCTCCTCTTTCATCGTGCAGCATATGAACCTCATCAATGATCAAGAGCCTCACTTTCTGCACCAATTCCGTGTCACCAGTTCCCTTTCGAGTCACAACGTCCCACTTCTCAGGAGTCGTGACGATGATCTGTGTCGCCACAATTTCAGCCTTGGTGAGCTGCATATCTCCAGTGTATTCTCTACACTTGATGCCCAGCCACCCAAGACGACTGGCAAACTTCTCAGTGATCTCGGCAGCAAGAGCTTTCATGGGTGCCACGTAGACAATCTTAAAGTCCTTATAATTGACCGCGAACTGCGTCGCCTCCGGATTCTCAGCCGGATTAGGCGAAATGTTCTGTCCGATTGCGTGAAGAATAGTGAGCAGAGCAGCATCAGTCTTACCAGCACCAGTTGGCGCACAAATAAGCATGTTCTCGCTGGTCGTGTAGGCGACTGGGTAAACAAGAGACTGCATTCTGTTGAGCGTCTTGTACTTTTTGAATGTCTCCCTGCAGAGACCGTCCATCTCTGAAACCTGTACGAGCTGGCGACCAAGGCCGAGTGTGCCGACCTTCGCAGCAGGGATGGAGTACTCTTCGTAGAGATCATGCTCGTGTCTCTCGCTTCCCATTGGGAGGCCATACTTATGGCCAGAAGCGCTCAGCGTGTTTCCGGCTGAATGCGCTTTGTAGACGTGCGGATACTGAGGACCGTCTCTGTCGAGTGCTTGTCCAAGCTCTGCATGCTTGTGCTCGTAGTCTCTTCTCCTGAGTTGCTCCTCGCGCTCGCGACGAGTAAGAAGCTTTCCAGAGAACAAGCCATCAGTTTGCTCCTCCGTCTTCTGGGGAATAATAATCTCCTCGCGGTGGGAGACAAGCTCTATGAGAAAGTCGAAATCATCATATCCAATGATGTCAGTGAGAGCAGACTGCAGCGCCTCCTCGCCATCATTCAGAGACAACACCGCGAGAATCTGAGCCTTCAGATCATCTGCATTTAACGCGGTCTTTCTGGAAGCAAACTCGCCGCACTTCCTTTGCAACCATTGAGGTCCATATCCTGTCTCACTGGTTTGGACAGCTTCCGTGCTGTCGACATAGTCGCCACTGAACTCGTCTGTTTCCGTATCACTGATGAAGTCCCATACGTCGTCGCCGCTGTTCAAAGACTCTGATACGTCGTCAAAATCCTCGTCTAATCCAACTACACTCTCGGGACTGTCTTCGAGCTTCGGCAGATTCAACTCAGCCAAAGCGGAGCGCATAGATGCAAGCTGCTCAAGCCATTGTGCTTCTCTGGCTGTATTAGATGCCATCTTGGTATAATCCATTGAATTGGTAAGTCGTGCTGTAGAGAATATGAACCAGCTCTGGTGCCTATTGACGGAGGCGAATCACGTGGCGTCAGGACGATTGGAGAGGCGTAGAGCGGAATACTTGAGGATGCCGTTATGTTGCAAAGGCAAGCGGGCTCTTCTTGTTGAGAATGAGCTTGCAAGAGAAGCTGCATTCAGTTTTATTTTTGCTGCTTGTGTTGTCTTGTTGGACTTCACTTGGACATGCTTCTTATGGCTTGGCCACGGTCCGTCGCGAACCGCGCCAAGGCTGTCAGCTCAGCAGCGTACGTCACAAGATAAGTCGTAGCCAGACCGCGGTTGTCCACCATCCTTGTTGTGCTTCACCTAAACCATACACCACTATCTCAACCTACTTGGAATCATGCCTCCTCCAGTTGTTTCTGAAGAGCAGAAAGTCTGGTATACTGCGATCTTCAAAGACACAATCAAGCCGCCCCATGTGCTGGCCTCGTCGCTCTCCCAACATGTAGGCTTCTTCGCAAGAAATACTGCGGATACGTAAGTGCTATATAGCTATGGCTCTTCAAGGGATATCAGACGCTAACATATCTATAGAACTTCCTTCCTGGAACTCTTCGCCTCAACAGCCGCGGCGGAACATGGTGCCAGAAAGCGCATGCACGGCGCTGCAGGAAAGCCAGGCACTCGCGACGGTAAGACTCCATGAACACCTTAGCTTTTGTTCTGCCACGCAGCGCTAATATGCTAGCGCAGGACAGTATCGTGTTCACGGTCTTGCGATGGAGGAGAACGGACTGTTCGCAGTTCTCATAAGTGGCAAAGATTACCCCGATAAAGCTGCTGCAGGCATGCTCCATGATGTTCTCGAAGACTTCACAAAGCAATACCCAAGTTCGCGCTGGGCCACAGAAAACCCAACATTCGACGCTTATGCAGAGAAGCTCAAAGGTTTTATGAAAACGTGGCAGGATCCACGAGCGGATAACCTTACAAGGACAATGAAGGAGCTGGAAGACACAAAGGGAATCCTCTTCGACACGATGGATTCATTGTTGCAGAGAGGAGAGAAGATGTCGGATCTTGTGGAGAAGAGCGACAAGCTCAGTCAGGCGAGCAAAATGTTCTACAGTAAGTACATACGCTTCTTAGTACAGAAAGTGAAGAGGGTTTCTAACACATATCTCAGAGGATGCAAAGCAACAAAACTCGTGCTGTATCCTGATGTAGAGAGGATTGGGGTTATCTTTCATGGCAACAGCATGGTGTCCGGTTTCAGATGTTTTGTCTTTTTGTGCTCGTGCGATGGAGGATATGGCAAAAGGAGTTTGCATGATGGATTGTAGATTAACCTAATGAAACCTGATGGTACTTTGCGACAATACTCGGCCTTAGCTTTGATATCCTGGACACAGGAGCTATAATCCGAATTCGAATTGGGTAGCCTACACATTATCCGAAGTTTTGCCGCGCCTCGCATCATGACGCACATCGAGCTAATCGATTGATACGAAAGAGGGCGATGAGGAAAAAAGCCACACTAATCGTTTAGTCTCCTCCAGGACATAACATTTTAGCCCAGACTTCTTATCTGTCAAAATCTTTGTCAAAGGAATACGAGTAATAATAGATATTAAGAGCACAGTTGGACCAATCAATTCGCTGACATCCGTCAGGCCACAAGACGGACCCCGGATTCCGTCTGTCGGTCGTATCCTCGGCCAACGCGCCATATACGCAGTCATTCTTCACATCTCGTACATCAATTACTCCTTATATGCTGTATCTTTTGGTCATCTATATCAATATATCAGCAGCTTGATCTATCTCAACACTTAAGCCAATCACACGAAGCCTGAATATACCAGAAACCGTCACTATGGTCCTCACAGGCGAAGAAGTCGCAAAGCATAACAGCGGAGAGTCGCTGTGGGTGATAATACACGGAAACGTGAGTAAGAAGCCAAATGGTCGTAGTCCTGACTAACTCGTTATGAGGCATATGATGTGACAGAGTTTGCGCCAGGTAAGTACAAAACCTCGTCGAGTAAATTGGATTTATGCTAAGCAGTTGACCGCAGACCACCCGGGTGGATACAACATCATTCTCAAGTATGCCGGCAAAGATGCGACCGATATATACGATCCGTTACATCCCAAGGACACGCTTGACAAGTATCTCGATAAGTCAAAGCATCTCGGCGAAGTAGACATGTCAACTGTCGAAAAGACAGCCGAAGAGCTCGATCCAGACGAAGAAGCACGCCTCGAGCGCGTTGCGCATATGCCAGCCTTGGAGCAGTGTTACAATTTGATGGACTTCGAGGCCGTCGCTAGGAGGGTTATGAAGAAGACTGCATGGGGATACTACTCCAGCGGTGCAGACGACGAGATCACAATGCGCGAGAACCACTCTGCTTTCCACAAGATCTGGTTTCGTCCTAAGATCCTGGTGGATGTTGAGCATGTCGATTTCTCAACTACTATGCTGGGCACGAAGGTCGATATTCCGTTCTACGTTACGGCCACCGCGTTGGGCAAACTTGGAAACCCAGAGGGAGAGGTCGTGTTTACCAGAGCGGCGAGGAAGCACAATGTCATCCAAATGATCCCAACATTGGCTTCGTGCTCTTTTGACGAGATGCTTGATGCAGCAGAGGGCGACCAGGTCCAATGGCTTCAGCTTTACGTCAACAAGGATAGAGAGGTGACGAGGAAGATCGTTCAGTACGCGGAGAAGAGAGGATGCAAGGGCTTGTTTATCACAGTCGATGCGCCGCAACTGGGCAGGAGAGAGAAGGATATGCGCTCAAAGTTCACCGAGGCCGGCTCAAGTGTCCAAGGCGACAGTGGGGAGGCGACAGACAACTCGCAGGGAGCCGCTAGGGCAATCTCGAGTTTCATTGACCCGGCACTCAGCTGGAAGGATATCCCGTGGTTCCAGTCGATCACCAAGATGCCAATCTTGTTGAAGGGCGTCCAGCGTGTTGAGGATGTTTTGAAGGCCGTTGAGATGGGAGTCCAAGGTGTCGTCTTGTCGAACCATGGAGGTCGTCAACTCGACTTTGCAAGATCCGGTATCGAGGTTTTGGCTGAAGTTATGCCAGCGCTGAAGCTCAGAGGCTGGGAGAACAAGATCGAGATATACATCGACGGAGGTGTCCGCCGCGCCACAGATATCATCAAGGCTCTTTGCCTGGGCGCCAAGGGCGTCGGTATCGGACGCCCATTCCTCTTCGCCATGTCTGCTTATGGACAACCAGGTGTTGAGCGTGCAATGAGGTTGCTGAAGGATGAGATGGAGATGAACATGCGCCTAATCGGAGCAGCTAAGATTGAGGACTTGGACCCAACTATGGTTGATGCCAGGGGTCTTAGCAGCCATATCACAACGGTTCCAAGTGATACATTGGGCATGAGCACTTATGATCCATTGGTGAGCCCGGCGGATAAGGCAACGGCGCAAGGTCAAGCCAAGACGAACTTTAGCCAGAACAAGATTGGACCGAAGCTGTAGATGGGGATATTTATAGGAGCTGAAGAGAGATATTGTTGAATTATGGAAGGAGCGCGAATGCGGTATGCGACATATGGCTGCTGCCACTCCTTTGTCCGTTTCCTGCCTGTGCGTCTGCGCTGT
>RCNJ01000763.1_pt1 | contig 16892 bp, 15 predicted proteins | sample 2041171 | NCBI WGS metagenome assembly RCNJ01 (sample SAMN09708213, study PRJNA481090) | feces metagenome | biome: feces | host: Pygoscelis adeliae | place: Antarctica: Rookery Lake | collected 2010-03-01 | reverse complement strand
GACACAGTTCCTGAGCCATCTTTAGAGCCGGAGGACTGCATTGTCGCTGATCTGCTCGAGGAGCTCGCAAACGGACTCTGAAAAGTAAGTATATGTTTGCTAGCACTCTCTTTTCTCAAATCATTTTCTACAAAGATGATTTTATTTTCCAGCATGACTGAACCACTTCGCTACATGCGGCTGTCTTGCAACGCTATTCCTCCTTTTCGTGCATCAGCAGAAGCGGCCGGATATGATTTGTTTAGTGCTTATGACGTTGTCGTTCCACCGCATGGAAGAGCACTTGTTAAAACAGACTTAGCGTTTAGATTTCCTAGAGGGTGTTATGGTAGAGTGGCTGCACGATCAGGTCTTGCATGTAAATTTAAAATTGATGTTGGAGCAGGAGTGATAGATCCAGACTACCGAGGCAACGTCGGTGTTCTTGTGCTTAATTTCAGCGATCACGACTTTAACATTTCTAAAGGCGATCGCATAGCACAGTTAATACTGGAGAAAATCACAACTCCTCCACTAGAATGTGTAGATCAGTTAGATGCAACAGTTCGTGGGGAAAGTGGTTTCGGCTCCACAGGGGGACATAGTGACTTAAAGTAGTTGTCTTTTAGAATGATCGTCGCTATTTGGGCCATCGCAATGTCTTTGTATGAGCTCTACGATTGGAAGAAGTACGGCCGAAGCCTTCACCGATTCAACGCAAATAATACAGAGTTGAAAGAACTAACGATTGAAGCACTTGACATCTTAATCGGAGCATTACACGATGCTTTGTGTGATGAATGTGAACACACTGTCGATCCCGAAACCGGGGAACATGAATGTAACAAATGTCAAATAACACGCTGTTAAATAAAGAGAATTGACACGAGTTTATGTGTTTGTGTCTTTCAGTGACTAGTGGGGAAGGCAAACACTACTGGAGAGTTGTGAACAGCCTAATTGACAGAGGAATCGCGAATAAGGACGCATGGAAAGCCCTAGATTATGCCCAGTTTTCGTACTACTATCACCGAAACCGCCCAGGTTTCAGAGTAGACCAGATATTATATGACGTGACACGTCACATGGCTTGGTCCAAGAACATGTGTGACTACATTAGAGGGGACTACCCAGTGAAGGATATTAGAAACAACCAGGTATTTAGATTGCTTAAATGGAACGGCTACTATCCTGAAAAAGTGGGTAGCCTAGTTGCTAAATGGAGCGAGTTACTAACTCCGCGTAATACTATATGGATATCTGGCAATGTTGGGTCTGGCGCCCATACGTTTGCGGAAGCTCTTGCTTACAGCGTTCCATTGGTTGGGGTGGCTGATTGGCGACACGCTACAAATCCATTCATTGGATGTGGCAACAAATTATGTATACTATGGAAGGGTGGTTATGTAAATGAGTGTTGTGTGGGATTGTGTACGCAAGTCTTTGGGGGCACCTACACGCAACTTCCCCTGAACCCGAAGAAGACATCGCCTGTTCCGGAAGAGATTTTCCGCACCCCTGTCGTGATTTCGTCTGAAGCCACCATGACCAAGACATATAGCAAGGACCGCGGCATTTCTGACGAATATGCTCCTGCCCTCGAACCTACCATGTACAAGATTGTATTTTCTAAACCAAAACCCTATGATATCGAATGTGTATCGGGTCAGGATTGGAACGAGTTCATAACTTGGACCAATGTCGCAAAAGTAGAATTCAATGACGCTCATGATTTGCATGAAATATAATAAAGTTTATTAAATACCAGCATGACATACGACTCTTTTGAATGGATAACATTCAATGGTGAGAGTAAAAGGAAGTCTTTCACCAAACACGATTTGAGTTAGTGCTCGATACATGTCCCAACACATATAGCCCGGTGACAATGAGAGCGTATACAAGTTTCCTTCTCTCGTTAGCTCAAATTCTTCATCCCGAGTAGCTCGACACAGTAGTTTGTACATGCACCTGAGAGGATGATATATCTCGAAACGGTGCTCTAATCCCACAAAGTTTGTTATAAACGTTTTTGGTTCGGGTTCCCGTACAGAAGCCAATTCGATATAGTTAGTAATTGTTTGCATCCAAGACTCTAACGCTATGGTGCGCAGAGATTGACAAAATAATCCGAAAGGCTTACTGCAATTGCAGCGTATGCCTACTAACCAACATTCGAAACTAGGATTAATCATACGTATTTTACAGTGAAACCCTGGCAGACATAACTGGGGAAATAAGCTTGTCGAAGTGCAACACCAGTCTTGGTTTGGAGTGGTGTAGTCTCCAAACAAGAAACGCAGGAACTTGGTGTCGAACATGAGACTAGAAGGTAGTTTCGTGACTGGCCATCGTAGTTCTACTTCTGCTCTATGTGTGAAGTCAGTATCATCGGGAAAGGTATAGCCGGTTTCTGTCTCGTCACAGATGAGTTTCACACTTTTGATGTAGTTCTGAAAATTTATTGAGAAGCATTAAGTATACAATTTTCGCACATTTCAACATTAGTATGACAATGAACACTTGAGAGACATAAATTGTTTGTAGCGTGGCTGATAAATTTTCTAAGTTCCATTCTAGGCGAAAAGCATCTCCTATGTGCCATATAATGTTCAGTTAGAAACAAAATGGAGGTATTTCTTAGCACATATTTGTCAGCTACATCTATGTTAGTGCAATGAATTAAAAATTGTACAGGTTTCACGTATTTCACATCATTATGCGATAGAAAGGTAGCATGGTTTCCTTCTATGAGATGACTTAACAGAGTCGAAGGAGCATGCACAGCATTAGGAATGCAACATAGCGAAGCACTATCCGATATTTTCGCTAACGTTTGAGGCGTTGTAATTTCATCACATAACAGAGCAAGAGGAAAACATTTGTATAGTTCATTGAAACAACTTTTAGCAGTACTTAAAGAATCACCCACTAAAACGAGCGTATTAATGTCCCCAGTCAACCAAGCTAAAATCGTTCTGGCTACAGTTGGTGCAGTATAGGAGGAAGCAGTGAAGAGCTTGCCGAACCAGTTCGTGTTCAAGTCATAGAAGAGAGTTTGTACGACGTCTTCGTTGGTTCCGGGCAGTTGGTATAAGAGCGCAACAGAGGGAGCAAATCTTTTGCGTAATTGTTCAATAACAGTCTTTTTGTATTTCTCATCCAGATGATGCAGAGAAGGGAAACTGGGTTGGTTTCGATGAGCGATGCCTTCATTGAAAAGATGTTCTAGAAGCTCTTCGTGTTGTTTTTCCTAGTCGCGCAGGAAAATATCGGGTTTAGCGCAGTTTGTGCAAACAATATCCGAGGTGTATCGGGAACACAAGACACCATAGTCGTTCATGCATCTAATATCATCTTGATTTTCGTCAATGAGGGCAACTAGATATCGTTTAATTTCTCTTAAAAAGAAACAATAGCCGGTGCTCGGTTTTTTAAACCAAAATATGAAATGCTGCTCTTTCGAGGTAGGTAGCGAGTTAAGAGGCGGCATGTTGTTTAAATGAACTAGACACTTGAGCGGACTAATTTTGCGTAGCTTTCCCTCCTTGTTCATTACAGTAAGTTCTCGTCCACAAAGCAAAGAATTAACTAATGGGTTTTTGAACTGTGGCTGCCCACACGCGCTTGGGAAATAGATCATTTTTACCTCATCCGCAGTATCGCTAAAGGAGGCCATGTCTAGCTTCTTGATATCGGCAGTCAGCACGCAGTGGAAGAGCTGCGTTAGAGCAGCGCAGAACGTTTCTGCATCAGTTCCTGAATCACCAACGATATAAATAGTGTTGACACAATTGCGCAGGCCGGATATAGAATAGTTCCACATCCATTGTCCAATCGCTTGCATGAAAGCAGTACGGTTGAAACCTTCTCTGTCACTAATAAATTGTAGACGCGTGTTGGATAGCCCAGATGCTCTAATATTATTGGGCGGCGGAGGTGATTGACAGATGGATTGGTAAAGACTATAACCACAATACATTTTTCTAGCAGAGGACATAATAGTTTCGGCAGCATAGTTAAAACGCTGAAATGTTTCTAAGCTGAACAGTTTCCAATCTTCCTCAAAGAAAATACAGTTCTTCTGTAGCATAATAACAACATCATCAACATTCTGGGGTTTCCTCTGCTTTTGCTTCGATGCCTGTATTGGGAGAATCGTGGACAAGTTGTGCATAGGATTTAATAGGTTTAAGTTTACGTTTGTTAGCATCTAAGAAGCGTGCGATAGCTTTGGCGCATTTAAGGAAATGTTCCTGAATATTGACGTTAATTGGAATAATGGCATATTGTTGATCTATCGTGCACCACCTGAACGAGTCCGTAACAGGATCAGGAGTGTACATTATCCAGCTAAACTTGGATGTTTGTTGTAGATAGGCGAAATACGCTTTGAGTAACACAATCAAGTCTTTGGATATGTTATGCGCAAAGGCGTATAGAAACCTAGCGAATTGAAATTGCGGGATGTGACACGAAACAATATGAAGTTTCGCATTCACTTTTAGCGTAGGAACATTTCCTATAGCAGTTCTTGGTGACATATTATGCAAAACCACGAACACGTAGAAAGCAGTGCATGCTGCTGTCCTAGCAAAGAGCTTGGAGGGCAACGCATGGAAAAGAACCGAGATGCTCGACCCCGAACACAGTTTGTCCATGCACTCGTCCATGATGATCGCGAGCGGTCCCTGCCTAGCAGCATTAACGTAGATGTTGTCAGGCGCATCGATGTTTAGGTTATTTGGTGAAGTCGCGTCGTCGTACGTTAGTTCTATGAACGTGGGTTTGAAAGTATTGGTTTTTGGTGTAAACGTCCCATCATTGTTGCACTTGAAATTGGACTCGACTAATTGGAGATTCCAAGACGTTTGCTCGATAGGAGGGATCATATTTTTCTCTGGAGTTACAAAGATGATAGTTTCAGGGATAGGGTCCAACATGTCGCAGGAAATGAGCGCTCGGATCAGATGAGACTTTCCGGATCCAGTTGGACCGTAGATGATCCCGATGACAGGTTGTCTGCCCATATTAATCGACGGGAGCTGCCCATTGTGTAGATAACCAGCGTCTCGTTCCTCTTGCGCATCAACTCTACGCATAGAGTCTTTGAACTGCGTAGTGACACCACCCAGACTGTAGAAAGTATCATAATCTGGAAAATCTATTTCTTTGAAGACACTAGGAGCTAAATCGACAGCACCATCGTACCACTTCTTAATTCTCTCATAGAATCGCTCGCATTCTAAAAATTCGTCTTCCTCATAAGTCCATGCTTTCCTCTTCGTCCCCATCTCCTAGAGCAGCTAAAATTTCGTCGCAGTCGTCTAAATTGAATTCCGGATACAATCGAAGAGGTTGCTCTCCTTCTGCAAAGTCCTCGACGAGACGTATATCGTTTTCAGTTCTCGGATTGGGATGGATGCTGTCGTACGGATAGAGAAAATCACCGTGTTGGTATAAAGTGGGGTCTTTCCAGGGCCTCAGGATCCTCGTCAGTGGCTCGTTGTGTATGGTGAAAGGCTCGTATTTGCTTACCTTGTTGAGCAAAGTCGTTTTGAAGATGGTGCGAGTGGTGTGCATGGCAGGCTCGTCAGTGAATCCTCCGTAAAGTTCACTCTCGTAGCGTTCCCAACATTTGATGAGCGTGTCGTACACTAGCTCTTCCTTATTGTGTCCTTTCGAGCGGAGCTTTCCTTGACCCACGTGACCACAATCAGGATTGATACAATGCGCGTCTTTTAACCCATATAGCTTAGGCGCAAGAAATACCGATTCTGACGAGAACGTGTCCGAACCGCACTTTTTACACTTAATGTCACACTCACACGCCCAATAGAGTTGGGGGTTCTCTGGATCAAAGGTCAACCTAATACCTGGTTTTTTAATGCGGTGTGCGCCGCGCGTAATCATGCGTTCGTACCCGCTGGCGGTAACAAAGATGCTGTCGGTATCTCCGTATAGACTTTGGGGAGCGCGTTCGTGAATGTGAACACCCTTATCGGGTCCGTGAAGAATTTCTGCCCATTCGCTAAAAAACGCTCTCGACCAACCCAAAACAAAACAAGCAATTTGTGTAGCATACCGCTTATTTTCGACCATTTGATCTAAATTTTCCAGATGTAGGACAGTTAACGCTTCTGCAGTCGCGTCTAGAAGACGCATCGGTTTGAAAACAGTCTCTGCCGCTCGAGAAAAGTGGGCGGAGCTATCGTCCTCGTCTGACGATATAAAAGCGCCGCTCTCGAGCGCGTCTTCCAGTTCCAGATCGACGTCACTGAGGTCCGCCTTGGAGGTAAGAGCGTCTTCTGCCTTACTTAGTACCCTAGCTGGTTCTTCTTCGTCGTCATCGTTGCTGCGACACAAAGGTGAGCTAAAATAGGGTGCCAGTTTCGACGAATCTTCCATCGCATTTCCTTCGATATATTTTCCACTGAACGACTTGTCATTTAACAATGTGACGTGTTTGACAACCAATCGACCCTCAAACAACAATTCTTTATCCTCCTCAGTGAGATCTTGTTCGAACACAATTTTAGTAGTGTCCATATTAGTAGCAAAAGCACCATACAGAGCATTGGATAACATTTTCGAGATGGATCGCAGTACCTCGTTTTTCTCTTTATCTGCCTTTTCTTTCGCTGCTATGTTAATGCTAACATAATCGGCACACAACGTTTGCCATTCTGGAAAAACGATGTTGAACTCATCCTGCAAGACACGCACTGTCCACCCTCGATTGTGAAGCGTGATAATATCTATGATGGTGATTACTTCTTCGTCTAAGCGTTCGTTGGTCCACACGAGACGCCCTCCTCGTCTAGAACAGATCGGCGGCAGTGGATCGATGTCGTGAATATCGGGAGGAGTAGCATCAATCTTCAAAATGCTCGGTTTAATGCGTTTATCAAAGTAACTAACGGGTCTTTCAGTTGACAGTATTTTATTGAGCACATCGACGTGTTTTGCGGTAAAATCCGGATCCAACGGTGGTCCGTGAGGCATTGGATGCGTGAGAGCAGATGCGTACATACCACAAATATCAAAAACGTACACGGGTTTCAGGTAAGGCCCGAGTACGGTGGGATAGCATCGACCTCCTCGCAACGCTTGTCTTATGTATGAAAACATAGTTCTGTACGGAGCATACAACTCAGCGACATAATCTGCTGGGATTCGTTTGTTTGATCTTTTGCCCGTGATGATTTTCTGCTGAGCGTCCTTGACGTATTTGGAGAAGGTAAGTTGTTTCCAAAAGGCGTGAGTGTTGCTAGGAATGGTGGGTTTGTCAAAAATGTTGTATGTTCCTTTCATGTCCAGTTGGTTTCTAAAATACTGGTCGTAGTTGGTGTGGAGAGTGTGAGCTAAGCGTTGCGTGACCGCGACGTCTAGCATGCAGTACTCTAGACAAGCTTGAATGAGATCGTATCGTTGCGAGGGATGTGTGTCCTGCCATAACTGTTTTTGTTCCGCGAGCACGGTTTCGTCCTGCCAGTACGATACTACAGGAAACCCGTCATCATCCGCCTCAAAAGTTCCAGTGCTGATGAACTCGTTGATGGCCTGGTACGGGCATTCTCCTTTGGACAAGTCGAGCGAGTATGCGGCAGCAGCGGTTTTGAGCTTAACCCCGCTCGTCAGCTGAAGCGTATCCCTAACCAAAAATCGCACGCTTAGATAGCGGAGATCTTCGATCGTGACGATTCCTTCGGACCACCTCGCTACTCTCGCTGGATCCTTTTTTAAATACAGAGGATTGGGAAGATGGAAATGTATGTCGTTAAACAAGAGACGCCCGACGCGCGGCATGAAAGAGCGTTCGCATTTAACGGCGGCTGGGAAGATGTGCCTGTCTTCTACAAGCTCGGTTGCTAGGAGCAACTCATCGAATTTGCATATGTTGTGTCCGATGATGATGATGTTTGTAACGTCAAAGTCCTTTGGGATGTTGACGATCTGGTCGTCGATGGGCGTTTGTATCAAATCGAAAGGCACGTCGTAGATAGTGCGATAGCCGTTCTGATTCATGACGTGTTTAAAATACTCTTTATTGTGTGCATAGAAGCGACGTACAAGATCGCGAGCGAAATAGGTCTGCAAACGCGTTCTGAAGTTTCTGAATTGCAACGCCACCTGCCCCGGTTTCGAGTTGATCCAATAGAACCCCCCGTTAAACTGTTTGACCGTCTCGTCACGCAGCGCTATTCTTGAAGCTTTTTCTACCAACATCTCGTCCCCACTAAGCATGAAACATAACATAAATGGATGCATGCGCTTTCCCCGCGCCTCGAAGATGGTGTACGTCTCGATATCGTAGGTGACGAGCAATTGTTTCACATTGGATGGTTGCGCGGGGGACCTGAACGGCACGTGCTGCCATAACTGTCTCCCTTTTTTGTCTACGGCATGATAGAAGAAAGCCGATCTTTTTTCGTTACAGTTGTGAGTGTACACCCAGGCGCGACCGCAGTTTACGCAGTGCTTCATCGGTGCTCGACCCAAGATCCACATCCACTCCCCGCTAGCTGCTCGAGTGATCAGCATCGGTGGCATTTTTGGAGTTGTGGCATGAGCGATTTGTTCGATAGTCGCCTTTTTACCCTTGAATGTCACTACGCCGATGTAAGCAGGCTTGAAGTCCATGAGACGGGTATCTGGTTCTTGAGCGTAATAGCTGTAGTCTATTCTGTCGTATTGTCTAGTTCTGGGCATGACTAAGAAATTGTGAGTCTTTAGAAATTTTTTGAGTCCTCGTTCGAAAATCGTCGGTTGAAATCGAAACGGTTGCCCGTCGATAAAATAGACGGACGCACGAATGTGTTTTCCGACGATCGATTTGAAGAACGCGTTGGCTTTCTTGATTCCTTCTGGAGTCAATGTCTTTATGCGTTTCGTCAGGAGACCGAGGACCGAGGTCGTTAAGGCCAACGGGACGTTAGTGGTGTGATGTTGGAATGGGTTAAGAGTGGGTTCGTCTTCGTCGCTAGACATGATGGCGTTGCGCGCGCTCAGCTAAGACGCGTCGCAAGTTGTTTCTTATTCTCTGCGAAGTGGTGATGGCGACGACCCCTCTGAATTTGATTCTGAAGGAGATGTCGATGCTGTCGATGAGATCCTCGCTGAGATTCAACTGCTTCAGAACTTCTTCTATATCGCCAGACTTATCTCTGTATTGGATATCGGACAGAAACATTTGTTGATCTGCATCATCCATGCCAGCAAACTGCCCCGTGCGCTCTATCATCATTATGAAGTCGCGTAGCACCCGCTCCCAAAGCGTTTCGAAAAGACGCTCCTGATTGCCTTGTTCGCTCCAGATGCGTTTAAAGACCTGCTGCGCGTTGACGTCCCAACCGGTGATTAGGATCTGGAGAGTTGAGACGCTGACATACCGTCTGAAGTCCGGATTATGTATGATATAAAGTGGACGCGACATGTTCCGCTAAGAAGAAGTAAAGAACCCATTTTCGCAGAAAAGGTTCTGTGATGATGCCCGCGTTTCTGGCGGATAAAATTAACCTATAAAATTCTGTTGTGAATTGGAAGAGAGCGTGTTGACGAGCAGTGCCCGTGAGTTCTTGTTGTAGCGCAGCAATGGCTTCGACAACGGTTCGTACGATTTCATCGAATAGCGTTTCTTCTTCGTCGACTTCTTCGGGCGGAGCTGGTTCCTCCATTTCTACTTCTTCACGCGCAGGAGGCCTTCTAACGCGGAGAGGCAACCGATCTATGAATCGTCGAACCGCTCGAGGTCGTTGACGGCGCAAGTCGGCAGCGGTAATAGCGCGCCCACGAGCATCGCGCGCTCTTAGCCCTCGTCTATCGGTCACTCGACGATTGCGGAGATTAATCGCACCACCTCGCAAGATCGTATTGCTCGGATGATCGTCACCGGCTAGAGTACTAATGAGACATCTTGTCATTAAATCTGTAGGATCCTCGAAAGGAAAACGTTCGTTCGTTGACCGAAGGAGCTCCTGCGTGTCGATCGCGCTGAATAACTCCGTCCACTGAGTTAACCAGTCATCGTCGAGGAAGACTTCGCTGCCAGGTGAGTACCTGTACTGTTCTTCTGTATCAAATAGCTCAAAGTATTTTTGGAACATATAATGACATAGAGCTACTCGTAGTTTGCGTATGGCAGTCAGCAGCGCTGCGTCTCTAGCGGACGACATGCGCATTAAGACGTTGTCCCGCAAGCCAGACGCCCCATGCCCGTTCAGTTCGCCAGGGTCAGCGCCTCGACCGGCTAGATGCGCGCTACGCATATCTGCAACTACCCGGTCCATTAAAACGGCGTTATGCATCTGCTCGAACGTGCCGTGAAAGTTATCCAGATCCAAGAAACGCATGTATGCGCCGACGTTTACCGGATAAGAACAATCTGTCAAACACGTCCAGTACAACCGACTAGGACGCTGGTGTTGAGGTCGATCGTAAGAAAGTTGCATAAAAACCCTGTTCGTGAACATGTAATCGTTGAGCGTTCTGTGCATATACTGGTATCCTAGCAAGAGATGAGGAGGCGGAAGGTTGTTGTACGGAGGTTCTGCTACATTAGGACCACCAGGAGTCAGGTCGCGCAGTTGTTGAAGCCGATAGTCGTAGACGTTACTGACGAGAGCGACGCTTCTCGGATTCGTGAGGGCGTGGTCGTCACGTATAGGCGCGTAGTCCGCATTGATCACAGGTTCGCAGAATCGCACAGTGAAAAGGCTTTGACCGGTTAGATCGGCGAAGACCCTGTAAGCCTGAAATTGATGCTTTTAGAACATGCATCCAGTGTTGCAAAGTGTTCAGAACGGATCGATGCCGTCGTCTTCGTCTGCGGGATCCGGACCACCGCGCCGCGTAGCGCGCCCTCCTTCGCCGCCTACCAACCCTTCGCAGACGGTTTACCCGAACAATCCGACGTTACACGCCGATGCGAAAGCCCACGTTCAAAATGGGGAACACCAAGAACCACCCGCTTGTGGGATAGCGTGTGGGTCGGGACTAGATCCCGTCAGGATGTACGACCGCGATGTCCATAGACAGGCAACTATCCCCGAGACGAACTTGTTTAAAGCGCCCCACTCAGAAATGCCTCAAAACGATTATGAACGCGACCGCCTCTACCGAGCAGGACAAAGCATCGAACTAAACAGCACTAGGGTATTGAAGCCAGAGGATTTCGAGTATCCCAACGGAGATCCTACTTTCTCGGTAGGGGCTAACCATTTGAAAGCGGCAGAACTTAAAAGAGCAGCAGAACAGACAGCGTTTGATGAAGAGTTGCGAAACAATAAACATCAAGTAAGATTAAGGACGGCTTTAGCTAGACCGGAACTACCCGCCGGTATATACTATTTGTACGATTTCGTTCAGACCTACGTGGATCACCCTGACGGACGCGTAGCTCTAAACCCACAAATGGTGCTGGTGGCCCAGCATGCAGGGAACAGCATATTAGCCCACAGACTGTGGGCTATAGCAGAAGATAAAAACGCATGGTTGCGAGATCTGATCGAGATGGCATACATGATAGTTAACGATCCGTATCTAAACCGAGAACAACAACTGGCTGCTATCTGCACGACAGTGGTAGAACTGAGCATGAAATACGCCAAATTAGCAGCCAAGAACGGCTATCCGAGTATGACGCAGATGGCCAAGAGCCAAGAGTTTTTCTACCGAGTAATGCAGTCTATCCTCGATTTGGGCGTAGAGGTGGGCGTCTATAACACTAAACCTATAAGATACAGACAAAAGAGGATGAGTGAGTTGCCTCAGATGTCCGATGCCGAGTACATGTTCGGACTGACTCAAGCGCTCGAAAACCGTCCTCCGCAGGGAGAGGACTTTGTCGACTACGGTGAGGAGAGCGACTCCGAGGACGAAGATGACCACTACTGATTCGTTTTTGAGCCTAGCGCCCGTCGAACGCAGCGAAGTCGCTAACGCGTTAACGCAGCTGCCCGATAATAAGGATGCGCGCTCTCTTCGTCGCCAGCCTTACGCGAATCGCTTGCTTAGCTTGCAAACGGCTTTGGTTCCTCCTAAAGTGGACGGAACTTCCGAGAGGGTTGCTCAGATAGTAAAAGGCTTAGCAGATCAAGGCGCTATTTACACAGATCAGATGGGAGCCATACACTCAGAACTACTGAACAGGGCTTACACATGGAATTCGTTAGGGGTTCAAGAAAGCATCCAAGCTTTAGTAAACGATGTGATACACGGACAGAATCGCGTGCTGCAAGATGAGATGGCGCGAACTCAGGAAATTGCGAACGCGTCAATGCTGACGCAGTTTTTCGATTCTTTGCCAAAAACAGTAGAGCGGGGGCAGCGTAATTTTGAGGGATTCAAGAAGATGCTGAGATTGTTTGTTAATAACGTTCCCAACGCAGAAGTGTACAAGTCCGGAGGCACTTTCAGTCTTCAAATAAACATTGGCGGTTCGAGTCAGAACATCAATCTCTCTAATGCTTTCGAGAATCTCAAGGACATTTGGGGAGCTAGATGGGATGCTGTCAACAATCCTAGAATCGGGGCGTTATTGACACCAAACACGCGCGCTCTTCTGTTTTTCGTGAGCGCTTTCTACGCGTTCGGTGCACTAGAACCAGGTTCCTACATCGACAATATTATGAGGCTCTATAAAGAGGCTATCAAGTCTGATGTCGATGCTGAGGGAGATGCTGTAATGGAATTGGGAGAAGCCGGGGTCAATTTGAACAAGAAATTCGATGAGTATAAAGACACTCTTAACTACTTGCTTCAAAATCAGCAATACGTACCGCCGTCACAACCTCTAGAACTTAGCGCGGAGCAAGACGCGTTGCTGCAGTATTTGATGCGTCAGCTCAGACAGGCTATGAAGGATGGGGTACCAACAGACATTTCAGTAAGCACGATGGTACAGTATCTGGACCCTCGAGTGTATGCGTCGAACAAGAATTTTATAGAAAAACTACAAAATTACTTATTGACTGCGCAGGCTCGAAATCCTGATTTTTATAAGGCGATCGTTCTCGATCGCGAATGGCGTCCATCGCTTAGCGTCCTTCGCGGAGACTTTGTAATTCCAGACCGCCAGGATTTCTATCTTGACGGTAGCGAATATGAATACGGAGGACCATCTAGAGACGAATACTTTGACGATTCTCCGTTCATGCCTCCTGCTCGTAATCCGTTGACGCAGTCGCAGTCGGATAGGTTGCAACAGGATATAAACGACCTCAACGAGTTTTTCGATAACAACTTGGGCGTTCAATCCGAAGCCGGGTGGATTACGGACCACCGATTGCCCGGACTGTTTGACGGTGCGCTCAATGTTGGTCCGTCGCCCTACGACGTACCTCTCCCTCCAGATTATCCTATGAGTCGTAGCAACTCCGTAGAGTTCGGTGATCTCAGCTTAACAGGGCGAGGAGGTTTCAGTAATCTTAAACCTACTATTGGAGGACCTAAACCTAGCGGTTTGGTAGGTAGCGGTATGCGTAAGCAAGCGATGCGCGATAGTTCGTTGAGGCGCAGAGCGTTAGATCCCAGCACGATGCGAGCAGCGAGACGGATGAGATTTTACTAGCGATCTATGAGAAAACTTACCGCCATTTTAGAAGACGTCTCAAGAGGAAGATGATGTGGGCACGAGGAAGCGTCGCCTTCTATAGCGCGCCCGTCGCCACAGATGCTGACGCCCGCCTTATATCCGGCGACCGTTAGCGGGACTCCGGTCACGATTCCTCCGCCGGACGATGAGGGTCAGGCCGAGCTGTATATGCCTCTCCAACGCGTGATGGCTCCTACGGGAGGTCGACACAGCATTAAGTATAGAGACTATTTACCGCAACAAAACACGACGAAGCTATTTTTCGTTGACAACAAATTAAGCGATATCGACACATATAACGAAGAAGCTAATCACAGCAACTTCCGTACGACTGTGATTCACAACCAAGATCTCGACCCGCAAACTGCAGCTACAGAAACAATACAGTTGGACAATCGTTCGTGTTGGGGTGGTGATTTAAAAACATCGTTTAAAACAAACTGTCCTAATATTACAAGGTTCTTCCAAAGCGACACTGTTAGGGTGAAAATGATGTATTCTCGTGACCCCCCAGCTCAGCCCCCATCGCACACTTACGTAGCACCCACAAATGCTAAATATAAATGGTATGATTTGCGAATACCAGAAGGCAACTACTGTTTAAGTGAAATTATTGACCTCCTAAATGAAGGTATTGTTCAGTTGTATTTATCTGAAGGACGACAGAACAACGTCCAGATCTCTGATATCGGTGTTAAATTTGATACAAGATACATGAATTTGCTCGTTGATCCTATAACGAAGCTCGTGACACCTGGTACATATGTAAACAAAGGATTTCATCCAGACATATTTCTATTACCTGGATGTGCTGTTGATTTCACATATAGCAGACTAAGTCTCGTGCTAGGAATTTCTAAGCGCGAACCATATACGAAAGGATTTTTAATATCATACGAGGATCTGGAAGGAGGCAATATTCCTGCTTTACTTGATACTACACAGGGTTTGGACGAGGATGATGTGATAACATTGAGTAAAATGCAACCTCTGTATAAAGACAGTGTAGGAGTGTCCTATAACTTGATCGAAACAGAGCATGGGTTCATGACGATGTACAGGTCTTGGCTGATTGCTTATCAAAATTATGACTCGATAGCCAGCACTAAGTATCTGCTGACTGTCCCGGATATCTCTGGCGGGGTTGGTGCTATGTATACAGCTATGCCTGATGCTTTTATGGCGCCAACAGGCTTTAAAGAAGACTACACTGGCACATATCAAGCACCAATCGTAGGGATGAATCTTTTCCCAAATATTAACAAGTCGGTGTACATAGGAGCATCGACATACATGCAGAAACTAGAGAACGCAACTATAAGCGCTTCTGGAGCGTTCAATAGATTTCCAACCAACGAAATACTGAAACAGGCTCCGCCTTGTAACGTTACTGCGCTCTGTGATAATCAACCGGCCATCGTCCAGCAGGGTACTCTGCCGTTGAAGACCTCGATTCCCGGCTTACAACGCGTTTTGATTACGGACGACCAACGACGACCTATCCCTTACGTATACAAAACTATCGCCACAGTGCAGCCACGCGTGTTGTCTAGCGCTACGCTACAGTAATGTCCATTCTAATCTCACCTAGTGACAATCGCGGCTGGGGCGCTGGCATGAGACGTCGTAGAGCTGGCATGAGAGGCGTGGGTCTAGGCGGCGTGCTTACACTGCGGCGACTACTCGGTGCCGGCGTAAAAACCGCGACTAAGATGCGTTCTATGCGAAGGCGCCGAATGCGGGGTGGTGCTAAAACAAGCACGACAACTAAGATCGTGGCTGTCACCACGAGACGCCGAAGACCTACCCAGCGAAGACGTCGGTGAAGTCGTCTCTTACTGCCTTGTTTTTCTGTCACCGGCCTTCTCTAGCATGGCTCCTATCGTTCTGACCGGAGGACGTGTCAAGCGTTCTGGTTCTCGAAGATCGAAACCCGTTCGGATCCCCAAGCTTCCCCGCTCGCGCCGCGGTAGTCGCAAACCTATTGTCGTACCATCGACAGCGACTGCCACTGCCTCTGAGAGAGCAGCGCTGCAGAATTTAGCACAACGGCTACAGAGAGGCAATTTTAGCGTTTGGCGGTCAGCAAACGTGTCGAACGCAGCAGCCAATGCTGCTGCTGCCAACGGCATTCCAGTCACTGCTACCGATTTGGCTACCGGAGCGTCGGCTCGAGCAGTGCCCCTTAGCGGAACGGGGAAAAGACGTCGTTCTAAAAAAGGAGCTAGGACAAGACGTTCTTTGCGCGGCGGGTTCTTTCCGGCATTGATCCCCTTGATCGCCGCAGCAATCGGCGCAATTCCGGGCATTGCGGGGACGGCTGTAAGCATCGCGCAACTGAAGGAACAAAGGCGTCAGTTTGACAAAATGTACAACCAAGGCAGATAATGTTGACTGATTCGCTTCAAATAAAATTTTGTAGACCGTACGGCCGTGTATTCGTCGTGATCCAAGCGTCGTCCCCACGTCGGCTCGTGGTCGCTGCGGGATGACCACATGGGTGATTCGAGTATCAGAGGAGGCGCCATCAACTGGGGCAACTTCGGGTCTCGGTTGGGAAGCGCGCTGTCGTCCACTGGACGTTGGTTGTACAACCAGGGCAACCGTTTCGTGCACTCAAACACGTTTAAAAACTTTAAACAAGGTGTTCACGACAGCGGAATAATACAGAACGTAGGGAATCTCGCTGGTGAAACGCTTAACGCGCTCACAGATATAGGTCGATTGAAGCTGCAACAAGATCTCGAGAAACTTAGACGGAAAGCGTTAGGTGAAGATGGTCCTCCGTCACAAGCAGAGCTTCAGCAGCTTATCGCTGCCCTACAAACACAGCTTGGTCCACCACCGACAGTCGCACCACCTCCGCCTCCACCAGCGCAGACGCTGCAGCCTCAGATGCAACCACCAAACGAGGGCGTTCCATTGCCATTATTCCCGACTACTAGACCTATTCCAGAGATGGTGACTCCAGTGTTGCCTCCTCTAACGTCCACTGCGCCTGCCGTGCCCGCTGACGTACCTACGACACTAGAATACAATGTGCCATCTAAGAGACCCAGAAAGCGCGCTAGACCCGGATCATGGCGCAATCACTTGTCTAACCTGTCAGGTCGAGGCGTCATAACATCCAAACGTCGCATGTGTTATTAATTTCAATTGCGTGATTTTAGGTCGACATGGCTGCGCTTACTCCCGATCTGACGACCGCTACCCCTCGGCTCCAATACTTCCACATCGCGGGGCAAGGCACGCGCGAGTACCTGTCGGAGGACCTTCAGCAATTTATCTCTGCTACAGGCAGTTACTTCGATTTGAAAAA
>RCNJ01000449.1_pt1 | contig 16905 bp, 39 predicted proteins | sample 2041171 | NCBI WGS metagenome assembly RCNJ01 (sample SAMN09708213, study PRJNA481090) | feces metagenome | biome: feces | host: Pygoscelis adeliae | place: Antarctica: Rookery Lake | collected 2010-03-01 | reverse complement strand
TAATGGGATTTAAGTAGAAATTAGAATGCAATGGGTATCGATACGGTAAGGTAATAGCAACAAAGAGTTGCTATTATATATTAATGAAGTTTAAGTAGAAATTAGAATGCAATGGGTATCGATACAATATGTGATGTTGATGAGTCTAAAAATTTAGTCGAAAGTACCTAGTGTTGTTTAGAAAGTTAGAGGAAGTGTAAAAGTGAAAAAGCATGTCCTAAAGCATTCACTAAATAGCAGCATATTTAAGGGTTTGTGGATACTCCATAACCAAATGTAAACCAAAGTGCATCAGTGCGGAGATGATTCCCCTAATACTTCAACCGTCTCATTCAGGCATCCCTGAGAATGAGAAATAGGCCGCAACACATGTAAGCCCACGTCAACAAATAGTATTTACCCGTTGCACTGGAAGGGCTGCTTGAAGACGCAGAGAAAAAAAAGGGAACCAACAGTGCCAAACCCCTAGATGCCGCGATCACGGACGAAAATGGTGAACTATAGCCAACCAGATGTATCGGTGAAGAGCAAGTTGTAGGGACTAACCAAGTTATGGCCCTGACATAGGAACCAGAGGCGCAAAAGAGCAAGTTGGGCTAGGGGTGTAGGGGGAAAGTATGGTCCTGAAGCTAGTAACGTAGGATCTTCCATACGTCGAGTTGCTGATTTCACGTGAGGAGACCGACTAATAAATAACCTGGTCCCTGAAGCTAGCGCCCGGAGAATGGTTGAATGTTGGGCTTTCACTCCATGAAGACCAAGTGTTCAAGCACTGCCGTACCTATTTCTAGAGAGGCATGTACAGAACTAGCAATTCCATGGGTTTAGTCTTTTCCAATAGGATAGGAGATAGTCGTTTATTACATGACAGTCCCCATTTGTAGAATCATTACATGATACTCGTTTAATCCGAAGGGATTAGGAGCTGGTCCTCGTACCATGGACTAAACAATCATTAATTACATGACAGTCTCTACCCTTAGAATCATTGCATAATACTCGTTTAATACGAGAGAATAGGAGCTGATCCTTACACCATGACTTGATTTAGTCCTAGAAAGTATTGCTCTGTTTATCCTTGAAACATGGCAGGGGCTAAGAAGTATAGTACAATAACAGTCCTAGTACGTACATTAAATGTACTTGATAACATTAATGTAATGTACATAGTACATAGAGTAATGTATAATATACATGGGGGGTAGGGGGGGGAGGGGAATTGTATGTATAGGGTGGACTCTTTTGGGGGTTCCTGTGGTTGAAGTAACAACGGCGGCTTTTCAGGCCGTAGACCTTGGAGAAAAGCCAAGCGGGAATTGCTATGACTTATCTCGTGCTGTTTTTGGGGGTATGCTTTGTTTTGGGGGGATTGGCAGTTGCATCTAATCCTTCACCTTATTATGGGGTGGTAGGGTTGGTGGTAGCTTCTGTTGTGGGGTGTGGGTGGTTGTTAAGTTTGGGGGTTTCTTTTGTGTCGCTGGTTTTGTTTATAGTCTATTTGGGGGGGATATTGGTGGTTTTTGTGTACTCTGTGTCTTTGGCAGCGGATTTGTTTCCTGCAGGTTGGGGGGAGTGGCCTGTTGTGGGGTATAGTGCGGGGTTTATCTTGGTGCTTGTTGTTGGGTTAGGGGTTGGGGGTTTTGAGGGGTGGAAGTTTGGGGTAAGCACTGTTGATAGTGGAGGTGTGGTGTCTGTTCGCTTGGATTTTAGTGGGGTGGCTATATTCTATTCGTGGGGGGTGGGGATGTTTTTGGTGGCGGGGTGAGGGTTATTGCTGGCGTTGTTTGTTGTATTGGAGCTTGTGCGGGGGTTGTCTCGAGGGGCGATTCGTGCAGTTTAGTGGGGTGTCAGAGAATAGTTTAATTTAAAATGCCAGCTTTGGGAGTTGGATATGGAGGTTTAAGTCCTCTTTCTCTGAGGGGTTCGGGGGTGAACTCTAAGAAGGGGTGTAGTCTTCACTCTTTGGCTTACAAGACCAATGTTTTTTATAAACTATTAGAGTATTTTTAGTGGTTGAGTATTTTGTTTTCTAGGGCCCCGATGGAGGGGAAGAGGATCAGGAGGATGGTGAAGTAGGTGAGGGAAGCTAATTGGCCGATGATAATGAAGGGGTGTTCTACTGGTTGGCTACCTACCCATGTTAGGATGGCAAGGTTGGCTACTAGGGCTCAGAATAGGAGTTGGGAGAGGGGACGGAAGGCTATTGTGCGCTGTTTAGACTTGTGGAGGAGGGGGATTAGGAATAGGATTAGTACGGATGCTGCTAAGGCTAGGACACCTCCCAGTTTGTTGGGGATCGAGCGTAGGATAGCATATGCGAATAGGAAGTATCATTCTGGTTTGATATGTGGGGGTGTGACTAGTGGGTTTGCTGGGGTGAAGTTTTCTGGGTCACCTAGTAGGTTGGGTGAAAATAGGGCGAGGGTTGTTAATGGAAGGAGTATGAATGCGAACCCTAAGATATCTTTTGTGGAGTAGTAGGGGTGGAATGGAATTTTGTCGGAGTTGGCTACGATGCCTAGTGGGTTGTTTGAGCCTGATTCGTGGAGGAAGGTAAGGTGGATGAGGGTGAGGCCTATGATTACGAAGGGGAGGAGGAAGTGTAGTGCGAAGAATCGGGTTAGTGTGGGGTTGTCCACTGAGAAGCCGCCTCAGGCCCATTCTACGAGGGTTTGGCCAATATATGGGATAGCCGAGAATAGGTTGGTGATGACAGTGGCTCCTCAGAAGGACATTTGTCCTCATGGTAAAACATAGCCTACAAAAGCAGTTGCTATGAGGGTAAGTAGGAGGATGATGCCTGTGTTTCAAGTTTCTTTGTATAGGTATGAGCCGTAGTAGAGTCCGCGGCCAATATGGAGGTAGATGCAGATGAAGAAGAATGAGGCTCCGTTTGCATGGAGGTTGCGGATTAGTCAGCCATATTGTACATCTCGGCATGTGTGGGCGATGGAAGAGAAGGCTAGAGTTGTGTCTGCAGTGTAGTGCATGGCTAGTAGGAGGCCGGTCAGGATTTGTGTAGTCAGGCAAATGCCTAGGAGGGATCCGAAGTTTCATCAGGCAGAGATGTTTGATGGGGTGGGTAGGTCAATTAGGGAGTTGTTAATTATTTTTAGGAGAGGGTGGGATTTTCGGAGGTTGGGGGCCATTAGTTTTAAGTCTGCGTTGATAGGATGAGGAGGATAGATAGGGCGAAGGATCCCAGATAGGTTTTGATTAGTCCGGTGTGAAGGGTGGTTGAGGTTTTGATTGCTATGAGTTGTAAGTCGGTAAGTCCTTCGGGGCCTATTTTTTTGTACCAGGAGAGGTCGATTAGGTGGGAGGCGATTTTTTGTCCGCTGTTTAGTAGGTTAGTGGTGTTGGGGCGATGTATTAGGGGGTTGAAGTATCCTAAGGAGGAGGAGAAGTTTAGGTGGGGGTTTTGTTTGGGGTAGGTTAGGGTGTGTGTTATGGTTGAGAGTTCTATAGCTAGGGCAATACCTAGTGCTGTGGCGATGACGGCCGCAGTTTTTGTAGTGGTGGGTATGGTTATTGGGGGGGTTTTTGTGGGTGTGATGTAGGATGTGATGAGTAAGCCAGCAAGGATGCTGCCTAGGGCGAGGCGGGTGATAGGGTTTGTGATTATGGGATTGTTTTCATTTGTTGGGGAGTTTGTAGGTGTGCGGGGAAAGCCTGTTTGGACTAGTAGTGTTATTCGTAGGCTATAGGTTGCGGTGAATGATGTGGCTAGGAGTGTTAAGAGGAGGGCTCAGGTGTTTAGGTAGGAGGTATTTAGGCTTTCGATAATGAGGTCTTTTGAGTAGAATCCGGCTAGGAATGGAGTTCCTATGAGGGCAAGGTTTCCGATGGTTAGGCAGGAGGTGGTTGTTGGGAGTATTTTTTGTAGGCCCCCTATTTTGCGGATGTCTTGTTCTCCATTGAGGCTGTGGATGATTGTTCCTGAGCAGAGGAATAGTATGGCTTTGAAGAAGGCGTGTGTTGAGATGTGGAGGAAGGCTAGTTGTGGGAGGTTTAGTCCGATAGTTACTATTATCAGTCCTAGTTGGCTTGATGTGGAGAAGGCAATAATTTTTTTGATGTCATTCTGTGTGAGGGCACATGTAGCGGCAAATAGTGTGGATAGGGCCCCTAGGCATAGGCATAGGGTGAGGGCAGTTGGGTTATTAGCGAGTAGGGGGTGAGTGCGAATAAGTAGGAAAATTCCGGCTACTACTATTGTGCTGGAGTGGAGTAGGGCTGAGACTGGGGTTGGGCCTTCTATGGCGGCGGGTAGTCAGGGGTGAAGGCCGAATTGGGCTGACTTTCCTGTGGCGGCGAGAATGAGACCCAGCAGGGGGAGGGTGGGGGTTTGGGTTGGGAGGGGGGCTTGTTGTATTTCTCAGGTGTTTATTGTTGAGGCGAGTCACGCTATGCTTAGGATGAGGCCAATGTCTCCGATTCGGTTGTAGAGTACGGCTTGGAGTGCGGCTGTGTTGGCTTCTGCTCGGCCCTGTCATCAGCCGATTAGGAGGAAGGATATTATTCCGACTCCTTCTCAGCCGATGAATAGTAAGAATATGTTGTTGGCAATAGTTAGGATTAGTATGGCGATTAGGAATGTGAGGAGGTAGAAGAAGAATTTTGTGATATGTGGTTCTGAGGCTATGTATCATGTTGCGAATTGAAGGATAGATCATGTTACGAACAGTGCGATGGGGAAGAATATTATGGAGTATTGGTCTATTTTGAAGCTGAGGGGAATTTTGAAGTTTGTGGTGAATTTTCACTCTCAGTAGGATGTAATGCTTTCTGTGCCTGAGAGTATGAAGAGGGTTATGGGGACCAGGCTGATTAGGAAGGCGGTTTTGACAGTGCGTGTGATGGTGGTTGGGGAGTTTGAGGATGTTTTTGATACGGGGAGTAGTAGGGTGGGGGTGAGGATGATGGCTAATGTAAGGAGTAGGGAAGTGTTAAGGAGTAGTGTTGTTTCCATTACTTTTACTTGGATTTGCACCAAGATGGGTGGTTCCTAAGACCAGTGGATTGCTGTTATCCTTTAAAAGTTAAGGGGGCTGAGGTTTTAGACTCAGATGCAGGAGTTAGCAGCTCTTGTTGGTTGAACCTCCCCTCGGCAGGTAAGAAGGGTTTAACTTCTATTTTTAGAATCACAGTCTAATGTCTTGGTTGAGACTATACTTGCTATGAGAGAATTCCTGAGATGAGGCTTGGTTTTAGGATGAGGAGTAGCATGGGGATAATGTGGAGGGTTATTAGGAGGTGTTCTCGTGTGTTTGAGTTTTGGAGGGATGTGATGTAGGTTGGGAGGGTCCCTCGTTGGGTTGTTAGTAGTATAAATAGGGTGTATGTGGCAGTTAATAGGGTTGCGGCACCGGTTAGGAGAATTGTCAAAGAGGACCAGTTGAATAAGGCGATTATAATGGTTAGTTCTGCTATCAGGTTTGTTGTAGGTGGGAGTGCCATGTTTGAGAGGTTGGCTAGAAGTCATCATGTAGCTATAAGGGGTAGGAGGGGTTGGAGGCCTCGTGTCAGAAGAAGAATTCGGGTGTGTGTTCGTTCGTAATTTGTGTTGGCTAGGCAGAATAGTATTGAGGAGGTGAGTCCGTGGGAGATTATGAGGATCATTGCACCGGAGAATGCCCAGTGAGTTTGGATTATACTTGCAGCAATGACTAGGCCTATATGACTTACAGAGGAGTAAGCGATGAGTGATTTTAGGTCGGTTTGACGTAGGCAGATTGAGCTTGTTATTAGTGCTCCCCATAGGGCTAGGGTGAGGAATGGGTAGTGTAGGTGGTCTGAGATGGGGCCTGTTAGTAGAGTGATTCGTATGATACCGTAGCCTCCTAGTTTTAAGAGGAGGGCTGCTAGTAGTATAGATCCTGCAATTGGTGCTTCTACGTGGGCTTTGGGTAGTCATAGGTGGAGTCCATATAAAGGGGCTTTTACTATGAATGCTGTTAGTAGGGCTAGGCTTGATAGGAGGCCTGTTCAGGAGTTGTTGAGTGTGGGAGGGGTTAGTCCTAGTATTGTTAGGTGTAGTGTGCCAATTTGTGCGTGCAGGTGGAGGATTACGATGAGTAGGGGTAGTGAGCTGATGAGGGTGTAGAATAGGAGGTAGATGCCGGCACTTAAGCGTTCTGGTTGGTTGCCCCATCGTGTGATTAGGATTAAAGTGGGGATTAAGGTTGCCTCAAATGAGATGTAGAATAGTGTTAGTTCTGTGGCTGAGAAAGCTAGGATGAGGAAGGGTTGGATTGTGATTAATGTTGAGATGAAGATTCGTTTTCGTGTTGGAGGTTCGTGTTGAAGGTGGTTTTGGCTTGCTAGGATTATGAGGGGTAACAGTCAGCAGCATAGTACTAGTAGGGGGGATGAGATTTGATCGATACCGGTTCATTGTGTGGGGTTTTTGTGTGGGTAGTATGATGGGAGTAGTCATTGGAGGCTAAGTGTGGCAATTAGGATGCTATGGGTGGTGGTGTTGACCCATAGGAATTTTTGGGGCGATAGGAGGGTGGTGGGAAGGAGTATGATTGTTGGGAGGATGATTTTTAGCATTGTAGGAGGTTTAGGTTGTGTAAGTGGTCGGAGCCGTGAGTTCGGGTTGAGGCAACTAGTATGGCTAGGCCTGCACCTGCTTCGCAGGCGGAGAATGTGAGTATGAGTATAGGTATAAGGGTGAAGGAGGGGGCTTGGTTTTCGATGGGTCAAATTGACAGGGCGATGTATATGGATAGTATCATGCTCTCTAGGCAGAGTAGGGCTGAGATTAGGTGGGTCCGGTGGAAAGCTAGTCCTAGGCTGCTTAGGGCGAATGCTGAGTAGAAGCTTAGGTGTATGAAGGACATAGAGAAAGTCATAGGGTTGAACTATGGTCTGTTGAGCCGAAATCAACTGTCTTGATTAAACTAACTTTCTGTGGTTACTCTGCCCACTCTAGGCCTCCTTGTGTTCACTCATAGATGAGGCCCAGTGTGAGGAGGAGGATGATGGTGGAGGCTCAGGTTAGGGTGGTGGTGGGTGATTGGAGTTGGGTAGCCCAAGGAAGTGGGAGTAGGAGGGCGATTTCTAGGTCGAATAAGAGGAATAAGATTGCTACTGAGGAAGAATCGGATTGAGAATGGGAGGCGGGCTGACCCGAGAGGGTCGAAACCACATTCATATGGGGATAGTTTTTCTGAGTCTGGGTTGGCTTGTGCCAATCAGAAGTTTAATGTGGTTAGGATAGCACTGAGGGCGAGGGAGAGGGTGAGTATGAATGTGATTATGTTGATTGCTCTTCTCTGGGGTTGAACCAGACTTTAGAGATTGGAAGTCAATTGTAATGGGTATACTAGAAGAGCAGGCTCCTCATCAGTAGATGGTCATATAGAGGAATAATCAGATGATGTCTACGAAGTGTCAGTATCAAGCTGCTGCTTCAAATCCGAAGTGGTGGTTGGATGTGAAGTGGAATTTAATTAGTCGGAGGAGGCAGATGGATAGGAATGAGGAGCCGATGATTACGTGGAGTCCGTGGAATCCTGTAGCGACGAAGAAGGTTGAGCCGTATACGCCGTCAGCAATTGAGAATGGTGCTTCGTAGTATTCTATTGCTTGGAGTGCTGTGAAGTAGAATCCTAGGAGGATTGTTAGGGTTAGTGCGTGGATTGCTTGTTTTCGGTTACCTTCGGTGATACTGTGGTGTGCCCATGTTACGGTAACACCTGAGGCTAAGAGGATGGCTGTATTTAGTAGGGGGACTTCTAGGGGGTTTAGTGGTTTAATTCCTGTTGGGGGTCATTGTCCGCCTAGTTCTGGGGTGGGGGCTAGGCTGGAGTGGAAGAATGCCCAGAAGAAACCTAGGAAAAAGAATGCTTCGGATGTGATGAATAGGATTATTCCGTATCGTAGGCCCTTTTGTACTGTGGGGGTGTGGTGGCCTTGAAATGTGCTTTCTCGTACAATGTCTCGTCATCATTGTAGCATGACTAGGAGTATGGAAAGTAGGCCAAGGGTTAGGAGTTGTGGGGAGCTGTGGTGGAACCATATGATTAGTCCAGAGGTGGTGAGTAGGGCTGCGGCTGCTCCGAAGATGGGTCAGGGGCTTGGGTCTACTATGTGGTAGGAGTGTGCTTGGTGGGCCATTAGATATTTTCTTGTAAGTAGAGGCTTAGTAGGAGGACGAAGACGTAGGCTTGGATTATGGCTACTGCTACTTCTAGGATGGTTAGGAGGAATAGGATTGATGTGGTTAGGATGGATACGGTTGGTATAATTGGGAGCAGTGCAGTGGTGGCTGTGGAGATTAGTTGAATGAGTAGGTGGCCTGCTGTGAGGTTTGCTGTGAGGCGGACCCCAAGAGCTAGGGGACGGATGAGTAGGCTAGTGGTTTCGATTATAATGAGAGCTGGGATTAGTGGGGTGGGGGTTCCTTCTGGTAAGAGGTGGCCTAGGGAGATTGAAGGTTGGTTTCGTAGGCCGGTGAGTAGGGTAGCTAATCAAAGTGGGAAGGCTAGGGCTATGTTTATTGATAGTTGTGTAGTTGGGGTAAATGTGTATGGTAGTAGACCTAGCAGGTTAATTGTGAGTAGTAGCGTTGTTAGTGATGTTAGGATTAGGGCTCATTTGTGGCCTTTTTTGTTTAGTGGAGTTATTAGTTGTTTTGTGATTGAGTGGAGGGATCATAGTTGGATGGTGGAGAGACGGTTGGTAATTCATCGGTTGTTAGGTGTAGGGAATAGTAGGGCTGGGAATAGTATTGATAGTAGGATTAGCGGAATTCCTAGGAAGTAGGGGCTGGCGAATTGGTCGAAGAAGCTTAGGTTCATGGTCAGGCTCATGGGGTGGTTTTGGTGGTTGTGGCTGTTTTGTTGGAGGGGGAGTTGGTGGAGGTAAAAGTTATGAGTTTGGGTTGGATGACTAGTGAGAAAGTTAATCATGATGTTAATATAATAAGGAATCAGGGGTCTGGGTTGAGTTGAGGCATGTCATTAAGGAGGGGGGGGGGTCCTCTTTCTCTAGCTTAAAAGGCTAGTGCTGTTTCATAGCTTCTTAATGATTAGGATGATAGGAGTGTGGACCAGTTCTCGAAGTGGGTGAGTGGGGCAGATTCTACTACGATTGGTATGTAGCTGTGGTTGGCTCCACAGATTTCTGAGCACTGGCCATAGAAGATTCCTGGTCGGGTAGTAATGAATGATGTTTGGTTTAGTCGTCCTGGGATTGCATCGGTTTTTACTCCTAGGGTTGGGACGGCTCAGGAGTGGAGAACATCACCGGCAGTGACGATAATGCGGATGGGGGATTCTATGGGAATAACAACACGGTGGTCTACTTCTAGTAGTCGGAAGTGTCCTAGGGGAAGGTCTGTTGTTGGGATTATGTATGAATCGAATGTTAGGTCTTTGAAGTCTGTGTATTCGTAGGTTCAGTATCATTGGTGTCCGATGGCTTTGAGTGTTAGGTCTGGTTCGTCGATTTCGTCTATTATATACAGGATTTGTAGGGATGGTAGGGCGAGTAGGATGAGGACAATAGCTGGTAGAATGGTTCAGATTAGTTCTACTTCTTGTGCGTCGACGGTGTTTGAGGATAGTTTTTCTATTAGTATGAGTGTTAGGAGATAGAGTACTAGGCTGCAGATTGCTAGGGCAACTATTAGGGCGTGGTCGTGGAATTCGACAAGTTCTTCTATAATGGGAGATGAGGCATCTTGGAATCCGAATTGCGAGTGGTTAGCCATGATGGGGTGTACGGGGTTTTCACCTGTGATTTAGTCTTGACAAGGCTATGTAATTGGTTTACTAACACCCCATAAAAGAAAGAAGCATGAGTGGTTTGACATGCGGCTGGCTTGAAACCAGTATGTGAGGGTTCGATTCCTTCCTTTCTTGTACTTGGACGAAGGCTGGTTCTTCGAAGGTGTGGTAGGGGGGAGGGCAGCCATGGATTCATTCAATGTTGGTGGCAGTTAGTTCTGGTTGTAGGACTTTCCGTTTTGATGTAAGGGCTTCTCAGATGATGAATATTAGTATGATTACTGCAGTTATAGAGATTAGTGAGCCGATAGATGATATGGTGTTTCATATGGTGTATGCGTCTGGGTAGTCGGAGTATCGTCGTGGTATGCCAGCTAGGCCTAGGAAGTGCTGTGGGAAGAAGGTTAGGTTTACACCGGTGAATATGACTCCGAAGTGAGCTTTAGCTCATGTGGTGTGTAGGGTGTATCCTGTGAATAGCGGGAATCAGTGGGTGAATCCTGCTAGGATAGCGAAGACGGCCCCCATTGAGAGGACATAGTGGAAGTGGGCAACTACGTAGTATGTATCGTGCAGGGCAATGTCCAATGAGGAGTTTGCTAGGACGATGCCTGTTAGTCCTCCGATAGTGAAGAGGAAGATGAAGCCCAGGGCTCATAGCATTGGAGGATCTCATTTGATGGTCCCTCCGTGTAGTGTTGCTAGTCAGCTAAAGACTTTAATGCCAGTTGGGATGGCAATGATTATGGTGGCGGATGTGAAGTATGCTCGGGTATCTACGTCTATTCCGACTGTGAATATGTGGTGGGCCCATACGATAAAGCCAAGGAATCCGATGGATAGTATGGCTCATACTATTCCTATATAGCCGAATGGCTCCTTTTTACCTGCATAGTATGTTACTACGTGGGAGATAATTCCGAAGCCTGGGAGGATTAGGATGTAGACTTCTGGGTGGCCGAAGAATCAGAAGAGGTGTTGGTATAGGACTGGGTCCCCTCCTCCAGCGGGGTCGAAGAAGGTAGTGTTTAGGTTTCGGTCGGTCAGGAGTATAGTAATACCGGCAGCGAGTACAGGGAGTGAGAGCAGTAGGAGGACGGCTGTAATGAGGACAGATCATACAAATAGGGGGGTTTGGTATTGTGAGAGGACTGGGGGTTTCATGTTGATGGCAGTTGTGATAAAGTTGATTGCCCCTAGGATAGAGGAGACTCCTGCTAGGTGGAGGGAGAAGATGGCTAGGTCTACTGAGGCGCCGGCATGGGCCAGGTTACCTGCGAGTGGTGGGTATACAGTCCATCCTGTACCAGCCCCTGCTTCTACTGTGGATGAGGCTAGTAGCAGTAGGAAGGATGGGGGTAGTAGTCAGAAGCTTATGTTATTTATACGGGGAAATGCTATGTCGGGGGCACCGATTATGAGCGGAACTAGTCAGTTTCCGAACCCTCCAATCATGATGGGTATTACTATGAAGAAGATTATTACGAAGGCGTGGGCAGTGACGATTACGTTGTAGATTTGGTCATCCCCTAGGAGGGTTCCGGGTTGGCCAAGTTCTGCGCGGATTAGTAGGCTGAGAGCGGTTCCGGCTATGCCTGCCCATGCGCCAAAGATTAGGTAGAGGGTGCCGATATCTTTGTGGTTGGTTGAGAATAATCATCGGTTAATGAAGGTCACAGGTAAGATGGCCGAGTGTCGAGGCGTTAGGCTGTAGTCCTTTTTACAGAGGTTTAATTCCTCTTCTTATCAGTTCCGTAGTGAAATTCATGTTGAGTTGCAAGCTCATTGATGTGTGCTAAGAGCGCACCGGAACTTGCTTGATAGACGGAAGCCTGTTGGTTAGGGCGCTTAGCTGTTAACTAGGATGTCACGGGATCGAAGCCCGTCTGTCTAGGCAAGGCCCTAGCTTAATTAAAGCGTCTGGGTTGCATTCAGAGGATGCAGGTTAATATCTTGCGGGTCTTAGCAGAAACTAAGAGAGTTCAACTCTTGTTTAAGGCTTTGAAGGCCTTCGGTTTGGGTTATCCTAAGTTTCTAGGTGGTTGCTAGGATTACGGGGGAAAGGGGTAGGAGTGTAGTTGATAAGGAGGTAAGGATGGCAACTTGGGGGCTTGTTGGTTTGTAGGAGTACCATTGTTTTATGTGGTTTGTGGGGCTTGGTGGGAGGGTAATTGTCGAGTAGTATGCGAGGCGAAGGTAGAAGAATAGCCCTAGTAGAGAGAGTATGGCAATGGCTGTGGCTGTGGTAGTTATTTCTTGTTTAGTAAGTTCTTGGATGATAAGTCATTTGGGTAGGAAGCCTGTTAGTGGTGGGAGTCCTGCTAGAGAGAGGAGTGTTAATATTAGGGTTGCGTTTAATATGGGGGCTTTTGTTCATGACGTTATTATTGTGGTTAATTTTAGGGTCTTGGTTGTGTTGAGTGTGAGAAATACTGTGATAGTTATTAATGAGTATAGGTAGAAGGTTAATAGGGTAAGTTTGGGGTTGTAGATGATGATGATGGTTATTCAGCCTAAGTGGGAGATGGATGAGAAGGCTAGGATTTTTCGGATTTGTGTTTGGTTTAGTCCTATTCAGCCCCCTAGGGCTGCTGAGGTGATGGCTAGGATGGTTAGTAATGTGGAGTTAAGTGTGTGGGATGTTATGAAGAGGATGGTAATTGGGGGGAATTTTATCATTGTTGATAGTAATAGGGCAGTGGTTATGGGAGAGCCTTGGAGTACTTCTGGGAATCAGAAGTGGAATGGGACTAGTCCCAGTTTTATTGCAATTGCTGCTGTCAGTAGGAGGCAGGATGTCGGGTGGGTTAGTTGGGTGATGTCTCACTGTCCTGTGAACCAGGCGTTAGTTATGCTTGAGAAGAGTATCAGTGTTGAAGCGGCAGCTTGGACTAGAAAGTATTTGATTGTGGCCTCGACAGCTCGGGGGTGGTGGGATTTTGAGATGAGGGGGATGATAGCGAGGGTGTTGATTTCTAGTCCGGTTCAAGCTATTATTCAGTGGTTGCTTGAGATTGTAATGGTTGTTCCTAGGAGGAGGCTTAGGTAAGAGATTAGTTTTGTATACGGGTTCATTAGTAGAGGAGGGGGTTAAACCATCATTTTCGGGGTATGGGCCCGATAGCTTTGTTAGCTGACTCTACTAGAAAATAATATAGAGGAAGTATGGAGAGTTTTGATTTCTTCTGCGTAGGTTCGACCCCTACTTTTCTAATTGTATCTCAGGAAATGAGAGGGTTGGTGTACCTCTATGTTCACTTTATCATAGTGACCCTTTGTTCAGGCACATTTCCTTGAGCAAGGGGGTAGGCCTGCGTAGCAAATTGGTATGCTGGTGTGTCAAAGGCAAAGTGCTAATGTTAGTGGAAGGAAGTTTTTTCAGAGGAGGTGTATGAGCTGGTCGTAGCGGAAGCGGGGATAGGAAGCGCGGATTCATAGGAAGCCGGAGGAAAGGAGTAGGACTTTTGTGGCTAGGATTACTGGGAACAGTTCTGGGGATGGGTTGAGTGAACTTGGGTTGAGAAACAGAATGGTAGTTAGAGTATTTATTAGTATGATGTTTGCATACTCAGCTAAGAAGAATAAAGCGAATGGACCTGCGGCATATTCGACGTTGAAACCGGATACTAGTTCTGACTCTCCTTCGGTCAGATCGAATGGGGCGCGGTTTGTTTCAGCAAGGGTAGAGATATATCATATTATTGCGAGAGGCCAGGAGGAGAAGATGAGGTATAGTGGTTCTTGGGTTGTGGTGAGTGTAGTTAGGGTGTAATTACCGCTTAGTACAATGATAGATAGGAGGATGATGGCTAGTGTTACTTCGTAGGAAATAGTTTGTGCTACTGCCCGTAGTGCACCGATTAGGGCGTATTTTGAGTTTGAGGCCCACCCTGATCATAGGATTGAGTATACTGCTAGGCTTGATATAGCTAGGAGGAAGAGAAGGCCTAGATTTAGGTCAGTGAGGGAGAAGGGGAGGGGTAGAGGGATTCAGATTGTGATTGCTAGTAGAAGAGCTAGTATGGGGGTTATGGTGAAGAGGAGAGGGGAGGATGTGGATGGACGGATGGGCTCTTTAATAAATAGTTTTACTCCGTCTGCTACTGGTTGCAGTAGGCCAAATGGGCCTACGATATTTGGGCCTTTTCGGGCTTGTATGTAGCTTAGGATTTTTCGTTCTACTAGTGTTAGGTAGGCGACTGCGACTAGGATTGGGATGGCGTAGGATAGGGCTATGGTTAAATAGGTTAAAATGGGGTGTCAAATCATGGTTAGCTAGGGAGAGGATTTGAACCTCTGGGTAAAGGGCTTAAGCCTTTTGCATTTACCAAGCTCTGCCACGCTAGCGATCCTTTTCTAGGATGGGTAAAATGGTGTGTCCTGTTTGGTAGTTTAGTTGGGTTCACTACTTAGAGGGAAGGCATGCCTGTAGTATGGGCCTTGCTTTTCCGGTCCTTTCGTACTAGGAAAAGCCCGTCATAGATAGAAACCGACCTGGATTGCTCCGGTCTGAACTCAGATCACGTAGGACTGTTAATCGTTGAACAAACGAGCCCTTAATAGCGGCTGCACCATTAGGGTGTCCTGATCCAACATCGAGGTCGTAAACCCCCTTGTCGATATGGGCTCTTGGAGGGGATTGCGCTGTTATCCCTGGGGTAGCTTGGTCCATTGATCAATTATATTGGGTCTGGTTGCTGTTGGTACGTTGAGGGGTTGTTCTTGGTCAGGATGTGTGGTCTTGTTTTTGGAGGATCTGCTTTTCTCCAAGGTCGCCCCAACCGAAAAATGCGGGCCAGTGTTTTACTTGGGGTCGTAGGCCTGGTAGGTTTTGGGTTGTGTGGGGTGGCCGCTGATTTTTAAGTTCCACAGGGTCTTCTCGTCTTATGGGTTTATTCCTGCTTTTGCACAGGAAGATCAATTTCATTGATTGTCTGCAAGAGACAGTTAAGACCTCGTTTAGCCATTCATACAAGTCTCGATTTATGGGACAATTGATTGCGCTACCTTCGCACGGTTAGGATACCGCGGCCGTTGAACAGAGTGTCACTGGGCAGGCATCACCTCCAATACTTGGCTGGCTGAAGGCTATGTTTTTGGTAAACAGTCGGGCCTTGAGGTTGCCTAGTTCCTTTTGCAGATTTGGATCTTTCTAATGGGCGCTCCTGAGTTGGGCTAACAGGGCAAGTTTAATATTTGGCTTGTTTGGGGTTGGGGGTATTAGTTTGAGGCTTGTTAATAATGTGGTGATGTAAGCTTGCGCTTGAGAGGGTGGTCCCTGATTACTCATTTTAGCATTGATTCTCCTATTGTTATAGGTTGGCCCGTTATAGATAAGGGAGTCCTGTTGTTTTTGAATTTTTTTGGGGTAGAGCTTTGACGCATTCTTTGTTGATGGCTGCTTGAGGGCCTACAGTCTAGGGTCAGTTGGGTAGTTATCCGCTAGGGGAGGTTGTATTCTTTTTTAAAGGAGCTGTACCTCCTTTAAATTGCTCTTGATTCGCCACATGGTGGTTGTAGTTGGGTGTCCGGGGGGGGGCCTAGAGAAAATTAAGAGAGAACTTAGATTCATTTCACAGGCAACCAGCTATCACCCGGCTCGGTAGGCTTTTCACCTCTACTAACAAGTCATCCCACTCTTTTGCAACAGAGACGGGTTCGCTCAGGGGGTAGCTGCTTGTAAGTAGCTCGCTCGGGTTTCGGGGTGGCAAGCTTAAATTCATTTTGCTTGGTTGTTCTTACTAAATCATGATGCAAGAGGTACAAGGGTTTATCTTTGCTGTTTTTCGCTTGGGTTTTCATTACTATTTCATCTTTCCCTTGCGGTACGGATCTCTATCGCGCCAGTAGGCCTTTTCTGTCGCCCATACTAAGGCAGAAGAATGTTTTAGCTTAATTTGTAGTGAAGTAAATTTTTTTGGTTGTTTGGTTGTGTGTGGTTGGGCTAGAGTTTGGCTTCAAGGCGATCTGGTCGGCAGCAGATATCTCTCAGGTGTAAGCTGAGTGCTTTGTGTTATAGCTACGCCTTGATATGCTAAGTGCACCTTCCGGTACACTTACCTTGTTACGACTTACCTCATCTTCAGCCGGGGAAGGGTATTAGTTATATGTTATACGTAGCTTGTGAGGAGGGTGACGGGCGGTATGTACGTACCTCAGAGCCGGCTTAAAGTGGGCTTTATTGTCCCACCTTACTGCTAAATCCGCCTTCCAGGGGCAATTTCATGTCCCTTTCCGTGAGGTTATCTATTTTAGAAAATGTAGCCCATTTCTTCCACCCCATAGGCTATACCTTGACCTGTCTTGTTAGCGGGGTTGGGGCTATTATGCTCACTGTTGTTCTTTCAGGCGAGGTGAGCTGGCGACGGCGGTATATAGGCTGCTTTGGCAAGGAGTGGTCGGGTGCATCGTGGGTTATCGATTATAGAACAGGCTCCTCTAGGTGGGTCTGGGGCACCGCCAAGTCCTTAGAGTTTTAAGCGTTTGTGCTCGTAGTTCTCAGGCGGATACTTTGGTGATGGAAGGTATCAAGATTTAGGGCTAGGCATAGTGGGGTATCTAATCCCAGTTTGTGTCCTAGCTTTCGTGGAGTTTAATTAGTCGGGGCTGCTAAGATCATCTTGGAGGTGTTTTTAAATACATCTTGGGCTTATGACAGCTTAGCTGTATTTTGATCTTAGTTGTCAGGATAGCATGGTACCACTCTTTACGCCGTGTGACAGTTAATTTGGGTCTCTTGTGTGACCGCGGTGGCTGGCACAAGATTTACCAACCCTGAGTGCTGCTATAACTAAGTCAAGTTTTCACTTATTGCTTAATACTAATTACTGCTGAGTACCCGTGGGGGTGTGGCTAAGCAAGGCGTCTTGGGCTGCAGCAATGGGCGAGCCTGATGCCCGCTCCCTTTGTCTAGTTAATAAGAGCGTTGGGGCATTTACACTGGGGCGCAGATACTTGCATGTATATGTTTAGCAGAAATTAACGGTAAGGTTAGGACTAAGTCTTTTGTCCTTGGGTGCATGTAGCATCATCTTGGCATCTTCAGTGCCATGCTTTGGTTATAAGCTACAGGGACATGTTTGTTTGTTTGTTTGTTTGTTTGTTTGTTTGTTTGTTTGTTTGTTTGTTTGTTTGTTTGTTTGTTTGTTTGTTTGTTTGTTTGTTT
>RCNJ01000412.1_pt1 | contig 17086 bp, 15 predicted proteins | sample 2041171 | NCBI WGS metagenome assembly RCNJ01 (sample SAMN09708213, study PRJNA481090) | feces metagenome | biome: feces | host: Pygoscelis adeliae | place: Antarctica: Rookery Lake | collected 2010-03-01 | reverse complement strand
TCTCGGGGGGGGGGGAGAAGGTATGGGGATGGGAGTGTGGGTGCGGGTGTAGAAGTGGGGTACGTAGGTGGGGAGAGGGAGGTGGGTAGCGAGAGTCCGGTGGATCCGCAGGTGTTGGGGAGTCGGAGGATGGTGGATATGTTTCTTAGCTCGAGGCGGAGGAGGGCGAATGGAAGTGAGGATAGTGGTGCTGTTGGCGGCGGGGCTTTTGTGTAAAGAATAGCGATGGGAGGGGGAGATGGGATGGGTATGTTTGTATAGGTTGGGGTACGCTCCTATGAGCAGAATATTGCTCTCGTGGGGATTAGGAGGTATAAGTATATGGCTATGGTGGTTCGAGATTGATTATTACTACCACATATAGCATAGAGCATAGAGCATAATGAAGGGGAATCATGGTGCAGTACAACACGACAACAAAAGAATTGAGACCATGCAGAGTTTCTCCGTACTGAGGCCCCGAGCACTCTTTGCCGCGTGAAGGCGGATCTCATGAGGAGCTAAATAAATGGCAGAGAGAAATCGTGGATGAGGGCGGTGGATACCTAACCCTTCGAAGCCTGTGAGGGTATGGAAGAGCGGGTTTGTCGTCAGGCTTGTTGAATGTTCAAGCGTTTGGGATAGAAATTCCGGTGACCGGTGTGGTCTGGTAGATTCTTGGCTTTCGGAGACCACAGACTCGACATTTTTGATAGATGGTTATGACAGTTTAATGATGAGCGAGCGACGGGCTACTTAGCGCACTACCAACCACCGTGGAGGGATGTCTGGGGAGTTACTACGTGGTGAGATTACCAGTATTGGGCTTATATGGTAGGGCATGGCGTAGATGGGTATAGAGGGTATGGCACAAGGCACATTCGGGACAGTTAAGTCGTGGTCAATAGTGAGGATTGATATAGGAGATAAATGGCTAGAGATGCGGGCGAGATGTATTGTGCCAGTGTCAAGTTGCATAGGTTGTCAAAGCTGGAGTGGTTGCTCAGACTTGTTGGCTCGCTCGCTGTCAACGAGCTGAAGGTCTTGGGGTTTGAGGACGTGGAGAATAAATCAGAAAAATTGTCAAATGGAATACGCTGCCCATTACCCTTCTCGATGAAATAGTCTATATACGCATGAAACCCTCTGAATCATCGCCTAAGTCCGCTGATCCTTCAAATGCCACTCAAAAACCTTCTGAAAGATCCCCTTCGCATTCCCCTCAATAACATCCCCATGACAAGGAATAATCCTCTCAAAATTCCAGCCTCCAATCCGCTTAGCACTCCGCGCAAATCCGGCCCGATCCTTCGCACTAAATGCATACCAAAGCATCCTCTTCTGACCCACCGCGCTCCCCTCCACCCCCTGGATCTTCCCCACCAACCACGCCGCCCAGCCCCTCGTCACATCTTCCCCGGTCCTGCTATATTGCTCCTTGGGTGGGCCCGTGAACATCAGATCCGCCTCGATGAGCGTGCGGGACGGTTTGTGGAAAAAAACAAGCTCCTTATTCGGGTGTGCGTCGACGAATTCATATTCGAACTCTGCGTCGAAATCCTCACCAATTCTCACGTCATTCTTGTTGCTCTTGGTGATGACGGTGTGGAACGGCACTTGGGCGTCTTCTGGAGACAACTTTGCGCGTTTCTCGGGCAGCCCCTCTGGACCGATGACCCGCGCGTTGGGGTAAGCTTGGAACCAGGAGGTGATGCCGATGTGGTGTTCGATGTCTGGCGCGATCATGTATTTCAAATTACCACCCTTATCCGCAATGGTCTGTTTAACTTCTGGGGTAAGGGTGACGGGGGAGAAGACTGCGAGGGCGCCGGTGGAGAGGCGGACTGGAGAACCGGTTAGTTTGGACACGCAGATTTAGGTACAGAAAGGGGAGCGCACATACCAAGGGTTGCGCGGCCACCGATTTTGAGGAGTCCGAAGCGGGAGAATGGGAGGGAGAAGGTGGTGACGTTTGGTGTTATGTCGCGGATCACCATTACCTGGGAGCAGTTTGCTGGTATGAGAGACGGCATTGTGCGTGGTATTTCTGGTTAATGTGGTGTATGTGGAACGTGAGGTGTGAATTGGGTTACTTGGAGGAATTGGCGTTTTGTTTATTTTAAAAACCAAACAAACTGCTGTTTTCCTGTGTAAATTGGGTGACCTCAGGACAGGTGTACGGCCATGACGCAGTTGACAGGCGATAAAGCTCCCAAGCTTCTTATCGGGACAGGCGCGGCGTGGTAGTGAGGGTTGACAGCGGAGCAGTCAGATCGCAGAGATCGGATCGTGTTGTATTGATGAAGATGGAAGATGATATTGAAGATTGAATTGTTTGAGGATTGAATTGTCTGAACGGGAAACACATAGCTTCTTATAGATTATAACTATCTCAGTCGATTTGCATTCTTGCTTCTCGGCAACGGCAACTCTGTAAAAGATAGAAGTTGATGTTGACAAAGCTGTCATCCCCGGTTGATGTCTAGATTCACATGTCGGCGCTATCAATTAGGGCTGATGAGTAAACAGACCATCTGGCCAGCGTCAAGCCACACTTGTCCTGTCAGCGAATCCCCAATCAATTCATTTGGGATATCGCTTAACCTCCCCGGACCCGAGAAGACCTCCGATAGTGATCACAATGAACAGTAGTCAGAGTACGAGGTAGTTATGCAGAAAGCGCTGCCATATTGAAATGCTTCCATGTGGCCCAGTCACGATGAGGGCCAAAATTGCAAATCCAAACCCCAGCACCCGGAAAATTCATTCGCGGACCACAAGCAACTAAATGAATCCATACACCACCATGTATCTCAATTCTCGATTTCCATGGCGTCAAGTTGAATAAATCCTTATCAGCCAGTCAAGTCGCAGCGAACATGCAAGTACAGCCGAATACAGAGGACATCGCATCGCTGGGTGCTCTTAAGCAATGTAGGAATTTGCGTGATCTCTTTGAGTAGAGTAGTAAAAGCCACAAGTCCGCTTTCAAACATGCTGGCCCAGGCCAAGTATCGCAGCAAGCCTCTCCCTCTTCGTCTTCTCCGCATTTGCGGCAAACACCTTCCAGTCCCTCTCTCTCTGTGGCCAATCCGCCATCTGTGCTGTTTGAACAGTTAGCATAACCATGGTGCTCTCTCCGTTTCAGACTATACTCACACAAAAACCAATCCCACCTCATGTCCTCTCGTTCCAACACCTCCATTCCCTCCCTCCTCAGCCTCTCTCTCCTCGCCATATCCGCGGCGCTCTCACCAACAAGCTCGGGGTCCTCAAGCGGCCTCACCCTCCTCCCTCCCACGCCCCCGATCTCACACCCGAACTCCTCCCTCTCCCTAATCCCAACCACCATCTTAACCGCCTTAACTGGATCCCTCCGTCCTCCGGCAGCCAGAAACTCAATCCTATCCCTCTCGCCCCTCTCCTCCGCACGCCGATGTGCGATGTTATGATAATGCCTCGCTTGCGGGTTTCCTCTCATATGCACACTCGCCAGACTCCCGGTCGGGCGACGGAAGACGGAGAGGCTAGGTTTGGCTACTCGTCTGGATGAGGAGGAGCAAGGTGTGGAAGGGAGGGTAGAATGGTACGTTGGGGCGGCGGAGACGTATGAAGGGGCGGAGGAGCGGATTGATGCTGTTTCTGGATTACTCCCGTATCCACGAGGGGTGTAGGGAGGTAGAAGGGGGACGGAGATGGGGACGGTATTAATGAGGGAGGTGTCGCGAGGCATTTTGGCGAGTGAGAAATTGGTGGGTGGCTTTGTATGTACTGTACTCAGTATGCCGACAACTCGAGCTGGGATTAGCAGCAAAGACAACTGAGTAGGAAGGGAAAGAAAGATAAAGTAGATAGAAGTTAGAATAAGAATTATGTTAAAGCCTATCTGTGAATACCATAAGAGCGGAACACAAGCGTGTCGCAGCACGTAGATCTGCAACCCAATGAAAATCCCATCCTCAAAAGGTTGCGCTGCTTGTGTGGTTGACCTCTTGACTCTGGCTCGCCGCCTGATTGGCCCACAAAGTGACCAGTCGTGTGGAGAAGCTCTCTTGTTGAGTGTGCCACGTGTGGCTTCCCGTCTATGGCTGTGGTACTTGGCATGTGTGCCAGCGTTTACTTTATGGTAAGTATATAGTAAAACTTCATTTCAAAGATGAAGCTTGGCGTTATCAAAACAACGACACTGTGCATAAGATTGAGCAATCATTTGACCGGCACACCAGGCTCACACTTGGTTAAAAACAGACAGGGAGGAAGGAAATCAATTCTCAAAGTATACAAAGTCATCAGAGACCTGCTCTCTCTCCGTCAGCAAGACCAGCTTGCACACCCCATCTTTCGAATCTAATATTCCACCCTAGCAATATCGGTCAATGCAACGACCCCGCCATAGTCGGCACCGGCAACCCCCTCAACTCTCTTTCCGCCGCCACACTTCCCCTATGCCTCTCAATTCTCCTATACCAAGCTCCCCACCCATGCTTATCATACGCCTGCAAATCCGCTTTACAGCTCACACTCTCAATAACCAATCTCGGCCTCTTCGCCATCTTCTTCTTCGCATGCTCTACATGTCTCAAGCTCCGCTTGGCCTTGAATAGCTCTTTCTTAGTATGCTTATGTAACGCGTACTCATCAACACCCATCCCCATCTCCACCGCTGCATCTAAGGTTGGCGGCATGAGATGTTCTTGGTCCTCAGCTTCCTCTGCTCGTTTTGCCGCAGCTCTGAGCTCGTTAGGGAAGTCCTCGATAACGCCCGTCGGTCTGAGTCGTGCAAGCCGATCAATGTGTTGATGATGGTGGAGATCCATGTACATCATCCCTTTGGTATCAGAAGGGCCATCCAGTCTAATCATTAGACCTCTTGGACGGAATACCTCAGCATCGAGATCCTCAACAATACCGAATATGTGGTCAAGAGTTCTAGCAACATCGTGCTGCTCAGCCCACAGCTTGAAAGGAAATGCAAGAATGACCCCGGTAATGGGGGATAGGGTGAGAAGCAGTGCTGTGCGCCACCAAGTGCGATGCGGATTGATATGAGCGCTGAGAGGCTTGGTGAGATCCTTCCACTCCTGTTTAGTGATGCCATAATATTCCATGCCACGAGGATATGGAAAGCCGTCTGTGAACAGAGCTCGAGATGGACACTGAAGACCGTTGGGGTATGGATCCACTGCAAGGAATGGTAACTTAATTGGCCGTGTTCCAATGGGGTCCGCAAGTTCGTCGTTTGTCGGTTTGCGAATTGGCGACGTTCTCTCGCTCGAGTGGGCCAACGGCTGAATAGTTGGAACCGAAGACGAAGCGACTGTTGAAAGAGAGCTAAGCGAGCCAGACGATTCGCTCTTCTTGAGACTCTTAGGTGGGCTCTTCGCAGGGGTGCTTCCTTTCATACTGCTAATCGTGCTCTTCTGTGGGCTCATCGCCGGACCGTTTGCTCTTGTGTTACCGTCAGGATTTCCAGTTGAGCTCTTTGACAGGCTGCTGCCTTGGGCGCTGCCATCAGTGCTTCCTGGTACACTTTTAGATTGGCTGCTCCCTTTTCTATTACCCCTGGTACTACCCTGAGGATCATTTTCAGGGTTTTTAGGTGCATCTCTTGCGGCTAGCCGTTCCTGGGCAGCCTTCTTCTCGTCATGGCCCTTCCTTCCAAAAATATTCCAGCGAGACTTTGACTTATCCTGGCCTTTGTTTCTGCCCTTATCCTTCTTCTCATGCTTATGGTCTACCTTCTCAGGTTTGTGTCCCCAGAGAATGTGGTGCTTCGACGTCTCCTCTCGTGGTGGTAGTTCTCCTTTGGTATGCCAGCCATCGTTTCTTGATGACGCGTCCCTCTCAGCCAGTGGGCTTAGGGGGATCATGACAGTCTTTGGTGATCTTTCGCGCTCAAGGTCGTAGCTAACAACCTCGGCTTCGGATTCCAATGGATCCCCCTTTTCTCCAAGCAGAGATACATTTGAGTCGTCATTTTCGTCGACTTCTGTATCTTCATCGGCAGCATCCTGTCATGTAGTCAGTCTCAGACATCCTCTGCGCCAGCACTCCGCAGCTGTGCTCACCTTCTTGTCCTCGGGATATCCTTCGCTCTTCTCACTCTGCGTAGCACTTTTGCCACTCTTCGCGCTCTTCGTACTAGCACGCCTTTCAACAACAGGCATAGGGCTTTCTGGTAGAGGCTCAAGAATAGCCCCCTTTGGAGGATGATCTCTGTGGTGAAAGTAGGCACTTCCGTCGTCCACAACTGGGCTAGCCGGCCTCGAAACGCCGACTATCCGGCCTATGGAAGGCATGGCTTGAGCTGATGAAGGACTCGCAGAGGCGTTTATCGACCCTCGAGCACCGTCGAATACGACGGGCGATGTTGTGCGGTCAATGGTAGTGTGATGTGAGGAGGGAACAGTAACGAATTGTGAGAGAGGTGATGTGCCACGGTCTGCCTGCTCTGGTCTGTCGTTTGTGATGTAGATATCGAAGGATGTCTCGCTATTCGTAGACTGATCGGCGTCCTAGCAGATGTTAGTAAAGGTATAGGCTTGTATGCATGGAGTCGTCGCAAGGCATAGACCGTCTCCAACTGCGGTTTGAGCTGCAGGAGTAGATTTTGCAACGCTATGAAAAGAACCAGGGACGGACCTACAGAGAAGCTCGTCTGTTGGACAACGATCTTGATTTGTGGCATGTGGCCTCGCCGGAAACTCAGCGGTTGGTAGTTGTGCTATTTAGCACAGTAGTCGGCATTCTTAGGTAGTTAATGATAGACTAGCGATATGTGCTGCAGCGCGGTGTGAAAATGAGGAGTCGAGTTTAGTTGGTAGAAAGACAATGGATGAGGCAGCAAGTTGCAGCTACGGAACCATTGCTTAAGCACGGCTTCGCTCCCTCCTTAAGCTATGAGTCTAGACTCCTCCTTCGATAACAGGAAAGAGCCACCGAAGACGCTAGAACGGGCAAGACAACACAACCAACTTACGCAAATGGCGCATGACATGAATTTTGTCGATACTTTTCGTGCATTTTTTGAATAGCTATGCTTGATGCGCGACGCTCGATCCTGATATCATCTGGGCTACCTTGATGTTCTGTTCCGTCTTTCTATACCATTGAACGCCCCCGCTTCCAAACCAAACCCCCCTCGCAGTTTACAATATCTCCTCTTTCGCAGGACTTCTGCTACGGCTGCGGCTGCGGCTATCATAGCTATCATAGCTGCGGTCCCTCTTGCTTCTCCCGTTACGTTTCGCATTGTCTCTTCTTCCCCGGCGCGGCGGCGACCTGGACCTCGAGTACGATCTCGAGCGGCTTCTGTGGCGTCTTGGCGAACGAGAGCGAGAAAGCGACCTTGGTCTATAGGAGTCGCCCTCTCTATCCCGATACTCTCTTGCTGGTGGGCCCCTTGGTGGTGGTGCTCCGCGCATATCTCTTCCTCCACGAGCTCCATAGCCAGGCCCACGACGAGCAACAGGTGGCGACGGTGAGAACTTGCGGCGTGGGATAACAACGGAGACAGTGATTACGGCGCCGTCGAGCTGGGATTCGTGCATGTGGGAAATGGCTTGGTCGGCATCGGCCTCGTTACAATAGAGAATGTAGGCGGTTCCGCGGTTGGTTCCGTCTGCATAGCTCGTTAGCTGCCGCGTCTCGTATAATAGCGTCTGAGGTCTTACATTGTCTGTTCATTGGCAAATCCATATCCTCAATCTCTCCAAACACTTCGAACAACTCGCGCAGGTGGTTCTCGTTGACATTCTTGGTGAGCTTCTCGACGACAATCTGACGCTGTTAGCACGAGACCACCCTGAAGTAGGGGTCTTTCGAGTCGATATCGATCTACCTTTGTGCTTCTGAGAGGTGGTGTCCGGCTCCGGCTTCTCGATCTCGAATAATAACTGCGCGAACGAGATCTGCGACGTGGTGCAGGAGACAACGAACGGCGAGGTGATATTGAGCGACTTCGAGATGGAGAGCGCGAGTTGCTACGGCCTCTGGACATAGAGCGCGGCATTTTGAAGTAAAGTAAAGGCGAATCGGTCCTTAAAGAATGAGCTGGACGGTAATAATGCTGTTGTGCTAGTGAAAATGGAAGCCGGGCGACAAGGCTGTCACTCTTTGAAGTTCCCAAGCGCGTCACAGGTAAAGCTGGCTTGTCTTATCTTATCGGAGCTCTTCAAGACTGTGTAGTGCGACCTCTCCAGCAACCACTCTTAATGGCCTCGACACAAACATGACTTCAGCTTCGACAACTCGTCATCTTTGATCTCAGTTCACTCAACAACAACACACTCTGCCACTCTACTTTGTGTACCGTCAAAGATAGAGTTTTGACCGCGCTTCCTTTTCTGGGTGCAACATCAGTCATAGTAAATCTGCGGCAGCCAGAAAGAGATGTTTAAGGAAAATCAAAATTTCGCCGGTTGGGTTTGAGCAGGGAGCGGCAACTGGATCAAGGCCCATCGTAAGCACCTGTGGTGGATGGACATAAGTTGTGCTCGAGCTAACCTGTTCACTGCAAATTCCAATACCGCGCGACATTTGGCCGCCACTCCCTTCCATAGATCGTGTTCCTCCTACTTCAACCGCGACAATTCCAATTGAATGCGATGGCGTCCCACGCACAAATGGGGTTTGAAAGCATCGGCACCGGCGCCCCGAGAAGCGCAGTACGCGCGTACTCACATCTCAGAAATGTAGGTTCGCGTTATATGTTCGGTTAATATTTGATGCATATCCTACATGGACTCCAAATTCGCCGTCGCATTACCCTCGCAACCAAATCCTCCCATTGTCATCATAAAGCGAGCCAAATAGTCGTTCGTACTTTCAGCAATTAAGTCGTGTTTCCGTGCTCGCCGTGCATATTCTCAATACCTTCCTTTTCAAATCTCTCATCCGTATCACCAACTTTAGAGTTTCCTGGCCCCACTCCTCCTCTACCTGCGGTACTTGCTCTTTGCGCTGTGAAAGGATTCGAAGGAAGCCAGTGGACACTCTTGCGAGCGACCTTGACTTCGTCGTACATCTCGTCGATCTGCTCAAGCGTTAAGCCCTTGGTCTCGTAGATGAGGAAGTAGACGAAGGCGATACACAGGAAGCAGCAGCCGAACCAAATGAAGAAGATCTTAGACTGCAAGTTTGCATTTCCAGGGCCGTAGTTCACGAGGTATGGAGTCGAGTAGGCGATAGCCCAGTTGAAAAGCCCTATACTGTGTTAGCGGCATGTGCCTTCTCAATCAACTTCGCTCAGTACTTACAGTTAGAGGCGGTGGTCATGGATAAGCACTTAGCTCTGACCTTTAATGGGAAGATCTCGCCAGTGACGACCCAGGCGATTGGACCCCAAGTGGAGGCAAAGAAGAAGATGAAGATACATATGAAGGCGATGCCGGCCTTCTGGGCAGGGAGGTTCTCAACGATGGTGTTACCAACTGCATCCTGAGACGTGGTGGTTGTCCCTAAGACGGCGACAAGAAGCTGCGAGGTAGCCATGCCGACCGCACCCCAGAGGAGTAATGGTCGTCTCCCCCATTTGTCAATGGCATAAAGACCTGGAACAGTGGACGCCACGTTCACCGCTGAAGTGATCATCTGAATGGTGAAAGCGTTGGTGATTCCTGAGTTCTTAAAGTAGTTGGTGCCGTAGTAAAAGATGAAGTTCACTCCAGTAAGCTGTTGCAGAATTTGCAAAAGGCAGCCTGTAAGCAAGCGCTTACCGACATTACCCTTGAAGCAGTCCAGATATGTCGCTTTGCCAAGACTAAGCTCGAATTCATGGTTGGCCTCAATCTCGTCCAATTCGGAAACGATTGCTTGATGGTCCTCAGGCAGGCGGCGGACCTTTGCCAAGGCATGGCGAGCCTTGTCAGGGCACCCCTTCTTGATGAGGAAGCGGGGGGTCTCAGGCAGGATCAGCATTCCTGCCGCTAGGATGATAGCGAACGCAAATTGAATCGCAATTGGGATTCTGGTACTTGGGTCAGTGAAACTTGAATTGGCTGAGCTCAACAACTTACCTGTAGGAGCCAGTGTCTTCGCGATCCTTGGTAGCATTGTCGACGACGGCTGCGAGCAACAGACCAATGGTAATAGCCAATTGGTATGTGCCGACAATCACACCACGGATCCATTTTGGAGCAGTCTCTGACTGGTAGAGTGGAACTGTGTGGTGTTAGAAACATTTCGTCATTAAGGTAGTGCATTACTTACTCAGAGCCGACACCAGGCCAACACCGAAACCAGCGAAAAAGCGACCGGCCAGGAGAAGAGGTACTTTGGTGGCAGCAGTTTGGAGGACAACACCGAAAGAAAAGATTCCGCAAGAGACGATTAAGGCCATGCGGCGACCTAATTTATCAGCGAAGGGAGCGGCCGTAAGGGCACCGAAGAATGTGCCTGCCGACAAGATAGACACGATGGCAGATGTCTGAGAGGCTGTGATGTTTGGTCTCTCAGTTGCTGGGTCGATATAGCCAGTTGAAAATAGCGTTTGAAAGTAAGGCATGGCAATAATGCCAGAGATTGTGCCGGTATCATATCTGCAGATCATGAGAATGCCGAGGCCAACCTTCGATAAGATCATGAAACTTACCCGAACATAATGCCACCGAAGGCAACGAACAGACCGATGACAATGGCTGGCCGTGATTTGCCGGGCACGTCCTTCGGCTTCTTGAGTGCGAGACCCATGGCGACTTTTGTTGTCGGTTCTCAGCTTGCTTCGACAAAAATGGGTTCGAGAACAGTTCGGGAGTGGAATTGATTCAGTAATAAGTGCGATTGAAGACAGAGGCAGCTATGTTTCAGTGAGGTTTCCGCCTGTCAACTCAAGATTGTGCTAAACTTGTGGGATGTGGGCTGTCGGATTGGATTTATACCGGGTCACACAGGTGAGCATGGGAGCTCCGGGGAAGTTGGACGAAGAGGGGAAGCACAATGTGGGGAAAACTTCTCGCGTGCGTTTCAAGGCGTTGTACAGTACACTGAATGCATGCTTTCTTTGAGCTGCTGAGGTACGAACTCGGTAGCCACGCGGGGATCCTGCACCAAGCAGTTCCCATGTCGCTCATTACGGTTACAGGGCTGAGATGTATTGAAATGTGGCATACATCATATTGGGGAATGACATTCGCTGATGTGAGCATGGCTCACACGCACTTCCTCATTGGAAAGCGATGTGTACTGATACATTAAGGCATGGACTGGTTTCAAGCCACTTCCGCCCGTTACTTGCCAAGTCTAAGTATCTGTGTATATCACCCATCATGGCAAGTAGTCTCGTAATAAGGGTCTTGTAGATTTGAGGGACTTCGACCTCGTACGTTGTCCGCTTCTCGGAGACACGGTCGTGACGACGTCGTCGGTTCCAGCGGTATATGTGAGGGTGATGAAGGATGGTATATGATGCTGTTGCAGTCGGTGTATGATGGCGGATTGGTTTCACATGGTGGTTTGCAACCACATTCCTTAGCGTCTTCCACGTCACTGACGTTAACACAAGCTTTCTGGCGCCAATGAGATCCCAGTCTGTCCGTCAGCCATGCATCCGGCCAGCCTTCACCAAAATTCGGCACTTGACCACTCAAAGAGCTCAATCTGGACGGCCACAAAGCCCAGCGAGGACGTCTCCCACATCCCATATGTGCGTTTGAGGACCTCTTCTGAGCGCTCCAATGAAATCTCAAATCATATTCGGCCCTTCCATCGTCGTAGCTACATGGGCTGAGATGTTCCTGTGCACATGCTTACTCTTTCTTGTTCTTTGTCCTCGGACCCGGGCAACATAGAAACGCAGTCTTGATGCTAGTAATCGCGTGGCTAAAGATCTCGCTGAACGCTAAGGAGAGTGGTCCGAATTAGCCGCCTCTTGGAGAGCTAGGAGTCGACAGATTTCAGCCGCTACTAACAACCAGCCTGAATGTGACACTCGTGGACATTCATGTTGGTTAGCCAAGGGAGCAATTCAGCACAGACAACCGTTGGACGTCGTGTGCCTAAAGCATAGTGACGATTTATTGGACACTCTTCCTCATTTTGGTCCATTCCCTTCCCCCCATAACGTTGCGCGACTTTTATGCTGTCGGTAAAAACCACTCATACATTCCAGAGGGTTTAACCATTCTACTCATTCTTCACACATACTCATAAATGTGACATTTCTGGCAAAGGTGCCTTTCTGACATAGTGGCCAAAATAGCGGCAATGCTCACTTAGGAATCATATGACATCGAGTTTGCCATGGTGGTGTTGATACTACATGCTAAGTCGCAGCAAAGCGCAGGGTGGTTTAACGACGTGAAAAGAGGATGCTGTGACGCAGCAAATAGCCCAACTTATGATGATAAGTTAAGCGATGGAATGGAACGGCATCGTGATCGTAAGCCTTACCTTGAACCAGGCACACGTTCTGTGCTTCAATGCAATCTTGTTGTCTTGGAAAACGTGGACATCAAATGAGGGAAACTTGGTCATGAGCTTGCGGGGTAATTGCGGGGAGACGAGTCATCCAGGCACAAGCCACTACCAACCTCTCATTTGTCCAACAACTCCAACCACATCTCCAATTTGACAACCAATAACTATCCTCGCGCGCTTATTTTAGATAAAATTAAGCTAGAGAAGATCTTCCTGCTTCGATCAAAGGGGAGAACGGAAGCCATACTCTAAGCTGTTTACATCCTACCAGTTCTCACTTCCAAATATGACTACCAGGTACAGAGTCGAATGTGCGTACCGTGTCTAGTCTTTGGGAAATCATATCTAATCCTTCTCTGCAGATGCTCTTAAGACTCATAGACGAGACCAATTTATAGGTAAGATCTCGCGTAGGAACCCTCATGTCAGTTTTAGGCACGGTGATGTCAGTCCCGCTGGCAGGTCCAACTCCTCATCTAGCCATGTAGCTACCCGCATAGTTGCTCCTGAACCCCTAATTATACACTCGGAACATACACTTCAGAAGTGCTCAGAAGGAGAATGAAAGAACATGACATAAATCGTCTTCATTAAACTTTGAGACTTGGTCAAATACTAACAAACCGCCAGAATGGATCAAGGGGCTCTTAGCCGTGCCGTTCGTGCTGCATTCGCAGCCAACTGGTGTGTTTGAAGCTCGTGGGAGTGTGTCGGATATGGTAGGTCATTCCGCGTAAAAGCAGTTCTCCTATATGCTAATTTGTTAGGCCATCGAAGCTCATCGCCGCTATGCGGAGATCATGACAGATGTGGAGCAGATGATTGACGATCACAGTGTGTAAAGCCCATTGCTAAAATCCCACACACAAATGGTACTTCAGAGGACCATGTTCTAACCCTCTGGCAGTAACACACCAAGAACAAGGACTTCAGATGAATTCTAAGCTAAAGCTTCTTGTCCCAAGCATCGGCAATTTCTTCACTCGACTACCTCTCGCAGATGCCTTCCGCTATCAAGACGGCTGCCGGTTCATTTCTTCACGTCGTTTCGTTCCACCATCATTCAACGATGTCCGTCTTATCCTAAACACTGCACAGGTGATGGGTTTGGTGGCAGCCGGATCATTAGACCTGGCGACTTTCGATGGAGATGTGACGCTTTACGACGACGGAAAGAGTCTCGAGCCAGACAACCCTGTGATCGGTAGGATAATAAGTATGATATTTAAACTTCCTAATAGTACAAGAATACTGCTAATCGGTCCAAGAACTCATGAGCCAAAACACAAAGATCGGCATCGTCACCGCAGCAGGCTACACGGAATCTCACAAATACTACGAGCGCTTACACGGTATCCTCGAGGCAATTCGAGACACTGTTCTGCTCACCCACGAGCAGAAGCACAACCTCGTAGTCATGGGCGGCGAATCCAACTTCCTCTTCCGCTACGACCTAACCTCACCAGACCTCCTCGAATGGGTTCCACGTCGCACCTGGATCTTGGATGACATGTTGACATGGACTGAACCAGTCATTCAGGGTCTTCTTGACAGAGCCGAGGCGGCGTTGCGAGATTGCGTAACCAACTTAGCTCTTCCAGCTCAAATTATTCGGAAGGAGCGTGCTGTTGGTATCGTGTCAAGTGTTCAAGGCTTCAAGTTCCCAAGAGAGTCCTTGGAAGAGACCGTGCTCGTCGTTGCAAAGATGCTGGAGATGTCCACCGTCACACCGAGACTCCCTTTCTGTGCCTTCAACGGCGGCAACGACGTCTTCGTCGACATCGGAGACAAGAGTTGGGGAGTCCTTGTCTGCCAGAAGTATTTCGGAGAGAAGACTGGCAAGCAAATTGAGGGCAGGAGGACGATGCATGTTGGAGACCAATTTCTGAGCGCGAATGGTGCCAATGACTTCAAGGCGAGACAGGTTGGGACGACTGCTTGGGTGGCCAATCCTGCTGAGACTGTGGGTCTGTTGGACGAGGTGGCAGATTTCATGCAGCAGGCTGAGAGAAAGAGAGTCTGACGATTTGAATGCCTATTCCTTTTATCCCGTTCTTCCAATGATAAGACGATACGCGTCATATGCAGAGCTGCGTCCTACCATTGTGCCATGCAAGTTCTTCGTTGAGTTTTTTTGAAATATGGGCTTTATATACCTTTGTCCAGTCTTTTAGCAGCCATCTCGCCCTGCTAAGCACAACACCTTAATCAAAGCAAGCATCTACTACATCGAGGCTAGTGATTTTTAAAAATCTACATATTTAGCGATGACTACTACTAAAGCTAGGTGGCATTAAGTTGGCAGAATGTGGAGTTGTGGTTTTATACTTTATGCTGGGCTTTATTATGCTACTCTTGGTGTGTTAAGTTTAAAAAAAGCTAGGCCTGAAAGCTCGCGTTATCACTGGATGAATCGCGCCACGCAAAAAGTTTAATGAAAACTAATCGGTTTACCGCGCTTGATATGCGAAACCGTCAGCTTTTGCCCTATCAGTGACTTTTACTTGGCCATCACCGAGTCTGCCTTCATCCTTTTGGACTCCATCAAGTGCTACCTGCTTAATTAATGCTATCACTGTCCTTTATGATTGCTGTACCAGGTTTGACTTAGGCATCACCTGTTCTACCTATGACTTGACTGATTTTTGCTTACGGGGCAATATATTCCGCATTGTTAGAGACGGATATAAATACCAGGTCCCATCATGCTGTAAGGTGCCGCGGAAGGAAGGTCACGTAGGCGATAGGATAGCGTCTCTGCCATATCGGCGACCTTCGCAAGGTAGCAGATCCATAGTTATTGGTCGCTGTATAAAGCTACACCTACCCGCATAGGGTTATTGGTATCCAATTGCACTGTGATACTTTTATCCATTCCTTACCTCAAAACTCTTTACGTATTGTAGGGCGTGGCGTTACACATGCCCTCACTGTGTTTGCAATACTTTTACTAGATTTATGCCACATTGGGGCATCAAAAATCTCATGTAAACTTTTGCCCATTGTGTCTATGCTGTCCCAACTCCTCTGGTCAGTGTTGGAGGTAGGTGGGCGTGAAATTTAACTTATGTGAGTAAAAGTAGGGGTACTTGGCTACTCACAGCAGTTTTACTATTTGTTGAAATTACTAAGCGCTACTTGAGTGTTTACAAATATGTCATATTGACATTTTGTTCCGCTCAAACGGCCTTCAAACTCATGTCAAAACTCGCATCAGCAATCTCAGGATCAGTTTTCAATCTATCATCTTTATTCCAGCCTTCACAGCAATACCACATGCTCATTATTCCACCGTCCTGACATTTGTTGCACCCAGTCATGCCAGAATCATCCAGGACATTTTGCCAACAGAGGCTGCCTTAGAAACTTCTGGAAGTCTCTTCTAGTTTCTACCATATCCCTTCAGTTATTTCAAGTTCTTTGAACGTTCTGTTGGTGTTGATAAGCATGAAGAACCAATTTGAAACAAGGCAAAAGGCGTAGGATTTTTTGAAAAGAATAGAGAGAATTATTTATGTTCTTTGTCATGCGTAAAAAAAATAGTGGAAGACCATAAAAACACTTTCTCGAGAATAAGTAAGCTGTATTGTTTTTCCTAGACAATCAAGCAAGCAATAACATCCACTTTCTTATCACTAGTTCTCAAGGTTCTCTTTGCTGAGGGGTAAAGCCTGTTGACAGAAGAGGCGGCGGTAGCTGCGTCAAGGTTGTAGGCTTGTGTTGAAAAAGGTTGAGACAAGACGAAGGTCTTCTGAGGGTTCAGCGAAGGAAGTCGAGAGGGCAGCATCAATGAAGTAATATTGAACCATGTCTGAATGTCTGTCTAAAGGAAGGCTATCTAGTAGGAGGGGGGCGAACTCTTATAGCTCGCTCGGTTGTCAGGTTGCCATGCGGTTGCCTGATCATATCAGCTGCACACTATCCGCATGTGCCGGGTTTCCAGTCCATTCCGCATTATCAAGCTGCCTCGGTCCACACTGTTGTCCATGACTCATGCGGCTCCGCATTACCATCTAACAGCTTCCGTTACCTTCCGCATGTGGACCACATGTGGATCTCAGTCACAACACGTGCTACCGATTACGCAGGCCAAGGCTCTGCAAGGCAGAGCACAGGCCACTGCATATGGGATATATAAAGACAGCAGATTCTCGTAGACATAGACTCCTTTTCTTCTTTCCTTAGCTTTAATATAAACAGTATGACGGCTTAGCTAGTTAGAATATAACTTGCTATTAGCCCTTCACAATTTTCTTCTTTCCTTAGCTTTAATATAACCAGTATGACGGTCTTGTTAGTTAAAATACAACTTGCTATTAGCCCTTCACATGAGGTATCTAAGGGAGCCCTAAATAGAGTGGTGCACTAGGCGAGATATTGTTTAGAGGGATACTGAGGACCAAAGACTGTTGAGTCTAGGCGTCTTTACCTTACTCAAACACGTCTTGTTTTGCTGTCAGGACATGTCTCGCTGCTGTTCTAACAGCTCGACACGTCCTCCAGCTTTAAGTACACAAACAAGCAAGCACGCATGTTTGTTTTGGCCCTTTCCGGACACTTCCTTTACGTTTGTTTACACGCCAGCATTCCGTAGAAGCTGTTGAGTGTAATGCTGGGGTAGGTCCAAGGTGTCTAGGGGAGCCCTAAACAGAGTGGTGCACTAGGCGAGATATGGTCCAGAGGGATACTGAGG
>RCNJ01000709.1_pt1 | contig 17122 bp, 10 predicted proteins | sample 2041171 | NCBI WGS metagenome assembly RCNJ01 (sample SAMN09708213, study PRJNA481090) | feces metagenome | biome: feces | host: Pygoscelis adeliae | place: Antarctica: Rookery Lake | collected 2010-03-01 | reverse complement strand
GTCTGGTTGGCCTGCACCCACTCAAAGTACGACACGACGACGCCACCGGCGTTCGCAAGAATGTCTGGAACCACCGTGATGCCACGACGCTTCAGCACTGCGTCGCCCTCAAGCGTCGTCGGGCCATTTGCAGCCTCAACAACGAAGCGTGCCTGCACGCGCTCAGAGTGGTGACCATCCAACACGCCCTCGACGGCGGCTGGCACCAGCACATCAACGTCGAGTGCCAGCAGTGCGTCGTGCTCCAAGGCTTCGGCATGCTCAAATTCAGTAACGCTTCCCGTTGCCAACATGTGCGCCACCAGAGCCGGAACATCTAGACCCTCACTGTTGAACACAGCGCCGTACTGGTCGCTGACCGCCACCACACGGGCGCCGTCTTCAGCGAAGATTTCGGCGGCGTGTGCCCCGACCTTGCCGAAGCCCTGAATGGCGACGGTGGTGCCCACCATGGGCTGACCAGCTTCGGCCAGCGCAGCGCGGGTGCAGTGCACCACCCCGCGCGAGGTTGCCGTAGCGCGGCCACGCGAGCCACCAATGTTCAGCGGCTTACCGGTCACCACAGCTGGAATCGTGTGGCCACTGTGCACGGAGTAGGTGTCCATGACCCAGCCCATGGTCTGCTCTGAGGTGCCGACGTCTGGCGCCATAATGTCAGTGTGTGGGCCGATGATCGGCATGATTTCAGCGGTGTAGCGGCGAGTAACGCGCTCTAGTTCCGCTTCGGAGTAGTTGCGGGGATCAATGTCGATTCCGCCCTTGGCACCGCCATATGGCAGTTCCACGATGGCGCACTTCCAAGTCATGAGCATGGCCAGTGCGCGTACTTCGTCAGCGTCGACGCCGGGGGCATACCGCAGTCCGCCCTTGCCTGGCCCCCGCGTGTAGTTGTGCTGCACCCGGTACCCGTGCAGTACCTCAATGGTGCCGTCATCACGGCGCAGCGGAATTGAGACATTGAGCTCGCGACGTGGCGTAGCCAGGATCTGGTGCAACCCCTGGTCGTACCCGAGGAACTTAATTGCCTGTTCCAACTGGGCGAGGCCAGTTGCCAGTGCTGAGGTGTCCGCTGGTAGGGCGACGCCTGAGGCCTGCAGGCCCGTATCTGCCGTCATCATCTCTCCGCTGCGTAGTGCTGTGCGGGCCCGGCTGGGCCCGTGAGGTTTGTGCAATGTTCCCGGCGCGTTCAGTTCAGAAGGCGCTATGTGGGCGCTACTACAATATCCCGAACGATATTAAAACTCGCGAACACCTGGTGTTTTGTTCGCGCCTCGGACGGTCGACGGCGACCATCGCTCGACACTACTCAAGCCAATTACACTGTTTCGCTGCTGTTTCGAAGCACCAATTCGGGCATAAAAATGTGTGGCTTCGTCGGCAAAGCTGGTGCCTGCGGGTCCAACAGTTGCAGCAGTTGACGCACGGCTACTGCGGACATTTCGAGGACCGGGTTACGCACGGTGCTCAGCGGTGGTGTGGCATCTGCGGCAACGCCTAGATCATCAAAGCCGATGACGGCGACGTCGTCGGGCACCTTGCGGTTGTGCGCTTTGAGCACGTTGAGCACGCCCATCGCAATGAGGTCGGAGGCGACGAAGACTGCATCAATGTCGGGCTCCTGGCTGAGCAACTCAGTCATAATCGCCTGACCTGACGCGGACGTAAAGTTGCCGTGTTTCAGCAGATCCGAGGGTAAGTTCGCCGCATCTAAGGCTTCACGCCACCCTTGGGCGCGGTCCAGTCCCGCGGTCATGTCCTGCGGCCCGCCAACGTGCGCAATACGTTGGCGACCGAGCTCAATGAGGTGTTGGGTCGCTATGCGCCCGCCAGCGGTGTTGTCCACATCGGTGTAGTGCAGTTGGTCTTCATCTTGGAACGGTCTGCCAATGAAGACTGCAGGCACTCGGGCACTAAGCACCGCCTGTTCGAGACCATTATCCCGGTGGTGGGACACAATGACGGCACCGTCGACATAACCACTGCGCAGGTACTGCGCAATGCGCCCGCCGGACTCACCGGGGCGGGCAATCAGCAAGATGAGCTGTTTATTTGTTGCTGCCAGTGCAGCGTTGACCCCACGCAGGGTGCCGCCAATAAATGGGTCTGACAGCACCCACTCATCGGGCTCTGGAATCACCAGCGCAATGGAATCGGTGCGGCGGTTCACCAGGGACCTTGCCGCGTGATTGGGAATGTAGCCCAAGCGCTCTGCGGCTGCTTCCACTGCTGCCATGGCTTCGGGGGATACGCGAAGCCCGCCGTTGATCGCTCGTGAGGCAGTCGAGCGGGACACTCCAGCGGTGGCTGCGACTTCGTCGAGAGTCGGTGCCGGTGTGTTATCAGCTGGGCTTGATGCGCGCATGGTCACACGGCCATTCTGCCAGCAGAATCTGGGCTTTTACTGCGCGGACCGTTACTCCGCTGTGGGACAGCGTTTTCCGCGGCAACTTGCGCGTACCAGGTACCACTGGCTTTGACTATGCGCTCCTGGGTTTCGAAGTTCACCCGAACGATGCCGAAGCGTTTGCTGTACCCCCAGGACCACTCATAGTTGTCCAGCAGGGACCAGGCGAAGTAGCCGCGCACATCGACGCCAGCTTCGAGGGCGTCTTTGACTGCGCGCAGATGTGCGTCGTAGAAGTCGAGTCGGTTGGCGTCGTTGACATACCCATTCTCATCAGCCACGTCGTCGAAGGCGCAGCCGTTCTCGGTGATGTACATGGCGACGCCACGAGGACCGGTGTAGTCCTGCTGCAGGCGCACCAGTAACCGGGTGAGGCCTTCGGGTTGGATTTCCCAGTTCTGGTCGGTCATGGGTAGACCGCGGTTACGAGTGTGCACTCCTGCAGCGGCGGGGAACGGTGACTGGGTGTGCCGGGTGGCGGGGGCGCTGGCCTCGCGGGCATCGGGATACTGCCGGTAGGACACCTCCTCGCCGTGGTAGTAGTTCACCCCGAGGGTGTCGATCGGTGCGGAGATAACCTCGAGGTCGCCGTCGTGAATGAAGGATTCCAGTACCCCGGCCAAACCAGCCTCAGCGAGGTCGGGGAAGAGGTCTTGCGGGTATTCGCCCCGCAAAATTGGGTCGGTAAAGATGCGGTTCATTTGGCAGTCGATCCGCCGGGCGGCGTCCACGTCTTGGGGGTTGTCGGAGTCAACGGGGTCGGCGACGGTGAAGTTGAGGGTGATGCCGAGGTTGGCCTCGGGTTGCCGGCGGCGCAGTTCTTGGGTGACCAACCCGTGGCCGAGCATCTGGTGGTGGGCTGCGGCAAGGGCGTCGGGGTGCGAAGTTTTGCCAGGGGCGTGCACACCGGCGCCGTAACTCAGCAGCGAGGAGCACCAGGGCTCATTCAGGGTGGTCCACACCGAGACGCGGTCGGCGAGTGCCTCATGCATGGTCAGGGCGTATTCGGTGAACAGGTGCGCGCTGTCGCGGTTGGCCCACCCGCCATTGTCTTCCAGGGCTGCTGGGTGGTCCCAGTGGAACAGGGTGACCCAGGGCAAGATGTCGTTGGCGAGCAGTTCGTCAACGAGCCGTGAGTAATAGTCCACGCCTTTGTGATTCACACCGCCTGGGCCAGTTCCGGCGTCTGGGCGCACGCGCGCCCAAGAGATGGAGAACCGGTAGGCGTCGAGGTTGAGGCTTTTCATGAGGGCGACGTCGTCGCGGTAGCGGTGGTACTGGTCGCAGGCGACGTCGCCGTTATCTGCATTGAGTACGGCGCCCGGCGCGCGGGCGAAGGTGTCCCACACGGAGTCGCGCCGGCCGTCTTCGTGGCTGGCGCCCTCAACCTGGTACGACGCGGTGGCTGCGCCCCACAGGAAATTTTTAGGGAATTCGATGCGCTGGGTGCTGTTGAGAAATTTATTGCTGGTCATCTTTGACTGCTCCTGCCGGCTTGAGCGCGTGTGCGCACCACGTGCGGAAGCGCTTCCACAGGCTTGATGTTCATCCTGCTAGGCGGCAGGGGTGCTGTCAATGAATCCGTGAACAGTGAATCCGCGAACTCTCGCGGAACTTTTACGACGCGTGATCAGTCACGCGCTGCAAGCCACTCCCGGGCCGCAGTAGCTTCCTGGTCCATGGTGGCCCGCACCGCTCCGGCAGCAGCCTGTTCAATGGTGCTGGCAAACAGCGGAATAGCAGCCTTGAGGTCGCCGTCGTAACTAAGTAGTGAGCCTGTTTCGGCATGCGGCTCCAGCCGCACCTTCCCGGTCATTCGCACGGGCGTGCCCACAATCTCCAACACGATGTTCCCAATGCGGACGCCACCCTTTTCCCGCTCCCAAGCGTCAACCTGACGAATCTCCAACTTGGAGCCAACGAACGGCCGCAACTGCGCTGGAATTAGCTCAGACGGCAAGGAACGGCGTGTGGTAACCGTGAAATCAGCGTCCGCAGAACCAGTGACGACGGCGTCTTCAATGCGCGCCTCAGTGGCGTTCCCACGGAACTTGATGAATGCTTCATCTGCAAGCATCTGCGCGATCTGCGCAGTTGACGCAGGTAGTTGGTGGCCGCTGGTGATGCGCACCGGTTCCTCCAAGAGCTCTCAGGCACGGGCAAAACTGATTGTGCCAAAGCCTAGCCGCATGGCGGCTCTGATGACGGGTGAGAGCCCGACGCACACTCTGGACCGGAGTGCGTAGGCTGGCCTGGTGTCCGTGATAAGTGAGCTGATCGAACGCCATTCCGTGATGGATTCAGTCGACGTCGACTGGTTGCATTTACTTGTCGGTGACTGGCAGGTGATTTCAGACCTCGCGTTCGCTGACCTAGTGCTGTGGGCCCCCACTACGGATGGCAACTTCGTTGCGCTCGCGCACTGTCGACCCAGCACCGGCGCCACCGTGCACTATGACGACATTGTGGGGTCGTTCATTCAAGAGGGGCAGCGTGCCCAACTAGAACGGGCACTGAACGACGGACTCTCGCACCGAGCTCGCGAACCACGCTGGCTGGGTTCCTTTGCCGTGCGGGAAGAAACCATTCCGGTGGTCCGAGATGGCCGGATTATTGCGGTCATGGTGCGCCAGACCTACCTGGGCTCCGGGCGCACACCCAGTCGCTTGGAACTCAACTACGTCGAGGCCGCTGACGGACTGATGTCCATGATTGGCCGCGGTGAGTTCCCCCGGCCAGACACCGCAACCGGCCCTCGCCGTGGCGCACCCCGCGTGGGGGACGGCCTGATTCGCCTGAACTCAGAGGGTGATGTGCTCTACGCCAGCCCCAATGCGCTGAGCTGCTTTCACCGCCTCGGAGTGATCGGGCCACTGGTTGGTGAGTCCCTGATTGAGGTGACCGCTGACCTACTGGAACAAAAAGCCCCGGTTGATGAGTCGCTCCCCGTGGTGATGACGGGGCGCGCTCCCTGGCGAACCGAACTGGAATCCGCACGGGTGGTGTTGTCGGTGCGGGCACTTCCGATTACCGAAGAGGGCCGGCGTATGGGCGCTGTGCTGCTCTGCCGCGACGTAACAGAATTGCGGCGCCGGGAACGTGAACTAATCACCAAAGACGCCACAATCCGCGAAATCCACCACCGAGTGAAAAACAACCTGCAAACCGTGTCTGCGCTGCTGCGTTTGCAGGCCCGCCGCATGGACCTGCCAGAAGCGCGCGCTGCTTTAGAAGAGGCCATGCGCCGGGTGGCCACCATCGCGCTGGTGCACGACAGCCTTTCGCAGACCCTAGATGAAATGGTCGAGTTTGATGACATGGTCGGGCGCGCACTGCGCTTAGCGGCTGACGTTGCGTCAGCTGACACCTCAGTGCGCACTGAACTGACTGGAGCGTTTGGTCGAGTTCCTGCCGAGGATGCCACTGCATTGGCGCTGATCCTCACAGAACTGGTGACGAACGCCGTTGAACACGGCCTCAAAGACCGTGCGGTGGGCACCGTCCGCATTGACGCGCAGCGTGAAGGTGCGCATCTGCGAATTCAGATCTGCGACGACGGCATAGGATTACCGGCTCAGAACGGCCCGGGGACAGGGCTGGGCTCCCAGATTGTGCGCACACTCATTGAGAACGAACTGCGTGGGTCGATTAATTGGTTGGCCGGGGAAGAGTCCGGCACCACGGTGGTGGTGGAAGTTGACCTGCGCGAGGCGCGGTCACTGCGTGATGGCTAGGGAGCTGCGACCCTAGAACGTCAGCTAACGCATGAGGGGCTGACACCCACTGGGTGTCAGCCCCTCATGCGTTAGTGCTGTTGAACTTGGTGCTGTTTTCAGCTGGCGCGGCGAGCACGAGCAGTGCGGCGCTTCAGGGCGCGGCGCTCGTCCTCGGAGAGCCCGCCCCAAACGCCGGAGTCCTGACCGGACTCAAGAGCCCACTTCAAGCAGGTCTCCACAACGTCGCAACGGCGGCACACAGCCTTCGCATCTTCAATCTGGAGGAGCGCAGGGCCGGTGTTACCAATGGGGAAAAACAGCTCTGGGTCCTCATCCAGACACGCAGCGCGATGACGCCAATCCATAGGATTCTCCTTGAGCAAAAGGGCAAGCCACATGTAAAAAGTCTTGTGACTTGGGTTGGGGTTGGTAAAAGTTCCTTATCAAGGTTCACATTTCAATCACTTGAGCACAAGGGTTCAGCCAGAACTGGTCCGGTAATAATGTGAGGCATTGGTCACATTGATTTTGCGTCGAAACCCTGTACTAGGGTATACGCGTGCTTCCAACGTCTCCTGAACCCGCTCCAGACACCGGCCCTGCCGTTGCGGGCGCGCCACGCGCGTTAACAATTCTGGCCATTGCCGTTTGGTTAGAAGTGGGCGCTCTCGCGGTTGCTGGCGGGTTTGCACTGCTGGAAATCACCCGCCCGAACGCCACAATTGGGGCAGACCTGTTCCTCGCTGCCTTTGCGTGGGGAATGGCGCTGCTGCTGTTCTACGCAGTGCGTGGCTTGTACGCCGGGCAGCGCTGGGCTCGCTCACCGGTGATGACCTGGCAACTTTTCCAGATCGTCATTGGCGTCACCTGGGTGACGACGTCAGTCCATGTCGGTGCCTTCGCGCGTTGTGGTGATCTGGACGCTGATGAGCCGCGCGGTGGTGGCACTGACAGCGGAGGAGTCCGCAACTTAGGCTGCAGTCCGCCATGGTGACACGTTGCTGCTGCGTGGATTTCTAGTGCACGGACGCGACCTGCACGAGTTGTAGGTCACGACCGTGCACCAGAACTCCGCGCCCTGCCGGGCAGAGCCCGGGTTCAATGAGCCACGTCAGTGGAGTGCCGAAAATGTCTGCGCTGCCTGGGGTTCCTGGCGCCAGGACGATGCCGGTGCGGGTGGACCGTAGGTCAGTCAGTGGCCCGCGCATGGCGCTGGCGGCCCCCGCAGTGGTGGACGTTGCGATCAACCGGCCGGGCCTGCGGTCCCGGGTCAGGTGGTCAGCCTCCAGTGGACAGGTTTGAAACAGGGACTCGGCGTCGTCCAGCAGAATCGTCCAGGGCTGGGCCGAGGGCGGCGGCGCACCCGGAGTTGACGCTGCCCGGAGTTCCTCATGCAGGGTATTGAGCGCTTCCACGAGGGACGCACCACTGAACTCTGAAACCCGCAGACCAGCGGGCAAGTCGAGTAGCGGACCATCCCGGGCAATGACGAGGCACCGGGCGGGGTCAAGTTGTTGGTGCAGTAATGCCAACACGTTAGAGCGGCCCGAACCGTGCGGCCCCGCGATGAGCGCCCCGCGGGAGACATCCAGTTGCACCGGAGTCGCGCCGTGCCCGCCCAACCCCACCGGGAGTTTGTCCGGATGTGCTCTGTGAACCTCGGCGCGGTCCGCCGAGGTGATGCCAGGCCACGTGCCCCCGGGGGCGCTGAGCACGGAGGTCTGCGGGACCAGATCGGGCACTGCAGCGATACGCAGCGGTTCTGATGCTGTGTGATCGTCGGACGCCGACACACGGGGTGGCTCGTCGAGGGGGCACCGCCCAATCTGCCCGATCAGTGGTTCCGTGGTGCTGAACCACACCGCCCGACCAGCGGTGGTGCCAAGCCCCGCGAGCGGCCCGGGCACCCCGCGGGCGACGTCGTCTTGTTTCGTGTTGCTCACCAGCACCACCCGCGGACCGATGAGCGACGTCAGAGCACCAGGGAGCGGCCGCGCCGTTGTGAGAGCAAATGACACGTCACGGCTGCGCGGCATGCGCAGCGCCGCGGTGAGCACATCCCCGCCAGAGCCGCGGGCCAACGCTGAGAGCGCAGTGAGAACTTCTTCGACGTCATCAATGAGCACCAACTGTGCGGTGCCCCGAGAGCGTGACGTCGGCCCGGCCGTTGCCGGTGTTGGTGCCATCTGGGTGAGTTCCTGCAGCAGGGCGGCAACACGACGCGGGTCCTCCTGATCGACAACTGTTCCCACTCCGGGGTGGGACAGCAGCGGCGAGAAAGCTTCCGCTCTGCCAATGACGTGCACGTGGTAACCACGGTCCAGCGCAGCGTGCGCCAGGGTGTACAGCGCTGTGGTTCGGCCAGAACTAGCCGAGCCCTCAATGGCCAGGTGGCCCCCGCGCAAGTCCCAACCATCCCAACGCCGAGTTTGCTGCGCCGGCACATCCAGCAGCAGCAACGGCAGCACCGCCGGATCCACGTGACTGAGTTCGACAGCGTCGTGCGCGGGCACCTCGAGGTCATCTGCGAGCCCGGGCAACCACACCAACTGGGGCCGGCTGATATCGCTTGCCAACGTAGCCGTGCAAGCCCCAGCAACTAAGGCGGTCAGGCTGTCGGCGGTGTGGGAATTCCCAAAGTTCATCTTCGAGTCACGGCTCGGGCCCTTGAACCGCGGTGCGGTAAACGAGTTTGCCGCCCGCCGCACCAGCGCGCTGCTATCGGGGTGCGGCGCTGGAGCGTAGGCAGCCTGAAAAGTTTGCTCAGGTTGTGTTGTGGTCACCATGACGGTCCGGCCCGGCGCCGACGCCGGCAACTTCGCAGCCGCCGCAGAGTCAATGACATCCCGCGAATCCGTGGCGTCGGTGACCCGCAAACACACCCGCAACCCAATATTGGCGCGCATATCGGCGTTCACTGCGCCACCAGGACGCTGAGTAGCCAACACCAGATGAATCCCCAACGAACGTCCCTGCGCGGCAATGCGCAGCAACCCGGGCAGGAAGTCGGGCAGGTCGTCGGCCAACGCCCTGAACTCGTCCACCACAATCATCAGCCGGGGCAAGCTCTGACTGTTGGACCCGGCAGTGGCTCGATAAGCATCAAGATTGGCCACCCCGGCCGTCGCCATCAGGCGTTCGCGGCGGTGCAGTTCGGATTGCAGGCCGGTTAAGGCACGTTGCGCTAGCCCGGGTTCGAGGTCCGTGACGAGGCCGACGACGTGTGGCAGATCTGCGCAGACCCCAAAACTGGTGCCACCCTTGTAGTCGATCAACGCAAACACGAGGTCAGCCGGGGAGTAGGTGAGCGCTAAGGAGCAGATCAGTGTTTGGAGGAACTCGGACTTTCCAGCGCCGGTGGTGCCGGCCACCAGCGCATGCGGTCCGTCTACCGGTAGGTCAATGGTGATCGGCTGACCGCCGGTGCCCTGCCCCAGGACTGCACGCAGCCCAGGGGGCGCGGTGGCCCATCGGTTCTGCACCCAGTGGCTGACAGTGGTTCCACTTGAGGGGGTGCCAAGCCGCTGCGGTGCGTGAAGTTGCGTGACGAGGGCGACCGTTGCCGGCAGGGTAGCCTGCGTAGCCGACGTGGCGTCGTCGTCCCGGTTGTTTTCGAGGTTGGCCTCCTGGTGACTTTCCGCGGCCGCCCGGTCCCGGCAACACACCTCAAAGGTGCTGGCGCTGATACCGCCATCGGGGGTCGCCGGGGTCACCCACGCAGGCAGCGGCGCCACCTCGTCCTCCACTAACAACAGCTGAATGCGGGACGTGTTCTTGGACCACGCGGCACTCAGATCCGAAAGCCAAGTATCTGCCCGCGGCTGCACCGCAACGATGACGGTGCGGGCATCAACCTCTGCGTCCGCTGGGGTGCGGAAGGCACCAGCCACATCCGCGGGGTCAAAAGCCTGTGCACCAGTGAGCCAACGAGCGGCCTGCCACGGGCGCAACGCTCGCGTGCTTCCCAGGAGCACTACCCGGAATCCCGCTGCTGCCAACCAGCACACCAGGGCCCTGGCTTGAGCCGCGCCCGGTTCGCCATGCAACGCAGCAGCGCGCGGCAACCCAGGGGGAAGTGCTCGGTCCGCAACACGATGTGGAGTGCTGATCAGACTGACCGGGCCGCAATAGTCTTCGGGATCCTGCTGGTTCCCGAGTCGGGGAGTGCGTCCCCCAGTGCCGTTGGACTTTGCCCCGGCAGACCGCGATTTGCGGCGGCCCACCATGCTCATGACCAGCATCAGTGGGCCAGCCAAGGCCATGAGGGCAAACAACGGCTGGCGCATCGTCACGGCCATCACAATGGAACCGGCCGCGGGCAACAGAAACATAAGCGCACCACGTGAACGCGGCTTACCCGCACCAGTTGGCGCGCTTTCAGGGGGCCGGCCGCCTGCCAAGATGCCGGTTGCGGGGGGAGTGGGGTCCGCGGTGTGGCTGACATCGAAAACGGTGCCTCCCGCGTACAGCGCAACGCCAGGCGCCCACTTGCGCCAGCGTCGTACCGGACGGCGCAAGCCACGGATCTGCTGCCTTCCCTTCCGGTTGAACAGGGTCCGCGGGAGCCAGCGGAGCCGGACCCGGACGCCGCGTTTAGTTGCCCGCACCAAAAATTCCTGCTCGTGCAGCCCGTCATCAGCGAGGTACAGGTGTTCCGTTTTCGAAGTGCGCCCCGCACGGACGCGACCGCTGTTAACACGACCGCTGTTGACTTGACGACTCCCGAAGCGCCGCCGACCAGGCGGTGTGTTGTGCGCCGCCCCCGTCACGACGATCGACTTCCCGGGGTGCAACCCCAGCACCCACCCGGCGTCGACGCCATTTGTTACGCGCAACTGCCATGGCGCGCCTTTGGCTTGGTGGGCGCGGTCAAGAATGTGGTCCGGTTGCGGAGCAGTGGTGACCACGACCCCGGACAACAACGGTGGGTGGCCGCTTAAAGCGTCGTCGTCAAGCGGTTTTGAGCCAACAAACAAGGTGCGCCGGGCCAGATCCTCACGACCCAAGGCTTGCGCCAGGGGTGCGCGTACATCAGCGAACCGCAAACCGGACGCGAGGTCAACGTCTTCATCCGGGTCGACAGTGAAGCGAAGTGGCAGCGAAGGCATACCACCACCCTGGCGGCAGCAACGCTGCTGGGGGCAGCAGATCACAAACCTGTGGACAGCTTGGTCCCGTCGCATGAACTGTGGACGAACCGTGGCGGGAGCGGCCAAGTAGCATCACGCACACAAAAAGCCCGTGCCGGTCTCCGAAGAGACCGGCACGGGCGCCCCCTGCAGTTTCGTGTGGTGAAGCCTGGTTAGTCGTTGGCCAGCGCCTCAACAGGTGACGTGCGAACCGCACGCCGTGCCGGCAGTACTGAGGCGAGCAGACCTGCCACGAGTGCCACTGCCAGCACCACGACGAGTTCGGTCCACGGCACTGCGAGTTTCACCGTTTCGGTGGACGCACTCAGCAGGGTCAGAGAACCTGCCCAGCCATAGATCAGACCAAGAATCGCGCCCAGAATGGTTCCCACGGTCGCAATCAGAATGCCCTCTATGGCAAGGGTGCCCCGCAACTGACGCCGGCTCAGCCCAATGGCGCGAAGCATGGCGTTCTCCCGGCGGCGTTCAATCACCGACAGTGACAGTGTGTTTGCCACCCCGATCAACGCGATGATCACCGCCACTGCCAGCAGGCCGAGAACAACCGCAAGCAGCACGTCAATGACCTGTTCGAACATCGCGCGTTCTATGGCCGCACCGGTCACCCACACTTCTGTGTCCGCGAAGACATCCTGCACATCCATTGCAGCGGTGTAAGCATCGGCGTCGTCAGCAAGTTTGATCCACAAGTCGGTAGTCGGAGCCGTGGGATTGAGTTTTGCCATGGTCTCAGGCGTGATGAACACCGTGCCGGGCGGGTCGGCGACGACGGCGGTCAGGGCCACCTCCTGTGCGTTCACTGCAGTTGTGGCTTCGCCCGGGGTGAAGGTGACGGTGTCTCCTTCCTTGATCTTCAGGTGGTCAGCCCAGGCTGCATTAATCAGGAACGTTGAGTTATTCAGTCCGTTGAGCAGTTGACTGTCGCGTGCAACCTCGGCGCCCTGCTGTGGGTCGATGGCGTATACGTCCGTGAGTTGCCCATCGAGAACTTCAACTTCGTCGTACTGCAGGGGCACCACGAGTCCGACACCATCGATTGCGGCAACTTCTGCACGAACTTCGGGGCCGACTGCGCCCAGTGCGCCGTCATAAATCATTGACGAACTTGCCTGCACATCAATCGGGAATGTGTCATCCAGACCGTCATTGAGAGTCTGACGCGCGCTGATCGCGGCGGTTGACATCATGACCACCAGCGTCACCCCGATCAGCAGTGCGGTGCTGGTCGCCGCGGTGCGGCGCGGGTTGCGCACAATATTGGCGGCTGCCAACTTTCCGGTGGGTCCGGTTTTCGTCAGACCCCACCCGACCAACCCGATGACCTTGGGCAACCAGAACACTGCGCCCACCACGATTCCGATGAATGACAGTGCCCCACCGAGAATGCCGACAAGCAGGGCAAAGTCTGGGGTGCTTCCCGTCGACCAGGCAATGCCCAGTCCCAGCAGGACGAAACCACCCAGGGTCAGCAAAATCGACACGATCAACCGCACCAGCCCGCCGCCACGCACGGAAGGCGCTTCGGCCGGGCGCAGTGCCGCAAGCGGCGACACCCGGGTTGCGGCACTAGCCGGGGCCATAGCGGAAATCATCGTGACCAGGAGGCTCGCCAGAATCGGAAGCCAGAACACGACCGGGCTGAGCGTGATCATGGTGGGCAGTGGAACGCCCAGGTCCATGTTGCCCAGCACCGTCAACGTGCCCTGCCCAAGCAGACATCCGAGCACGATTCCAACAACTGCCGAAGCCAGGCCGAGAACTGCCGCCTCCACCCGCACGGACATGCGCAGCTGTCGCTTATTTGCTCCGATGCAGCGCAGCATCGCCAGGGTGTGGGTGCGCTGGGCCACGAGCACCTGGAAGGTGTTGGCAATGACCAGACCGGCAACCAGTAGTGACAGTGCGGCAAAGGCGAGCACCACGTTCGTCAATATGTCTTCACCACCGGTGAAGTTCGCTGCCGATGTTGCGGCGGCGTCATCCCGGGTCTGCACCAGCAGCTGATCGTTGTTCAGAATCCCGGAGATGGCATCGATGGTTGCGTCGCGGTCAGTTCCGGGTGCGAGCGCAATAGTGGCGTCCCAGTACTCAATTTCTATGCCACTGATGTCATACAGGCGCTGCAGGTTTTCCAGTCCTCCAACCGTTGCCATCGAAGCGCCGCCATCCATGGCATAGGCGCCATTGGGGTCGTCCAGGAGCCCGACGACGGTGAATGACTCCACAAGCATTTTCGGATCTGCAGCGGCCTCGATTTCTTCGGCCGTTGCGTCTGGTCCGAGCTCGACATACTCGGGCATCGAAACCGTGACGATGTCACCGATTCCGGCACCAAGGCGTTCAGCTTGATCAGTGGGCATCGCCAGTTGGTCGTCTGCCTCGGGCAGATGCCCTTGCGCGGCGACCAGAGGGTTGAGCCGCGAATCAGCACTGGTGGGAATGATCAATTGGAACTCGGACCGCGCTGGCCCTTCAAGCATCTGGTAGCTGTCGGCGGCGGGTAGCACCGCGTCAACTCCGGGCACCGCATTGATGTCGGCAAGCTTCTCCTTGGTGAGAGCTTGGTCCTCAGCACCTCCGTAGTAGTTCTCCGGATCATGCTGGATAACCACGTCAGCCTGCGCATAGGACGCAGAGATCGCGTCATAGGTGGTCCGGGTGATCACGTTCCCGGCTAGCAGCGTGACAACAATAAAAGCCGAACCGATGGCGATGGCGATTCCGGCGGCGGTGAGCCGCCCGATACTGCGCCGCATCTGGGCGAAGGTGAGCCGCAGCATCAGTTCACCTCAGGCGTCGTCGGGCCGGCGACGGATTCGAGGGTGCGCAGTGCATCCAGGCCAGCCAACACGGAATCGGGGGTGGGGTCCTGGATGTCGCCGGCAATGGCGCCGTCGGCAATCAGCACGACGCGGTCCGCATAGGCGGCCGCTGCGGGGTCGTGGGTGACCATGATGACGGTGCGGCCCAGCTCGCGCACGGAACGGCGCAGGAAGCTCAGTACTTCCGCACCGGAGCGCGAGTCGAGGTTGCCGGTGGGTTCATCGGCGAACACCACTTCGGGCTTGGCGATGAGCGCGCGGGCAATGGCCACCCGCTGCTGTTGCCCGCCGGAGAGTTCACTGGGACGGTGCGAGAGTCGGTCGCGCAGGCCCAGGGTGGTCACCAGGGTGTCGAACCACTCTTTATCGGGCTTGTTGCCGCCCAGTTCCAGCGGCAGTGTGATGTTCTGCTCCGCACTGAACATGGGCATCAGGTTGAACGACTGGAACACGAAACCCACCCGGGTGCGGCGCAGTTCAGTGAGTTGATTGTCATTCAGCCCAGTGATCTCGGTTTCGCCAAGAAAAGTATGTCCTGACGTTGCCGAATCAAGTCCGGCAAGCAGGTGCATCAGCGTGGACTTGCCCGAACCGGATGGGCCCATAATTGCGGTGAACTGCCCGCCGGCGAAGTTCACGTCAACTCCGTTGAGCGCCACCACTTGGGACGCACCGTGACCATAAGTCTTTGACAGGTTCTGCGCCCGCACAGCGGGTGCCTGCGAGGTACGGCCAGAACCGTGTGGACTGGGCGGCGGCGTCGTGACCATGGTCGTGCACTCCTGAAATGTGATGAGTAACTGCTCGGGAGAAGAACGCCGCTGTGGCGCATTTCCACTCTAAAGCTGCTGCTCACCAATCTGAATCAGGCCATGGTCTGGTCTGTCATCCCTGGGTCTCATCCTCGGGGACGACGCTGGTGTCACTCCCCTGGGCAGACCAGTCCGGTTTCGTAGGCGAGCACTACGGCTTGCACCCGGTCCCGGGCACCAAGTTTGGATAGGACCCGACCCACATGCGTTTTTACGGTTGCCTCGGCGACGAACAGATCGCTGGCAATTTCCGTGTTGGACCGACCCCGGGCCATGAGTTTGAGCACTTCGCGCTCGCGGTCGGTGAGGGAATCCAGGGCACGCTGCGTGTGTGGGGCGATGTGTTTTTCGGTGGGCAGGGCGGTCACCATGTGCTCGAGTAGGCGCCGGGTGCTTGATGGCGCTATGACGGCATCGCCGCGGTGCACCGTTCGGATGGCTGCGAGCATTTCTTCGGGTGGAGTGTCCTTCAGCAGAAAGCCACTAGCTCCGCCCTTAATCGCGTCCAAAACGTATTCGTCGAGGTCAAAGGTTGTGAGCATGATGATGCGTGGTTCGAGGGTGCCAGTTGGGAGGCTGCTCCACGCTTGCGTGAGTTGTGCGGTGGCGGCCAGACCGTCGAGGTTCGGCATCCGCACGTCCATGAGGACAACGTCGACGAGGTGATCTGTCAGGAGGCGCACAGCTTGTGCGCCGTCGCCTGCTTCGATTTCAACGGTGAGGTCGGGTTGGGAATCAATCACCATGCGGAATCCTGCGCGCACGAGTTGTTGGTCGTCGACGAGTGCGACGGTGATTGGGGCCGCGTCGCGGAAAACTCCGTCGTCGGTGCCGGCGCTAGCGCTGCCAGTGCTGCGGGGCTGCTGGGGTGTAGTCACAGTGCGATTCCTTGCGGGTTGTGGTCCGGACCTGGGTGGCCGTTGAGCGGTGGCTCAAGTGTGAAGCCTGTTGTCGTGTCATCGGAGGTCATCATGTCGGACGTCACTGCGGGAATGGGAAGTTCGAGGTGAATGCGGAAGCCACCACCGGCTCGGGGGCCGCTGCTGAAAGTGCCACCGAACATCGAGGCGCGTTCGGCCATGCCAAGCAAACCCTGTCCGGCACCATCACTGTCAGCGGAGGCCCCGCGACCGTCGTCGGAGACATCAAGAATAAGTTGTTCTGGAGCCCACCGCAGCAGCACCGTCACGGATGGGTCGGGCCCCGCGTGTTTCAGAACATTAGTGAGGGACTCCTGACAGATCCGGTACACAGCCAGACCAACGCCGGGAGGAAGCTGCCGGGACGTGCCCATCCGCACGAATGAAATACGCACCCCACTGGCGCGTACCTGGCCAATCAAGGTGTCGAGATCACCCGAACGGGGTTGGGGAGTGCGATCATCCTGAGCACCGGGGTCGGATGCCCGCGGAGCGCTTCCCGATGTCGGCTGTGGTGCAGTGCGCACCTGTTTGATGGGCTGGGAGGGTGGGGTGCCCTCTGGGCGCAGCACGCCTAGTAGTCGGCGCATATCGGCGAGGGCATCACGGCCTGTTTCAGCAATGGTGCCGAGCACGCGTTCGGCTGCCACCTGATCCTGGCGGGCGATGTAGTGGCCACCGTCGGCCTGAGCAATGATCACGCTGAGGGAGTGCGCCACGATGTCGTGCATCTCGCGGGCAATGCGGGTGCGTTCGGCTGCAGTGGCCAGTTGATGCTGCTGATCGCGTTCAATTTCGAGTTGGGTGGCGCGTTCCATCAGCGCGAGCACTGTTTCGCGCCGGGAACGACGCACCAGGGCGATGGCCCAGATGGTGAAGAAGAACATGTAGGAGAAGAACAGTGGCCCGATTGCAACGAGCATTGTTGATTGGTCTCCCGGGACTGTTCCGAAGGTCAGCCAGGTCATGCCAACGAGCCCGCCGATGAGCGCCGTCCGGTAGGCCCACCTCGGGCCGTGCAATGTCACCGAATACAACGCAATCGGCACAGCGACTGCGGCGGCCGGGAGTTCCCAGACCCGGAAGATCAGCAGGGCGAGGCCGATGCTGTAGATAATCACAACGCTGAGCACCGGATTACTGCGTCGTATTGCCAGCGGGGCGATTAACAGCGACGACAGCAGCAGTGCGATAACAATGCTCTGGTTGCTGCTCGAAGTGACTCCGAATACCGGAATGATTAACAACGCGAACAATGTGAATGTCAGGTCAACCCAGAATGGGTGCGCTCGCAGCCA
>RCNJ01000411.1_pt1 | contig 17129 bp, 13 predicted proteins | sample 2041171 | NCBI WGS metagenome assembly RCNJ01 (sample SAMN09708213, study PRJNA481090) | feces metagenome | biome: feces | host: Pygoscelis adeliae | place: Antarctica: Rookery Lake | collected 2010-03-01 | reverse complement strand
GCCTGGCTGGCACTCTGGTCTCTCATATCAGCCATCTGCGTCGCAGGGGCAGCACTTGGTCACAGATCTCGGCGCCTGGAAGGCCTTATTGCGGTTCGTGGACCTGCCCTCATACGGCGGTTGGTCGCCACAGCCATTGGCGTCGGTCTCACTGTGACGGCAGGTCCTGCGTTCGCAGCCTCGGATGATGCATCGGGGTCGTCGAGTTCGTCGACAAACCTGTCAGGTCAACCCACGGCCATCACTGGCTTGGCGTGGCAGAACACTTCCCCGGCTTCCGGCGCGGAAGGTGCTGGTGTCCCGTCCAGTTCTGTTCCGGTGACTAGTTCACAAGAAGCTCCAGCGGAAGAGACCGTTGTCGTTCAGAGCGGAGACAGCCTATGGCGCATTGCCGCTCAGCATTTGCCCGATGGCGCAACTCGCGGTGAAGTCACAGCGGCCTGGCCCAAATGGTACGACCTGAACAGCGACATCATCGGCGCCGATCCGGGCCTGATCTTGCCCGGCCAGGAACTGCTCAAGCCCGCGGGCAACTACTAACTTTCGCGCAATCCACACGTATTCGCTCACCCCAACACGAGGAGTGTCATGTCTGTCACAACTGTTCCGTCCACTTCAGGTGCCGTTCCCGGTCAGGGACGAGCCCGGCCCGCACGTCCCCTGCGGGCGGTGTCGCCCCGGTCTACCGAAGGAACGGTCCCGCTCGCTCCGACCACGCGTCCCCAAGTGGCACGCGATGCGGCCACGGGACGCACCTTGGCAGCGGGCGATGAAACCGAAACCGCCCAAACAGCAGGGCAAATCAAGCAGTTGGCAAGGGCACCCCTCTACCGGCCGGGTGCTGCCCACCAGGAAGGTGTCGTACCTGACCCAAGTGCCATGTGCTGTTCAGTGGTGCAGGCTGCTGTTGAAGTGCTGCGCGGAATCCGGCCACTGACTCAGTTGGCGCGTTGGCTTAGCCCTGAGGTTTATGAAGCCCTTTCACGACGCCGGGAGGTCACCACGGCGGGTGGCGCTCCCGTTTCCACGCTGCAAGCTCGAATCCGCAGGGCTCGGGTCGTACGGATAGGTCAATCTGCCGCTGAAGCAACTGTGATCGTGCAGGATCACCACAGGGTCCGAGCCGCAGCCATTCGAGTTGAGCACTTACGTGGCAGCTGGCGGGTCGTCGCATTTGAACTCGGCTGACCAACGCCGAGCGCAGGGGTCGTTCTAGCCAGCTCCATAGCGCTCGAGGTTCGTCGTGCTCGGGCGTCGTCGCCCGGGGCACGCGGTGCCCAAGGTTCGTGGTGCCAGGGTTCGTGAAGCCGAAGGTTCGCGGTGCCAGGATTCGCCGTGCCCACAGAAAGAAAATGTGCGGGCACTTAGGCCTGTGACCTAAATACCCGCACATTCACACTTCTAGCGGAAAGAGCCCGACTCAGCGGCGCTTGTTAGCACGCGCTGCACGCCGCCGCTCTTCACGGTTCCCGGACCCCGCAGGAGCAGAGGAACCATCGGCCCGCCGCACTGTAGTTTTGCCGTCTCCGGAGTCGCTTGGGGCGCTGTACTGCAGCGGAGTGGCGCGCTTGGGGGTGTCCAACCCCTTCGCTACCAGTTTGGGCGCGGACTCCTGCTTCTTCTTCGCACTGGAACCCGCAATTCTGCTCGCTGCGCCAGCATCGGGTTGGGCACCCACCGCTGCTGCGGGGCTAGCAGGGGCGCCATCGGTGCCCTCACCATCCTCAGCAACTGCGACCTCGAGGTTGAACAGGAAGCCGACGGACTCTTCCTTGATGCCCTCAGTCATCGCCTGGAACAGGTGGAAACCTTCACGCTGATACTCCACCAGGGGGTCACGCTGGGCCATAGCCCGCAGTCCGATGCCCTCCTTAAGGTAGTCCATCTCGTAGAGGTGCTCACGCCACTTGCGGTCCAGAACCGACAGCACCACGCGGCGCTCGAGCTGGCGCATCGCTTCTTCACCGAGGGCTTCTTCCCGCCCCTGATACGCAACTCGACCGTCCGACAGGAGCTCATCGAAGAGCAACTGGCGAGTGACCTTGTCTAGTCCGTCGGCCTCGGCGACGATGTCATCGATGGTGATCGACACTGGGAAGACCGTGCCGAGCGAAGCCCACAACGCTTCCAAGTCCCACTCGTCAGCAGTCGGCGCACTGGTGGCAGCAACATCGACATAACCAGTAACGACGTCCTCAAGGAACATCTGGATCTGCTCTCGGAGGTCTTCGCCCTCAAGCACTCGACGGCGCTCGTCGTAAATGACCGTACGCTGACGCGACATCACATCGTCATACTTCAGCACGTTCTTACGCACCTCGAAGTTACGCCCTTCAACCTGGGCCTGCGCGCTCTGAATTCCGCGCGTCACCATCTTCGACTCAAGCGGCATGTCATCGGGGAAGCCAGCACGCGTCATCATGGTTTCGGCTAGGCCTGAGTTGAACAGCCGCATCAGGTCGTCCTGCATCGACAGGTAGAACCGGGACTCCCCGGGGTCACCCTGCCGGCCGGAACGACCACGCAACTGGTTATCAATACGACGCGACTCGTGCCGCTCAGTGCCCAGCACATAGAGGCCACCGAGTTCCACAACGTCAACGTGCTCTGCTTCAACTAGGCGCTCAGCTGCTTCAAGCGCATCTGGCCACGCTGCCTCGTACTCATCGGGCTGTTCCAGTGGCTCAAGGCCCTGAGCAGCCAGGCTGGCTACCGCGAGGAACTCGGCGTTGCCACCGAGCATGATGTCAGTACCACGGCCAGCCATGTTGGTTGCAACGGTTACTGCACCCTTACGCCCAGCAACAGCAATGACGCTTGCTTCACGTTCGTGCTGCTTAGCGTTCAGCACCTCATGTGGGACGCCCTGCTTCTTCAGCTTCTGAGAAACCAGTTCTGACTTGTCCACACTCGTGGTTCCGACTAGGACCGGCTGACCGGCCGCGTGCCGCTCCACAATGTCGGTGACAACTGCGTCGTACTTACCGTCCTCGTTCTTGTACACAAGGTCCGGCTGGTCAATGCGCTGCATTTTGCGGTTCGTGGGGATCGGCACCACACCGATCTTGTACGTGCCCTGGAACTCGGCAGCCTCAGTTTCAGCCGTACCGGTCATTCCGGCCAGTTTGTTGTACAACCGGAAATAGTTCTGCAGGGTAATTGTGGCCAAGGTCTGGTTCTCGGCGTTGATCGCCACACCCTCTTTAGCCTCAATCGCTTGGTGCATACCTTCGTTGTAGCGACGGCCAGCCAACATGCGACCGGTGTGCTCATCGACAATGAGGACTTCGCCCTTCATCACGACGTAGTCCTTGTCGCTCTTGAAGAGTTCCTTCGCCTTAATAGCGTTGTTCAGGAAGCCGATCAACGGCGTGTTCAGGGACTCATAAAGGTTGTCAATGCCGAGGTAGTCCTCGATTTTGGCAATTCCAGGTTCCAAGACGCCAACAGTGCGCTTCTTCTCATCGACTTCGTAGTCCTCGCCCGCTTTGAGCCGGCGCACCATGGTCGCGAATTCGGTGTACCACTTGTTGGCTTCACCATCGCTAGGACCGGAGATGATCAACGGGGTACGGGCCTCATCGATGAGGATTGAGTCCACCTCATCAATGATCACGAAGTTGTGCCCGCGCTGCACGAGTTCGTCCACTGACCACGCCATGTTGTCGCGCAGGTAGTCGAACCCAAACTCGTTGTTCGTGCCATAAGTGATGTCGGCGGCGTACTGCTCACGCCGCTCAGCTGGCGTCATGGTGTTGAGGATGCAGCCCGTGGACATGCCGAGGAAGCGGAACACCCGTCCCATGAGTTCACTCTGGTACTGCGCCAGGTAGTCGTTCACTGTAATGACGTGCACGCCGTCACCGGACAGCGCGTTGAGGTAAGCCGGCAACGTGGCGACCAGGGTCTTACCTTCACCGGTTTTCATCTCAGCAATATTGCCCAAGTGCAGGGCGGCGCCGCCCATGATCTGCACATCGAAGTGTCGCTGTCCGAGCGTCCGCTTTGACGCCTCACGCACTGCAGAAAAAGCCTCAGGAAGGAGGTCATCGAGCGTTTCGCCCTCGGCGAGGCGGGCGCGGAAACGTTCAGTTTCCTCGCGCAGTTCCTCGTCGGTGTAGTTGCTGAAACTCTCTTCAAGTGCGTTGACCTGTTTGGACAGCGCAGTGAGCTTCTTGAGGATCCGTCCTTCACCAAAGCGAAGAACCTTTTCGAGGATCGCAGGCACGCGTCACTCCCGAATCATTGAGTCGAACGAGGTCACCGAACCGGTCAGTTCGGGGCATACAACTACCCATCGTATGCGAGACCGCAACCTGACCGTGACTTTTGCCAGATTCGGCATTCCTAGTGTTCCCCAAGACAAGTTGGACCCCGGTGCCTGATGGCACCGGGGTCCAACTCACTGGGGTTCAGGCCCGCAGTTTATGCCTCTACAAGTGCGTCTGACACGTCGAGTTCAATAACTCCGTAGCTCCAGCCACGCCGGCGGTAGACCGCTGACGGCCGGTTGGTGTCGCGGTTCACAAAGATGAAGAAGTCGTGGCCGACCATTTCCATCTCATAAAGCGCATCGTCAATCGTCATCGGTTCGGCGGCGTGCACCTTCTGCCGAATGATGACGGGCGAGTCGCCAAGTTGTGTCTCTGACTCTTCGCCTGGGGCCAGTGGACCTTTCGGCTCTTCTGGTTCCGGTTCCGCCGGAACATAAGGCCGGACGTCAACAGGGGGGAGCGGATTGTTGTTGTGGTGGTCCTTGCGGCGGTCCCGTGCCCGACGGAGTCGTTCATAAAGTTTGTCTAAGGCGAGGTCGAGTGCGGCATACCTGTCTTCGGCTGCTGCCTCGGCCCGAATAACGGGGCCCTTATCGCGAACTGTGAGTTCAACGCGCTCGCGCACATCTGCGAGCCGCGGGTTTTTCTCATGTGTCACCTCAACGTCAACGCGCTGTGCGCGCGGTGCCAACTGTTCTACCTTGGCTAATTTTTCTTCGACGTGAGAACGGAATCTGTCGGTCACTTCAGTGTGTCTGCCGACTGTGACGATTTCCATGTGAGCCTCCGTATCAAGGGCTGGTTCGCCCTGCATGCGTGAAAAGGTGGTGGCGTCCAATGCGGACTTCCGAGGATCTATCACCTCCTGCTGAACTAACCGGCGGCTTGTTCAGGTCAATCGACCTTATTGCATTATGCCGGTTGTGCGACTCCACTTAAGGCTAACCCGAGCCGGGCATATCTGGCAGCCCAAAGGTCCCATCCGGGGACGCCGGTGTCGCTGCCAAGGTGATCGCACCAAATGGAAAGGCCCCGTTGCGACGCAAAACCTGATCCGCTGCGGCCAGGGTGGAGCCCGTAGTGAGGATGTCATCAACCAGCAGCACTAGTTGGTGACTTCCCAGAGTTGTCCCGTTGCGTAGCGCCAGTGCTCGCTGCAGGTTCTGTTGCCGTTGCCTGCGGGATAGTCCAACTTGGTCCCGCACCCCGCGACGCTGCACCAACGCATCGGCAACAACGGCGTTGATGCCCGCGCTTTGCAGCCCTGCAGTGACGCCGTGGGCCAGTTCCAGCACGGGTTGCCTCCCACCCCGACGACGTCGGTTCGCGGCCGACGATGGCATGGGCACGACCACGAGTTGTTGCCCCATGGGGGCGTCTTGGTCCGTGGCGCCGGCCGCGGCCACCAAGGGCATGAGTTCTTCTGCCGCGACGGCGAGCAAAGTAGCGAGCAGGGGGCTGAGGTCCAGTCGTCCGTGGTTCTTCCAAGCCAAGATGATCTGCCGCGGAGCGGCAAGGTACTCAGTTAACGACCAGACCGGCAGCACGGGGCCTTGGTTCAACCGCATGAGTTTGGGGGCACCGGATTCCCGGCGTTGCATGCCTTGGGCAAAAAGGGACAGGCACGCTCGACAGATCACGACGTCGTGCTCCCCACACCCCGGGCAGGCGACTGGCAGCAGCAGCGCAGAAATCTCTCGAACCAGGTCGACGCCGAGGCGCTCAAGTTTTCGTCCGAACCCCGCGCCCAGCGGCGGGGCCCCCGAGGGGGAACTTCGGAATGGGACGGCTTGGGTAGTGGACTTGCGCACACGTCAATCCTGCAGGGCGTCCACCAGATTTACACCAGCGCTGCTGTGACCTGTGGATGAGCTGTCCACTAAAGAATTACCCGGGGAAGGTGAACACCTCAACGTCTTTGGCGATCGAACTCCAGTTGGTCCCGGTGGAGCTGCGACTCCACAGTTCATTCGACTTGGTCCGCACAAACAGGGTGCGTTGGCCCCGTCCTGCCGCAACTGACACGGAACCGTCAACCGGGGTAAGGGCGGAAGAGTGCGCCCCCACTGGCACAATATGCACAGTCTTCGGGCTCACTGAGGATCCCTGGCCCAAAACGGCGAGGGAGACCTCATCAACCCAAGCGAGTTCGTCCGCGGCTGTCAGGCTAGCCCCCACAGACGTCGGGGCGGACAAACCCAGCGGAGTGTGGGAAGCGTCCCGGATGACCCCTGCAACGTCAATCTGCATGGTCCCAGCACGCTCGGAGATAATTGCGATTCGGGTTCCGTCCCGGGAGACCCGAGCCGAGACAAGATTTTGCCCCTCCAACCAGTCCGCGCCAACCTTGGACTCATTCTCACCAGGGGTTAGCACCCGTAGGCCGCCGTCAACGTCGTCAGAGCCAGACCATACCCAGCCGAACCTGTCTACCGACGGAGCGAGGACGTTCTTCCCCGACAACAGCGGTGCAAAACGCCCGCCTGGCTCCGGCACAAGTTCTAGTGCAGAGGTACCCACTCGGATCACGACGGGCCACCCGTCTTCCCCGAAGCCCATCGCGGTGACATCGCGACCGTCTACGTCGGCGGTGCTCACAATTTCACTGATGGTGCGGCCATTGAGTTGCACAATTTTGTCGTCCCGAATTCCGCGTGGCAGCACTCTGGGCAGCGGGTCCCGAATGGGATGAGCCGTGCCGGTCACAGACAAAGCTGAACCACTGCTCAAGACGTCAACGGAACTAATTCCGGGCAGGCGCATCAAGGTGGCGTCGATCTGCGCCACTAGCAGAGCGCGGTCCACGGGCTCTGCATCGAGCACCACTGAGGTGAGTTCAACCTTTGCTGTTCCAGTGTCGTCGGTGGTGACCGCGTCAATGGCGAGCCGGGTTCCCATCGGGAATGAGGTTCGGACCGAGTCTCGTAACCAGGTTGAGGGCCCTGCGAGGAGAGCCTTTGTGACATAGGTGGCGGTATTGCGCTGTGGGAACCACCGGGTTTCAGGCACGAGGTACTTCTGGTCAGGTGAGAGGAAGTACACGTTGGCGGAGCGGTATCCGGCGACGAAGTTGGGTTCTTGAATGAGTGCGCCGTCGCCGGCTTTGGTGATCCGCCACTGTTCGACGGAGTCCTGCTCCAGGGTAAAGCTGACGTCCTGCGTCGCTTCCGAAGGCTCCTCCGTATAGCGACCATCTCCGTCAAGGCTTCCGGTGATGGTGAGCTGGCCGCGCAGAGTCAGCACGGTAGGTAGCTCTGCTGGGTCCGTCGGCTCCTCTGGGTCGGGTTCTTCCGTGGCTTCCGAGTCTGATTTCTCTCCGCCAGATGAATCAGACTTCGCGGGGTCGGGTGCGCTGTTCTTTTCGGGTTGCGCCGTTGCCGAGCCATCGTCATTCGTCGCCGCAGCGGGGTTGCTCTGACCGTCGTCGTCTTCGGGTAGGACCCGCAGTGACGGGTCTCCGCTGAACACCGTGATCTTGTCGTTCGGGTTCCACACTTCGCGGGCCTGGCCGCTGAGGAATTTGCGCGCGGTCTCGAAGTTGTCACTCGCCCCACCCGCCTGGGCGGTGAGAAATCCTTGCACGATCTGTTCCGGAGTTGAATCAGCGACAGGTCCGTAGACCTGTAGGTAGAGCGGATCAGCTTCGGCTAGGTCTACATCACCCTCAGAAACGGGCCCCGAGGTGGGAATGGTGGTGCAGCCCGCGACAACCAGCGCAAAGGCAAGCATTAAAGCCCATGGACGACGACGCATCAGTGGCCTCCATCGAGTCGGCTGAGGTCGGGCATAGAACTGGGCCCGAAATCCGAGGTTTCATCACGAGCATCAGATTCGGGTGCCGGTCGTGTGCCCGGAGTCGTGGCGCGTGGATAAGACTCTGCAGGAGCGAGGGGCAGCGGAGAGTCTCGCAGCACAATTCCGGCTCGTCGGGCCACGGTGAAGCGGAAGCTGGAGCCATTGCCGGGGTCGCCCCATGCCTGCAGCCACCCGTCGTGGAGCCGCGCGTCTTCAAGTGAGATTGCCAGGCCGAGTCCGGTGCCTCCCGAGGTGCGGGCTCGCGCAGGGTCAGCGCGGAAGAAGCGGTCGAATACGTGTTCGGCGTCGTAGTGCTTCATGCCGACGCCGAAGTCCCGCACTGTCACCGCAACAGCGTGTTCATCTACCCCCACAGTAATTTCCACTGGTCCCCCTTCGGCGTGCTCAATCGCGTTCACTAGCAGGTTGCGCAGAATGCGTTCTACCCGGCGGGGGTCAATATCTGCTGTGGCGATCTCTTCGGGATAGTGCGCGCTAAGCCAGACGCCCTTGCGCCCGGCCAAGTGCATAGCTTGGTCCATGGCGCGGTCAGCAACGTCACGCATATCGCGGCGTTCTGCGTCGAGGGTTGCCGCGCCGGCATCGAATCGAGAGATTTCCAGCAGATCACCCAGGAGGTCTTCAAAACGGTCGAGTTGCAGCATGAGGAGTTCTGCTGACCGCTTGCTTGTGGGGTCAAAGTCTTCGCGTAAGTCGTAGAGCATTTCGCCGGCCATTCTGATGGTGGTCAGCGGCGTGCGCAGTTCATGAGAAACGTCTGAGACGAAGCGGCGTTGCAACTTGGATAGGTCTTCCATGCGTTCAATCTGGTCCTGCAAACTCGATGCCATTGCGTTGAAGGAACGGGCCAGCGTTGCCATCTCGTCTTGCCCACGCACCTTCATGCGTTCGTCGAGCAGTCCGTCGGCCAGCTTCTCAGCGACGTGTGCGGCCTGGCGCACGGGCCGCACTGCCTGCCGCGCCAAAAGATAGGTCAACAGTCCTAGTAGGGCAATCAGCGTAAGCCCGCCAACAAAAAGCACGCGTTGAATAAAGGCCAGGGTTTGTTGTTCGGAATCGAGAGAGTACAGGTAGTACATCTCGAACTCACCGGCCAAAGGGACCTCGACGATTGACCCCACCACGATTCCCGGCTCCACTACCGTGACCCCGGGAATACCAACGGACTGCCAGTGCTGCCCTTCCTCAGATGTGGTCCGCTGGCGCATGCCGTCGGTGATCAGCTCACTGAGTTCAGGAGCCGTATTGCGGTCGATGACACTGATGGGCGCCAAACTGTTCTCTGGCCGCCAAAGGAACACCTCGCGGCTTCCCGAGCCGCTGCTGCGCATCCGCAGAATCATGTCGTTCAGAAGCTGCTGCACTTGGTCCGCAGAGTTCGCCGGTGAAGCGTCAAAGGTCACTTGAGCCTGCTCCGTGGAGCGCGCGCTTTCGATCAGTAACTGATCGAGCCGCTGGGTGAACAGGCCATCGCGGATAGAACCCGTGAGGTAACCACCGAGCGCCGCCATCGACACCAGGCTGACCACTAGGGCAGTCGATACGACCTGCAGTTGCATAGACGAGCGCCAGCGACGAATCAGCAGCAGTAGTTGAGTTCTGACGCGTCGGTAAGCGCGCTGCAGCGCGCCTCGTTGTCCTGCTTGCCGTGCGCTCATTGGGGATCAGCCCCGTTCACGACGTACTCGAGCCCGCCTTGTATCCGACGCCACGGACGGTGACGACGATTTCTGGCTTCTCTGGGTCGTGTTCAATTTTTGAACGCAGCCGCTGTACGTGCACGTTCACCAGGCGGGTATCCGCTGCGTGCCGGTAGCCCCACACTTTCTCGAGCAGCACCTCACGGCTGAAAACCTGCCATGGTTTGCGGGCCAGCGCGGCGAGCAGGTCGAACTCCAGTGGTGTCAACGCAATGGCTTCGTTGTTGCGCAGTACTCGGTGGCCGGTGACGTCAATTTCAAGGTCACCAATTGTGAGTTGGTCAGGGCTGGGCTCGTCGTTGCGACGCAGCCGCGCGCGAATGCGCGCCACAAGTTCCTTGGGCTTGAACGGCTTGGAAATGTAATCGTCAGCACCTGCTTCGAGCCCGGTCACCACATCGAGGGTGTCGGTCTTGGCGGTGAGCATGATGATTGGCACACCTGATTCCGTTCGGATTTCTCGACACACCTCGTGGCCGTCCTTGCCGGGCAGCATGAGGTCAAGCAACACCAGGTCAGGCTTATTAGCGCGGTAGGCGGCAAATGCGCCATCGCCATCGGCGCAGAAAGATGGTTCAAACCCTTCGGCGCGCAGTACGATGCCGATCATCTCAGCAAGAGCAGTGTCGTCATCAACGACCAGAACTCGTTCTTTCATGTCGCAAGTTTGCCATCTTTACCGGAAAACTTGGCGGCCCGTGTCTCGCCACACGTGCTGTGTCCTAGGGTTTGCTCACATTTGTGGGTCACTCGTGGCACGATTGCGAGTGGCATTGGGCCAACAACGCACGTCAGAAGGGCAACCCACCGATGACAACGCCACCGGAATACGGCTGGGGCGAGCCGACACCTTCGCAGCCGCGCTATGGGCAGTATGGCCCTGGGGCTGAACCCGCGTCTGGTGGTGCGACGGCGGGTGCGTGGCAGCCGGATTCGACGCAGCCGCAATATGGGCAGCCGGAGTATGGGCAACCTCAGTACGGCGACGCGCAACACGGTCAACCGCAGCACGGCCAGTCCCAGTACGGCCAGCCGCAATATGGCCAGCCTCAGTACGGGCGGCCGGGCGCCGGGCCTAGCGGTTTTAGCCAGTTCCAGATGCCGGAAAAGCCGGGAATCATTCCATTGCGTCCGCTGCGTTTGGGCGAATTTCTTGATGGCGCATTTGGTGCGGTTCGTGCCAACCCTCGAATCATGCTCGGCTTCTCAGCGGTAGTGATTGCACTGACCGTTGCACTCGGGACCGTAGCGGTGTTTCTGACCCGAGATGTCATACGCAACCAGGCTCTCAACATGCCAACGTCTGAATTTTCGAGTTTTGAGGCAGACCTTGAGGTCCTGCAAATTCAAGCGGGATCCAACTGGATCAGCCTGCTCATGGTCTTCATCCTGCCGCTCATGACCGGTCTGCTCATTACCTCGGTGAGCAGATCCGTCATTGGCCAGAAGGCCACAATGCAGCAGCTCTGGGCACTGACGAAGCGCAAACTCGGGTTTCTGCTGCTGCTCACATTCCTAATCTCGCTTGCCACCGTCATTGTCGTCGTCGCTTATGGCCTTCTGGTTGTGTTTTTGGCCGCAACGACAAATTGGTGGGTTACGGTCGCATTCATCCTTGTCGGAGGTTTGGGGGTGGTGGCCCTCATCTTCTGGATTGCAATCCGAACCTTGCTGGTGCCCCCCGTGCTCGTCTTAGAAAACGCCCGATTCTTCGATTCCATTAAACGCTCCTGGCTGCTTACTCGCGGCTCGTTCTGGCGCATGCTGGGCATCTATTTGCTCACGCAGATCATCGTGGGTGTTGTTGCCGCGGTCGTCATTGGTCCCGCAACAATGATTGCCACCTTGTTGGCAGTAGGATCCGACACGACGAGTGGCGTCCCCCTCATCATCATGTCGTTGGCGATGACCGTGACGTACACCATCACCACTTCATTTTCTGCAGCCGTTGTTGCGCTGCTCTACGTTGATCAGCGCATGCGACGTGAAGGTCTCGACGTCGAGCTCATTGCGGCGGCCCGCGAACTGGGGAACTGACTCTCTGTGTTCTTCTTCGGCGACGACAAAATCCCCGTCACACCCGATGCCCTAACGGCAAAGCGGTGGCTGCAAACCGAACTGAAAGACTCGATTTACCACCAGGGCGAAGGCCTCATGGAACGCATTATCAGGTGGGTGGAAGAGTTCTTTGCTGATCTGTTCCAGGTGGGGAGCGGTTCAAGTCCGATCCTGCTAGCAATTGTCGTTTTTCTTGTGCTCGGGATCATTGTTGGTATTTCGCTCTGGGTGGCCGGTCCAGTCCGACGTCGCAAGCGCATGGCGACGTCGGCGCAGGTGCTGGCTGGTGAAGACCGCACAGCCACAGAATTACGTGCGGCCGCACGCGCCCTGGCTCAAGCCGGGCAATGGCGTCTAGCGGTGCTTGACCTTTTCCGAGCGTTGGTGCGGTCCCTTGCGGACCGGGTCATCATCGATGACCGGCCTGGCTGGACAGCAGATGAAGCCGCTCATGCAGCCGCAGATCGGCTCCCTGACTTGGCTGCGGAACTCCTGGGCGCCGGTCAAATGTTTGACGCGGCCTTTTACGGTGAACGTGACGTGGACGAAGCCGGCTTCAACTGGATGCAGAACCTTGATGAGCGGGTGCAAAACACCCGCCCCACGCCAGTGGCTCCCCACCCCCAAACAGCGACCCAAACAACGACCTCTGGTGGTGAGCTCCAATGATTGCGCCACCCAGCCCTGCAGTGCTTCCTGCACGACCTGAGGCCGCAGCTACCAGCGACCCGGGTACTGGCAGCCCGGAGCCGGTTCTCGGCGACGGCACCACGTTGTCTTCCCGCAGCGAACGACGGTGGCGGTCCGCACGCGGCCCTTTACTCGGCCTCGGGATCATTCTCACTCTCGCTGTGGTCGTCGCGCTGCTGACTCCGAATACCTCTGAAACAGCGCTTGCTCCAGATAGTCCACAACCGGATGGCGCCCGCGCCGTGGCCCAGGTGTTGGAACGTCAGGGCGTCACCGTCTACTACACCCGTTCTCGGACCGAAGTTCTGGAACGCGCAGCATCCGGCGCAACGGTGGCCGTGTTCAACTCCCAAATTTTGCCCGAAGATCTCGTCCAGCAACTCACCGATTCCGGCGCTGACCTGGCTTTATTCGAGCCCTCTGCTGACATGTTGGTTGCCGCCTCCGAGGGCGGTCTCGAACCCGCCCGGGCAGGTTCCATTGGGGCGACCTCCCGCCCAGCACAATGCACCGACGCTGTCGGCCGCGACGTCGAGGTAATCACAAGCTCCGGTGCAAACTATCGGCTCACAGAGCCGGCAAACGAGTCTGCAATCGTTTGCTTCCCCGCGCCCGAATCGTCCGATGGCAGCGGCTCTTACGCGCGACTGCAACGCGCCGATGGTGCGTGGGTCGACGTCGTAGACGATCACAGCATTGTGACCAACGAGGCCATTGTTAAAGACGGCAATGCTGCGCTTGCACTACGCATGCTCGGTCAGCACGACACCCTCGTCTGGTATTTGCCGGACCCCAAAGATCTGACGGCTCAGGACAACACCCCGCCTGGTTTGCTGGCCACGATGCCCGGACAGACACTTCCGGTGGCCCTGCTGGCAGGTTTCGTCATTGTGGCCCTGATGTTCGCACGCGGACGCCGGCTGGGCCCCGTTGTGACGGAACCACTGCCGGTTCTCGTGCAGGCAGCAGAAGTCACCCGGGGCCGGGGGCGGCTCTACCGCCGGGCCCGTTCTTACGGCCACGCTGCCGCTGCGCTGCGGGCCGGAGCAGCGGACCGCCTCGCCACACGGGTGGGACTGCCCCGCTCTGCAACGGCACCAGAACTCATCGATGCTCTAGCTCGCGCCACCAATCAATCAGATCAGCACATTGGCGCTTTGCTTTACGGACCACCACCAACGACCGACACCGAATTCGTGCGGCTTACTGCCGCGCTCGACAAGCTCGAGAACGAGGTTTATCACCCATGACCGAACAGCACCCCGCAACCGGGCAGCATCCTGGCAGCGACCCAGTCCCCGAGCAAGAACCGCCGCGCGACGCTGCGCCGTCCTCGGGCACGCAGCCCAGCGAGGACCAGGAACTTCGCGCGGCCCTCGCTGCTGTGCGTTCCGAAGTAGGCAAGGCCGTCGTCGGGCAGGATGGCGCCGTCACTTCCCTACTGATTGCGCTGCTATGCAGCGGGCACGTGCTGCTTGAAGGCGTCCCCGGCGTCGCGAAGACGCTGCTGGTACGGACGATGGCTGCTGCGCTTGAACTCGACACCAAACGCGTGCAGTTCACCCCGGACCTCATGCCAGGTGACGTCACCGGCTCACTGGTGTACGACGCACGAACAGCAGAATTCTCATTCCGTGAAGGCCCAGTCTTCACCAACCTCATGCTTGCTGACGAGATCAACCGGACGCCGCCAAAGACACAGGCTTCACTGCTTGAGGCAATGGAAGAGCGCCAGGTTTCGGTTGATGGCACCCCGCGCATGCTGCCAGACCCCTTCTTGGTGATTGCAACCCAGAACCCGGTGGAATACGAGGGTACGTACCCACTGCCGGAGGCACAGTTGGACCGCTTCCTGCTGAAAGTACTGCTGCCCCTGCCGGAGCGAGATCATGAAATTGAGATCTTGAACCGGCACGCCCGCGGATTCAACCCACGCAAGTTGAGCGAAGCCGGTATTACCGCGGTCGCCACCAAAGAGGTTCTGGCTCGCGCCCGAGGGCGTGTTGCGCAGGTGCAGATCTCGCAGCAGGTCATCACGTACGTGGTTGATGTGTGTCGCGCCACTCGTAATTCGCCGTCGTTGGCCCTGGGCGCGTCGCCTCGTGGCGCCACTGCGTTGCTCGCAACGGCGCGTGCGTGGGCGTGGTTGTCTGGGCGTGACTTTGTCACCCCTGACGATGTGAAGGCGTTGACGCACCCCACACTGCGGCACCGGGTGCAGCTACGCCCAGAGGCCGAACTCGAGGGAGTCACCACCGAAAGTGTGCTGAGCACGGTGCTGTCGAGCGTTCCCGTCCCGCGGTGACGTCAACTATGTTCCTTTCACAGTTCGTTGGTGATGCGCTCTCGTCGCCGCTGCGTTTTGAGGCACCGCTATGGTGCTGACCGGACGTTTTGCCGCGCTGCTTGGCGTGGGTGTCATCCCGATTCTGCTCAACCCAACCGTTGCGATGGTGTTGACCTGGGTGGGATTGTGCATTCTGGTCGCCATCGTTGATGTGTCGCTGGCGCTGTCACCACGCAAGGTGCAGATCACCCGATCAGTTGCCGGCTCCGTTCGACTCACCGAACACACCACAAGTGGTCTCGTGCTGACCAATACTGGGACGCGGCGACTGCGAGGCTTGGTGCGCGACGCTTGGCAGCCCTCTGCGGGAGCGACTGTTCCACTCCATCGAGTGTCATTGCCTCCCGGCGAGTCGACCCGACTCCGCACGCCACTATGCCCGACCCGGCGCGGAGACCGTCTAGCCGCGGGGCTAACGATTCGCTCCTATGGTCCGCTGCGCTTAACCGCTAAGCAGGTCACTTTCACCGTGCCGGCCACTCTGCGGGTGCTGCCTGAATTCTCGTCCCGGAAGCACCTCCCATCCCGGTTGGCCCGCTTGCGAGAGTTGGATGGCCGCGCCGCGGTGCAAATCCGTGGCGAAGGTACGGAATTCGACTCCCTGCGGGAATATGTGATTGGCGACGACGTTCGGTCAATCGATTGGCGTGCCACGGCACGCCGCGCTGACGTTGTGGTGCGCACATGGCGCCCAGAGCGAGACCGTCGCGTGATGATTGTGTTGGACACGTCCCGCACGTCCGCGGGACGCATCGGTGATGAGCCTCGCCTGGATGCCAGCATTGAAGCTGCTCTGCTGTTGTCGGCTCTCGCCGCCAAGGCCGGGGACCGCGTTGAAATGCTCGCCTTTGACCGGCGGGCGCGTGCACGTGTGGCCGGCGCTGCTGGGCCGCGACTGATGCCGGCTATGGCCAATGCGTTGGCGCCGCTGGAACCAGCCTTGTTGGAAACTGACTGGCCAGGGTTGGTGTCTGCGGTGCATGCGCGCCTGTCACAGCGGGCCTTAGTTGTGCTGTTGTCTACGTCTGACCCCAGTGCGGTGGAATCGGGGCTGTTGCCTGTTGTTGCCCAGTTAAGCCGGGACCATCAGGTAGTGCTCGCTGCTGTTGCGGACCCTGAGGTGGAGCGGATGCGCACCGCCCGAACTGACTCCGGGGGCCTATTCGACGCTGCAGCAGCCGAACGGGGTGAGTTGGAGCGACTTTCGGTTTCGACGGTCCTGCGCCGTTATGGTGTTGAGGTCATCAACGCTCAGCCCGAACAACTCGCCCCAAAACTCGCTGACACCTACCTTGCCCTCAAGGCAGCAGGAAGACTGTAACTATGAACAAATCTCGCAAGCCTGTTCGCAACGAGCAACGCAACCGCCGGGTTGCGATCATCGTGGTATTCGCCATGATCGGCGCAGTGGCTCTTCCTGCGCTGCTGCTGGTGCTCAGCCAGTTCGGCTAGTCCTGCTGCTCAACCGGTTCGGCTCGGTCAGATGACGGGCGCTACGGCGCCGGCTTTGTCTGCGTCTAGGTCACCGGTTTCGCCGTCGGCCACTGCCCGCCGACCGAAGTACATGGTGTACGTCCAAAACGCCGCTAGGGCGATTGCGCCGATGACAATTTTTAGCCACCAAAACATCCCTGATCCGGTGACGAACCCTTCGATTAAACCAGAGACAGCCAGCACGGCGGCTAACCCGATTGCCACGGTGAAGAGGGCGCGGCCCTCCTCCGCCAGTGCACGTGACCTGGGGCGTGGCCCAGGGTCAATGATCGTCCAGAAAATTTTGAGACCAGCGGCCCCAGCGACGAACACTGCTGTGAGTTCCAGCAGACCGTGCGGGGTAATGAGCGCGAAGAAGATGTCGAGCCGGTCGTAGTGCGCCATCATTCCGCCGATTGCGCCGACGCTGACGGCGTTATTGATCAAAACGTATGCGGGCCATAGCCCGGTGATACCCAGGGCCACGCATTGGGCGGCGATCCACGCGTTGTTGGTCCACACGATTCCGGCAAAGCCGGCGCCGGGGTCGTAGTAGGACTCAAAGGCTTCATTGACGTAATTTTCGCGTTCCACGGGTGAGCCCATGGAGGCAAGGGCGTCCGGATTGTTGAAGACGGTGAACCCGGCGATGGTGGCAATTGCCAAGCTGATGAAGATCACCCACAGGCTCCACCATCGAATGCGGTAGAGGGCTGCTGGCAAGGAGACGATGACAAAGCGTTTGACGTCGTTCCAGCCGGGTTCGTGGGC
>RCNJ01000410.1_pt1 | contig 17151 bp, 13 predicted proteins | sample 2041171 | NCBI WGS metagenome assembly RCNJ01 (sample SAMN09708213, study PRJNA481090) | feces metagenome | biome: feces | host: Pygoscelis adeliae | place: Antarctica: Rookery Lake | collected 2010-03-01 | reverse complement strand
TTCGTCGTCGACTCCGCCGTCGGGGCCACGGCCACCGACGAACTCGTGGTGAAGATGCTCCGCCGGCAGAAGAAGCCGGTGTTCCTCGTCGCCAATAAGGTCGACGGCGAATCCCAGGAAGCCGATGCGGCATCCTTGTGGAGCCTGGGGTTCGGCCAGCCGTACCCGGTCTCCGCCTTACATGGCCGCGGCACAGCCGACCTGCTCGATGACCTGTTGGAGAAGCTGCCGGCGTACTCGGCAGTCGATTCGCCGATCCCCACTGGTGGTCCCCGTCGCGTGGCCCTCATCGGGCGTCCGAACGTCGGCAAATCCTCGCTGCTGAACAAGCTCGCCGGAACCGAGCGCGTCGTGGTCGATGACACAGCCGGAACCACTCGCGACCCGGTGGACGAACTCGTCGAAATCGGCGGGCGCACCTGGCGTTTCGTTGACACCGCAGGGATCCGTCGTCGCCAGCACATGGCCCAAGGATCCGACTACTATGCCTCCTTGCGCACCCAGTCGGCGCTCGAGAAGGCCGAAGTCGCCGTCGTATTGTTGGCCGTGGACGAGGTCCTCAGCGAACAGGACGTGCGGATCCTGCAGACCAGCATCGATTCGGGGCGCGCGCTGGTGCTGGCCTTCAATAAGTGGGACTTGCTCGACGACGAACGCCGCCACTACCTGGAGCGGGAAGTCGAGCAGGATCTGGCCCATGTTGAATGGGCTCCTCGCGTGAACATCTCGGCGGCCACCGGATGGCATAAGGAAAAGCTCGTCCCGGCCCTGGATCTGGCCCTGGAGTCCTGGGACCGTCGCATCCCCACCGGCAAGCTCAACGCCTTCTTCGGTGAGCTCGTCTCCGCCCACCCGCACCCCGTGCGTGGAGGCAAGCAGCCGCGGATCCTCTTTGCCACCCAGGCATCGGCGCGGCCCCCGCGCTTCGTGCTGTTCACCACCGGATTCCTGGACCCCGGATACCGCCGGTTCATCACCCGGCGTCTGCGGGAGACCTTCGGCTTCGAAGGGACCCCGATCGAGGTCAGCATGCGCGTGCGTGAGAAGCGTGGGCGGTCAAAGTAGAGCGGAAAATGGGGTAGAGTAGCCGAGGAGCTTTTCGCAGACGGCACCCGCCCCTCGAGGACGGGATAACGGCTGCGGAACCGCCGGGCTATGGCGCAGCTTGGTAGCGCGCCTGACTGGGGGTCAGGAGGCCGTGGGTTCGAATCCCGCTAGCCCGACCGGCCAAGAAGGGCCTTGCCAGAACGGAACATCGTTCAGGCAAGGTCCTTCTTGCCGTGCTCTGCTCCGTGCCGCCGGGGCCCAGCTCCCCGCCGGTGCCGGCCCAGGGAATCCTCTTCCAACCCCTCCGCGCCGAGGCGTGGGGCAGCCACCGGATTCATCATCGGGAACCGCCCGGACTCCGATCATGACCACCAGCTTGCGTCGAAGGATAACCGGTAGGCTAGGCTGGATAAAACACAAAGTGGGCACGCCATTTGGGCGCTACAAGCCCCCCAGTGCCGAAGCAGGCACGTGGCATTTCAGGGAGGAAACACATGAGTGGCGAAAACCGTTGGGAGGACACCGCTGTGGACCGCAAGGAATCCGCCGCGGAGACCACCAGCATCGGCCTGCCTCCGGCCGGCGACGAGGGCACTCCCGAGACGTCGCTGTCGACCGAGGAACGTTCTTCCGTCAACGCATTGCCCGAAGGCTCGGCCCTGCTGATTGCCCATTCCGGCCCGAACCGCGGGGCCCGTTTCCTGCTCGATCGGGAACTCTCCACCGTGGGCCGGCACCCCGAGGCGGATATCTTCCTCGACGATGTCACCGTCTCGCGTAAGCACGCCCAGTTCCGCCGCGATGGAGGGGGGTTCCAAGTCGTTGACTCCGGTAGCCTCAACGGCACCTATGTCAACGGTGACCGGGTGGACGCGGTTCGCCTGCGCACCGGCTCCGAGGTCCGCATCGGCAAATTCCGCCTGACCTTCTACGCCGGTACCGTGTCGACAACCGCCCCCCGGCAGGACTGACGGTCATCCCAGTGGTTTCATCCGCGCATTCCCGACGGGGTGTCGGCGTCGGCGCCGACACCACCCGGGCCAGCGTGCTCAACATCGGCGAGGTCTTGACCGAACTCTCGGCCGACTTCCCGCAGACCACGGCCTCGAAGATCCGTTTCCTCGAGGAAAAAGGCCTGATCACCCCGCAGCGCACTGCCGCCGGCTATCGCAAGTACACGGCCACGGACATCGACCGGCTGCGCTTCATCCTGTCGCTGCAACGGGACCAGTACCTTCCCCTGAAGGTCATCAAGGACTATCTGGACGCCGTGGACCGAGGCGAACGTCCCGACCAGTTGGCTGCTGGCCTGACGTTGACCCCGCGCAGCGTGACCGACCAGCTGGCCCAGGAGATCGCCGGGCACACCCGGCCGCTGACCCGGGCCGAGCTACAAGGGGCGACCGGGGCCTCGGACGACCTGGTCTCCGAACTGTTGGCCTACGGAATCATCACCGAGGATGATCAGCGCTTCGACGAACATGCCGTGCGCATAGCCACCGCCAGTGCCAAGCTGGCTGGACACGGGATCGAACCGCGGCATCTGCGCGGTTTCCGCGCCGCTGCGGACCGTGAAATCGGTCTGGTCGAACGGGCCGTCGCCCCGCTGGCCAGCCGGCGTGATGTCTCCTCCCGCGCCAGCGCGGCGGAGACGGCACGCGAAATCAGCGATGCCTGCCTGGCGCTGCATAGTGCCCTGGTCAATGGCTCGATCGCGAAGATGGACCACTAGGCGCTGCGGGAGGAACCCATGCGAGAACTGATGCTCGTCGGAGTCCGGATCGAACTGCCCTCCAACCAGCCGTTGGTCCTGCTCAAGGAAATGGACGGCCCCCGCCACCTGCCGATCTGGATCGGCACTCCCGAGGCCTCGGCCATCGCCATGACCCAGCAGGGGATGGACACGCCGCGACCCATGACTCACGACCTGCTCGAGACCATCACCTCGGCCCTGGGCCACCCCCTGATCGAGGCCCGTCTGGTCTCGGTGAAGGAAACGGTCTTCTACGCCGAGCTGGAGTTCGACGGCGGGGCCACCGTGGACTCGCGGGCCTCGGATGCGATCGCCTTCGCCCTGCGCGCCGGATGCCCCATCACCTGCGCCGAGGAAGTCCTTGACGAGGCGGGGGTCCTGGTCAACGACGATGGCTCGACGGAAGAGGCCGCAGAGGACCAGGTGCGTGAATTCCGCGAGTTCCTCGCCGACGTCGAACCCGAGGATTTCGACGAGTAGCGACACGCCCTCAAGTTAAACTTGAAGGTCTTTGACGTGGGGCGGGTTCAGCCGTACCGTCAAAGCATAAGTATCCCATTGCTTCGCTGTCCCATCACTCGGCACAGTGGACGGCATCCGATGCCGCCACGGTTCCCGACAGCTGGCAAACTCCCTATTGGGGGGAGTTTTCAACTAGGAGGGTCCACGTGAGTCCGATAGGTGAGCATAGCGGGGCGTCAGGCCCCGGCCAGACGGGCACCGGAGTCAATTCCCAGGGCCTGCTGTTCACCGAGGACCTGCCGGTTCTGGACGAAGGCGCTGGATACCGCGGCACCGTGGTGTGCAAGGCGGCAGGCATCACCTACCGTCAGCTCGACTACTGGGCCCGCACCGGGCTGGTCGAGCCGGCCGTACGCGGGGCCGCAGGCTCCGGCAGCCAGCGGCTCTACAGCTTCCGGGACATCCTGGTCCTCAAGGTGGTCAAGCGCCTGCTGGATACCGGGGTCTCCCTCCAGCAGATCCGTTCCGCCGTCGTGCATCTGCGGGAGCGCGGTGTGGAGGACCTGGCCCAGATCACGTTGATGAGCGACGGGGCCTCCGTCTACGAATGCACCTCCGCCGACGAGGTCATCGACCTGGTCCAGGGTGGACAGGGTGTCTTCGGCATCGCCGTCGGCCGTGTCTGGCGCGAGGTCGAGGGCAGTCTGGCCGAACTACCGAGCGAACGCGCAGTCGCCGAGGAAGAGGTCTTCCCGGGAGATGAATTGGCCCGCCGTCGTGCGGCGAAGAAGTCAGCCAGCTAGAAGTTTCGTCGGACTCCGGTGTCCATCACCGGGAAACGACAACGGCGCGCATCCCCTCGGGGGTGCGCGCCGTTTCTTGTCGGTCGGTGCGGGTCCCCTAGCGGTCCGTGCTGGTCCGGTCCGGCCCGTTGGTGAGGCCGGCCAGGAGTTCATCGAAGCGCTCAGCCGACTGGCGGGCGGCATCGCCAGGCCACTGGTGGACGGGATAGGCGGCACCCTGGATCTGCTGCCAGTTCGCCTGGTCGGGCAAAATGGGCGAGAGGAGGGCGTCACCGAACATGGTACGCATTTCCTCCAGCCGGAAGCGTTGTTCGGCCGAGGACTGGCGGACCCGGTTGGCCACCACTCCGGCGGTCTGCAGGCCCGGGACGAATTCACTGCGGAAGAGTTCCAGGGCCCGTAGGGTGCGTTCGGTTCCGGCCACCGAGAACAGGCTGGGTTCGGCGACGAGCAGCACGTCGTTGCTTGCGGTCCAGGCCATGCGTGTCAGGCCGTTCAACGAGGGCGGGCAATCAATGAGCACCAGTTCGTAGCGTGTCTGGCGCGACAGCAGCTGCTGCAAGCGGCGCAGGTGGCGCAGCCGCAGGTCGGGGCGGTCGTAGATGCCACTGAAGGCCCCCCCTGCGGCAACGTCGAGCACGGCCGGCCCGGCCTTGGTGGAGGCTGCCGGCGCCCTGGTGGTCCAGGGGCTGGGGACGGCGGTGGCGGTGATGTCGCCACGACGGGCGTTCTTCAGCAGATGTCCGATGTCGTTTTCACCGTTGGGCTCGACGCCCAGACCGGTGCTGGCATCGGCGTGTGGGTCCAGGTCCACCACCAGGGTCGGGACTCCCGCGGCTAGCGCCGCCGACGCCAAACCGAGGGTGACCGACGTCTTGCCAACGCCACCCTTGAGACTGCTGATGCTCACGACCTGCACGGAACGGACCACGACCTTACTGTGTTTTACGCTGATTCGGCTCCCATCCATCATAGGGCGGCCCCGCGGTTCGACGCCTCCCCTTGCCACGGTGTGGCTCAGGTCATGAAGAAATAGAGTTTTAGCTGTGTGTTGGCCCACTGTAAGGTGAGCGCAGGCTTGAATCTACGCTTCGCGCCTGACGCACGGAGGCAAAACCCCCCGAGACCCGGGGAGACCGTTGCGTTCGTCCTGTCCGAACAGACACCATGCAGGAGAACCATGTTTTCAAAGGTTTTGGTAGCCAACCGCGGCGAAATCGCGATTCGCGCATTCCGTGCCGGCTACGAATTGGGTGCCAAGACGGTTGCCGTCTTCCCTTACGAGGACCGCGGCTCCATCCACCGCCAGAAGGCCGATGAGGCCTACCAGATTGGCGAGGAGGGCCACCCGGTCCGCGCCTACCTGGACGTGGAGGAAGTCATCCGCGTTGCCAAGGATTCCGGGGCGGACGCGATCTACCCGGGCTATGGTTTCCTTTCGGAGAACCCCGATCTCGCTCGTGCCGCGCACGATGCAGGCATCACGTTCGTGGGGCCGCCGGCCGATGTGCTGGAACTGGCGGGAAACAAGGTCCAGGCGCTGAAGGCAGCGAAGGCTGCAGGTATTCCGACCCTGGCCTCCTCCGAACCCAGCGACGACGCCGAATGGCTGATCGGGGAAGCCGATAAGATCGGCTTCCCCATCTTCGTCAAGGCGGTCGCCGGCGGCGGCGGCCGGGGCATGCGCCGTGTCGATACGCGTGAAGCGCTTCCCGAAGCCCTGGACGCTGCCATGCGCGAAGCGGCCACCGCCTTCGGTGACGCGACCATGTTCCTGGAAATGGCCGTCCTGCGTCCGCGTCATATCGAGGTCCAGATCCTCGCCGATGCACACGGGGACGTGGTGCACCTGTTCGAGCGGGATTGCTCGCTGCAGCGCCGCCACCAGAAGGTCGTGGAGATCGCTCCGGCGCCGAACCTCGACGAGGACATCCGCCAGGCCCTCTATGCCGATGCCGTGAAGTTCGCCAAGGCCCTGAACTACCAGAACGCAGGAACCGTCGAGTTCCTGGTGGACACGGTGGGGGAGCGGGCCGGAGAGCACGTGTTCATCGAGATGAACCCGCGGATCCAGGTCGAGCACACGGTCACCGAGGAGATCACGGACATCGACCTGGTCTCCGCCCAGATGCGCATCGCGGCCGGGGAATCGCTGGCGGATCTGGACATCCGCCAGGACCAGCTGCAGATCCGCGGCGCCGCACTGCAGTGCCGCATCACCACCGAGGACCCCTCCAACGGGTTCCGCCCCGACGTGGGCACCATCACCGTCTACCGTTCTGCCGGCGGCTCCGGGGTCCGGCTGGACGGCGGCACCATCTACACCGGTGCCGTGGTCTCGCCACACTTCGACTCCATGCTCGTCAAGCTCACCTGTCGCGGCCGCGACTACGAGGCTGCCGTACGCCGGGCACGGCGGGCGCTGGCCGAGTTCCGGATCCGTGGCGTTGCCACCAACATCCCGTTCCTGATGAATGTGCTCGACGACCCGCAGTTCATTGCCGGTGATGTCGCCACCGACTTCATCGATTCGCGTCCCGACCTGCTCGAGGGCAACCGCAGCCAGGACCGTGGCACCAAGGCGCTGTCCTTCCTGGCCGATGTGACCGTGAACCAGCCCAACGGCCCGCGCCGTGAGGGCCTGGACCCGCGGCAGAAGCTGCCGTACTACCCGGGGGATAAATCCGACCAGCCGATGCGCAGTCCCTTCGACGGCCCCTCGGAACACGAGCCGCCCTCCGGCTGGCGCCAGGTCCTGCTCGAACGCGGGCCCGAGGGCTTCGCCGCCGAACTGCGCTCGCGCACCGAACTGGCGGTCACCGACACCACGTTCCGTGATGCCCACCAGTCGTTGCTGGCCACCCGGGTAAGGACCCGTGACCTGCTGGCCTCGGCCCCGGCCTACGCCCACACGCTGCCGCAATTGTTCTCCATGGAGGTCTGGGGCGGAGCCACCTACGACGTTTCGCTACGCTTCCTGGGCGAGGACCCGTGGAAGCGCCTGGAACTGCTGCGCGCAGAGATGCCGAACATCCCGCTGCAGATGCTCCTGCGTGGACGCAACACCGTGGGGTACACCCCGTACCCGACGGAGGTGACCGATGCGTTCGTCCAGGAAGCCGCCACGGCAGGGATCGACATCTTCCGCATCTTCGACGCCCTCAACGACGTCTCGCAGATGGCTCCGGCCATCAAGGCGGTCCGCGAAACCGGGACCGCGGTCGCCGAGGTGGCGCTCTGCTACACCGGGAACCTGCTGGATCCCGATGAGAAGCTCTACACCCTGGACTACTACCTGGAACTGGCCCAGCAGATCGTCGACGCCGGGGCGCACATCCTGGCCATCAAGGACATGGCAGGCCTGCTGCGCCCGGCAGCCGCGGCCCAACTGGTCACGGCCCTGCGCGAACGCTTCGACCTGCCGGTGCACCTGCATACCCATGACACGGCTGGTGGGCAGCTGGCCACGCTCATGGCGGCCTCCAACGCCGGGGTCGACGCGGTCGACGTCGCGGTGGCCTCCATGGCCGGGACCACGTCCCAGCCCTCGGAATCGGCACTGGTCGCCGCCCTGGCCAATACCGATCGCGATACCGGCATCTCACTTCAGGCTGCTGCCTCGCTGGAACCCTATTGGGAAGCGGTGCGTGCCATGTACGGGCCGTTCGAATCGGGTCTGCCCGGTCCGACGGGCCGGGTCTACCGCCACGAGATTCCTGGCGGCCAGCTCTCGAATTTGCGCCAGCAGGCCAAGGCCCTGGGCCTGGCCGAGCGTTTCGAGGACATCGAGGAGATGTACACCGCAGCCAATGCGATCCTGGGCCGGCTGGTGAAGGTCACGCCGTCCTCGAAGGTCGTCGGCGATCTGGCCCTGCAACTGGTGGGCATGAACGTGGACCCGAAGGAATTCGAGACCAACCCGCAGGAATTCGACATTCCCGATTCGGTGATCCAGTTCCTCTCCGGCGAACTGGGAGACCCGCCCGGTGGATGGCCCGAGCCCTTCAGGACCAAGGCCCTGCAGGGACGCAACGTCAAGGTCCGCGTGGAGGAACTCGAGCCCGAGGACCAGCAGGGCCTGGCCGGGGACTCCAAGACCCGCCGACAGACCCTGAACCGGCTGCTGTTCGCCGGACCGACCCGTGACTTCGAGAAGCTGCGGGCCGAGTACGGCGACGTGTCGCTCCTGCACACCCGTGACTACCTCTACGGGCTGGTCCAGCACGCCGAACATGTGATCTCACTGGGCAAGGGGGTGCGCCTGCTGGTGACTTTGCAGGCCATCTCAGAGCCCGACGAGAAGGGCATGCGCACCCTGATGTGCACGTTGAACGGGCAGATGCGCCAGATCATGGTCCGCGACGACAACGTCGAATCCACGGTCAAGTCCGCGGAGAAGGCGGATCCGTCGAATCCGGGCCACGTTGCAGCACCCTTCGCCGGTGCCGTGACCGCAGCCGTGGAGGTCGGTGACACCGTCCCCGCTGGAGGCACCGTCGCCACGATCGAGGCCATGAAGATGGAAGCAGCGATCACGTCGCCCTCCGGCGGCAAGGTGACACGCATCGCCATCGAGGGTACCGCCCAGGTCCAGGGTGGGGACCTCCTCGTGGTTCTGGAGGCGTAGAACCGCCGCATCACCGCCCGACGGGACGTCCACCGACAACAGGTGGGCGTCCCGTCGGTGCGTTAGGGTGATGGCTGACGTTCCTACAGCCAGCACTTTCCGCAGAGGATGCCATGACCCAGCCCCACCAGAACCACGACGACGACGAAGCCCCGGGCACCCCGGAACAGGCTCCGCAAGACGAGGTGGATCCGCCGGAGCCCGGAACCGACCCCGAAGAAGGGGACCTGGGCGAGGACCTCAAGCCCGCAGGTGCCGGCCACGGAGCCGCCGACCTGCCGGATCTCTCCGATTGGCAGCCGGTGGAGGACGAAGACGACGCAGCGGCCCCGGAAACCTCCGATCCCCGCCCATTGGCCCACGGGATGGTCATCCCCGCAGCGCCGGCCGACCATCCGAGCACGAAGAGCAGCACCGCCGACCCGGCCGTCGACGACCCGGCCACCAGCACGGCCACTGCTACCGCCACCGCTACCGCTGGGGCCGAGGTCGAGTCAGGCCAGGCCCCGCAGACCGTGGCACCCGAAAGCGCCTCGCAACTGACTCCGGACCGGCTGCTCGAACCCCGGGACCGCGAACCCGTGGGCGGATGGCGGCGACTGCTATTCCGTGCCTCCTTGGGCCGGGTCAACGTCGGCGACTCCGACGCCGTGCGGATCCGCCGGCAGATGCAACACCGTATTTCGGCCTCGCTGCCGGGAACCACCCGCTACGTCCCCGTCCTCTCACGCAAGGGAGGCGTCGGCAAGACCACGGTGACCACCCTGCTGGGCATGGCCCTGGCCCAGATCCGTGAGGACCGGATCATCGCCCTGGACGCCAACCCCGACCGCGGCACGCTCAGCGACCGCTCCCCGGGCAAATCGGAGTTCACCGCCCGGAATCTGGTCCAACACCGTTTCAGCGTGGACACCTTCGCCAAGCTCTCTTCCTATGCCGCCCGGGAGGGGTCGCGTCTGCATGTGTTGGCCTCGGATACCGACCCGCGCGTGGCCGAAGCGTTCGACGATGCCGACTACCGTGCCGTCACCGATCTGCTCTCGAAGTACTACTCCATCGTGCTCACCGATTCCGGGACCGGGATGGTCCACACCGTCATGAAGGGCACCCTGGAAAAGGCCGACGCCGTCGTTCTGGTCTCCGGCGCCAGTGTCGACGAAGCCCGGTTGGCCTCCGAGACGCTGTCCTGGCTGGAAGCGCACGGGCGCACCGACTTGGCCAGGAACGCGATCGTGGTCATCAACCAGTCCTCCGGGACAGGTCGCGCCGTGAACGTCGAGGAGATCGAGTCGCACTTCCGCTCGCGGGTCGCCACGGTCGTCCGCCTGCCGCACGATCCGCATCTGGCCGAGGGCTCCCGGGTCTCACTGGACCGACTCAAGCCGACCACGCGCGACGCCGTCATGGAGCTCGCTGCGTTGGTCGTGGACGAACTGAAGGGCTGAATTCGTTGACGCACTACGACCTGGCCATCGTCGGATCCGGCTCCGGCAACTCACTGATCACCGGTTATTGGGACGATAAGAAGGTCGCCATGATCGATGCCGGGATCTTCGGTGGAACCTGCCTGAACGTGGGGTGCATCCCCACGAAGATGTTCGTGTACCCGGCCACGCTGGCCGCCTCCACCGGGGAAGCCGCCCGGCTGGGGGTCGATCTGGAACACCGAGGAACCGACTGGCCGGGCATCCGAGACAGGATCTTCGGCAGGATCGATGCCATCTCGGCCGACGGTTTGCGCTACCGGGACCAGGAACTCGAGAACGTCGATGTCTACACTGAAGCGGTGCGCCTGAGGGACCCGCAGACGCTGGTCACCGATTCCGGGCAGGTCATCACCGCCGACCAGATCGTGCTGGCCTCCGGCTCCCGGGCCGTGCTGCCCGAGGTTCCCGGCATGGAGCTGCCCCAGGTCCACACCTCCGATACCGTCATGCGGCTGGACGAGCTGCCGCCACGGGTGCTGATCGTCGGTGGCGGCTTCATTGCCGCCGAGTTCGCCCACGTCTTCCACGGACTGGGCTCCGAGGTCATCCAGGTGAACCGTTCCGGTTCGCTACTGCGCCATCATGACGAGGAGATCTCCCGCAGGTTCACGGAGGCCGCCGCGCAACGCTGGACGCTGAAGCTGGACCATGCGCTCAGCGGTGTCACCGAGAACGACGACGGAAGCATCACCGGGCACTTCGACACCGCGGAGGGCTCCGTCGAGGTGAGCGCCGACATCGTCCTGATGGCCACCGGCCGGGTGCCGAACTCGGATCGGATCGAGGCGGCGAAGGCCGGCCTGGATCTGGAGCAGGACGGCCGCCTGGCCGTGGACGAGTACCAGCGGGTGTTCTCCGGTGGCGAAGCCGTGCCTGGATGCTATGCGCTGGGCGACGCCTCGAATGAATACCAGCTCAAGCACGTCGCCAACCGCGAAGCGCGCGTGGTGGCCCATAACCTGGAACATCCGCGGAACCTGCGTTCCACTGACCGGTCCTTCGTTCCGGCAGCGGTGTTCACCGATCCGCAGATCGCCACGGTGGGTCTGACCGGTGAACAAGCCAGGACCCGGGCAGAGGACCCCTCGGATGTCGTCACCGTCGTGCAGGACTACGGAGGCGTTGCCTATGGATGGGCGATGGAGGACCAGGAGGGCATCGTCAAGCTCGTCGCCTCACGTTCGTCCGGGCTGCTGCTCGGCGCCCACGTGATGGGCCACGACGCATCGCTGCTCATCCAGCCGCTGATCCAGGCGATGGCCACCGGGCTCGGGGTCATCGAGATGGCCCGGCGCCCCTTCTGGATCCACCCTGCGTTGACCGAGGTCGTGGAGAATGCGCTGCTGGGCCTTGATCTGCCGGTCGGCGAGGACGCGCCGCTGTAGCGAAACGACGTCGGAGCGAACAGGAAAAGGCCGGGCCACGCACGTTGCGTGGCCCGGCCTTTTGCCTTCTGGCTGAGGGCCCCACCGGTGGAGGCGGGGCCCTCAACGGGTCAGGAAGGCTTCTTGGCCGAGTAGATCTCCTCGACGACCGCTTCGAAGTCCTTGAGCACCTGGCCGCGCTTGACCTTCAACGACGGGGTCAGGTGGCCGGAGGCCTCGGAGAAGTCCGTGGGGACGATGCGGAAGGCCTTGATGGCCTCGGCGTGGGAAACCGTCTGGTTGGCCTTGTCGATGACGGCCTGGATGCTCTGACGGACCTTGGGATGCTCGGTGGCCTGCTCAACGGTCAGCGAACCGAGCTGGTGGCGGCCCAGCCAGCCGGGCAGTGCTTCCTCGTCGAGGGTGACCAGAGCGGAGATGAACGGACGGTTGTCTCCGACCACCAGGGCCTGGGAGACCAGGGCATCGGCACGGATCTGGTCCTCGAGCAATCCGGGGACGACGTTCTTCCCGCTGGCGGTGACGAGGATTTCCTTCTTGCGTCCGGTGATCTTCAGGAACCCGTCGCCGTCGAGCTCGCCGATGTCCCCGGTGCGGAACCAATCGCCGCCGAACGCCTCCGCACGCAGGTCCGGGCGGTTGTGGTATCCAGCCATGAGGCAGACGCCCTGGGTGAGGATCTCGCCGTCGTCCGCGATCTTCACGGCGTTGCCCGGCAACGGCTTGCCGACGGTGCCGATCTTCAGCTTGCTCGGTGTGTTCACGGTGATCGGGGCGGTGGTCTCGGTGAGGCCGTAGCCCTCGAGGATCATCAGCCCCGCACCGTTGAAGAAGTGCCCGAGGCGTTCGCCCAGCGGGCCGCCACCGGAGACCGCGTACTGGATGCGTCCGCCCATGGCCTCGCGGATCTTCGAGAAGACGAGCTTGTCGAACAGACCGTGACGCAGCTTCAACAGCAGCGGCACCGAGCCCTCGCCCTGGGCGCGGGAGTACTGCACGGCGGTCTTCGCGGCGGCATGGAAGATCTTCGCCTTGACGTTGCTGGCATCCTCGGCCTTGAGCATCGAGGAGTTGTAGACCTTCTCGAAGACCCGGGGGACGGCCAGGATGAACGTGGGCTTGAAGCCCTGCAGGTCGGGGAGCAGGTTCTTGATGTCGGGGGTGTGGGCGACCTTGGCCCCGCCGGCGACGGCAAGCACCGAGATGAAGCGCGCGAACACATGGGCCAGCGGCAGGAACATGATGGTCGAGGACCCCTCATGCACGCACTCGGGCAGGGCTTTCTGGGCGTTGCGGGATAGCTCTACGAAGTTCAGGTGGGTCAGTTCACAGCCCTTGGGACGCCCGGTGGTGCCCGAGGTGTAGATGATCGTCGCCACCGTCTCTAGCCCCATCGAGGATCGACGTGCTTCGAGTTCCTCGTCGCTGATATCGGCGCCGGCCGAGCGCAGGACGTCGAGTCCGTCCCCTTCCATCTGCCAGATGTGGTCGATGTCCTCGAGCTGCTCCTGGATGGAGGCCTGACGGATCACGTTCTCGTGGTTCGGCGATTCCACGATGGCTGCCGCGGCACCGCAGTCACCCAGGATCCAGGCGACCTGGCTGGGGGAGGAGGTCTCGTAGACAGGTACGGAAATGCATCCGGCGAACCAGATGGCGAAATCGACCAGGGTCCACTCGTAGCGGGTACGGGACATGATGCCGATCCGTGAGCCCTTTTCGAGTCCCGCGGCGATCAGACCCTTGGCCAGGGCACTCGCATCGTCCTTGAACTCCTGGGCCGAGACATCGATCCACCCGCCGTGACCGTCGGGCCGCGAGAACAGCATCGGGTTGGTCCCCTTCGCTTTTTCCAGCACGAAATCCGTGATGTTGGATGTCGCGGGGCTGACCACGAGCGGGGGTACGCTGAACTCTCGCACGATGTGCTCCTCTACTTCAGTAGGCTATTCAGATTGGACATCTGACGATGGGGATCGTCATCCAAGCATAGTGTGTTGCATCACTAACCTACTCGCTAGTAACTTACGACGCCAAAATCAGGCCAGGGAAGGGTACCGCCATGGGCACGGCTCCGAGCGCGCAATGGGCCATCGGGTTGGACATCGGTGGCACGAAGATCGCTGGCGGAGTGGTCGACGGGGCAGGGAACCTCCTGCACCGCGACCAGCATTCGACCCCCGGATCCAGCCCCCAACAGGTCGAACAGGCAGTGCTGGACCTCGTGGCCGGACTCCGACGGTGGGCCCCGCAGGCGCCGATCGGCGTCGGGGCAGCCGGCTGGATGAACCCCGAGACGGGCACCGTACTGTTCAGTCCGCATCTGGCCTGGCGCAACGAACCCCTGCGCGACCGGCTCGCCACCGTGCTGGGCGGCACGGTCTGCGTGGTCAACGACGCCGACGCGGCAGGTTGGGCGGAATATAGTTTTGGTGCCGGGCAGGGCGAAACGAATCTGGTGTGTTTGACCCTGGGGACGGGAATCGGCGGTTCGCTCGTGGCCGGGGGTCAGCTGCGACGCGGTCGATTCGGGTTGGCCGGCGAGTTCGGCCACCAGGTCATCCAACCCGGCGGCCACCGCTGCGAATGCGGAAACCGTGGCTGCTGGGAACAGTATGCCTCGGGCAACGCCCTGGGACGGGAGGGCCGCGAACTCGCCCGGGCCAACTCCCCGGTGGCCCACACGCTGCTGGACGCCGTGGAAGGCGACGTGGAGGCGATCAACGGGGCGTTGGTGACCGAACTGGCCGCGGCGGGGGATCCTGCCTGCCAGGAGATCATCATCGATGCTGGCCAATGGTTGGGCCTGGGACTGGCCAATCTGGCCGCGGCGTTGGATCCCGGGACCTTCGTCATCGGCGGCGGTCTGGGATCCGCCTCCACCCGGTTGCTCGAGGAAGCCGAGACGTCCTATCGGAAGAACCTCACCGGCCGCGGCTACCGGCCGTTCGCCGACATCCGGCAGGCGGGGCTGGGCGCGGACGCCGGTTTGATCGGTGCCGCCGACCTCGCCCGGCAGGAAGCCACCTCGGACGCCAGCTGATGACGCAGGCGGCCCGGTGGTGCGCCCAGGGGGTCATACCCTGGCGCCGTTATCGCCTTCCTGACGGTGGCGGGGGAGCCGGAACGCCAGGTAGCCGGCGGCGGCCACGAAGACCACGCATAAGGTGAGCCACACGCCCATCGGCGCCGAACGCCACAGGATGGCCAGCAGCAGCAGGGCGATCGGTGCCCCGGCGGCACACGTCCAGGCCAGGACGGTCAACGGATTGCCCGAGCCCAGGGCCGGGGGGTCCTCGGGGGTCCAATCCTCCTCGGGCTCTTCGAGTAGTTCGTAGTCGCGCGGCCCTCCGGCCGGCCGGAGCACCGGAATCGGCTCATCGAGCGGTTCCGGCTCCTGGGCCGGTGCCGGGGGATCGGTGGTTTCGGTTTCCGGATCGAGATCCGCACCGACGTCATCGAGTCGGCTGACCAGATCCTGCCAGGCGGCCTCGTCGGCTGCCCGGTCACGGGGGGAGCGGGCGTTGTCTTCAGCCATGGGCATGGCCTCCCAACCCGTCGAAGAAGGCGAGCGAGCCCTCGAAGATCGCTGCGGCGTCGTAATCAAGGGTAGCCACATGCAGGCTGCGTTCCAGATACATCAGGTGCAGCCGCGGCACCCCGGAAGGATGCATGCCGACCAGTTCCCGCCGCAGGAAATCCAACCCCGATTCGGAGACGACATGGTCCACCACCGAGCGGAAGACGAACACCGGCGCCTGGATCGCCCCCAGATTCTTCCGGGTGGCGCGGATGAGTCGACGTAGTTCGTGCACGGCGGCCACCGGGGTCCGCGGGTACGCGCCCTCGTCCTGGCCGGGACGGGCGATGTCGTTGGCGATGGCCGGGACCGAGGCGATGAACCGTTTGAGGACCCCGGCCAGTGCTGCGGTGCGGTCCACCATGCTCAGGGCAGGGTTGACCAGGGCGAGCCCTGCGGGTTGACGTTCGATGCCCAGATGCAGCGCCAGTGTCCCGCCCATGGACAGCCCGGCGACGAAGACCTTGCGGTGCGTGGCAGCCAGGAGGTCGAATTCGGTCTCGACGGCGGCCGTCCAGGCGGAACGAGGAGTCCGGGCCAACTCCTGCCAGGTGCTTCCATGCCCGGGGAGGACCGGCAAGGAGACCGTGTACCCGCCTGACAGGAAGGCGCCGGCCCAGGGGCGCATGCTGCGCGGGCTGGAGGTGAAACCGTGGATGACCAGGACCGCATCACCGTTGCCGCCACGGACCCGGAAGCCTTCGGCCGCGTTCGATGGGGCCGTTGCCGAGAATTCCATAGCGCTCCCAAGCAGGCCGGGGATCGTGCCCCGGGGTGGATATGTGCCTAGAGTAGAGCGTAACCGACATGGGGTCCGTGCGAGGCGGGCGCCCGACGACCTGCCCGGCGGAAGGCTCCCACACGTGTTTTATTGGATCATGAAGCGGCTGCTCATTGCACCGCTGACCAACCTGCTGTTCCGGCCGTGGGTCAAGGGCATGGATAACATCCCTGCCGAAGGCGGCGCGATCCTGGCCAGCAACCACCTCTCGGTCTCCGACTCGATCTTCCTGCCCGTGGCGGTGGACCGACCGGTCGTCTTCCTGGCCAAGATGGAGTACTTCACCGGCAAGGGACTCAAAGGCAAGCTCACCGCCTTGTTCTTCCGGCTCTCCAACCAGCTGCCGATGGACCGCTCCGGGGGCGTCGCCTCGGCGAACTCGCTGGGAGCAGGGGAGCAGGCCCTGCTGGACGGCCACCTGTTGGGCATCTACCCGGAAGGCACCCGCAGCCCCGATGGGCGTCTCTACCGGGGCAAGGTCGGTGTCGCGAAGCTCGCCCTGGCCACCGGTGTTCCCGTCATCCCGGTGGCCATGATCGGCACCGACAAGGTCCAGCCGATCGGCAAGACCGTGCCGAACATCCGCAGGGTCGGCCTGATCGTGGGCGAACCACTGGACTTCTCCCGCTACGAGGGGATGGAAGACGATCGCTTCGTCCAGCGCTCGGTCACCGACGAGATCATGTATGCCTTGATGCGGCTCTCCGGTCAGGAATACGTTGACTCCTACGCCTCGACCGTCAAGGCAAAGATCACCGCCGATCGCCTCGCCGAGCGCAAGGCCGCCCGTGAGGCCCTGGCGGAGAACGCCCGCGCCCAGGTCCGTGCCACGGTGGACGCCGCCAAGAAGGAAGTCGAACACATCCGCACCCCCAAGGACGGGGTGGACGGCGCTGCTGGGGAAGAGGCCACCGCAGCGGGGGAAGCCAAGCATCCGGTCTCCGGTACCGGCTCCGGGGAATCCACGGCCACGGAAGCGGCGAACGACGACGATGCTCGCAGCGGCAACGCCCCAACCCGGGACTCCGGGGAGGACGGCATCGCCAAGCAGGAGTGACCGACAGCTGCGGGGCCTTGCAGTCATGCGTCGGATGACCGGCCAAAACGAAACTTTACGCCGCGAATAGGGCGCCGGCCCGGGACCCGGATACGCTGGGCTGGTGACTGATTCGACCCAGACTTCCGCCCCGTTCCACCAGCCAATCCCCGGGCCCGCTGCCGATCCC
>RCNJ01000409.1_pt1 | contig 17170 bp, 18 predicted proteins | sample 2041171 | NCBI WGS metagenome assembly RCNJ01 (sample SAMN09708213, study PRJNA481090) | feces metagenome | biome: feces | host: Pygoscelis adeliae | place: Antarctica: Rookery Lake | collected 2010-03-01 | reverse complement strand
ACGCCGTTCTTCTCGAGGGCCAACTGTGAGCGGTAGCGCACCAGGAAGCACTCGCCGCAGGTGAACTCGTCCTGACCCTGCGGTCGGACCTGGACGATCAGCTCATCGTCAATGATTGCTCCGGGCAGTTCGCCGCCATCAAGCGGCTCATCCTCGTCCAATTGCTCGACGGCAGTCTTCTGGTTCGGCGCGTCCATCGCCTTGACCTGCTTGAGGGTTTCTTCGCTTCGTTCAGCGACATCGGGGCGGACTTCGTCGTAGTCGACAGCCATGCGGGTACTCCTGGTAATTCGTGTGGTGGGAAGCGACATAGTAGGCCAACATGGAGCTCAAAGCCAATCGATTTTCTGGGAGGTGTTTCAGCTCACTTTTGGTGACGTTGGAGGAGGGAGAGGGGCGCGGACCAGACCCGCTGGCGTCGCGCAGTCTCATCCGTCAGAACCTACGCTGGGAGGTCTCTACCCGGCTGGAGGAGCCGACCGACCTGGCCGGGTGGCTGCCGTGTTGATCAGAGCTAGTCACGCAGCATTCCAGTGGGCCCTCGTTCATGTTTCAGATCGTCGAGGTCGACCGAGGAGCTGCGCTGGCCATTCTCTGTTGCAGCGATCACCCGGATCAGGTCCGGGTGATCGTCGGCCAGATCGTCCAGGACGCCCAGAGCCATTCGAGAGAGGGGTGTTACGGAGGAGTAGGGGCCGTCGTCCCAGATGATGTTGTTGATCCTGCTGTCGATGTGGAGGAGCAAATCGCCCTGATCGGCGGTGTCGAAGGACTCGATGAAGTAGTACGGGAGCGCCACAGCGTCGGGGCACTTTGCCTTGTTGTGGGAGTCCAGGAACGCAGCACCCAAGTCGTTGGTCCACTGCTGGTCCTCCGTGGTGGCCCCGGACATCGTCCAGACCTGGCAGTGCTCATCGAACGCCGCGTCGGGCCTTCCAGCAGCCTTGGCACGGGCCTTCACTTCTTCCAGTGTCGGGGCCGGCGTGGTGGTCGGGGTGGGGCTCGATGCTGGCGCTTGGCTGCCGGTGATGCAGCCGGCCAGTGCGAGGGCTCCTATCAGTGCGGCAATCGCGGCGGGGATCCTATGGATGTGGAAGTCCTTCCAAGAAGTAGGTCTGGTCCCTTCCCCTACTCGGTTCTCGTCGGGACGTCCGTCAACCCACTTCTCGGCAGCTAGGCGGATGGCTCTCCGTGGCTAGCATGCATGAGGTGGGGTAGCTGCGGCGAAGGCACGAAAAAGGCCGCTTCCCGGTGTTATCCAGGGAAACGGCCTTCTTGGTTCTCGGAGCCCCCTGCCAGAATCGAACTGGCGACCTTTTCATTACGAGTGAAACGCTCTACCAACTGAGCTAAGGAGGCACGGCGACCACAGGGACCACCAGCCGATAGTTTATAGGAGCATTTCACCAGCGGTCAAAACGGGCGCTGTTGCCGGTCCATTCACTAGCACTTCAACCCGTCGTCGGGAAAGGTGGAGTCCAGGAAATACTCGTCGACGGCGTTGCCGATGCACTCGTTGCTGCGACCGTAGGCGGTGTGCCCGCGGCCATCGAAGGTCACCAGCACCGAGGACTCGAGCTGCTGATTCAGGGCCTTGGACCACTGGTAGGGCGTGGCGGGGTCGCCGGTGGTGCCGATGATGACGATCGGGGCGGCCTCTGGTGCCGAGGCCGGGGCGGCCTCTCCGGTGGGTTCGAACTTCCAGTCCTTGCAGGCCAGCCCGCCAAAGGCCAGGTACTTGCCGATCGTCGGGGATGCCTCGACGAGATCCTTCTCGTCCTGACGTTGCCCGTCGATGCTCGTATCCACCTGGTAGTCCAGGCAGTTGATCGCCGTGAACGCGGCCTCGGCATTGCCGGTATAGGAACCGTCCTCGTTGCGGCTGGCGCTCATATCCGCTAACGCGAGCATCGGCGTGGGGTTCCCGGCAACCGCAGAGTTCAGTGCCTTGGTCAGTTCCGGCCAGTAGGCGTCCTCGTAGAAGGCCAGGAGGAAGCCGCCGACGAAGTCGTTGATGCCGACCTCCCGCCCGTCCTCGGCGGTCAGCGGGTACTCCTCGACGGAGTCGAAGAGATCCCGGAGCTGGTCGCGGGCCTGGTCGACGTCACCGTCGAAGGGGCAGTCCTGGTTTCGGAGGCAGTCCTCGAGGTAGCTGGTGATCGCCTTCTCGAAGGCCTCGGCCTGGCCCAGGGTGACCTGCTCATTGCTCAGCGAGGGGTCCATGGCCCCATCGAGCACCATGTGTCCGACGTGGGAGGGGAAGAGTCCGGCATAGGTGGCGCCGAGCTTCGTTCCGTAGGAGAAGCCCAGGTAGTCCAGCTTCGGGGCATCGCTGACGGCCCGCAGGATGTCCATGTCCTTCGCGGAACTGATCGTGTCGACATGGCCCAAGGACGCGCCGGAGCGCTCCGCACACTCGTCGGCGTATTCCTTGCTTTCCTGCTCGAGCTTCTTCAATCCGGCTTTCGTCTCGGGATCAGCCTCCAGGGTGCGATCGGCATCGCGCTGGGCGTCGGTCCGGCAACTCACCGGTGCCGATCTGCTGACCCCGCGGGGGTCGAAGCCCAGGAGGTCATAGCCCTTGCGCAGGTCATCGGAGAAGATCAGCGTCCCGGCATCCTTGACCAGGTCGACGCCGGAGCCTCCGGGGCCGCCGGGATTGATCAGCAGGGTCCCCTGCTTCTTCCCGCTGGCGTCGAGCTTGATGACCGAGAGCTCGATGGATTTCTTCTCCGGGTGCTCGTAGTCCAGCGGGACCTCCACTTCGGCGCATTCGAACTGCGTTGAACAGCTCGTCCACTCCACGCTCTGGGAGTAGTACTTCCCCAGGTCAGCTGGAGCCGAGGGCATGGGTGCGTCGGATTCCTGCGCGTCGGCGTCGTCGGCGGGTTGGCTGCTGCAGGAAGTGAGGAGCAGCAAGGAGGCGGCCGCAGCGGCCGCCCAGCGCAGCCGTCGTCGGGTGGGGATCATGCGGTGGTGTCTCCTTGGTTCCTGGCCGGCAGCAGCCCGGCCATCATGGCCTCCATGGCCAGCAGGGGTTGGACGTTGGCGGTGATGCGTCGGCGGGCTTCGGAAATGTAGTCGATACGCGCCAGTGTTTGTTCGGCGGTGGAGTGGTGGGCGACCGCCGCGAGTTCCCGGGCGAGGTAGTCGTTGATTAGTTCGCTGCCGGTGGCCAGTTGCAGGGTCAGCACGTCGCGGTAGAAGGTGGTCAGGTCGATCAATGCCCGGTCCAGCGAGTCGTTGACACCGCGTTTGGCCCGACGCTTATTGAGCTCCTCGAGCGCCTTGAACTGGCTGCGCAGCTGAGGCGGGACGGGGGAGTCGGGCTCGAGGCCCAGGGATTCCCGCAGGGCGGCGGTGTCGGTGGCGGCGCGTGCCTCCGCCGAGGCGGTGGACTCCTCGGTGGAAAGCTTGACCAGGTCCCCGGCGGCGACCACGGCATCGGAGACCGACTGCAGGCGCAAGGGCAGCTTCACGGTCTTGTCCCGTCGTAGACGGGCCCCTTCGTCGCGGGCCAGCCGGCGGGCGATGCCGATATGGCTTTGGGACACCCGGGCGGCGAAATCGGCTTGTTCTGCCGTCAGCCCGTCGCGGCGCACCAGCAGCTCGGCCACCGCCTCACGGGAGGGGACTCCGAGGGAGATGGGCCGGCAGCGCGAGCGGATCGTCACCAGCACGTCCGCCGGGCTCGGCGCGCACAGGATCCAGACGGTATGCGGCGGGGGCTCCTCGATCGACTTGAGCAGGACGTTGGTGGTCCGCTCCGTCATCCGGTCGGCGTCCTCGACGATGATGACCCGCCATTTACCTGCCGAGGGTCGGTCCTGGGCTCGGGTGATCAGCTCGCGGACATCCACGATCTGGTAGTTGACCTTCTCCGTGGCGATGAGTGAGACGTCGGGGTGGGTTCCGGCCATGACGGTGCGGCAGGCGTGGCACTGCCCGCAGCCGCGGTCGTTCGGATCGGGGGCATCGCATTGCAGGGCTGCGGCGAAGGCGCGGGCGGCGTTCGATCGGCCTGAACCCGGAGGGCCCGTGAACAGCCACGCATGGGCGGGGGCCCCCAGTGTGGCGGCCCGGTGCAAGGCACCGATGGCCGCATCCTGTCCCGGCAGGTCGGCCCAGACCCCGGTCAGCTCGGCGGGGGCGCTCATGAGGAGGCTCCGGCATGATGGATTGCGGTCTCCACGGCGGAGGCGATCCGGGCGGCCAGGTCCTCGACCTCCAGAGAGGCATCGAGCACCACGTAGGCACCGTCGTCGTTCCGGGCCCGGTCCAGGAAGGCCTGCCGGATGCGGGCATGGAAATCGTCGGGCTCGGATTCGAGCCGGTCCTCGGCGCCGTGGCCCTGTGTGCGGCGGAGCCGACCGGACAGAGGATCGACGTCGAGCAGGATGGTCAGATCGGGGCGGAGACCGTCGGTGGCCCAGCGGTTCAGCCGCAGCACCTCCTCGGTCCCCAATCCGCGTCCGACCCCCTGGTAGGCGACCGAGGAATCAATGAAGCGATCGCAAATGACCGTGGCCCCGCGGGCCAGGGCCGGAAGGATGACCTGCTGGACATGGGCGGCGCGGGCTGCGGCGAACATCAGGGCTTCGGTGCGGGCATCGACTTCGCCGCGGCCGTGGTCGAGCACGAGGGAACGCAGTTCCTCGCCGATGGTGGTGCCTCCGGGTTCACGGGTGCGGACGACTTCACGCCCACCGTTCTGGAGCCGACCGACCAGCAGGGCGGCCTGGGTGGATTTGCCGGCACCATCGCCGCCTTCGAGGACGACGAACAGGGCTCCGGGCGCGCGCTGCATTTCATTCACCCGGTAAGCCTATCGGCCCCGACCCGGTAATACGCGGTCGCGACTTCGGGGGTGCCCGATGCGGCGGTCTACGATGCTGACATGTCCCCTTCACACCCACAGGATCTTGCCCCGGATACCGTCGTCGTTGCCGCCGGACGACCAACGCGCGAGCCTGATGCCCCCGTGAACCCACCGATCGTGCTCTCTTCCACGTTCGTGGGCACCGGGACCCCGGGACAGGGGGAGCGGACCTACGGACGGTTCTCCAACCCGACCTGGGACCCGCTGGAAGATGCCCTGGCCCAACTGGAATCCTCGCCGCTGCCCGGGCTGGTCTATGCCTCGGGCATGGCAGCTGTCGCCTCGGCCATGTCGTTGCTGCCCCGGAACGGCACCATCGTCATTCCGCGACACAGCTACAACGGATCGCTCGCGCTGGTGGCCGACCTGCAGACCCGCATCGGACTCCAGGTGCGACTGGCCGACGTCGAGGACACCGAAGCCACCCTGGCCCTGCTCGAGGGCGCCGATATGCTCTGGCTCGAAAGCCCGACCAACCCGATGCTGGAGGTCGCCGATGTGGCCGCCCTGGCCGCCGGTGCACGCGCCACCTCGGTGCTCTGCGTCGTGGACAACACCTTCTCCACCCCCTTGCTGCAGCGCCCGCTGGAACTAGGCGCCGATGTCGTAGTGCATTCGGCGACCAAGTACATGGGCGGGCATTCCGACGTCGTCCTCGGCGCCGTCCTCACCGGTGATGCCGAGCTGCGCAGCAAACTCCATGCCTACCGCTCGCTGCACGGGGCGGTCCCGGGGCCTTTCGAGACCTGGCTGACCCTGCGCGGATTGCGGACCATGGCCTTGCGGGTCGAGCGCGCCCAGGCCAATGCCGGGGAACTGGCCCGGCGGCTGGACGCCCACCCGGCGGTGGAGGCCGTCCGCTATCCCGGGTTGGAAGCGGACCCCGGGCACGCCCGGGCAGCGGCCCAGATGGAAGGATTCGGTTCGATCCTGTGCATCACCGTCGCCGGGGGAAAGGCGGCCGCGGAAGCGGTGTTGGCGGCCCTGCGCCTGTGGACCCCGGCCACGAGCCTGGGCGGCGTCGAATCCCTGGCCGAACGCCGACGGCGCCATCCGGGGGAACCGGAATCGGTTCCGGCGAACCTGATTCGGCTCAGTGCGGGCATTGAGAACATCGAGGACTTATGGAACGATCTGCACGCCGCGCTGGAGAGTACGCGCTAAAGACGGATCGGACCCGGGTCACCTAGACTGTCGGATGTGGTTACCGCATTGTTGTTTGAGATCTACCTCTTCAAGGCCCTGAGCCTGGTCGCGCTCGTGCTCGGCCTCTGGGCCTTCATCGATGCCGCCCGCCGCCCGGCGCAGAATTACCAGCGGGAGAATAAGCGGACCAAGGGTTTCTGGCTGGGGCTCACCGGCGTCGCCGCGGTCTTCTGCGTCTTCAGTTTCCTCGCCGGCGGTGGTGCCGGATTCCTGCAATTGATCGCCGCCTGCGTCAGTTGCGTCTACCTCGCCGATGTCAGGCCCGCCGTCGGCGGCAAGGGCTCACCGGGGTACTACAACTACTAGAGCGCCAGCGCCCCGGTCCGCGGGGCCACGCACGCCCAATCCACGGTCAATTCGCCCAAACGCCACCGCGAGGGTCCATCACGTACCGGCCAGCCTGCGGCCCGCAAAGCCCGGCACATGGCCATCCAGCGCTGCCGTTGCCCAAATGTCGCCAGGGGCGCCGTTGCCAGCCACGCGGCATCGGCCGCCGCCAGGAAATCGTGGACCCGTTCGCCGGGATGATTGCGGTGGATCAGCGCCTTCGGCAACCGTTCGGCCACCTCGCTGGGGCGTTGGACCGCCCCGAAGCGGATCGAGATGCTCAAGGTCAGCGGGCCCTCGGGGGAGATGCCCACCCAGGTGCTGACCCGACCGATCTCGTCGCAGGTCCCCTCGATGAGCAGACCCGCAGGGTCCAGACGGGCGGCCAGCCCCGACCAGATCGCCGCCACATCCTCCTCGTTGTATTGGCGCAGGACGTTGAAGGCCCGGATGAGCAGGGGATTGCGTTCCGTGGGGATCTCGAAGCCGCCGACGTTGAAGGAGAGGCCCTCGACCTCCAGCAGCTTTGCGGCCAGGACCCGGCCGGGATCGATTTCCAGTCCGACGACGGCCACCAGAGGGTTCACCGCGCGCAGGCGCTGGAAGTACTCGACGGCGGTGCGCGGCGAGGCCCCGTACCCCAGGTCCACGCAGATCGGTGGTGCCCCGGTGACGCCGGGGCGTAGCCGGAAGCTCTGGGTGCCGGTCATCCAGCGGTCCACCCGACGCATCCTGTTCGGATTCGTCGTCCCGCGGGTGGGGTTGCCCAAGGGACGCCCGGCCTGGTGCCGGCCGCCGAGTCTTCGAGACTTTTGCACCACGGAAAAAATATAGACCTCCGGAAGGGCCCTTCGTGACCAGATACCGATGAAAGTAACCGACTTCACGCCCGAGTAGGATGAAACCATGACGCACACCCTGATCCTGCTCCGCCACGGGCAGAGCGAATGGAACGAAAAGAACCTCTTCACCGGCTGGTACGACGTGTCGCTGACCGAGAAGGGCCGCGCAGAGGCCATCCGCGGCGGTGAGCTTCTCACCGAAGCAGGCCTCGTCCCCGACGTACTGCACACCTCGCTGCTCAAGCGCGCAACCATCACGGCCAACCTCGCGCTGGAAGCCGCCGACCTCTCGTGGATCCCGGTCCGCCGTGACTGGCGCCTGAACGAGCGTCACTACGGGGCCCTGCAGGGCAAGGACAAAGCCCAGACCCTGGCCGAGTTCGGCGAGGAGCAGTTCATGAAATGGCGCCGCTCTTATGACACCCCGCCGCCGCCGCTGGACGACGACTCCGAGTTCTCCCAGATCGGGGACCCCCGCTACGCCGACCTGGGCGATGACGCCCCGCGCACCGAATGCCTCAAGGACGTGCTCGAACGGATGCTGCCGTACTGGGAGGGTGCCATCCGGCCCGACCTGGAGGCCGGCAAGACGGTTCTGGTCACTGCGCACGGCAACTCGCTGCGGGCCATGGTCAAGCACCTCGATGGCATCTCCGACGATGACATCGCTTCGTTGAACATCCCCACGGGCATCCCGCTGGTCTACGAACTGGATGAGGACTTCAACCCGGTCACCCCCGGCGGGCGCTACCTCGACGCCGATGCCGCGGCCGACGCCATCCAGGCCGTGGCCAACCAGGGACGCAAGTAGCCGTACCCCGGGACGAACCCAGACAAAAGAGCCGGGGCCGGCCCGCGTATCGACGCGGACCGGCCCCGGCTGTGTCAGGGGTGGATCAGAGGGCCCCGCTGCCGGGCTCCCATTCGCCGGTGACCAGGTAATTGACCTTGCGGGCCACCGAGACCCCGTGGTCGCCGTAGCGTTCCAGGTAGCGGCTGGTCAGGGTCACATCCGCGGTGCGGGGGCCCGACTCGTCCCAGTCGGGGCCGGCCACCGTCTTGAAGACGCTGGCGTGCAGGTCGTCGATCCGGGCGTTGAGCGCAACGATTTCCCGGGCGATCTCCAGATCCCGCGTTTCGAGCAGGGTGATCAGCTTCCGGGCGATCTGCACGTCCAGTCCCGCCATCTCCGCGAAGACGGGGGCGACCGATGCCGGTGCCACGGAGACCGGGAAGCGGAGCCGGGCGAGCTGGGCGACGTGGCGGGCCAGATCGCCCATCCGCTCGAGCGAGGCGCTCATGCGCAGCGAACCGACGATCATGCGCAGATCCGAAGCCACCGGACCCTGCAGCGCCAACACATCGATGGCCCGCTCATCGAGTTGCGTCTGCATGAAGTCCACCCGGGCGTCCGCGGCAATGACCTCCTGGGCGATCTCGGTGTCGGCATCGGCATAAGCCGTGTAGGCGCGTTCCATGGCATCGGCCACGAGTCCGGCCATCTGGGTCAGCTCCTCGCCGATCGTTAGGAGCTCCGCCTGGAAGACCTTGCGCATGGGGGTGTCCTTTCATCATGGTGTTCCCCCACGTGAAGGCAGGGGACGGGCACTGTAGTCATCAAGAGTGCCACCCCCACGTTAACCTCCGGGCCTTCGCGCATGAACATTCGGTGAATGGCTGCCCCGGGCCCGCCGAACCGGACCGGAAGCGATCAGCGGCACGGCTAGGGTGGAACCGTGGATGATGCACTGGTCATAGTGGTCGCCGGGCTCGTGGGGCTGGCGCTGGGCGTCGTAGGTCTGTTGGCCTATCGTTACAGCCGCCTGCAGCGCGAGGCGGTCACCGACGTCGGAGAACCGACACTGCCCGACGGCGCCGCGGAGATCCTCTCCGTCGTCGGACGGGCCTTCGTCGTGGTCGATGACATCGACGGGGTCGTCCGGGCCAACCCGGCAGCCTATGCCTACGGGCTGGTCCGTGGGCACACCGTGGTCCACGCGGAACTCCTGGCACTGGCCCGCAGGGTGCGTTCCGACGGGGTCATCGAGGAACGCCAGTTCGAACTGCCACTGGGGCCCCTGGGCCAGGGGGCCATCGTGGTGCATGTGCGGGTCGCCCCGCTGGGCGAGGAATACATCCTGCTGCTGGCCGATGACCGGACCGAGATCACCCGCACCGAAGCCATCCGCAACGACTTCGTCGCCAACGTCTCCCACGAGCTGAAGACCCCCGTGGGGGCCATCCAACTGCTCTCCGAGGCCATCGACGGCGCGGCGGATGACGAAGTGGCCGTGAGGCGTTTCTCCACCCGACTGGATAAGGAAGCCCGCCGGCTCGCAGCCCTGGTGCAGGACATCATCGAACTTTCCCGCCTGCAGGGCACCGATGTCGTCCTGCAGGGCCAACCGGTGGACGTGAACCGGATCGTGGCCGAAGCAGTGGACCGCAACCGGCTCACCGCCGAGGGCAAGGGGATCACGATCACCGTCGGCGGACACACCGCGGACCGGATCTTCGGGGAGCGTGACCTGTTGATGACCGCCTTCCGCAATCTCATCGACAACGCCATCCGCTACTCGCCCGAGGGCACCAACGTCGGGGTGGGTGTGCGTTCACGTGACGGGCTGGTGCAGGTCTCGGTGACCGACCAGGGCCCCGGCATCTCCCCCGACGAACAGGAACGCATCTTTGAGCGCTTCTACCGCGTCGATGCCGCCAGATCGCGCCAGACCGGCGGCACCGGCCTGGGTCTGAGCATCGTCAAACACGTCATTTCCAACCACGGCGGCGAAGTCACGCTGTGGTCCCGCCCGGGGCAGGGCTCCACCTTCACAGTGCGCATGCCGCGGCACGAAGACGCCCACGGGGCAGCACACGACCAGGGCGATGCCCGGGACGCGGAGACTGCCGCCGACCATCCGACCGGGGACGCGAACGCGCGCCGGACGATTACAGAAGGAGACCGAATTTGACCCGCATCCTGGTGGTCGAAGACGAGGAGTCGCTCAGCGACCCGCTGGAATACCTGCTGACCAAGGAAGGATTCGAGATCCAGGTCGTCGACAACGGGCTCGATGCCGTCATCGAATTCGACCGCAACGGAGCCGACCTGGTCCTGCTGGACCTCATGCTCCCGGGGCAATCCGGCACCGAGGTCTGTCGGCAGTTGCGTCAGCGCTCATCGGTACCGGTGATCATGTTGACGGCCAAGGACTCGGAAATCGACAAGGTCGTGGGGTTGGAAATCGGTGCCGATGACTACGTGACCAAGCCCTACTCGGCGCGGGAGCTGATCGCCCGGATCCGGGCCGTGCTGCGCCGCCAGAGCGAACCCGAGGAACTGGTCGCCTCCACGGTCCAGGCCGGGCCGGTGCGGATGGACGTGGAACGCCATACGGTCAGCGTGCACGGTGAGGCGGTGTCCTTCCCGCTGAAGGAGTTCGAGCTGCTGGAGATGCTGTTGCGCAATGCCGGGCGCGTACTCACCCGCGGTCAGCTGATCGACAGGGTCTGGGGTTCGGACTACGTCGGGGACACCAAGACCCTGGATGTGCATGTGAAGCGGCTGCGCTCGAAGATCGAGCCGGACTCCGCGGCCCCCCTGCACCTGGTGACGGTGCGCGGGCTCGGCTATAAATTCGAGTCCTGAGCACCTGCCGGTTCGCGCCGGCCTGGCCGGGTGAGAAGGCAATGGCCGGGTCCCTGCGGAAAACATTCCGCGGGGACCCGGCCATTTTTGTTGTTGCCGGGGGGGTTACTCGCTGTCGAGGATCGGCTCGGTAGGCTCCAGGTGCTTGACCGTGTCTTCGTTGTAGCCCTCAGGCAGGTACGGGCGGTACTCGGCGAGTGCGCCGTTGACCACGGGGACCGTCTCCTGGACGCTGTTGGGTCCGACCTTCACGGTGGCATCGGCATCGGAGCCGGGCTGGACACCGGCGCTGGGGAAGACGGTCTTGTTCTCGTCGTCCTCGAGCTTAACCGAGGTCTTCGCCGGGACCTTGATCTTCATCGACTTTCCGTCGACGGTCAGTTCCAGCGAGGCTGCCTGGTCCGTATCGTTGATGAGGCTGCCGATGGCACGGGCCGGCTCGTCCTTGTTGTTGGTGACCAGCAGCAGGTTGCGCACCTGGACGTCGGCGACGTCGAAGACGATGCCGTCCGATGCCGCATAGTGCAGGCTGGTGGCTTGCTGGTTCACGGCACCACAACCGGTCAGGCCGACCGCCAGCAGGGCGACGGCAGCAACGGAAGCGGTTCGGCGGCCGCGGAACTTCTGTGCGGTGTTCACGGCACAAACTCCTCTATCAGGTTCATCTCTGGTGTTGTCGCACCCCCGCGGACGAGTGATCCCGCGTCAGGGCGTGAAAAAGCGTTGGTCCCAGCCTAATCGGTATCGCGACAAAAGTATGACTCGGCCGCACCCCGGATGAACCTGCCCTGTTTTCAGGGGGCCGCGTCTGAACGCGCGCCCATAACACCAATCCCCGAAATGACAAGGGCTGATTATGGTCCTCTTTCCTTGCGATGACTGGCAACTCGCCGAGGTCAGGGGCTTTTCATGGTAAACTCGATGGTGGGAAAGGGGTTTATCCAGATGGTTTTTGAGGTTGGCGAGACGGTTGTTTACCCTCACCACGGTGCGGCGAAGATCGAAGAGATCAAAATGCGCACCATCAAGGGCGAAGAGAAGATGTATCTCAAGCTCAAGGTGGCGCAAGGTGATCTGACAATCGAGGTTCCGGCAGAGAATGTAGATCTGGTCGGCGTCAGGGACGTCGTTGATCAGGAAGGCCTGGATCACGTATTTGACGTCCTACGTGCCGAATTCACGGAGGAACCGACGAACTGGTCCCGCCGTTATAAGGCCAACTTGGAGAAGTTGGCCTCCGGGGATGTCGTCAAGGTGGCCGAGGTCGTTCGCGACCTGTGGCGCCGCGACAACGACCGCGGACTTTCGGCCGGCGAAAAGCGCATGCTCGCGAAGGCGCGCCAGATCCTGATCAGCGAATTGGCCTTGGCCAAGAAGCTCGATGAGGAGAAGGCGGAAATCGTCCTCGACGAGGTGCTGGCCTCCTAAGGCAGGGGGGCCGTCCGGCCCAGCCGGCACGGCCTTCAGCAGCACATCGAAAGGTCCGTCCACCCAGCAGGGTGGGCGGGCCTTTCTGCTGCCCGCCGCTAAGCTGGACGCGTGACTGAAACCACCTCCACCCGGCCCCGCGTCGGCATCATCCTCGTCGCCGCCGGTTCCGGCACCCGGCTGGGCCACGGGATCCCCAAGGCCCTGGTCGAAGTGGCCGGGACGACCTTGCTAGAGCACGCCCTGCGCGCGGTCCTGGCCTCCCGGGTCGCCCACGATGTGGTGGTGGTGCTCCCGGCTGGAGAGGATCGCCTGCACGCGGTCTGCGCGGAAATCGCCCGGAATGCGGCAGCGCCGCTCTCCACGGCAACGGGCGGCTCCTCACGCAACGACTCCGTCCGGGCAGGCCTCGCAGCACTGGGCCCGGTCGACCACGTGCTGGTCCACGATGCCGCCCGCTGCCTGACCCCTGCCACCGTGTTCGTCCGGGTCGCCGAGGCCCTGGCAGCAGGGGCCACCGCAGTCGTGCCCGGTGTCGCCGTCACCGACACCATCAAATCCATCGACCCGGCGGCCTCCGCTGCCGTGGACATCCCCGAGGCCCACCTCGTCACCGGAACCCCGGATCGCTCGGGGCTACGCGCCATCCAGACCCCCCAGGGTTTCGACGCGACCGCCCTGGCCGCAGCCCATGCCGGGGCCGCGGCCCTGAGCGCGGCGGAAGCCGAAGCGATCACCGACGATGCCCGGCTGATGGAAGTCACCGGATATGAGGTGTTCGTCGTTCCCGGGGCAGCCGACGCCTTCAAGATCACCACGACACTGGACCTGCTGTTGGCCGAAGCCCTGCTGGCGAGCCGCAACCCACGAACCCCTTCCCAGGAGGACGAATGAACCCCAGGCCCCTCATCCCGCGCACCGGCCTCGGTGTGGATGTGCACGCCTTCGATGACACCGGGAAACGCGAACTTCGACTGGCCGGGCTCCATTGGCCCGGCGAACGCGGACTCAGCGGCCACTCGGACGGCGACGCCGTCGCCCACGCTGCCTGCGATGCACTGTTCTCCGCCGCAGGGATCGGGGACCTCGGAACCCATTTCGGGACCGACAGGCCCGAATTCGCAGGGGCCTCGGGAGCCAGGCTGCTGGCCGAGGCGGCTCGACTGGTGCGTGAGGCGGGCTGGGAGATCGGCAACGTCGCCGTCCAGTTCGTGTCCCGGCGCCCCAAATTCGCCGCGCGCCGGGAGGAAGCCAATGGGGTGCTCTCCGCGGCGGCAGGAGCCAGCATCACGGTCACCGCCACCACCTCGGACGGGCTCGGCTACGAGGGTTCCGGAGATGGACTAACCGCCTACGCCACGGCACTGGTCCACCCACCTGTCAGCTAATCTGGTGCGGTGAGTATCCGTTTTTATGACACCAGGCAAGCACAGGTCCGCGACTTCGTCCCGCTGACACCGGGACGGGTGGGCCTCTACTACTGCGGTGCAACGGTCCAGGGCATACCGCATGTCGGGCACGTCCGTTCGGCCATCGCCTTCGACATCCTCGTGCGCTGGCTCGAATATCGCGGGCTCCGGGTCGACGTGGTCCGCAACATCACCGACATCGACGACAAGATCCTGGATAAGTCGGCAGCCTCCTTCGCCGAGGACTTCGTCGAGGAGGACCACTACCTCCCCGAGGAGGATTGGTTCGCCCTGGCCTACCGGTTCGAGCAGTCCTTCACCCAGGCCTACGACGGACTCGGGGTCCGCCGACCCACCTATGAACCGCGCGCCACCGGCCACGTGACCGAAATGCATGAACTCATCACCCGCCTCATCGACGCCGGGCACGCCTACCCGGCCGAAGATGACTCCGGTGACGTCTACTTCGACGTGCGCTCCTTCCCCGCCTACGGGGCACTGACCCGCCAGCGGCTCGAGGACCTGCAGGAAGCCGCCGACGCCGACCCGCGCGGCAAGCGCGACCCGCGTGACTTCGCGTTGTGGAAGGGCAGCAAGGCCACCGACCCGGCCACCGCATCGTGGCCCAGCCCGTGGGGTCGGGGACGGCCCGGCTGGCACCTGGAATGCTCGGCCATGGCCCGCAAATACCTGGGGGCCACCTTCGACATCCACGGCGGCGGACTGGACCTGCGCTTCCCGCACCACGAAAACGAACTGGCCCAGTCCACTGCGGCCGGCGACGGCTTCGCGAACTTCTGGATGCACAACGGGATGGTCACCTACGAGGGCGAGAAGATGTCGAAGTCGATCGGCAACACGATCTCCCCCGAACAGATGCTGGAACAAGCCCCGGCGCGCGTGGTCCGCTACTTCCTGGGCCAGGCGCATTACCGGTCACAGCTGGACTATAAGCCCAGCTCCCTTCAGGAAGCCGGAGCGGCACTGGAACGCATCGACACCTTCGTCGCCAACGCGCTGCAACGCCTCCACGCGGTCGAAGCCGGTGCAGACTTCGACCTGGATCTGGAGCATTTCGCGGTCACCGAGGACTTCGCCGCAGCCATGGATGAGGACCTGAACGTCCCGCAGGCTCTCGCGGCAGTCCATGAGGTGGTCCGGGAGGGGAACACGGCGCTGGCCGACAACGATTTGCCGACCGCTGATCGGGCCCTGCAGCAGGTCATGGCGATGACCTCGACGCTGGGGCTCGACGACGCCGTCGGTGCCGGGGACGGAGCCGGAGTCGGCAACGCCGTCCTGGATGACCTGGTTCGGGCCCAACTGGCCGAACGAGACGATGCCCGCGCCTCCAAGGACTGGGCCCGGGCGGACAGCATCCGCGATACGTTGTCGGCCGCAGGCGTTGTGGTCGAGGACTCGGCGGACGGGGCCCGGTGGACGCTGAAATAGGTTTTGTCAAAGACCTGCCGTTCCACCTGTAAAATAAAAGGTTGGCGGGCATCGCGACCGCGCGGACCCCGACCCCACCAACACCGAGGATTTCATCCCATGGCAACACCCAAGCGTCACGGCGGCGCACCGAAGAAGAAGAAGGGCCCCTCAGTGGGCACCGGCGGCCACGGCCGCAAGGCGCTCGAAGGCAAGGGCCCCACCCCCAAGGCCGAAGAGCGGACCTACCACCAGGCCTACCGCAGCCGGCAGCTCTCCGAACGCGCGGGATCCAAGCCCGGCGCGTCCCGCCAGCGTCCCGTTGGGCGCAGCGGTGGCCGCAGCAAGAACGCCGAGGAAATGGTCAGCGGCCGCAACTCGGTGCTCGAGGCGCTGCGCGCCGACATCCCCGCCAAGGCGCTCTACATGGCCATCCGCATCGACGTGGATGACAGGGTCCGGGAGATCCTGAAGTTGGCCGCCGATCGTGGACTGGCCGTCATGGAAACCGGCAAGCCCGAGCTGGACCGGATGACCGACGAGTCCATCCACCAGGGCCTGGCCCTGCAGGTGCCGCCCTACGACTACCCGGACGCGCTGGAAACGGTGAAGGCGACGCTGGCGAAGGCCGCCAAGGGCCACGTCAGCAACAGCCCGTTGTTCATCGCCCTGGACGGGATCACCGATCCGCGCAACCTCGGTGCCATCATCCGTTCGGCCTCGGCCTTCGGCGCCCATGCGGTCATCGTGCCGGAACGCCGTTCCGCCGGACTGACGGCATCGGCGTGGAAGACCAGCGCAGGGGCGGCAGCCCGGGTACCCGTGGCCCGCGCCACGAACCTGACGAACACGCTCAAGGCCATGAAGCAGGCAGGGGTGTATGTCGTTGGACTCGACGGGGACGGCGACGTCGACCTGACGGGTCTGCCGCTGGCCACCGAACCGCTGTGCATCGTCGTCGGATCCGAGGGCAAGGGCCTCTCGCGTCTGGTGAAGGAGAACTGCGACCAGATCGTTTCGATCCCCATCGAATCCGCAATGGAATCGCTGAACGCCTCCATGGCCGTGGGGATCACGCTCTACGAGATCTCGCGCCTGCGCAACGACTGAGTTGGATGACGACGTGAACCACAGTCCAGACACCGCAACCCCACGCCTGGAACCACCGGTGGGTGAATCCACGGCCATGGTCTCAGGGATTTCAGCAGCAGTGCCGGGCCCGGGAGCCGAAGCGCTCGACGACGCCGTGAACGTCGCCGTCTTCGCCCCGGACCTGGAATCCGTGGACGTGCACTACACGGACCCCTCGGGGCAGCTGGTGGTCACCGTGCTGACCGGGTACACCGGGCAGACCCATCACGGCCTGGTCAAAGGTCTGCGGCCTGGCGCCAGCTATGCCTTCTGGGCCCACGGGGCCGAGCTGCCCACGGACGGGCAACTACTGCTCGATCCGTATGCCCGCGCCATCGCCGAGGACGACGACGGTGCCCTGTGGGGGGTGCACGTCACCGAGGACTTCGACTGGGGTGGGGACGCCCCGCCCATGATTCCCTGGCGCAACACCGTCATCTACGAGGCCCATGTGCGCGGGCAGTCCATGCTGCACCCCGAGGTGCCCGAGGAACTGCGCGGGACCTATGCCGGGATGGCCCACCCCTCGGTCGTGGAGCATCTGCTGTCCCTGGGGGTCACCGCAGTGGAACTGCTGCCGATCCACTTCCACCTGGACGAACCGCATCTTCAGGACCTCGGCCTGCCCAACTACTGGGGCTACAACACCCTGGGCTTCTTCGCCCCCCACGCCGACTACGCCAGCGCCGCCGCCCGTGAGGCAGGACCGGCTGCAGTGCGCGATGAGCTCAAGGGCATGATCCGGCTGCTGCACCAGGCGGGTCTGGAAGTCATCCTCGACGTCGTCTACAACCACACCGCCGAAGGCGGAGCGGACCAGAAGACCTATTCGTGGCGGGGGCTGGGAAACCTGGCCTACTACCGACAC
>RCNJ01000408.1_pt1 | contig 17210 bp, 13 predicted proteins | sample 2041171 | NCBI WGS metagenome assembly RCNJ01 (sample SAMN09708213, study PRJNA481090) | feces metagenome | biome: feces | host: Pygoscelis adeliae | place: Antarctica: Rookery Lake | collected 2010-03-01 | reverse complement strand
CTATCTTTACAAGTTCAGCAAGTGGATCTTGAAGTCTTTTTCCAATAGATAGTGCACCTCTTATAGATACATTTATATCTGGATAATATCTATTCACAGTAATCGTAGCACCTATAATAATAACCAATGAAATTATAACACTTGTACTAATCAAGTCTAGTTTAATTTCTAATTCTTTCTTTTCTTTAGTAACAGCTATTCGATATATGATCTCGAGACCAAAAATTATTATTATAAATGGCCAAAACATAGAAAGTAGATCTACTAATCTATAATGTAAGAATTTCTCTAGAAAAATTACAATACCAAGAAGTATAAAAGTAATCGCTAGTGTAAGTCTTCCTATTTTTATGTTTTTCAAATTTCCACCCCTAAACTTATACTTTCTATATTTGACAATTTTTTTCTAAAAAGCACTTCATTATTACAAAAAAGGAAGAGCATCAACTTGAATTGACGCTCTTCCTTTTAATGTTACAAATACTACATTTCTTCAGGTACTTCTATTCCTAAAAGCCCAAGTCCAGTTTTAATAACTATTCCTACAGATGAAACTAGAAGTAATCTAGGTTTTTGTAATTCTTTATCATCTACAAGTATTGGACAATCGTGATAAAACTTACTAAAACTTTGTGCTAAGTCTATAACATAGTTCGCTATAATTGATGGTTCATTCTTTTCCATACTATCAACTATAATACTAGGGAATGACTCTAGTTGCTTTATTACACTTACCGATGTTGGATCGCTAAGTAATGAGTAATCAACGTCTGTAGTAAGTTCTTCATTTGCTTTTCTAAGTACACTTCTAGTTCTAACATAAGTATATTGAACATAAGGTCCCGTTTCTCCTTCAAAGCTTAACATTCTATCCCAATCAAACACTATATCTTTTATTCTACCATTAGATAAATCATTAAATATTACTGCTCCAACTCCAACTTTTCTCGCTACTTCATCTTTATCTTCAAGACCTGGATTTTTTTCCTCTATAGTTTCTTTTACTCTTTCTATAGATCTACTTAAAAGTTCATCTAATAGTATTACATTACCTTTTCTAGTTTGAAGCTTTCCTTCCGCTGTACTAACTCTTCCAAATGGTACGTGAATTAAATCATCTGCCCAATCAAATCCCATTTCTTTTAATACATTAAAGAACTGTGAGAAATGTAAACTTTGTGCATAATCCGTAATGTAAATAGACTTCACAAAATCAAAAGTTTCTTTTCTATAAATCGCAGCTGTTACGTCACGTGTTGCATAAATAGTAGAACCATCACTTTTAATTATAAGACAAGGTGGCATATCATATTTTTCTAAGTCTACTACCTTAGCCCCTTCACTATCTACTAGTATTCCCTTATCATCTATCATTTCTACTACTCTAGACATTTTATCTTCATAAAAACTTTCTCCTGTAAAATGGTCAAACTCTACATTTAATAATTTATATATTCTTGAGAATTCCTCTAAACTTAAATCTATAAACCATTTCCATATTCTTTTAGCTTCTTCATCTCCATCTTCCAGCTTCCTAAACCATTCTCTACCATTTTCTTCAAGCGTCTCATCTTTTTCAGCTTCATCATGAAATTTAACATAAAGAGTTTGAAGTGCTTTTATAGGATTTTTTTCTATTTCAGAATCGTCCCCCCATGTTTTATAAGCATAAATCATTTTACCAAATTGAGTTCCCCAGTCACCTAAGTGATTTATTCCTATAGGATTGTATCCTAAAAAACCATATATCTTATATAGAGAATTTCCTATTACAGTAGAACGAAGATGTCCAACGTGGAAAGATTTTGCTATATTAGGAGATGAATAATCTATAGTTACATTTCCATCCTTACCCATAGTACTTCTTCCAAAGTCTTCACCTTTTTCCTCTACTTCAGTTAACACACTCTTAGCTAGTATAGCTTTGTTAACAAAAAAGTTTATGTATCCTCCCTTATTTTCTATCTTATCAAAATATTCATTTCCCTCTAGTTCGTTTGCAATATCTTCAGCTATAATATTTGGTGATTTTCTTAGTGTCTTTGCAAATTTAAAGCAAGGAAGTGCATAATCTCCTAGTTCATAATTAGGTGGAGTTTCAATTAAAGCTTCTATATCTCTTTCATTAAACCCATCTACTTTTTCACTTATAAGTTTTGAAACTTTTTCTTTAAAATTTATCATAAATTTTCTCCTTTTTTATAATTTCTATGCCGTTTTCTTCAAGTAACTTAGCAGTTATTCCATTTCCATCTTTTAAAGTCTTAGAAAAACTTCCATCATATACTTTACCATATCCGCATGATGGACTCTTTGATTTTAATATAGCTTTTTTTATATTCATCATTTTAGCTATTTTCAGTGTCTCTTTAGCACCTTTTAAAAACTCTTCAGTTATATCTTCTCCATTTTCAAGCACTACTTTTATTCCGTCCTCATTCTCTACTATCTCACTAGGAAGTCTTGGAGTGGGTAGACCCCCTAGTTGTTCTGGACATACTAATATAGCTTTTCCTTCTTTTACTAAGTCTAACACTTCACTATCTAAGTTATTTCCACCACTGTACTTACAATCTATACCCGCTAAACAAGCACTTACTATATACATAACTTCACCTACTTCATCTCAACTATAGTTACTCCATCTCCACCTTCACGGAAGCCACCAAATCTATTTGATGATACATGTTTATTTGACTTTAACATTTGTCCTATTCCTTTTCTTAAGACACCTGTACCTTTTCCGTGAATTATGCTTACTTGTTTAAGTCCCGATAGAGAAACATCATCTAGATATTTTTCAACTTCATATTTTGCTTCTTCTAGATCCTTACCACGTACATCTATTTCACTTTTTATGTTTTTAGATTTGCTCTTCATTACATTACTTGCTGATCTTTGTGTTTTAACTTTTTCCTCACCTTTAGCTCTCTCTATTGTATCAATTGGAACCGTTACTTTCATTATACCTACTTGTACTACAACGTTTCCATCGTTATCTGGTGGTGTTACTATAGTACCATTTTGATTAAGTGAAAGTATTCTTACATCTTCTCCAACTTTTACAGTCGCTAGAGGCTTTGCGCTTTTCTTAGAAAGTATCTTTTCAGATAACTTTCCTTCTACATCATCTAAACTTCCTTTAAGTTTTTCTTTAGCAACTCTAAGTTTTTCTTGTCTTTCTTTTTCTATGTCTGTTGAGATATTTCTAATATCTGTTAAGATTTCATCTGATTCTTCTCTAGCTTTTAAAAGAGTGTCCCTAGCTTGTTCTCTAGCATGTTTTAAAACATTATCTTTACTAGTTTTTACTTTTTCTATTTCTTCTTCAAGCTCAGCTTTAAGTCGATCTGATTCTTCCTTTAATCTAATAGTATCCGTCTTACTCTTTTCGATTTCACTTCTATCTTTTTCTATTTTTGCAAGAACATCTTCAAATTCTATATTATCTGTAGATATAAAACTCCTTGCACTTTCAATTATAAAGTCTTGGAGTCCTAGTTTTCTAGATATCTCAAAAGCATTAGACTTACCTGGTACCCCTATTAAGAGTTTGTAAGTAGGGCTTAAAGTGTCTATATCAAATTCTACACTAGCATTTTCTATACCTTCAGTATTAAGTGCATATACCTTAAGTTCACTATAGTGAGTTGTAGCTACAGTTCTTATGGTTTTACTGTATAAAAAGTCTAATATAGACATTGCAAGTGCTGCACCTTCTGTAGGATCTGTTCCTGCACCTAGCTCATCCAGAAGCACAAGAGAGTTTTCTTCTACATTTTCTAATATATCTACAATATTATTCATATGGGATGAAAATGTACTAAGACTTTGCTCTATACTTTGCTCATCTCCTATATCTGCAAATATAGAGTTAAATACTGCCATCTCTGAACCTGAATCAACTGGTATTTGAAGTCCAGATTGAGTCATAAGAGTAAATAGACCTACAGTCTTAAGAGCTACAGTTTTACCTCCTGTATTTGGTCCTGTTATTAAAAGAGTTGTAAAATCTTTACCTATATATATATCTGTAGGTACTACTTCTTTATCAGTAAGAAGTGGATGTCTACCTCTCTTTACATTTATATAACCTTCATTATTTATTAGAGGCTTACTACCATTCATATCAAGTGATAACTTACCCTTAGCAAACATGAAGTCTATTTGACTTAATATCTTTTGATTTTCTTTTATTCCTTGTGTTTCTTCCGCAACTACTAATGTTAATGCTGTTAATATTCTCTCTATTTCTTGTTTTTCATCCAATTTAAGTTCTTTAAGTTCATTATTTAAATTAACTACTGCCATCGGCTCTATAAAAAGAGTAGCTCCACTTGATGATTGATCATGAATAAGTCCTGGAATAACTGATCTTGAACCTTGTTTAACAGGGACTACAAATCTTCCTTCCCTTATAGTAATAAGTGAATCTTGAAGATGTTTTTTATTATCCTGTGAATTTATTATTGAATCAAGTTTTGATCTAATACTATCATTTTTACTCTTAATTTGTCTTCTTATATTTCTAAGTGTTGGACTTGCATTATCTGATAATTCTTCTTCACTTATTATAGCTTCAAATATATTTTCTTCAATATCTCTATATGAATTAAGAGATCCTATTATACTTTCAAGTATAGGTGAAACTATATTGTTTTCATCCTTGCTTTGACTTAAAAAGCCTTTTATTTTTCTAGCAGCTCTTAAAGTATCTGCAGTTTTTAAAAGCCCACCAGGTGATAATACCCCACCTATTTCTGCTCTTCTCATCTCTGCATTTACATCATGAATTCCACCTAGTGGAGGACTTCCTCTTTTTAGCAATAGTTTTACAGCTTCATCTGTTTCTTCTTGCATCTGTCCTACCTCAGCTGATTTTATACTAGGATATAAATCGGCAGCTAATTGTTCTCCAAGTGATGATTCTGTTTTTTCTTTTAATTCGTCTATTATTTTACCATATTCAAGTACTCTTAAAGTCTTCTCATTCATCTTTAAGCTTATTCCTCCCTTATAAAACTCCTCTAAAGAAATGTCCTTTAGTTATTCCTTCTTTGGTTTTCAATTTATCAACTCTTCGTTCTACTTCCTCTATGTCAATATAATTATTTGCAAAATCATAATAAGTTTCTTGTATCTTTTTTATATTTATATTATCTTCCACTGTAAAATCAAGTCTTACCATATCTACATGACTATTATATATAGTATTTAAATGTTCGGGTACTACTATTGGTTGACTATTATATACAATAGTACTATTTCCCGTTCTTTTAAAGTCAAATACCATATCTTTTCTATCTAAGAGTCCATAACCCTCTTTTAGTTCACAAATCTCACAATCATCTGTAGATTTACAGTTTTTAATTACAGACATAGGACAATGTTTAAGCACCATTAATGGAAGATATCCATATCCTACTACTTCATAATCTAGTATCTCATTTCTAGCTATAGTTTCTATTTGATTTAACTTAAGTTCTGGTGAAAGTGTAGTACTATTTACTTTGTTTTCTGATAATAACTTTACAGCTTGGCTATTAAATATATTCAAACCAATATCTGCGTGTATCTTAGTCTCATAATTATCTTTTATAAATTTAAGTGTTCCTAAGTTATTAACACTCACTCCATCTATATATTCTTTTATATTATTTAATAAAACTTCTAACTCTTTAAAGTCCTTATTTTCTATAATCTTTTCAGTTGCTAAATAAATTTCTTTTTCATGTTTTTTAGTTTTTATTATAGCATTAGTTAAATCTGTCTTAAAGTTTAAATAGATTCTATCTAATTTATCTAGATCTAGTTGATTAAATTGATCTATGTTATCTACTTTAACACTTATCTTTCTACTAGCACTCTTTCCTTTTTTAGGAAAAGCGAACAGTCTATTTGTTTTCTCTTTGAGAGCTTTTCTATCTATAACTTCTCTTCTATTAAAGTCACTTCTAAACTTGATTAATTCATCTACTGCAGATCTTCTTAAATCATTTAGTACACTTACACGTACCATAGAACTTTCTTCTATAGACACTTTTATATCTTCAAGTTTATAGGGAGTATTTCCAAGTTTACCCATCTGTTCTGTAACTCTATCTCGAGTTAAACTTACTTTTCTTGCAAGTTCTGCAGTTTCTTCACTTTTAATTACTGTTTCTCGTCCCTTATCTATAACCTTTAAAACAACTGGTTTATCTATAGTTATATCTATTTCCATATATAATGGATGTTTTTTATCAACATCTTCTTCTCTAAAAGATTCTCTAGCTTCTTTATTTAAATCTACATCTAATGTTTTATATACTTTGTCTCCTGGCTTTACATTTCTTATACTATCAATTCTAGCAACATCTTTATTCATTACAATATCACTTACTATTAGTCCTTGTTCTCTTCCATCATCAATTCTTATTTGGATTCCATCTCCTGCGTTTAAGTTCTCCTTTAATCTTATATATGTGAAGCTTTTATCTATCTTACTAACTTCTCCTATAAATACTCCTCTATTATTAGGCTTATCCAGAGTTACTATGTCATTTCCGAAGTCATGTTTTAAAAATCCCTTGGTAAATCCTCTATTAAACATTTGAGCCATATCATCTTTTTCATCTTGAGTAATATTATAATCTTCATTTAACTCAATTCCATCTATTTTCTTTCTATATTTCTCTATTATTGTTGCTACATATTCAGGCTTTTTCATTCTACCTTCTACTTTAAGAGAAGTAACACCTGAATCTATTATTTCCTCTAGATCATCTATAGTATTTAAATCTTTAAGACTTAAAATATGCTTTTCATCAAATTTCCTGTTTAAACTTTCATTGTTTTCAGTATCTACTATCGTGTATTTCATTCTGCAAGGTTGAGCACAAGTACCTCTATTACCACTTCTTCCACCAATCATACTACTCATTAAACATTGACCTGAGTAACTTACGCAAAGTGCCCCATGAATAAATATCTCAAGTTCAATATCAGTTTTTTTGTTTATTTCCCCAATCTCTTCTATTGATAATTCACGTGCGAGAACTACTCTTGTAAATCCTAGTTCATTTAGAAAAGCTGCTCCCATATAATTATTTATACTCATTTGAGTACTTCCGTGTACTTCGAAATCAGGAATTAGACTTTTTATAGTTCTAAGTAATCCCAAGTCTTGTATTATAAGTGCATCTACATCTATATTATAAAGATAAGCTATATAATCTATAGCCTCTTTCAACTCATCATCTCGAAGAATAATATTCACTACTACATATACCTTAACTCCTCTTTCATGTGCATATGTTACTGCAGTTTTAAGTTCCTCATCATCAAGGTTTGTTGCATATTGTCTAGCATTAAATAACTTTCCTCCTAGATATACTGCATCTGCTCCATTTTCTATAGAAGCTAGAAGCGACTCATAACTTCCTACAGGTGATAATAACTCTACTTTATTTTTCATATACATTTCCCCTTAAATTAAATAAAAGAGTAGTAATCTACTCTTTATTCTCTTTTCTTCTTATCTCTATTAAAAGATTTTATAAGTTTTATTCAGTTTCTCTATATTTTTTCATTTTATTAAAATCATAGTAAGTTTACCATAGATGAAGCTATCGTAGATAATTCTACCATAGCTTCATCTGTGGTGCCATAATTCCTAAGCTTTTTGTCAGTTCATAATCGCTTATTTTTTAGTCTTGCAATACTAACTTACTTTTATTTAATTATTTATTATCTGATCTTTTAAGTGACTCATCTAGTTGTTTCTTCGTTTGCATTATTTCCATTTGATGTTCAAATATCTTGTCTTGAAGATCATTTATAACCTTTTGATTGTTAGCTAAATCATTTTCTTTTATCTCTATTGCATTTTCATGTTTTTTATTTTTCTTATCAAGATTTTCTACTTCTCTTTTTAGTTTTTCTATTTCTTTTCTCATACTTATATTTTTCGAACTAAGTGTTTCTATAGTTTCAGAACTTTCTTCTTTCATTGTTTTTTCTTTTTCTTCATATTGTTTAAGTTTATCTTTAACTGATTCTAATTCTTTTAGAGGCTCTAATACATTTTCTTTTAATTCATCTAACTTCTCTGTTTTTTCACAATATTGATTCGTCATATTAAAAGCTGCTAACACCGCCGCCATCATATTAGTTAACTTAGCGTTCTTACTTAAAATTTCTTTTATATCTTCATCTACAATTCTTGCTATTTTTTTTATGTATTCTTCCGATTCTACACTAACCACAGTGTATTCTTGATTATTTATATTAACTACAACTTTAACTTTCTCAGCCATTAAAACTTCTCTCCTTCGATTAACCTATATTTTCATTATAATATACTTTCTACTTTAATCCAATATATCATTTGTATATAGTTATTAAAAAAGAAACTCTAGTTAGTTAATCTAGAGTTTCTCTCTATATTCTTGTTTTAGTCTTGCTTTCTTAATATTGCATTTAACTTCTCTTCTAACTCCTCTAATATCTTTCCATGAACTTTTACAACTTCTTCATCAGTAAGTGTCTTTTCATTTGATCTATATATTATAGTGTATGCAATACTTTTCTTTCCTTCTTCTACTTGATCTCCTGTGTATACATCAAATAACTGTATCTTTTCAACTAAATTCTTTCCATTTGCAAGTATTACCTTCTCTATCTCACGAACTTCTATATCTTCATCTATTAAAAGAGCTATATCTCTAGCCATTGATGGATATTTTGGTAAAGGTTTATATATTTTTTCTAACTTAGACTTTTTACCTATAGCTTCAAAATCTAACTCTGCAACTAAACACCTTACTTTAATGTCATAGTTTCCTAAAACATCTGGATGTATTTCACCTATTACGCCTATTAAGGTATCATCTATTAATACATTTGCAGTTCTTCCTGGATGGAATGTTGTATTATCTGTTACTGTTTTATACTCAACATTCTCTACACCAAGTCTTTTTAAATACTCATCTACTATTCCTTTTAATGAGAAGAAATCACCATCTCCATACATTCCAATTGAAATTAACTTCTTTTCATTTGGAAGTAATTTTTTCGACCCTTCTTCTACTGGTATAAAAGTATTTGCTATTTCAAATGTTTTAGCAGATTCTACACCGTATTTATAGTTTCTAGCTAATACTTCCATTGTGTTTCCTATAAGAGTAGTTCTCATAACACTATAATCTTCACCTAATGGGTTTCTTAGTGTTATATAATTTCTCTTTTCATCATTTTCAGGAAGTAATATCCTATCATAAGCTTTTGGACTTAGGAATGAATAAGTCATAATCTCGTTTAACCCAACTCCTACCAAAATCTCTTTGGATAAATCTTCAAGCTTTCTAGATTCTGATTTCTCACCTCTAGTAAGTGTTCCAACAAGTGGTGCAAATCCGATATTATCAAATCCATAAACTCTAGCTATCTCTTCTATTATATCTGCTTTTAGTTTTAAATCATTTCTAAAAGTAGGTGCTATACAAGTATATACTCCATTATCATATGTTGTTTCTATTTCTAAACTATTTAATATCTCTAATACTTTCTTACTTTCAATTTCTATACCTAGCAGTTTTGCAATGTCTTTTTCTGGAAGTTCTATAACTTGCTTTTCAGGTTTTGTACCATATTTATCTATTTCACCTTTAATAACTTCTCCACAGTTCATCTCTTCTATTAATTGACAAACTCTTTCACAAGCTACTTCAGCAATATTAGGATCTAATCCCTTTTCAAACTTAGTAGATGCTTCTGATCTAAGGTTTAATTTCTTAGATGTAAGTCTTACACTCCTTGCATCAAATGTTGCTGACTCTATAAGTATGCTTTTAGTATCTTCAGTTACCTCAGAATCAAATCCACCCATAACTCCTGCTATTGCAATCGGATTTTTCTCATCTGCTATAACTAAAGTTGATTCATCAAGTTTTCGTACGCTTTCATCAAGAGTTTTAAGTGTTTCTCCACTCTTTGCATTTCTAACTACTATTTTCTTACCTTCAATTTTATCCAAATCAAAAGCATGAAGTGGTTGTCCAAATTCAAGCATTACATAGTTTGTTATATCTACTATGTTATTTATTGGTCTAACTCCTGCTTCCATTAGCCTTGTTTGAATCCAAAGTGGAGATTCTTTTACTTTTATATTTTTTATTACTTTTGTGAAATATCTTTTACAAAGAGAGCTATCTTCTATTTCTACACCGTTTAGCTCATCTGATATATCTCCCTTTTCGTCCATTATCTTGATCCAAGGATATTTTAAATCTTCTCCTATAGATACAGCTGTTTCTCTAGCCATTCCTATTATACTTAAACAGTCTGGTCTATTTGGAGTTATCTCAAGTTCCATAACTTCTCCAAGTAAAGAAAGTTCTTCTTTTATATCAGTACCTAGAGTATATTCACCTTCTAATATAAATATTCCATCTTTTTGGCTCTTTGGAACTACATTTGCTGATATACCAAGTTCATCCGCTGAACAAAGCATACCAAAACTATCTATCCCTCTTAACTTTCCTTTTTTAATCTTCATTCCATCTGGAAGTTTTGCACCAATCATTGCAACAGGAACTATATCTCCCTCGCTTATATTGTCTGCACCCGTTACTATTTGAAGATCTTCATCTTCTCCTACATCTATTTTAGTTATAACTAATTTATCTGCATCAGGATGCTTCTCAATACTTAATATCTTTCCTATAACTACTTTTTCTACACCTTTATCAACATCATCTATACTTTCAACATGAGAACCTGTTGCCGTAAGTTTTTCTGCAAGTTCTTTACTATCCATATCAAATTCTACATATTCTCTAAGCCATTTAACAGGTAATAACATTTAACCACTCCTTAATTTAAATATTTAATTAAAACTGTTTTAAAAATCTCATATCATTCTCAAATAATAATCTTATATTATCTATTCCATATTTAACCATTGCTATTCTATCTACTCCTAGACCAAATGCAAATCCACTATATTCTTCTGAATCTATGCCACAATTCTCTAAAACATTTGGATGAACCATACCGCACCCTAAAAGTTCCATACTCCAACCTGTTCCTCCACAAGCGTCGCAACCTTCACCTAAGCATTTAAAGCAAGTAGCATCTACTTCAAGGCTTGGTTCTGTAAATGGGAAGTGATGTGGTCTAAATCTAGTCTTCATTTCATCACCAAACATCTCTTTTATAAACATATCTATAGTGTGCATTAAGTTTTGAACAGTTACATGCTTATCGATTACTAATCCTTCTAGTTGATGAAACATTGGTGAATGTGTATCATCTACATCATCATATCTAAAAGTACGTCCTGCCGAAACCATTCTAATTGGAGGTTTCTGTGAATTCATAGTTCTTATCTGTACTGGTGATGTATGAGTTCTTAGAAGTACATCATCTGTTATATAAAAAGTATCCGATTCATCACGTGATGGATGATTTTTAGGTGAGTTAAGTGCATCAAAGTTATTATAAACAGTTTCTACCTCTGGGCCTTCTATGATATCAAACCCCATGCTCATAAATATATTTTCAAGTTCCGATTTAACTGAAAGAAGTGGATGGAAATGACCTAATTCTACAGGTTTTCCTGGCATAGTTATATCAAGCTTTTCTGCTTTTAATGCTTCCTCTTTTGCCTTTTCACTTAATTCTTTTTTAACACTTTCAAGCTTCTCTTCTATTATTCCTCTAACCTCATTAGCAACTTGACCTATTATAGGTCTTTCTTCTTTTGATAAATCTCTCATACCTTTAAGAATGTTAGTCAGTTCACCTTTCTTACCTAGGTATGCTATTCTTATTTTTTCTAAAGCATCTAAATTGTCTATTTCTTCAATTTCATTAATTACAGTTTCTTTCATCTGTTGTAATTTATTTTTCACTTAAATTCTCCTTCCAAACTGTGTTTTTTTTGCAAAAATAAAAAGACTCCACCCCTATAAAGGGGCGAAGTCTTTTCGCGTTACCACCCTAATAGTATATTAAATTTCAATATACCACTCGATTTGTTTAACGGACTTCTCCGTATAAGCTTACTTTCATTTTCAGCTTACCTGCTCTAGAGTGAACTTCAGTACGGTAAATTTAAGAGTATTTCCAGCTAATATACTCTCTCTCTAAAAACTAACTTAGTACTTACTTTCTCTATCATAGCATTTAAGTATTTACTTAGACCTCACTTAATATGAGCTCTTATATATTAAGTAAGAATCAACTGATCCTGTTAATTCAAACATTAACCAATGAAAATTTCTCACCATGTCCCCAAACACCCTCTCTTAGGATATTTAGTTGATTATAACATGGAGAATTTCAAATTACAAGTTACACACGTTGTCTTAAAACCTCATACATAAGTACTCCTGAAGCTACAGCTGCATTTAATGATTCAGCCTCACCAGTCATTGGTATCTTTACAAGTTTATCTGATGCATTTATAACTCTAGCAGATATACCTTTAGCTTCATTTCCTACAACTAACGCGCAATCTCTTTTGAAATCTATATCATAAGAATATTTATCCGTATCTAGTGATGAAGATATAATATTTATATTTTTACTTTTAAGTATATCTATAGCTTCTATAATATCATTTATATGAATTATTGGTATTTGAAATATAGAACCCATAGTAGACCTGATAGTTTTAGGATTATAAACATCTACACACCCCGAAGTAACTATAACTCCATTTGCTCCGAAAGCATCTGCTGTTCTTATTATAGTTCCAAGGTTTCCTGGATCCTGTACTCGATCTAGTATAATAAAGAAATTATCCTCTTTAAATATATCATTAAGTTTATATTCATTAAACTCTACTACAGCTAGTATTCCTTGTGGGTTATCAGTATCTGATATTTCTTTAAATATATCCTCTGATAATTTATAAATATTATAATTTTGATCTATTGCATTACTTAAAAAGCTTTCTATATCTCGATTTAAAAGTTCAGAAGAATAAACTATATATTTTATCTTTCCACCTGATTTAATACATTGTTCTACTGATTTTATTCCCTCTATAAAAAAGCTCTTTTTTTTCCATCTATCTTTCTTTTTATGAAGAAGTTTTATCTCTTTAATAAGTTTATTTGATGAACTAGTTATTATATTATTTTTTTGCATCGTCAAGTTTCCTAAAGCTTTCATTATCACCTATAAATATTATGATATCGCCTTCTCTTATAATATCTTCTGCATAAGGTGATATATTCATTCCTTCTTCATGTTTTATTGCAATAACATTTATTCCGAATTTATTAGATAATTTAAGCTCTTTTAATGATTTATTTTCCCATTTTTTAAATGCTTCAATCTCTACAATATTACATCCTTTAGTCAATTCTATATAGTCTAGTACATTTGATGTAACCAGACTATTTGCAACTCTCACTCCCATATCTCTCTCTGGGAATATTATCCTATCTGCTCCTATTTTATAAAGAACTTTAGCATGTACATTAGTTTGTGCTTTTGCAACTACAGTCTCTACGCCTTCTTCTTTGGCTATAAGCGTTGCCATTATAGATGCCTGTATATCGGAACCAATACTTATTATAGCTGTGTCAAAATTTCCAATCCCTATAGACTTAAGAGCTACTTCATCAGCACCATCCACCGCAATGGCATGGGTAACATCGTCAGATATATCTTGTATCTTTTCTTCATTTTTATCAAGTGCTAACACTTCGTGTCCATTTTCATAAAGAGTTTTAGCTACACTGTAGCCAAACCTTCCGCAACCTATTACTACAAATTCTTTCTTCATATCTAATTTCCCCCTATCCTATAATAATCTTACCTTCAGGATATTTATAATTCTTTTTATTAACTCTGTTTTTTCTTGATAATGCAAGACCAAGCGTTAGTGGTCCTACCTTACCTAGATACATAGTTGCTGTTATAAGTATTTTTCCTATATTAGATAACTCTGGAGTTACATTTTTAGAAGAACCAACCGTTGCAAGAGCTGAGGTTGTTTCAAATAATAAATCCATAAATGTTTGGCTCTTTTCAGTAATCGTAAGCGTAATTGTAATAGCTCCTATTAGAATCAAACTCAAAGAAAGTAATATAAAAGCTTTCTTTACCATCACCCTTGGAATTCTTTTATTAAAAATTTCCACATCTTCAATTCCTTTTATATCAGAAACAACGCTAAGAATTATAGTTCCAAAAGTGGTAGTCTTAAGTCCTCCCGCTGTAGAGCTTGGAGAACCTCCAATAAACATAAGTATTATTATAAAAAATGATGCCCCATTAAAAAGTCCAGAGAGATTAAGGCTATAAAACCCTGCGGTTCTAGCCCCGACTGAATGAAATGTGGATGCTAATAACTTCTCCCATAGAGTTAATCTCGCTAATGTTTCTGGATTACTATATTCTGTTAAAAATATAAAAATTGATCCTATGGCTATAAGACTAAATGATACAATTAAAACTATTTTAGAATGAAGTGTAAGTTTTTTTAAACTTTTTTGTTTAGCAATATCTAGATAGACTGTATATCCAAGTCCCCCAAGTATTACAAGACCCATTATAGTAAAGTTTATAAGAGTATCACCTACAAATGGTGCCATACTATCTCCTGTTATATCAAAACCTGCATTACAAAATGCTGAAATTGAGTGAAATATAGAAAAACCTATTCCTTTAAGTGGTCCAAATGTGGGGATAAACTTAAGAGAAAGTAATAAAGCTCCTATGGCCTCACTGGTTAAAGTAAATATTATTACAAATTTTGTAAGTCTAACAATTCCAGCAAAAGATTCTTGATTAAACTGTTCTTGCATTACAAGCCTCTCTTTTAACCCAATTCTCTTACGAGTTATAAATGCTATAAGAGTTGCAGATGTCATAAATCCAAGTCCTCCAACTTGAATTAATATAAGTATTACAATTTTTCCAAAAGTAGTCCAGTGTTCTGCTGTATTTACAGGAACAAGCCCAGTAACACTTATAGCTGATGTAGAAGTAAGTATTGCATCTATAAAGCCTATACTTTCTCCATTATTAGATGACATAGGAAGATTAAGGATAAATGCACCTATTAAAATCAAAATAGCTATACCTATAACTAAAACCATTCCTGGTTTTATCATTAATCTTTCGCTTAAGCTGTGTTTTATTTTCACCATCCCCTAGAAATACAAAATTTGTTTATGTTTTATAAATTAGTATGTAATATAAAAATAAAAGTTCCACAAAGGGAACTTTTATTTTTATACGTTATTCTATTATGCGTTTTTTGAAACTTCAACTAACTGAGTAAATCCTTCTGGATCATGTATACCCATCTCAGCTAACATTTTTCTATTAATTTCGATTCCTGATTTCTTAAGACCACTTATAAATGTGCTATAGCTCATACCGTTTAATCTAGCTGCTGCATTTATTCTAGTTATCCAAAGTCTTCTGAAATCTCTTTTTTTCAATTTACGTCCTATATATGCGAACTGTAATGATCTCATTACAGCTTCATTTGCTGGTCTAAATAACTTACTTTTGGCACCGTAGTACCCTTTAGCAAGTTTTAATACTTTTTTATGCTTTTTTCTTGCGTTCATAGCTCCTTTTACTCTTGCCATTTCTTATTTCCTCCTCGAACCTGTTACCTAGTTATAAGGTAGTAGTTGTTTTATTCTTTTTTGATCTGACTCGCTTACTAATGCTGATTTTCTTAATTGTCTTATTCTTTTAGCACTCATCTTACCAGTTAAGTGAGCTTTACCTGCTCTTTTTCTTTTTAATTTTCCTGACGCAGTCTTTGAAAATCTCTTAGCTGCTCCTCTATGTGTTTTCATTTTAGGCATTTTGTTTCCTCCTTACAGATTATAAGTTTTTAGGACTTAAAAACATTATCATGTTTCTACCTTCAAGTCTTGGTTTTCTATCTACAACACCATATTCTGAAGTCAATTCAATGAATTGGTCTAAAACTTCACGACCAGCTTGTGTATGACCCATTTCTCTTCCTCTGAATCTTACTGAAACTTTAACCTTGTCTTCATCTTTTAAGAAGTCTATAGCTCTGTTAGCTTTAACTCTTAAGTCATTTTCTTCTATTACTGGTGTTAATCTTACTTCTTTTACATTAATAACTTTTTGTTTCTTTTTTGCTTCTTTCTCTTTCTTAGCTTGCTCATATTTGTACTTACCATAGTCCATAATTTTACAAACTGGTGGCTTAGCATTTGGAGATATCTTAACTAAATCTAAGTCACTCTCCACTGCTTTATTTTGAGCTTCTCTTGACGAAACTACTCCTACTTGCTCTCCGTCTGCAGCTATTAATCTTACTTCTCTATCCCTGATTTCTTCATTAATTTGAAGTTCTTTAATGATAGGCACCTCCTGAGATTTTTTGTGACAATAAAAAAACGAATAGTATACACTATCCGTCTCAAATAAAACTATTACAAAAACTATGTATAGGCTCAATACCCATAAAAGCTCCTGAACACTTTTTATTAACCATATAAGCGCTAGCCATAAGGTGAGAAACGGAAATTTCTACTTTGTTTTCATATGTCTTCTCTTATCTTCATTAATTATATTACAGTATTTTTAATTTGTCAAACTTATTTGTATTTAACCTCTTAAATAATTTTATATAATATCCAAAGTATTATCTCTAATTTTAGTTAAATTAGATCAATATAAAACTTTAAATTAAACATATATAAAGTGAAACTAAGACCTTGCATATAATATTTATAAATAAGACAGTATATAAAAACCATAATTACTTAAAGTAAATATGGTTTTTATATTGCAAGTATCATTACACCTTGTACTATTCCTATCATAAAACCTAAAACTCCACCTAAAACTTCTATATGTTTAAGCTCTTGTTTTGCTACTGATATTATTATATTTTCTATTTTATCTAGTTCAAAACTATTTACTTTTTCTTCTACAATTTTTGCAAATCTTATGCCATTTCCATTTTTATTCTTATCGTTCATTTTATTTGTAAGTTCTGCTATTATTCCATCACTCTCTTCATCTACAATATTATCAACATATAAACATATCTTATCCTTAAATGGAGCAATTATTAATGAAGGAACTTTTTTAGTTATTACTTCCTTTGTTCTAGTCTTAAGTATATATTTTACTTCTTCTATATTTTCATTTAAGTTGTCTATCTTCCAATCATTAGCCAGATGATTCCATACATCTTTTCTTTTATCAGT
>RCNJ01000427.1_pt1 | contig 17289 bp, 19 predicted proteins | sample 2041171 | NCBI WGS metagenome assembly RCNJ01 (sample SAMN09708213, study PRJNA481090) | feces metagenome | biome: feces | host: Pygoscelis adeliae | place: Antarctica: Rookery Lake | collected 2010-03-01 | reverse complement strand
CCGTGGTGTTCAACGCCTCAGTCAGGCACACCCACATGATGAAATAGTGTTCCGGCCCCTTCGCAGTAGAGATCCCGCCCAAGTCCACAATGGATTCTTCGGTCCAGCCCAGATCCCGCAGGAGACCCGTCGCCTTGGTTTTGGCGGTGGAGTCGTCGCCTGAGACGAAGATGTTGCTTGGCCCAATCGAGGATGGAGTATTGAAAACCTTGCCGGCACAGGTGTTCAGAGTCTTGACGACCTTCGCGTCCGGGAGCATCTCCTGCAGTTTTTCGCCCAGGCTGGACTCAGGATAGAGCAGGCTGTTTGAGGATGTGGCGGCGTTTGCCACATCAATGAGTAGCTTTCCAGCGAACACGGCCTCATCTAGTTGGGCCAAAAGTTCCTTTGAGGAGGCTCCCGGCGTCGCATTCACGACTACCTCAGCATTACGTGCAGTCTCCTCAAGGGCGTCAACGGAGTATGAAAGATCAGTTCGGGACTCGGGATGCCGCGAACCGAGAGTTACCGAGTGCCCTGCTGAGACACAGCCTTCCGCAAGAGTCTGTGCCACGCTGCCCGTACCCAAAATTCCAATCTTCATGACTGCCCCTTTTTGCTTCTTTAACTGTTCCGGCTTTCACGGCCCAGCCTACGTGAGACAAGAACCAGACGTCCTAGCTGTGGTGTAGTCCCTGGATAAATAAGTACACGAGTGTGCACAGATCCATGAGATCTTCTTTGGTTCTGAGTTCCGTGAATACCTACCAAACCGTAACGGACAACCGCCAGCACAGATTGTCTGAGGCCAGGATGCTTTGCCACGGAACGCATCCATAGCCAGCCTGTTTTATAGCCAGCTTGTGGCTAAATATTGAATGCGTTCCGTTCGCACTCTATTGTTCGCACTCTATTTTTATGGTGCTTAATGTGCCATTTTGATCCAGATAATAAGAACTAAATTATTGCGCGTCACAACCTGAAATACCCTGTTTTCGGGGTGGTTGCGGAACCTATGCTGATGCATCAACGCCACAACATTGTCCCTAAAAGAAACCCGGCAATGAAGCCCGGCGTCGCGCAAATCGATTCATGGTGGTTTTAGTTCGACCGTGAGGGAAGAAAACTTGGTGGGGCAGAAGTGTTTCTGCCCCACCAATGAAGAGTATTGATAGTTCTGTGCTCTAGTCGATGATGTTGTGCTCTGGTCCGATTTCAAAACCGGTGATGTTTTCGACGCCGTCGTCGCTGATCACAAGGATATCGTGTTCGCGGTACCCACCGGCACCTGGCAGGTGGTCTGGAACAGCAAGCATCGGCTCCATAGACAACACCATCCCTGGTTCCAGTACGGTTTCTATATCTTCGCGTAGCTCAAGTGATGCTTCACGCCCATAGTAGGGGCCCATCACACCGAAAGAGTGCCCGTAACCGATGGGCGCGTATTTCAGTAGGTCATGGCCCTGGAAGTACCGGTTGATGGTGGCAGCAATGTCTTGGGCAACCGCACCGGGTTTAATTAATTCCAGACCGATCCGGTAGGCCTCGAGGTTGAGCTCCCACAGCTCTAAGCTTCGCTGATCGGGTTCGCCTAGGAACATGGTACGTTCCATCGCTGTGTAGTGCCCCGACATCATGGGGAAACAGTTTAGCGACAAAATGTCCCCCTTTTTCAACTGCCGAGTGGTTGCCCAGTTATGGGCCCCGTCGGTGTTGATACCCGACTGGAGCCATGCCCATGTTTCGCGCAATTCTTTACCTGGATAGACCTTGGCAATCTCCGGGACCATGGCTTGCGTTCCGATCATTGACAGATCGTATTCGGTTGCGCCCTCCCGGACAGCGTTTTTGATGGCACGCCCACCAATATCAGCGATCCGAGCGCCTTGGCGAATCAGATAAACCTCTTCATCGGATTTCAACAGTCGCTGATTCATGACAGGAATGGCAACATCGACCAGCTCAGCGGTGTCGAACCACTTGTTGAGCGCACTGAACTGGTCCAAGGTCAGATGATCAAACTCCACACCAATCCGAGACGGCGTAATTTTTCGTTCATCTACAACCCGTTGAATCGCACGGTAATAATTGTTGCCATCCCAATCAGAATAGACAATATTCTCACCGTAACTGGTGCGCCACGGCATACCCCCATCCACCCACGGAGTCACAGTGATAGAGTCCTCTGCTGTGATAATCACCGCATGTTTACGCCCAAAAGGGGTAGGAACAAAATCAGAGTAATACTTGATATTGTGCATACTGGTCAAAACCAGCACATCAAGGTTATGGGTTGATAACAGTGTCCTGGCACGAGTAAGACGACGCTCGAATTCCTGAGAGGAAAACGTCAGAGGCTGCTTTTGCCCGTTATCGTAAGTGAAAACATGTGGGACCTGTTGAGGATCAGTCATCTGAGGTGTATCTGAGGCAGTCATGAAATAATATCTCCAGTTAAACTATCGGGGACATGGGCGCACCCTGGCACTGCCAATTCTACTCAAACAAGAAGCGATCGCTTCCAGTTTGTTTGAGGGCAGTCTCTACCCAAGGTGGTGAGATGACCCAGTCAGTCGAAAACGCTGGTGCAACATTTCAGGAACACCGCACACACGAACCTTTAAGTTGGTACGTGTCGACTGTCCTCTTACTTAGCCCGAGCCTTCCGAACGACTTTCACGAAGTTGTCAGAAAGAACCTTGGTCTCCTCATGCCTGCTGTAAAAATCCAGACGTTCAAATTCGTGGACTTTTGCTGCAATGAGTTCTTTCAACTCTGGATGTTCCAGCATCGCAACGTCAGCCCACTCAAGAAACATCTTCGGGGTAGCTTCAGGATGGAATTGCACACCGACAGCGGTTCCCCGCCGAAATATTTGGTTAGGGTACTTATTCCCGACACCCAACCTCACAGCGTCGATGGGTAGCTGGGTGACAACGTCGTAGTGGAAGGCTCCAGCCCACAAGGGTCCAACTAGCCCACCAACCAGATCATCTGATCGGGCATCCTCAGTCCATTGGACTTCAACGACTCCGATCTCGGGACCCATTGGTGCATCCAAAGTCACTTCTCCTGCGAAAGTGGTAGCAAGTAGCTGGGCCCCCAAACAGACACCAAGAACAGGAATACTGGCCTCATCCGCCTGACGATACAGTTGTCTGATATCCGACAACCAGGGATAGGCTTCGTCAGCGTAGGCGCTCATACCTCCGCCCAGAACTATCAACCCATCTGATTCCAGCCGCATCGGAATATCTTCACCCAAGAACGGTCTGACCAACACGATCTCAACGCCCGCCGCCTCCAGCCACTGCCAAAATCGTCTAGGCGGCCAGTTAACATCTGGCTGGATCACCAATATCTGGGTACCGTCCGACACTGCCACATCAGATTCACTTGCTGTTTTTGAACCCATCACCAAGGCCTCCTTGGAATACACGAAAAATACGGACACTCTCACCTACAGAACATTCTAACTGTCAGTACCCACAAGACCCGCAGCGATCCAAACAACACCATTTCTGCACCAATACTCATCATGCACACAAAACACAACCGATACACCCGATACATGTGTGCTGCACGGATAGCTTCTCGTGCGTCTTATAGAAGGGATGACTATATGTAGAGGAGAGTTTTACCTAGGTCAGACGAGCACCAAAAAACTGCCCAACAATAACCTCAGACAATATTGACCCATTTGATGCTTTCCACCCTTGGAAGGACCGGTCGCTTAACTGACGATGGTCTTCCTAACTCTTGTCTTGGAATGATCGAATTACTATTAAACGATTTTTGTGCGCAGACAGCCCGTAAGCGTGGCAGAAAACCGAAGGACGGTGGTTGCTGGTCTGCGAGGCAACTGCCGTCTGACTGCTTTGCTCAGCAATGCTGTTTTGGCTGATATGAGATCTAAAACTGTTCCGCGCCAGGTTTTAGAATGACCCATTTCGATGAATACCTGAATTTGTTTAAGGTCTTCAGCACTACGTTTTGTGTGCTGAACACACCTGCCCTTTGCCTTGACAATGGCGATACTTTCGGTTTAGCGGATTTTCTCGGGCTTGATGTCGACATTTGAGGCAAAGAATCCCAGCAGCAACTGCTGGGTTGGTTCCATTGCATCTTTAGACACAGCGTTGTTCTTCTGACCACAGCTCAACAATTGTACCATTATCGGCGATTGCACTCGGAACGATTGATGAAGCTCACTGAGCAAGATCGCCCAAACACCTTGACAGCCAAACAGGTGGGCCGGCTCGACAAACCTGTTGTACGTCGCGTCCGGCTCTATTTGGAGCGGTCCGATCTTGAGAGCCCATGGCTGGTGGCAAACCTCTCAGGGGTGTGAGGGGCTTCTGGTACTACAGGGTCGTGAATTACCACATCCTGGTGAGCGTTGGAGATAACGAGCTGCTTGTCTTGGTGATCGATGTGGATCACCGACAACAAATTTATCGCGGACTTTGAAATAGATCATCGCAGGACGGTGCGACGTCGCCCGTCGCAAAGCCGATCAACATCAAGAATAACAATCCCAAACACTGAGCGGACGCGATCAGTCTGAGGAACATGCTGATGCTTTCGCTCATAACCGAAGACATCAGGAAAGAAATTTCTGATCATATTGCTGTGGGTAGTGATCCTACTATGAGCTAAAATCCCAGTTTGGAGACCCGCCGCAATTTGGGTCATAGAGAGCCCATCCGTCTTTTGCTTCCTATAGGGGAAACTCAGATCGCAGCTTTGGCGCTTGTCATTGTTGCGCTGTTCAACGGTCGTGCTGATTCCGTGGAGTGGCCTTAACATAACTGCTGCTGTTGTGCAGGTGTCGTGACAGTCTGTTTAGGTGCTGTGTTTTACTGCCTCTAACATTTCGTGGGCGAGGTCTGCTGGAGCATTTTGTCCGGGTTTATCTCCAATAAATTTTGGTCGTAATACATGCACGTCTACGACTTCCGGGTCGTATTCACGTTGAATTTGTCTGGCTAAACTATCGACGGCCATCTTCGACGTCGCATAAGCTCCACCGTTGACGAAGCGTTGGTCGACAACGGTTGCTGAGGTGAGAACGACACGTCCACCGACATTGGTTTTCCAGTGGGGCAAGATTCGTGACAGTACTTTGGTGGTCGGATAGACATTCATTTCCAGAAGTTTCTGGAGCTGTTCGGTGAACCCATCGGCACCGATACCATTGTCGGTTCCAAAACCCCCGTTTAAAAACAGTGCCCCGCGCAGCTTCTCAGCGTGCTGCAGCGCGGTGGTAACCATAGAGTCGATGAAATCTGGATCGTCTAAGGAGCCCAGCACAACGGTGACGTGTGGATGATCAAAAGGTTCACCCGAGACTTCGTGGCGGGTAAAGACCACAAGATGATAGCCGGCATCAGCCAGGATCGGAAGTACTTGTTGACCAAGATTTCCTGTTCCACCAAGTATTATCAGCGCTTCTTGGACCTTATTCGACATGGGTAACCTTTCTGTTCTTCAAAAAATTCTGGTTCCCTATAAGACTAACAAGCCCCTAGACGAAGATCTCTGAAAGTTCCGGGGACAAGCTGTCTACCAGTGACGCGTCATCATCAATGACTGGGAGACTGCATATAATCATGCTCGGCGGCATTCCTCGCTCGGTTATTTGACACCGATCAAGTACGCTCAAATTTGCGTCCACCAAAAAAGCAATCGACTCATATACGGTGCGGACTTAACAACGGGGGCGGGTCACTGTCATCGCTCCACATGAGCTGCGACCATCCTCTTTCCTATTTATTTACTCCAATAATCTCCGCTAGGTGGGTTCCACCTTATTGTGGGTACTGAAATTGCGTTGTCCACAGATGAAACCTAGGTTGGCGCCGCCCGGGATACACATCGTGGCTACCCATAACTGCGGGACTGACTATTCCAAGAGGCAATCCAGGATGTCACCAAACAATGCTATCTGCTTGTGGAAAGTCGTTATCCAGGTTCAACTACGACCAATAGAGTCGTCCAACGAATGCCACCGCAATTTTTGCAGATCAGATGACCTGTATGACAAGCGCGGCTTGCCAGGTAATGGGCTCCGCACAGTCTGTTTCAATCAGTGAGAACTATGGTGGCAAGTGCGGGGCGAAGGACTGCTTATAGCCCGTCTACACCGAGGCTACTGACAACAAACAGGACCACTACCCACGCCAGATGGAATACTCCCAGGGCAAACCTTGCTCCCGCTGGTGTGCGTGGGCCTTTGTTGGTTCGCGTGCTCACGCCGGCGAGGATCACCGCCCCCAGCCCTAAGGAGGCCCACGACGATCCTTCGAAGAACGTCGAACATGTTGAACCCGAACCTTCCACCAAGCTCGAGGGTGTTGATGATGGAGGGCAGGTGGGGTCCGACCACATCGAGGGTGATGACTAAACACGCTTACGATGATTACTCACAGCAGCCCAGAAGATATTGTGGCTTATATGCTGGATATCCCAATTGCCGCCAGCGATTTGATGTAGATCACTTGCAACCGCCTCCACATCAATCTCATAACCAAGTTCTGGGTAAGCATTGATCGCATCGCGTATGAAGGCTTCAGCCTCGCGACGGTTCGTAAATGTCGTAGCCATGATAGCCTCCTTCTTTTACATTTATATACATGTTCGTTACATCTTCGATTCTAACGATCACAGCCCTCACACCGCTAGGATCGTGCTGTAGTAAACGGTTTTAGGTCATGTTGCGTCTGTATGTGAGGACCGGGAAGTTTGCCAAGGAAGTATTCCCAGCCATTCAAGGACCGCGCGGTTGGCATGGTGTCGGACCGGTCAGTAGAGGATGATGGGCCAACGCAGCATACGGTGATTCGTCAAACGGCACCGAAGTTGAGTATCGCACAGGAGACGCGGCATACGGTGACTAGACCCAGGCCGAGACGGACACCAGCAATAAGCTGAGCGTAATCATGGATGCACAAGCTGTGATCCGCGGACTCAAGCCGCAGGATGCTTCAATTACGTCGAGCCAATCAGCTCTTGAAGACGGTTTCTGTAGACTCAAAGCGTCAGTGCAACACCACCAGCTTTTAGACAAGCAGCGCTGGCAAAAATCGGTCGACCTGGACTTCAACTCATCGGCAGCACCACAGATGTGCCACTGTCGGTGAGGAGATCTCCTTGACCTTCTGCGAGGCCCAAGAACACTCAGGTTTTCAAGACGGCGAGGTCGCTACAGTATCACTGACAAATCCGGATTCTGTCACGGAAAATTGCAACGATAATATATCGGTCGTCAGAATTGATGAAACCCGTCGAATTCCGACAGTGCATCGAGACCGAAACCATGGAGTAACTGTCATTGAGTGTTTTCTAGCTCGGCGGAACTTGAGCCAAGACCTGACCGATGTATGTGTACCCGCCGTAGTGTGTCAATACTCTTTCACCCCTATCATCGGAAACCAGTTCAAGTCCGATGTTTTGGTGCTAGGTTTCAGGGTGGATGGCTCGTTCGTCGCTGGCGTGACCAGGTGTCAGGTCGGTCGTCCTCACACAAAATCCGGGCTGAACAATACGTTAGCTGTAGGCCGTGGCGGGCTGATCAGGATGGTCGATCGTGCACTCGATGCCTCATGCGGCTGCAGGGTTCCTTTGGTTCGGGTATCACCTGATCATGCACCCAAAACACTATGGGACCCTCCACTGCGTGCAGCGGAGGGTCCCATAGTGTTATCTTCTTGAAATGCTCAGATGGGCTATTACAGTGTTTCTTTTCCTGGCATTTCAACATATTCCCAGCCATACCAAGGGTGATGGACTATAACTGGATGGGAAACTGGTGTCGCTTCCTGTACTGAAGCTGGTGTCGTGTCCTGTACTGAATTCCAAATTATGGTCATGGTGTGTTCTCCTTATCAGGAGTCATCGAGTTTCTCGGCGGGAAGGTCAGCTACTCGAACACTAGAATTGTCATCGAGTTGTGCCGTTGGATTCCCGTGGAACGAGAAAAGATGCGCTACATTGTCTTGAAGTATGACCTGGATCACGTGATCCAGGTAAATATACACAGATTATCGACCACTGGCAAGAACGATCTTTAGCGACATGCCCCTCAACGCTCAATGACGAGGGTTGCCATACGATCACCTTTGCGGTGCACTATGTTACTCGTGAGCGTCAGCTTTGCCTGCTCGAGCAACGTCAGGCGGTGGGGAGGGGTGGCATCGAAGGGATCCGGTATTTCGACGTTGTAGTAAACACCGAATGAACAGGTATTGTCCGTGACTGAAAGCGGCCACGCTGGGTGGGGCTCAAGGTCGGAATTGGCTCACAGAACGACTGACTTTGGGATGGCCCTACAGTAGTTGTTTGTCCTAAGTAACTAAGTTAGTCTAGTCCGGTAGCAACGTAAGGAGTCCATAGTGATCAATGACCATAAGGCGGGCCTGATCCTGTCGGAAATGGTGCAAACCAGCCGTATTTTCCGTATGGCAGGCCAACACAATAAGGAGCAGGGCTTCACCGGAACAAAATTCGGGTTCCTTCAGTATCTGCGTCATCGGGATGTCCGTTTGGGTGAACTGGCCACCCAGCTTTTCGTCTCCGCGCCCGTCGCTTCACGCGCTGTGGACTGCCTGGAAACCGACGGACTGGTCGAACGCGGAACCGATCCCGAAGACGCCAGGGCTCATCTGATCTCCATCACCGAAAAAGGCCGGACGCAGCTTGCTGATAGCGAGCACCTCGTCGTGCGCCAGTTCGCCGAAGCCCTCACCGATTGGTCCATAAACGATGCCGAAGAGGTCATCAGTCTCTTGCATCGACTGAACGGTCACCTAAGTGAAGTGACCTGGGCCTCCGAACACCACGAGTCCAAACGGGCCGACACGTTGAAAATCACCCCCGAAACCGGAAGCGAGATGATCGGATGACATCCTCCACCTCCACGGTCGTTCAAACCAGCATCGAAGAGCCACGGGAGTATTCGCACCACGAAATACTCCAGGTGATGATCGGTTTGTTGGCCGCGCTTTTTACCGCCCTGATCTCGACCACTATCGTTTCCACTGCTCTGCCCACCATTATGGCCGACCTGGACGGAACGCAGCGCCAGTACACTTGGGTCATTACCGCTAGCCTGCTGGCAATGACGATTGCGACCCCGATCTGGGGCAAGCTCTCGGATCTGTTCAATAAGAAGACCTTGACTCAACTGGCAATCATCTTGTTTGTGGCCGGTTCCGTAGCCGCAGGGTTCTCCACCTCTATCACCTTGATGTTGACCGCTCGTGCTATCCAGGGCGTGGCCATGGGCGGACTGATGGCACTTGTACAGTCCATCATGGGTTCGATCATTGCCCCACGTGAACGCGGACGCTACGCCGGTTACATGGGCGCTGTCATGGCGGTGGCAACCGTTTCCGGTCCCCTGATTGGCGGGATCATCACCGATTCACTCAACTGGCGCTGGACCTTCTTCGTCGGTGTTCCACTGGCCGTTATCGCACTGATCTTGCTGCAAATGAAACTGCATTTGCCGACCACCAAACGTACCAACATCAGCATCGACTACCTTGGTGCCATCCTGGTCTCCATCTCCGCGGCCCTCCCGATGTTGTGGGTAACCTTCGCCGGCAGCGAGTACGACTGGATTTCCTGGGAGTCTGCTATATTCCTGGGTGCCTTCCTCATCATGGCCATTCTGGCAGTCATCGTCGAGCTGCGGGCCCCCGAACCGATGATACCGATCCGGGTGCTGCGCAATAAGACAGCTGCCTGGATGATCGTCGCCAGCATCGGTGCCGGCGTAGGCATGTTCGGTGCGGGCGTGTTCCTAACCCAGTACTTCCAGCTGGGTGCCGGACACACTCCCACCGAGGCCGGCCTGATGACCATCCCGATGATCGTTGGCCAAATGCTCTCGGCCATAATCGGTGGACGGATCGTCAGTCGCATCGGCAGGTGGAAGCCGGTGATGATGATCGGCAGCATCATGATGCTCATCGGCCTCGTCGGGTTGGGCACCATCAATCACGACACCTCCTATCTTTATGTCGCTATCTTCATGGCTCTGATGGGTCTGGGCATCGGCACCCTGGTCCAGAATGTCGTGCTGGCGGTCCAGAACACCGTCGATGTCACCGAAGTCGGCGCGGCCTCTGCAGCCATCGCCTTCTTCCGGTCCCTGGGTGGGGCGATCGGAGTCTCCATCCTCGGCGCAGTGCTCACAGCCCGTGTCAGCACCAACATCTCCGAAGGCCTAGAAAAACGAGGCATTGCCTCCGACGAAATGTCAGCAGGAGGCGGCGACACCGAACTAGACATCAGTGGGCTACCAGCACCAGTCCAGGAAGTGTTCCACAATGCCTACGCTGATGCTTTCGGTCCTGTCTTTATGATCGCCGCTATGATCGCGGCCGTCTCGGTCCTCGCCATCGCCATCGTACGCGGCGCCCCGTTGCGCACCACGGTGGCCATGAATCCCTCCAACACCCACACACACGACACGACCCACGATGACCAGGGGCCTCCACAATCTGGAAAGACAATGCAGCCGAATACCACAGACTCAGCAACGTCCCCTCCAGCCGACAGGGCTGATGGTCCAGAAAACTAGAAGACAAAGCTACAGGACGACCGCACGATGAAGACCGTTATCCTTCCGTACCGCGGCGCATCACCCGTGGAGCCGGTACTTCGGCCGGTTCCACGGATCTAATGCCGACGAACTACTCGTAGGCGTACATCCCATCAGCGTCGAAATGCATGACTCATGCTTGCTGCCCGGGGTTGACCGCTACCCGTGTCCGGTCAGGAAGGATTTTCAGGCCCCTGACAAACACTATTTTTCTACCAGTGTTTTGACGATATGACGGATGACCGATTAGCGGTCATATTGGGGTGACCCTGGCGTAGTAGATCCCTTACCTGTAGTAGACCCCTGCCTACTACTGGTGTCTACTAGACGGAGGTAACCTCATGCAGCTTTGCGTACGTTGCGGTGAGGTTGTCGAAGGTGTTGACTAGAGACTACGGACAGCACATAGTGCACCGTCACGATTGATAGCTGCGACACACCAGATAGTTCAGGGTGGTCAGTGGCAGAAAGGTTACTTATGACTGAAAATTATGCAGATTACACCACTCCGGGTTTGGAATTGGAGAGCAGCCAGCGAATGACCGCAATACTCCAAACGCGTCTGCACGCCCTTAATGACTTGCACCTGACATTGAAGCATGCACATTGGAACGTGGTGGGACCAGGTTTTATTGCCGTCCACGAGATGTTGGACCCACAAGTTGCAAAGGTTCGCGCCTGGGCAGACCAGGTGGCTGAACGTATGGCTACTATGGGTGACTCTCCTCAAGGGACACCGGGGGCAATTGTCAGCGGGCGTACATGGGAAGATTATCCGCTGGATCGTGCCTCTACATTGGCTCATATTTCTGCACTCAACGATGTTTATACTGGTGTGATCCAAGATTTCCGTAACGCCTTAGCAGAGGCCACCAAAATTGATCCCATCACTGAAGACATGCTCGTGAAAGTTACACGCGGGCTAGAACTCTTCCAGTGGTTCCTGCGATCCTTCATCACCAATGCCGATGGCTCACTGAAGCCTACTTCTTAATGCATCTTCAACTCACCAAAAGCGCGTGACACCAAAGCACGGATCGCGCGCTTTTTCATACCGCACGATATCACATCGACACGGGCCACCAAAGAATGACACGGACCACTAAAGAATGTTGTACAGCACTGCCTGACTGGAATAAGGGTTTTAGTCAACGAAGCGGCCACGGTTCTGCTTGCCTCTTGAGGCGGCCTTCTATGCTGTCACTGGCGCTCAGGCTGGATGACAGTATCCAATTCTCAACTGAGTTCTCTATACATGAGGTGAAGACGAATGGCACGCACTGTCAGTGATTTTATTATTGATCGCCTAATTGAATGGGATTTACACCAGTTCTATGGTTACCCAGGTGATGGCATCGGCGGATTTGACGGAGCCCTTGGACGTGCTCAACGTGACAAGAAGGATTTTTGTTATGTACGTCCCGCCCACGAGGAGGAGGCCGCCTTCATGGCTTCCGCTCATGCGAAGTTCACCGGAGAGGTCGGTGTTTGTATCGCCACCTCCGGTCCCGGTGCGGTGCACCTGCTCAATGGCCTCTACGACGCGGCTGGTGACAATCAGCCCGTGGTCGCTATCGTAGGCCAGCAGGCCAGAGTCTCGTTGGGCAGCGAATTCCAACAGGAATTGAACTTAGAGCGGGTCTTTGCGGACGTCGCTGAGTTTGTTCAGACTGTCACCACTCCGATGCAGGCTCAGATGGTTGTCGATAAGGCCATCCGGGTCGCTAAAGCCTCCGGTCAGCCCACGGTAGTGATCCTTCCCGTTGATATTCAAAATTTAAAAATGCAAGAGCCGACTGCGGAGCATTTTGTTTCTCGCAGTGGTGTTGGGCACCCTTCTCAACACGTGCGTCCCGATGACGAGGCACTGGTTGAGGCCGCCGACGTTTTGAACGCAGGCCAGAAGGTCGCGATGCTTGTCGGTCAGGGTGCTATCGGTGCTACTAACGAAGTCCTGGCGATCGCTGAACGTCTCGGGGCGGGCGTGGTCACCGCGTTGTTGGGCAAGCAGGTGGTCCCCGGCGAGGTTCCTTACCATACCCAACAACTTGGGTTGCTGGGCTCCAAGCCCAGCTACGACATGATGCAGGACTGCGACACCCTGTTGATGGTCGGCACAAACTTCCCGTATGCGGAGTTTCTCCCGCCGACCGGCCACGCCCGGGCCGTGCAGATCGATATTGCCCCTCGACATCTGGGCATGCGTTACCCTACCGAAGTCAACCTTTGGGGTGATTCCAAAAGCACCCTATCGGCGCTTTTGCCGCACTTGATTCAGCACGATAAGGTGTGGCAAGATTCGATCTCCGAGTCCATGCGCTCTTGGGTGAAGCAGAACACTGAAGTGGCCAATGTTGACGCGAATCCCATCAACCCGCGCCGTGTGTTCGTTTCGTTGAATCAGCGCCTGCCACACAACGCGATCATCACTGCGGACGCAGGTACAACCGCGGACTGGTATGGCCATCACATCAGCCTGGGCCGCGACCAGATGGGAAATCTTTCTGGTCGTCTAGCTTCGATGCTTGCGGCGATGCCCTACGCAATCGCGGGTAAGTTTGCCCACCCCGATCGGCCGGTCGTGTGCACCATTGGTGATGGAGCCTTCCAAATGCTGGGGATGAATGGGTTGCTGACCGTTATGCGGCACTGGAAGGAATGGGTGAATCCAAGTTTCATTGTGCTGGTCATGCACAACAACGATCTCAACCAAGTCTCTTGGGAAATGCGTGAAGCCGGCGATCCTCGTTGGGACACCGCTCAGCTGGTGGAATCGATGGATTACGCAGGCTACGCTGAGTCACTGGGCATGGAGGGGATCCGGGTCAATGATCCGGATCACATCGATGCTGCCTGGGACCAAGCGTTTGCCGCAAAACGTCCCGTACTTCTGGATGTCGCCTGCGATCGCAACGTACCACCATTACCAGCACACATCAGCTTGGAACAAGCAACTGGACTGGCAAAGGCACTCTTTTCCGGTGACCCGGAAAGTGGGCAGGTCATTAAGGCAGGGACTCGAGCAGTCGCTGCTCAGCTATTCGCGCGGATGCGTCCCAGCAAATCCGCTGACTAATCTCAAACGGCGACGCCGCAACCCCATGTGACGACACCGGAGGCGCCATTTTGCACGTACGGGCTGTCGCGTTCACCATTGCGCTGTCTGAACTCTCGAAACCCACCCGATGTTGAAGTGGACCCTCGAAGGGAACAAGAGTCATCCAGGCCCAATGTGGGTAGGTGACTGTGGGTGGGTGACTGTTGCCAAGAAGATTTGTCTGGCCTTGGCAGCTACTACTGTGATCGGAGTGAGGTGGTGGTCTTTTCTTTGTCGTCACATCTTCTGGTCGCCGTGTTTCTGCGTCCACATTCTGCGTCCACAACGTGGTTATTGCCCAGATCCGGTGGATAACCTAACCTGTGGGGTCAGTCAACAAAAGATGGGCGAAAGGAAGTTATGACTCAGGACTACGACGAAGTGCGACCAGATGTTGCCGAACGCAGTGCAGAGGCACTCAAGGAGGTCGAGGCTTTGGATACGCCAGCCACTCAGACTGTGGCGGAGGAATTCGACGGATCCGATTCGGATGGTGTCCAGGAACCGCCGGGAGCCATCATCGATGATGAGCTAGTGGTTGAAGTACGCCCACAGGCACAGCACGAATTTATCTGCGACCAGTGTTTTTTGGTACGTCATTCTTCGAGGTTGGTAGAACAAGACAACGGCATACAGTTCTGCCAGGATTGTGCAGCTGACTAGCACGAGAGTCACCACACCTTCTTACAGTCCAGGTACGCCCATACCGCCCAGGTACGCCGATGGGAGGGGCTCGATTGGGGGTTTGCTGTAAGGGACCCCTTGACGGCGCCCCCTTACACGACCCTAGGCTGAGGTCAAAGACCATATAGGAAGTAGGGGGGCAACTCACCATGAAGGCTGTTGTTTACCAAGAACCATATAAAGTTTCCGTCGAAGAGGTCGATGATCCGCAGATCCAGGATCCAACAGATGTGATCGTGAAGGTCACATCCACGGCGATCTGTGGCTCTGATTTGCACATGTATGAAGGCCGTACCGCGGTAGATTCCGGCACCATTTTCGGTCACGAGAATATGGGTATCGTTGTCGAGGTCGGCTCTGGTGTCGCCAGCGTGGACAAGGGCGATCGGGTCTCGATGCCGTTTAATGTGGCCTGTGGGTTCTGTAAGAACTGCCTAGCTGGAAAAACGGGTTTCTGTCTTACGGTGAATCCAGGATTCGCCGGTGGTGCCTACGGTTATGTCGCTATGGGCCCCTATCCCGGAGGCCAGGCGGAATACGTGCGTGTGCCGTTTGCTGATTTTAACTGTTTGCAGCTGCCTGCCGGTGATGAGCACGAGAACGATTTCGCTATGCTCGCTGACATTTTCCCCACTGGTTATCACGCCAATGAGCTGGCCCAAGTAGGGCCAGGGGAGACGGTCACGGTGATGGGTGCCGGTCCAGTTGGACTGATGGCGGCCCATTCGGCCTTCATCAAGGGGGCTTCGCAAGTCTTTGTGGTAGATAAGGTGAAGTCGCGTCTGGAGCTGGCTGAGTCTATCGGGGCCAAGGCCATCGATTTCAGTGCAGGCGATCCGGCGGAACAAATCAAGGATGCCACGAACTCAGAGGGCACCGATAAGGGCATCGACGCTGTGGGCTTTCAAGCTACGGTGGCCAGTGGTGAGGAACAACCCGCAAGCGTTTTGAACACGTTGGTTGAAGTTGTGCGTCCTACTGGCAGGCTGGGTGTCATCGGACTGTACCTGCCCGAAGATCCAGGAGCTCCTGATAAGCACTCGGCCAAGGGCGAGCTGTTATTCAAAATGGGTCTTTTCTTTGAAAAAGGCCAGACCATGGGCACTGGGCAGGCCGATGTCAAGTCATATAACCGGCAGTTACGCGATCTGATCATCGCAGGCCGGGCCAACCCATCATTTGTGGTCAGCAAAGAACTGCCACTGGCCGATGCCCCTGATGCCTACGCGCGATTCGATAAGCGCGAAGATGGTTACTCAAAGGTGGTACTCAACCCGGCACGTAAATAGTCGGCCGCAGATAGAGCATCCAATTCCAATACAGGAGAAAACAATGTCGAATTTGAAGTTAGCAGATGCACGACGCATCATCGAGGCCGGAGAAGCCCAAGCCACCAAAATCGGTCAGCCACAAAACTTGGCTGTGGTCGATGGCGGCGGGAATCTCATCGCACATGTCCGTATGGATGGTGCCTGGATCGGCAGTGTGGATATCAGCCAGAACAAGGCATGGACCGCGCGGGCCTTCGACCTGGCTACCAAAGACTTAGCCGACAACGCGCAGCCCGGGGAACAATTCTACGGGATCCACGCCAGCAACAACGGCCGCGTCATGATTTTCGCCGGCGGTATTCCGTTGTCACGTGATGGTGAAGTTATCGGTGCGGTTGGAGTCAGTGGCGGCACTGGCGAGCAGGACCAAAGCGTCGCTGAAGCGGCTGTGGCGGCTCTATAGTACCGGACTGAAATAGACCCATCGCGCTGCTGCTGAGATTGCTGGGTCACCCCAAGCCGAGTCTTGGGTAACACAGTGTGCTTGTTCACCCAATATCTGCAGGTGTGAATGACGGCATTCCGACACGAGCCGGGACGCGATAAACGCGTCCCGGCTCGTGTTTTGCCTGAATACTGCAGTTGAGATTGACTAGCTCTAAGATGGCGATCAGGACCTGCAGCTTGTCATGGCTCCCAGCCAACTCAAGAAGCCAACGCTTGAGACCCCCTAACGCTTGACCCTTCCGGTGTAACGAAATCAAGCAAATCCAATGACTCGGAGATCTACCAACAGGTCTTGAAGCTGCTGGCCCATAAGATCTTCGATCCCCAGAAAAACCAAGCCTGTACTTATAGGCCAAGCATTTAGCGTCGCTGCAACAAGACGATCCTCCCAAGACCCAGCGCTTGGTGTCTGATGTTCCAATATTCGACAGGACTCCGCTACCTGTCCTAGTCCTTCATAAGTGCCTTGAGCCGTGATGGATGCCCGACCTTCGTCCCAGGAGAAGAACGTCCATCCCCACTGCATGCAGTGTGTCATCTACCGATACAAAAATGGGATATCGTGACGGGACCTGCCGATCAGGTCGTGTTCTAGCTGCCGGGGTGGGCTTCGGGCCGGTTTCCCGAGGACTCGACTCGCTTGGTGACGCGCCCATCTGGGTTGTTCACGTCTTTGCGGCTCGGGCCACCGGCCCCCTCACCGGTGTTGCGGCCGTGGAGCGGGATCGGGGCGAATAAACCGAAGTGATCGACATCTGCCGCATTCCAGTCGTCCACCCAGTCGCGCGGCGGGTCTTCGAGTAGCGCGTTAGGTTTCAGCCAGTTGAAGGCTTCTGCGTAGCTGCTTGTTGTGAGCTGATCCACTCGCCGGCGCAGCATCCGCAAGCTCAGTTGCTCGGGATGTGAAACTCCCATCGAGGCCATGATCTGCCCGGCCTCGGCAACTGTGAGCTTGTGGTAGTTATGGACGCGGTTGCCTTTATCCTCAACGTCCACAGCCCGGGCGAGCCGTGGATTTTGCGTCGTTACACCAACCGGGCAACGGTTGGTGTGACAGATCTGGGCTTGGATACAACCGGTGGCCATCATCATCGACCTAGCATTCATCATGAAGTCAGCACCCTGGATCAACCGTTTAACGA
>RCNJ01000406.1_pt1 | contig 17317 bp, 15 predicted proteins | sample 2041171 | NCBI WGS metagenome assembly RCNJ01 (sample SAMN09708213, study PRJNA481090) | feces metagenome | biome: feces | host: Pygoscelis adeliae | place: Antarctica: Rookery Lake | collected 2010-03-01 | reverse complement strand
CTGGGGCATCCGGTGGAGGCCGAAGGCTGCGCCGTTGAGGCACTGGAACTGTATTCGGTCACCGGGGTCCGCCGCGGGGCGATCTCCGCCGCCGCCTTGGTGGCCAATTTCGCCTCGGCCGATCTGGACCAGGACGCCGCGATCACCGCTTGGCGGATCGCCGTTGAACAAGCGGAGCGGGGCGAATTCGAGGAGACCTGGGCCGTCCGGCTCGCCCTGGGCAACCAGTTGTTGGAGGCCGAGGAGTTCCTGCTCGCCGAAGAGGTCCTCGAATCGCTGGCCAATCTACTTCAGGCCCGTGGACGAGAAGACGACGCCGCCCGGACGTTGATGTCCCTCGGGCATTGCCTGCGTCATCAGGACCGCGAGGTCGATGCCCTGCAGGCCTGGGAGAAGGCCGCCGCCGGTTTCGCGGCCTCCGGTCTGGCCGGGGATGCCGCCCGGGCCCATCTCAGCGCCGGCACACTCCTCTCGGACGCCGAGGACCCCGGTGCCTGCCTGGCGCATTTCTCCCGGGCCACCGAACTGGCGCGCGCCTGTGAAGATGATCCGACCGTCCTGCCGGTGGCCCTGCACGCCTACGGCCATGCCCTGTCCGAAAGCGGGGATCCTGCTGGCCTGGTGATCCTGGCCGAGGCGATCGAGCTCGCCGACGAGGACGGTGCCGATTGGCATCAGGCCGACTTCCGCGACACCCGGGCCCGGTCGCTCTGGGCCCTGGACTACCCCACCGAAGCCGTGGCCGCGGCCCTGGAGGCCGCCGACCTCTACCGGGTAGCCGAGGACACCGATGGGGCAGGGAACGCCGAACTCTTTGCCGCCCATGTCCTTTCCCAGACGGACCGCGGGGACGACGCCGTCCAGTTGTACCGGCTCATCGCGGCCGAACACCGGGAGAGCGTCGCGCACTTCTATGCGGCCCAACGCGGGCTCTCCGAGGTGCTCACCGCGCTGGGGTTGCCCGTGCAGGCCAAGGAGGCCGCCGATCTGGCCAACCGTGCGCTCGTGGAGGCGCAGGAGACCTTCGCCCGCGACGATCACGATGATCAGAGCCAGGAGGAGGAGGCCGAGGAGAACGACGACGAGGTCGCGCCGGAGGTCGAAGCCGCCGATCAAGCAGACGCCGTCGATGGCTCGGATCCCCGGAACGCCCCGGAGGATCCGGAGCGCGGCTAGCTTCCCTCGACTAACCCGCCAGTTCGGCGAGCCGTCGGGCCACGTCGAGCCGGGCTCCGGCCTCCCGGTTCCACGTAAGCATCCCCGGTCTCCTAGCGCCGGCGATCAGGGAAACCGCCACTGCCGCGGCCCGTGCGTACAGTGAACGGGCCTCGACTTCCCGGGAGAATTCGGCGCCCCACGCCTCCAGCGTGGACCAGACGGTCCGCTCCCGCTCCTGGTTCCTACCCCCGAGCGCAGGGATCATGGCCAGGTGTCCCAGCAGGCAGGCGAGGTCATCGACCCGGTGTCCCGGACCCACCGAGTCCAGATCCAGAAGCCCGCTGACCGTTCGGCCGTCCATCAAGACATTGGCTTCGTAGAAGTCACCGTGCACCGGAACCACCGGTCCGGGGTCGTGCGCGTCGATGACCGCGCGCAGGTGCCGGGACAGCGAGGCGATCCCCTGGCCCTCCTCCGGCAGGGCGCAGCCGGCCGCCTCGGCATAGCGGGCCAACCGGTCCGTCCAGGACGGGTGGCGGGGAAGATCCAGCACTGCGGCAGGCAGCCGGTCCAGCAGGGACACCAGCGTCGCCGGTTGCACGCCGCCTGCTCCGTCCAAGCGCAATGCTGCCCCCAGCGATTCGCCGGGGAGCCCGGCGGTAGCCACGACGCAGTGGGTCACCGGGCCGATCACTTCGGCCACGGGCAGGCCGGCCTCGACGAGCATCCGATGGCGCAGCGCCAACGGTTCGGCATGCCCGACGCGCAGGACCTTCAAGTACATCCTGCGGGTTGCCACCACCGGTCCGGGGGTCGCGAAATCGGCGCGGAATACGGCCCGCCGCAAGGGACGGTAGGTCATGGTCCGCAGCTCCGTCAGCCGGTCGCCCCCACCCCAGAGCCGCTCGGCTTTGGCCACGACACCGGCATGGGCCAGTCCCGGCAGCCGCGGGTCCTGCGGGTGGAGCCAACTGGAGATCCGCAACGGGACCCTCGCCCGGGGTGCGTCCGCGGGGGCTGGAACGTCGCTGCGGCGCAGCCCCCGTCTCGCCTCCAGTGGTTCGGTGCTCAGGCCGATGAAGTTTTCGGTCGTGCCGCGACGAAGCGAGTAGACGGCACTGGCTCCGGCACCGGGGCGCAGCTGGAACTGGACCTGCCGGGCCGAGCTGGCCACCTGCGGTTCGAAGCGGTCCGCCCACACCTTGGCAATCAGCGCTACTGCGTGGCGGCCCAGGGCCTCTGCCTGTTCGGCGTCGGACCATCCGGGCTGCATGGGCGGGGACCGCGGTTTCGGCTTACCCGCCGGGTCAGGCCCGGCGGCGCTGCAGGACGGCGTCGAGGTTCATGCCGCCGGTCTGTGCTGCGGGACGACGGCGGGGAGCCTCGGGAACGGCAGGGACCGCTTCGCCGCGTTCGGCGCGCTCCGCCTGTTCGGCCAGCAGGGCCTCCTGCTCGGCGATGCGCGTCTGCGCCAGGATGCTGGTGGCCTTCTGCGGCTTCTTCTCCTCGCCTGCCGGCAGCGGCTCCGGGGCGGGACGTTCGGCCTTGGCGGCACCGACGTAGGTCGGCTTCGGCACGGCCACCGGTTCCCACGTCGAGGGAGTGGTGGCGCTGGGGGCGGCAACCGGCGTGTGGTGCCGGACGGATCCGTTGGCCGGGGGGGCCTGGGCGACCGCGGTCTCCTGCTCACGGGCATCGAAGACCTTCGTCGCCCGGCGCCGGGCGACCGGCTCGGCAGGCTGGGTGTACATGGCTTCGTGGAAGATCGCGTCCATGCGGGCCAAGACCTTGCGTCGACGATCCCTCACGGCCAGGACCCGCAACCCGATGAAGGATCCAACGAGCACGATCGCCCCGACGAGGGGGACGAACCCCGAGAGGATTCCGAACGGGGCCAGCAGTCCGCCGGCCACCAGTGCGAGCGCGGCCAGCGCGCCCGCCAGGGCGATCGTCAGTCGGCCGTATCGGATCCGGAAGCCGGCCGTGGTGGGTGCGGCGGACCGGGTCCGTGCGGGCGTTGCCATGGTGTTCCTCCGGGGACGTTCGGTGTCGTGGGGTCGGGTGGTCTTCGGGGTCGGTGCCGGCTGTACATCGGCGGGGTCCGGGCCGACCCGCGCCAGTGTTTCGTCCTGCCGGGCGGGGCCGGACGTGAGTGCTTCGTCGGGCGCCGAGGCGAGCGACAGGGCGGGCTCGCCGGTCCGCCGACCGCGACGGATGAGTGAGGGGACGATGAAGGCGAGCAGCACGGCGATCATGGCCGCCAGGACCACTGAGCTTTCGACTTGGATGTCCACACCTCGACGTTACGTGGCCCACCGCGCAGGTGTCGGCATTGACCCCGGTGTGTCCGGCCTGAAGTCGGTCATCGATCCCGTGGTGACCTGCGGTTCAGCGGGTGGCGGCGTCGCCGAGCCAGCGGTGGAGCAGTCCTTCGGGAACATCTTCGGAGGTCAGCGCGAAGGCACGGTGGTCGCTCCAGGCGCCGTCGATGTGCAGGAAGCGTTCGCGCACGCCTTCATCGCGGAATCCGAGCTTCTGAACCACGCGCAGGCTGGAGGCGTTTTCGGGCCGGATGTTGATCTCCATCCGGTGCAGTCCCAACGTCGAGAAACAGTAGTCGGTGGCCAGGGCGACGGCATGGGGGGTGATCCCCCGGCCGGCGTGGCGACCGTCCACCCAGTATCCCAGTGACGCACTGAGCGCCGACCCCCAGAGGATGCCTGAGACGGTGAGCTGGCCGACCATCGTCGGTTCCCGTCGTTCACTGGTGCGAAGGCCGATCGCCCACGGAAGGGTCAGCCCGGCCCGGGCCTGGCGATTGAGCGAGGCAACCATGTCACGGTAGCTCGGCGACGGCCCCTCGGGCCGCGGGGAGGTGGCTTCCCAGGGTTGCAGCCATTCGGCGTTGCGCCGTTTCAGTGCCATCCATTCGGCCTTGTCCCGGTGGCGTAGCGGTCGCAACACCAGATCGCCGCTCTCCAATGCCACCGGCCACGAACCGGTCCCGAATCCCATGCTGTCAGCTTATCCGCAGCATCGGGGAACAGGGGCTCCGACGCCTGGTCGCTTCTTCATGGCTTCCGGCTCATCTTCGGCTTCGGTCCGCTGCTGTTCTACCATCGAGGGGTGGAGACGATGTCGAAGGCGGCGGCCCGTACGCATTTCCGGACCCTGCGCAGTGAAATGGATCCGGAACGACGGCGGCAGGAAGCCCGGGGTATCACCTCGGTCCTGCTCCGTTGGTTGGGCGAGGACCGGAAGCGCACCTTGACCTCGGTTTTGTCCTTCGGTTCCGAACCACCCACCGCGGCATTATTGGACGAGCTGCATGGCCTCGGCCACCGGATACTGGTCCCCATCTGCGAACCCGGGCGAAAACTGTCGTGGGCCGACTGGTACCCCTCGGTTCCCATGGCCCGGGCCACGGTGGCACCGATCGACGAACCCGTCGGGCCCCGCCACGGAGTGGAGGTCATGGACGACGTCGATGTCGTCCTGGTCCCCGCACAGGTCGTGGATCCCGCTGGTGGACGGCTGGGCCAGGGAGGCGGGTACTACGATCGTTTCATCGCCTCGCTGGCTGCGCGGCCCACTCGACCGGTGCTGTTGGCCATGGTCTATGAACATGAGCTCGTCCCGGCAGGAACCTTCGAGGTCGGTGTGCTGGACCAGCCGGTGGATGGGGTCATCACCGCTTCGGGAATCAGCTGGATCGGCTCTCCGCGCAACGTATGAGGTAGAATTGGCACTCGACGGATGTGAGTGCCAAGAAGGCCTCGATGGACCGCACCGGCCCTCCGCCGAGACCAGTGCAACGAAGGAAGACAATGCCCACTTATGCCTACGCCTGCAAGGATTGCGGCCACGCCTTCGACACCGTGCAGTCCTTCAGCGAGGATTCGCTGACCGAATGCCCGGAGTGCCACGGATTGCTGCGTAAGAAATTCAACAGCGTCGGCGTCGTGTTCAAGGGATCGGGCTTCTACCGGACGGATTCACGTAACAGTTCCAACGGTTCCGCGCCGGCTACAGCGGATTCCGCCTCCGTGACCAAGAGCAACGGTTCGGATTCCTCATCCACATCGGATTCCTCCTCCAGCTCCTCGTCGAGTTCCTCGGCGGGCTCCTCGTCGAGTTCCTCGGCGGGCTCCTCCTCGGATTCCTCTTCCGGCTCCTCCTCGGGGCAGAAGGTCTCCTCGAACTCCTGACGGGCACCCCACAGGTGGCGTTTGCTTCCGTCGACGCCGTCGTCGTCCACAAACCTCCCCCGCGGGGCTGCCCTGATCGGTCCGGTGCGCGCCTACTGGAGGCATGAGAACCAGAGAACGCCGCGTGGCAGCCAACGGCCGAGCCACCGGATACCGCCGATCCTGGCGTGAGGTGTTGGCTCGTTACCGCCGGCCGCTGGTCGCTGCCTTGGCTGCGTTGACGGTGGCCGTTTCCCTGTTGGCCCTAGCCCCGGAACACACTGAGACGTCGCCGGTCGTGGTCGCGGCCCGGGATCTGCCCTCGGGAGCCGTGCTGGATGCCTCCTCGCTCCGGATCGTCCATCTGGCTCGTGAGGCCCTGCCGCCTGGTGTCCTGGATGACGTCGAAGCCGTCGCCGGACAACAACTGGCCTTTCCTGCGGCTTCGGGTTCGCCGGTGGCTTCGGCCATGCTGGTCGGACCTGGACTGTTGACCGGCACGGCATCCGGGACGGTAGCCGTGCCGGTGAGGCCCAGTGATCCCGAGACGATCGGGCTGCTCTCCCCCGGCCAACTCGTCGACGTCGTCCTCAGCCAGGGCAATGGCTATGAGCAGGCCGTTGATTCCGAAGTCATCGCCCGCAGGGTGCCTGTGTTGTGGGTGCCCACCGGCGCCGCCGACACCTGGCTCGATTCGGGCCAGTCGGCGGGCATGGTGGTCGTCGCCGCATCACAACAGGATTCGGCCGCCTTGGCGGGGGCCGCCGCCCGGGGGCGGATCTTCCTGGTCCTCGTCGGTCCCGGTGGTTCCTAGCCCCAGTGCGGCGGGCGCTGTTCGCGCAGCCACTGGTCGTCGTTTCCCTCGGAATCGCCCCAGCCGCGCGGGTCATCGTCGCTGGATCGGGTGGGGAGCACCGGTTCGGTTCCTTGGCCCATAGTGCCATCTGCCGAAGCACCGGCCCCCATGTCGGCGGCGTGCCTGCCGGCGGTGGAGGTTTCCTCCTGGCCGGTCCGGTCGTTGTCCTGCTCGTCGGCTCCCATGTCATCCTCCCGATGGTTTTCGGTATCTGCCGGGTCATCCAGACCCAGGAAGCGGGCCATGGTCGAGGCGATGCTTGCCGGGTCCGAGAACACGTCGATCGTCCACAACGGGATGTAGCGCCAGCCCATGGTCTCCAGCAGCTGCGGACGCAGACGGCTGCGTTCGCGCACGGTCATGTTCCGGTATTCCTCGGTCCCGTCGGAGACCACGGCCAGTGGCAACTCGGCTCCCTGGCTCGTATCCGCTGCCTGGGCTGCCAGATCCAGCACGCCACGGTAGCGTTCCTTCACATTGGCTCCGGCGGCTTCCAGCCGCTCCTTCAGATCCGCCACCAGCGGGTCCTCGAGCGGGTGTCCGTCACCGGTGACACCGGATTCCCCGGAGAGCACACGGCCCACGAGTTCGATGAATTGACGGGCCCCGCCGTTCACCCGGTCCATGTCCATGTCCTCCGGCGCGACGGCGCTGACCAGATGCAGCAGATCGCGCGAACGGGTCACCCCGGTGACGAAGAGCTCGTCGCCACGCTCGGAGGACAAGGCCCCGAAATCATGCAGGCTCTTGCCATGCGGGGTCCGCCCGTAGCCGAGCGAGAAGATCACGGCATCGCGGACCAACCCGTGGGCGCGTTCCACGGAGGAGACCTGGAAGGGTTCCACCCGTTCCTTGAAGAAGGGCTGGGCCCAGGGGTGGTTGGGCAACTGCAGCGAAATGGCCTCGGCGATCCGGGCGGCGTGGCGTTGGTTCGCGGCGATCACGGCCAGGGAACGGTGCGGGCGGCGACGGATGTGACTGAAGACCAGATCCACGATCCGGTTGACTTCAGCGACGGTCGTCTCCACGCTTTCCCCACCGGAACCGGGCATCCCGGTCCCGTCCGGGACATAGTCCACCGACAGCGAGGGTGTTCCCCCGGACATCGCCCGGGCGGCCGGGAGCCGGTGCAGCGATCCCGAGTAGTAGGCACGGCCCAGGGCTTCGGTCAATCCTTCATCGACTCCCCGGTACACGGTGCGCAGCCGCCGCAGGGGCAGCACGGTGGACAGTTCCTCCAAGGTGCTGGCCGGTTCGTGTGGTGCGCGGGCCGAGGCGGTCGGATCGACCGAGACGTTGAAACCACGTGGTTTGCCCAGCATGGCGTCACCGAAGGCGATGACCTGGCCGGAGCGGCTGATCGAGCCGACCGCCGAACGCAGCGACAAGGCATCGGCGTCGAGCAGGATCACTGCGTCGAATTCGACGTCCTCGGGCACGACGGCGGGGATCAGGAGCGGGGACCCGATCCAGACGGGGACCAGGGCGTTGACCAGACCGACGCCCAGACCGGCGACGTCATCCAGGGTGGGCTCGCCATTCTTGAGCAGGGCCCGTAGTTCGCGGGAGGCGGCCCGATGATCGGCCAAGGCTGCCTTCCATCGCTGGGCCAACTGCCACCGGAGGCGCGAGGCACCCGAGGCGATGTGGGCGTTGTCGGCGAGGCGGTATTCGGCCTCGAGCCGGCGCAGGCTCGCGCCGTCTGACATCGCCAGGTATTCGTCACCGGAGATCATCGCCTCCAACGCCGACTGCCACCAGGCCAGGTCCAGCTCGGCGGCCACCTCATCGGCGCCGACCTCGCGTTCGGCCAGGTCCTCGAGCAGTTCACCGAGTCCTTGTTCGCGTAGTTGCTCCAGGACCAGGGTCCGCTCGGGCAACACGTGCAGCGCGTTCTCGTCGTCGACGAGTTCCTTCAGCCGGATCACCAGGTCGTCCAGCGGCAGGTGCTGCAGTTCGTCATCGGCGTCCACGGGGGCGAGGGATTCGTCGAGTCGGGCGATCCGCTCGGCGGCGTCGAGGTAGGCCTTGTTCAGTTCGATCAACCCGGTGGGGACCTTGGGGTGGCGCTGGCTCGTGGCATAGCTGTTCCACATTTCGCGCTGCTGCTGGACCTCGATGATCGAGGTGTGCAGATCTGAGATGTGCACACCGGGTCGCACGTATTCCTTGGCCACGCGGCGCAGTCGCGAACGGGTGATCGAGCTCATTTCGATGCCGCGTTCACGGCGCCAGGAGGAGCTGGCTGTGGCACTGATGAGGTCCTCGACCGAGCGGTCGAAGATATCGGGTTCGAATTTGTCCAGAGACCCGCGTACGGCCACCAGCAGGTCCAGCTGGGCGCCCCATTCCACGAAGGTCTCCCCCAGGGTGATCTCCGAATGTTCGGCGACCTTGAGCATGTGCTGGTGCAGTTTCGGCAGGTCCTCGGCCAGCGAGCTGGCGATCTCCAGGGCGTCGTCGGTCTCCCGGCGGTTGCGCAGGCGCGCCCCGTACCAGGGGCTGGCTGCGGTGGTGGCGGTGAAGCTGCCGACCTCGGCGGCCCGGCGCAGCCGTACCGCTGTCTCGTCGCGGTCGCTGATGCTGTCCAAGACGGAGCGTTTGAGCCGCACCGAGGTGGCGGGTGCCGGATCCATGGACGTCAGACGGGCCAGTTCCTGCATCGCCTCGTAGGGTGAGCATCCCCAGCGGCTGCGCACGTCATGCAGCGAGTTCACGTGGTCCAGCAGGGCATGGCGGTGCTCGGTGAGGCGTTGGTGGAGCTGGCCCAGCTGTGGTTCGGCGGCACGTTCGTTCCGCAGGATCGCCTGGGTCAGCTGGTCGCGCAGTTCCTCGGGTCCGACCTCCGGCGACAAGCGCAGGGCCATTGAGGCCAGGTCGAGTTCGGCTAATTTTTCCGTCAGGCTGCGTGAGGTTTCCCGGCGCTCGGCCACGACGAGCACTCGTTTGCCCTGGCCGGCCAGGATCGCCGCCGCGTTGACGGCCGTCTGTGTCTGTCCGGTCCCGGGTGGGCTGGAGACGACGACGGATTCGCCGGCATCGACGAGGTCCAGAACCTCCTGCTGGCTGGCGTCCGCGTCCAGGACCAGGGCCTCGTCCGCGGGATTGCGTTCGTCGCTGCTCAGGACGGTGACCTCGGGCTCCTCCACGACGACGTCCTCGCCGGCATCCTCGTCCAGCAGACGGGAGATGACCGGGTGGGCGGTGTCGATGCGCGAGGGGTCGGCGGGGTCCGCCAGATCGGCGAAGGTCGACACGAGCAAACGGTGTTCGATGACGGTTCCGGGAAGGGAGGCCACCTGTTCGCGCAGGGTGTCCAGCGCACGGCGCGGATCGAACCGGGCGGTCATGTACGCGGCGCCCTCGAGGGCCTCCACATCGATTTCCAGTCCTTGCTGCTCCTGGAAGTAGCGCACCAGCGCCGGATTCACCTGGGCCCGTCCGGCCAGCTGGACTTCGTCCTCTTCCTGGCCTTCACGCTGGGTCAGCGAAATCCGCCCGAGCATGATCGGGGCGCTGAACTGTTCGGAACGGCCATCCTGGACCGCCCGCCAGGTCGCCACGCCAGAGGCGAGGTATCCCACGTCGATGCCGCGATCCTCGGAAAGTTCCAGGATCTTCGCACGCAGGGCCCGTGCGGTGCGACGGCCCTGGTTGTAGGCGTCGACGTCGCGCAACAGCATGGACAGCCGGGTCCGCCGGCCGGCCAGGAACTGGGCCAACCCCGAGGGGTGGGCGTGGGTGATGTCGATGCAGTTGGACGTCGAACCGGCAAAGCGCAGCAGGGTATCAGTACCCGCCCCCGGACCGAGCTTCTCCAGCCAATCGGTCAACGCTGCCTCGCCTTGTTGCGTCCCTACCACAGGAACACCACCTTCCTCACATTTGGTCCCCCGTCAGAACCCGCCCAGCGCGGGGTGATGGAGGTCGGCCAGTGCGCAATTCTCGGCGCACGCCACTACTTAAGGTACGCGACCCCGGCACCTCTGTGCTTGATCGCAACACGTCAACGTCGGGTTAAGCCAGCGAAGAGAGGGCCTGCCGCCCTCCCTTCACTTCAGGCCAGGCCCCGATGGAGCCGTGGGCCTACTCCCATTCGATGGTTCCCGGGGGCTTGCTGGTCACGTCCAGCACCACCCGGTTGACCCCATCGACCTCATTGGTGATGCGGTTGGAGATCCGCGCGAGCAGATCGTAGGGCAGCCGTGACCAGTCGGCGGTCATGGCGTCCTCGGAGGACACCGGGCGCAGCACGATCGGATGCCCGTAGGTGCGGCCGTCGCCCTGGACGCCCACCGAACGCACGTCGGCCAACAGGACGACGGGCATCTGCCAGACCTCCTGGTCCAGCCCGGCGTTGGTCAGCTCGGCGCGCGCGATGGCGTCTGCCTTGCGCAGCAGCTCCAGACGTTCCTCGTTGACCGCGCCGATGATGCGGATGCCCAGTCCCGGGCCTGGGAACGGCTGACGCTGCACGATTTCGGCCGGCAGACCCAACTGGGCTCCGACGGCACGGACCTCGTCCTTGAACAATTCGCGCAATGGTTCGACGAGTTCGAACTGCAGGTCCTCGGGCAGACCACCGACATTGTGGTGGCTCTTGATGTTCGCAGCGCCTTCGCCGCCCCCGGATTCAACGACGTCGGGGTACAGGGTGCCCTGGACCAGGAAGCGCACCGGTTCGCCGGTATCGGCGGCTTCGGACATGATCGCCGCCTCGGAGGCCTCGAACGCGCGGATGAATTCGCGGCCGATGATCTTGCGCTTGGTTTCGGGGTCGGTGACGTCCTTCAACGCGCTCAGGAAGCGTTCGCGTTCGTCGGCGACATGCAGTTTGGCGCCGGTGGCAGCCACGAAGTCGCGTTCGACCTGTTCGGCTTCGCCTTCGCGCAGCAGTCCGTGGTTGACGAAGACGCACGTGAGCTGGTCGCCGATGGCCTCCTGGACCAGAGCTGCGGCGACGGCCGAGTCGACGCCGCCGGAAAGCCCGCAGATGGCCCGGCCGGAGCCGACCTGCTCACGGATGCGCGCAACCTGTTCCTCCAGGATGTTCCCGGTGTTCCAGCTCGGTTCGAGGCCGGCACCGTTGAACAGGAAGTTCTCCAAGACCCGCTGCCCGTAGGCCGAGTGCTTGACCTCGGGGTGCCATTGGACGCCGAAGAGCCGTTTGTCCTCATTGGCGAAGGCCGCCACGGGGGCGCTCTCGGTGGAGGCAAGGACATCGAAGCCCGCCGGTGCTTGCTGCACGGAATCACCGTGGCTCATCCAGACCTTTTGGTCCTCCGGCAGCCCGGCCAGCAGGGACCGTGAGACCCCGGTGGCGGTGGCATCGGTGGACCCGTATTCGCGCAGACCGGTCTGTGCGACCGTTCCGCCGAGGGCGTTGGCCATCGCCTGGAAGCCGTAGCAGATGCCCAAAACCGGCACACCCGCCTCGAACAGGTCGGGGCCGACGCTCGGGGCGCCCTCAGCGTAGACGCTGGACGGGCCGCCGGAGAGGATGATGGCCGCGGGATTCCTGGCCAGGATCTGCTCTGTCGTAAAGGTGTGCGGAACGATCTCCGAATACACATTGGCCTCACGGACGCGGCGTGCGATCAGCTGCGCGTACTGGGCTCCGTAGTCGACGACCAAAACCGGCTGGTGCTCTGGGGTGGGTGCTGGGTTGCTCACGCGCCCCAGCTTAGTCGCCAGCGGGCGTCGGCCGCACCTTCACCCTCGGAGCCGCTCTTTCCCGGCACCCCACAAAGGGGAAAGGGGTACGACGGCGGTGAGCACCGGCGTCGTACCCCAGGGAGCGTGGGGAATGGCTCCCTCAGTACCGCTTGGCGGCCTCGGGGTGTTCGCGCAGCTCCCGCTCGACCTCCCCGTGGACCTTCTTCTCCATGTAGAACGAGAGCAACGGCACCACCCCGCCCAGGGCGATCGTGATGAACCGGCTGAAGGGCCAGCGCATCTTGGACCACAGGTTGAAGTCGGCCAGCAGGTAGACGACATACATCCAACCGTGCACGATCAGCACCGTGGTGGAGAGGTTGAGCGAGCCGAGGTAGGCCTCGAAGTCGAGCACATATTTGGCGATCATCTCCACGCACAGCAACAGCAGCATCACGCCGGTGGCGTAGGCGAGCACCCGATAGAAGGTGGCCGCCGTGCGGATTTGTGCTGGCGTTCCGGCGAAGCGGCGCTTGCGGGGTGCTGGGGTGGGCTGCTGGGTCACTGCTGGTCCTCGTTGTTCGGGGGGATGGTTGCTGCCTGGGCTTCGGCCAGGGCGTCTTCGATGTCTTCTTGTTGTCGCCGGTAGTCGTCGACCACCAGACGCCACCAGAGGAAGACGGCAAAGCCGGCGAAGACGACCCATTCGATGCCGTAGAAGATGTTCAGCCAGTTCAGCGGCTGTTCCTGGGGCTGGGGCCCGACGTTGACCTCGTCGAGTCCGACGGAGGCGGCACCGGCGTCCGCTCCGCCGGGACCGGTGACCTCCGAGGCGACGATGAAGCCGCCGTAGGAGGGCACGTCCCAGATGTTGATGAGTTCGGCGACCGAGAGGGAGCGCAATGCCGGATCGTCATCGGGTTTCTCATCGATGGGCGCTTCGGTGGGCAACAGCCGGCCGGTGACTTCAAGCTCGCCTGCAGGCGGGGCCTGCGGCGTCGTCGATTCGGACTGCCAGCCACGGACGACGGGGATCGTATTCTTCCCCGGTGCGCCGTTGACGGCGAAGGCGGAGACCACCCAGAACCCCTTGGTCCCTTCCTGGACCCGGTTCCTCACCAGGACCTCCTTGCCCTTCAGGAAGTGTCCGTCGGCGCTGACGACCTGGTCGGCAACGGATTCGAACATCACCGTTTCGGGCTCAAAGTGATCGGTCAACGGGACCGCTGATTCCGTGGTGGATACCGGTGGCGGCGGCGCATCCTGGGATCTGGAGAACTGCCACTGGCTCAGCAGCACGAAGCCGCTCGCCAACAAAAGGGCCCCCACCAGAGCGAGGATCCATTTGGGCTTCAGGGCAGTCTTCAACACAGGCTCAACCGTACTTCGATTGTCTGTAGAAGAGCGAATGCATCATCGACACCGATCATCAAAAAACTGTCAATAAGATATTGACATCGAATAAACGTCAAGGAAGTATTGACGCCATGCATTCCACTTCTTCCAACGACCATCCCGCCCGGCGGGCGAACCGGCGGGTTCCCTGGGTCATCGCGGCGCTCACCATCGCCGTCCTCCTGGTGGCTGCACCGCGGGCCCTGCCCGCCGCGGCACCGACCGGCGACCAGGAGTTGGCCGCCAGGTTCGCCGACGGTCCTGCGGCACCTCCGGGGGACTTCGCCGCTGCCGTCATCGAGGACGGCAGCGTGGAATTCGCCGGCCGTGGGGCCGATAAGGATACGGCGTTCGAAGTCGGTTCGATCAGCAAGGTCTTCGGCGGACTGCTGCTGGCCGATGCCGTCGACCGCGGGGAGGTCACCGCCGAGACGACGCTGGGCGAGGTCTTCGGCTATCCCGCCGACGGCTCCGGGGCCATCACCCTCGAACAACTCGCCAGCCACACCTCCGGTCTGCCCCGCCTGCCCAGCACGGTGCCGTTCCTCGCCAAGATCTTCACCTCGGTACTCACCAACACGAATCCATACACCCAGTCGGTCGACGACCTGATCGAGCTGGGGCGCAACGCCCACCCCAAGGCGGATCCCGGATTCTCCTACTCGAACTTCGGGGCGGCCCTGCTGGGACAGGCACTGGCCCGGGTCACCGGAACCAGCTATCCCGAGCTGGTCGCCGAGCGGATCACCGGGCCGCTGGGGATGGACCGCACGTGGGTTGAGCCCCTGGATGCCGAATCCACCTCCGCGGCCCGGGGCACCGCGCCGAGATTGCCGACCCCGATGGCCACGGGACATCTGGCATCCGGGCACGTGGCAACCTTCTGGCCCGCAGACGGCTTTGCCCCGGCCGGCGGGATCCGTTCCACTGCGGGGGACCTGGTGCTTTTGGCCCAAGCAGTACTCGACGGGACCACCCCGGGAACCGGCAGCCTGGCCCCGGTCACCGATAGCGGGAACGGCGGCCAGGTGGGGCTGGCCTGGATGATCACTCCCGGAACCGGCCAATCATCGGATGGCGACGAAGTCATCTGGCACAACGGGATGACTGGCGGCTTCGCAACCTACCTGGGTCTGCAGCCAGACGGGGACCGCGCCGTCGTCGTACTCTCGGGATCGGCCCGCGGCGTGGACGAAGCAGGACTTCATCTCTTGGACGGAGGCACCCGGTGAGCACCTACATCGCCTACGCAATGCCTTTCATCCTGCTGGCCTTGACGGCCCCTTGGTGTCTGCGGATGATGCGCACGACGTCGTCTGAGCCGGCGCTGAACCGCATCGCCCAGTTGACGAGCATGACGGCCCTCGCGGTCTTCGGAACGACGGTCCTTCGGGCCGACATCGTCCCGGGGTGGACTTGGTACCCCACCGCCCTGGCCGTAGGCGTAGGCGCAGTTGCGCTCAGCCTGCGCTGGCCGGTTTTGGTCCGCTCCGGGCCGCCGGACCGGAAGATCCGCACCGTCGTGTCTCTCGGGATCACCGCCGCGCTTCTGGTAGTGGTGTTGTATGGATCTCTGCGCTGACGACCCGGCAGATCAAACCGCTCCGGCTCGCCGGGCTAAGGAGCTGGCGGCGCGGCTCGCGGACCCCCTCGACGCGGAAGGGGTCGTTGCCGCCCTCCGGCAGGCCGAGGAGTTGAAGCACCTGGCCGATGACCTCCTCGTCGCCACGGCCGTCCGCGCCCATGATGCCGGTCTGAGCTGGCAGGACATCGGCAATCAACTGGGCATCTCCCGGCAGGCCGCCTACCAACGATTCGCTGTCGGAAGCTCAGCCGACGACGGTCGCCGGCGCGAGGATACCGAGCTCATCGACCAGGTCCGGAAGCTCTTCGCGGCCATCGATTTCGGTGACCTCGAACGGATCGGCGCGGAATTCACCCCGCGCATGCTGGCCCAGGTCCCCCCGTCCACCGTCACTGCACTGTGGGCGGACGCCGTCGAATCCCTCGGCTCCTTCGACCGTCTGATCGCGGCCACGGTGAGGCGCAACGGTTCCACGCGCTTTGTGCACTGTTCCCTGGTCTTTGCCGACGGCATCCTCGATGGCCGGGTGGCAGTGGACCGCTCCGGCAAGGTCGCCGGTCTGCTGATCACCGATCCGGGGTTCACGCCGCCGGCGGGCTGACCGGTCTCGGCAGGCACTGCCCCGCCATGGGTCGTCTAGACGTCGGTGAAATCAACCGTGGAATTGATCAGGTCGGCAATGACCTCGGCGTCGTAGGCGCGCCGCAGGGATTCGCGGAAGGACGGCTTGACCAGACTGCGGGCCAGCGTAGCCAGGACCTGCAGATGCAGTGAATAGCTCCCGGCGGGAGTCGCCAGAAGCAACACGACAGTGGCCGGGCCGTCCACCGAACCGAAGTCCAAGGAGTGTCCGAACGCCGTGATCCCCACGGCAATGGACACCCGGTCGGCGTGTGCGGTCCGGGCATGGGGCATACCGATCCCGCCGGGTAGACCGGTGGCAAGTTGGTGCTCGCGGGAGTTGACCTCGCCGACGAACCCCTCCAGGTCATCGATCCGACCGGCGTCGAATAGTTTGCCGGCCAGCAGCCGAACGGCTTCCTGCCGGTCGGCCGCCTCCATTTCGAGGACGACCAGATCAGGGGTCGTCAGTTCGTCTTGCTGATCAGTCGCGGACGGGGACAATATGTTCCACATTCAGTCGGGTTTCATCGGCGGATTCGTCGTGCTTCATCCGTGGCGTCATGCTATCCAGCTTCGTACGGGGAGACGACGACGTCAACGCGCTGGAATTCCTTCAGATCCGAATAGCCGGTGGTCGCCATGGCCCGACGTAATGCGCCGATGAGGTTCGAGGTTCCGTTGGTATGGCGCGAGGGTCCGAGCAGGACCTCCTCGAGCGGGCCGACGGTTCCGACACGGACCCGATCGCCCCGCGGGCTGTTGTCGTGGTGGGCTTCGACGCCCCAGTGCCAGCCACGTCCCGGCGCTTCTTCGGCCCTGGCCAGCGCGCTGCCGAGCATGACCGCATCGGCTCCCATGGCAATGGCCTTCACGATGTCTCCGCTGGTACCCAACCCGCCATCGGCAATGACATGGACGTAGCGTCCACCGGATTCGTCGAGGTAGTCACGGCGGGCCGCGGCCACGTCGGAGATCGCTGTGGCCATGGGCGCGTGGATGCCCAGAGCCCGACGGGTGGTCGCGGTGGCACCGCCACCGAAACCTACCAGGACGCCTGCGGCGCCGGTACGCATCAGGTGTATGGCCGGGGTGTAGCCGGCGGCACCGCCGACGATGACGGGCACGTCGAGTTCATAGATGAACTGCTTGAGGTTGAGCGGTTCCTGGTTCTGCGAGACATGCTCGGCGGAAACGGTGGTACCGCGGATGACGAAGATGTCCACCCCGGCGTCGATCACCGTCCGGTAGTACTCCTGGGTCCGTTGCGGGGTCAGCGATCCGGCCACCGTGACCCCGGCGTCCCGGATCTCCGCCAGACGCGACGTGATCAGTTCAGCCTGGATCGGTGCCTGATAGAGCTCCTGCAGGCGAGCCGTGACCGCCGGGTTGACGTGCTCACCCAGGGTCCGGTCGTCCTCGACCTTGGATTCCAGCGAGGCAATCTCCTCCAGGACCGGCTCAGGATCCTCGTACCGGGTCCATAGGCCTTCGAGGTTCAGGACGCCGAGGCCGCCGAACTTACCCAGCGCAATCGCCGTCGCCGGACTCATCACCGAGTCCATCGGGGCCCCGATGATGGGGCTGCTGAACTGATAGGCATCGATCTGCCAGTTCACGGATACGTCCTGCGGGTCACGTGTGCGGCGGTGGGGGACGACGGCGACGTCATCCAGTGAGTAGGCGCGCACGCCACGTTTTCCCCGGCCGATCTCAATGTCATAAGTCACCGGCCTAGCCTATCAGCGCCGCCACGAACGGGTCGGGCCTCGTGTCATGGGATCCCCCTCACGAGCGCGCGAAGAACCCCGGCCGCCGCGCGAAGACGCCGATTCACCCCGGGCCACCTGGGCGCGCCAT
>RCNJ01000405.1_pt1 | contig 17324 bp, 17 predicted proteins | sample 2041171 | NCBI WGS metagenome assembly RCNJ01 (sample SAMN09708213, study PRJNA481090) | feces metagenome | biome: feces | host: Pygoscelis adeliae | place: Antarctica: Rookery Lake | collected 2010-03-01 | reverse complement strand
GTGGTAAAGGCGCCATGGTCTGACATTTCTGGTTGTATTTTGTTCATGAAGATATATACCACTCTGCGAGATTGTTGTGCTTTATAGTTTAAGCAGAATATTAATTATTATGTCTATAGCCTCTTCTCGGAAATGAAGTGAGGTTTGATATGAAGCCTCCTATTACTGCTGTGTTGAGTTGAACACTTCGTGTGTGTGTGTGCGCCTTGCCGCCTAGCATGATGAAGGGCGACTACTGCATATGAGAGATGTGGGAACTCAGATACAGCGCAAGAACGAGCGCTGTTGTGCGCGGCCGGGTGTAAAAGTGGCGGAAAGGTGGCCTGGGCCTTGAACTTGGAGCTTCCTTCACTGAGGACCAATGATAATGGTGGATGGGACATGCCCGGTACATATTTCTTGCATCGTCGGGAGCATGGAAAAGGCTGGAAAGTCACGGAGCAGGGAGAGTCACTGAGCAGCGAGTCATTCAATGGGTTTATCTCCCACTCTGGAATCCACAGAGCTTGACGAAGTGTGGTTAATGGTAACATGAATAGTGGTAACATGGAGCCCCACTCCCGTCAAAGCCTTGTCGGCCTTGATCGTAAAGTAGCGCAGGTGTTAGGGTCTTGGGTGGATCTCAGTTGTGGCGCCAGAACGAGTGCTCTTGTGCAATGTGTCAGCATGGTGGCGGGTTGTCTGCCGACCTTGTAACTTGGAGCTTTCTCCGCGGACGAATGCGATATTGGTGGCTGAGAGTTTTGCGAACATGGACCAGGTATCGAAGGATGAAGTTTGGTTTAAGAGTCATTCAGCGAGGCAGTCAAGCACAGGCAGTCTCTTCGTATCGCGGATACATTGAAGTCAGAAGGTGTGGCTGTGTCGAATCACGAGGGGATGACGTGTGGCGATTGATTCTGACGATTGATTCTGTCGATTGATTCTGTGGGTGTCTGCTGACCTGGACATGGCACGCGGTACTTGACAGAGTGCAAGAAGGGTTTGGTTCTAGAGTTCGAGAGACTCAAGTTTTTAGAGATGGGGTTGCTGTGGAGTTAACCGATTGACGTCATTAAGAAATTTGTGGCTCCCGGATGTTTGGGCAGCTTACTAAGATCTAACTTGGCAAGGAGCTGTTCAAATGTCTAAACGACGAATTATAACAGGATTCCAAATTCGGAAAAATAAGCATCTGCCACCTGATTGCACCGTGGTTTGCAGAATTACCACTTTTCGCGATCTTGCTATCAAAACTGCCCACGTTTCATCACTCCTCTCGCTCAAAGCAGCAATACTTTTCCGATGCCCATATCCGGCGTGGTCGATAGGCCGTCCAGGCGGCTGCGAGCCCTGGCTGACTGGATTGGCCAAGTTGGAGGAGCCGGCCGGCCGTCTTGAGAACTGATGGCATCCTAAGGTCACTTGGCCTGATGAGCATGACGTACTGACCTTGGTTCACGGTCACGGAACGAGATATACAGTAGTAAGGCAGTGATTGGTAATGATACTAGTCTAAGTCTAAGTCTAACGTGCTCGCTGTTGTGGTCTAAGCCGTTATTAAGCCTCTTGATGGCCTCATTGAGGTGTGAGTGAACCAAGCCGTTATCGAGCCAGTTCTTCTGGCACTCACGTGCTTCAATAACCTCAGCTCCAAGGCAATTGCGGCCATCGGTGATCGTACGCGTAGACTGAGAGAACATGCGTTCACACTCTGAGCTCATAACTGGGCAAGAAAACAGCTCCAGAGCAAGTGGAATCAGAGCCGGAAATGGGCAAGATGCTGGGTTCCGAGCGAAATTAATCCGCCACTCCAAATGGCTCTCGACATCATCTTCTGAGAGAACAGGAGAGTTGAGCCGGATCTCATGGTGACTCTTGACCTTGGCTCTCTCTGTCCTGTGGTTGTGGTTGGAGTACTCGTGATCGGCCTTGAACCGGTGCGTGTGCCTCCCATTCTTCGTCCGAGTCATAATGGCCTGGAGCTCATTCATAACTGCTGCAGATGGTGTCTTGGTTGGCTTTGTGTGAGAAACCTCTGGTGCTGGTACATGTGAAGTTGCCCTGTTTCTCAAGTACTCGGTCATGAAGCCCCTCATGCTCTCGTCCACCTGCCTGGTTCAATCAGGGTTGTTGGGAATCGAACCGTTAGGAAGTCACTCACTATGTATGTACCGAAGTACCTATGTACAGGAGAAACAGGTGAGTCAGAGTTAAGCGAGGGCACACCGTCCTCGCGGTTGTCTCCGTTCTCTGACCCTAATCATCCACCATCGTCGAACAAGTTGACTCCATCAAGATTTGATTACATGTTTGTAACATTATCATATTACTATCTTCCGCTTAAATTGAATCCGAACACGAGTGCTTATGCCATTTCTCCTTGAACCAAGCGAGATAATAGCATAGCACGGATGCAGGATGATTGAAGCGGAGTAGTAGTGCGTGTCCTCGCACACCTTACGCCAATACTTCTCTGCCTTCTCCCTCCCAAACAAGAGCCAATTATAAAGGGGGAGCCTGCCGGTGCTTGCTTGAGGCCGTTACCCATCATGTTGGTGAGCTTCTGAAGCCAAAGGAAGACCTCAAAAGACATGCCGTATGTGCCTTGACAGTCGCCGTTTACTCCACTACCCCCCCTTATGCGTGTTGCCTCTGTGAAGCGGAAAAGAACGACCGATATTGACGCACGGTCTCCCGATCGTCTGTGGTGTTCCTGTCAAGCGATGGTGAATAAGTGAGTGCCGCTGGTACTTGTAACAGTTTCATTGCGTTGGAACCTGACGATCTGGGCTTTAAGCTGTACAGCACGGCTGAGCATGTCGTGGGTGCTGTTCCATCTGACTTCTCCGTCCTGAACCAGTGCCTTTTCAGTGTGCTAGAATATGGGCTCGTTGTTGGCTGCAGGGCAAAAGCTGATACTCCTCTTGATAGTCCAGTCGATATAGGCATCAATGAACTGGTCCTATTGCTTGGTGTCAAAATCTCAGGAGCTGTGTACCAAGTCGCGCTGAATATAACTGTCCATAGGACCGATTGGGTTCATTGCTACCTTGTTTCTGTCCTTGTCAATACAGTGCTGTTTCATGAGGTGCTTCGCCTGTGTCCGAGTACTGCTGCCGTTGTAGAGAGCTTCAGTGTGTAACAACACACTGCGCAGTCCTATAAGACTCAGCGTACTTCCACAATAGACGACAACTAACATGGCAGGATATAACGCTCTACAAGAGTCCATAATAAAGTAAGTCAATAAACTTCAACACAATAGTTCACAGCGTAGTAAGACTGAACAATGTGATGATTCCAACATCGACTAACAACCGGAGAATGGTACCAGTCGCCATAGTCTTGTTATGTATTTCCGGACTAAGGTATCTAGAGTTTATGCCTTCTTCTCGTTGGGGTGCGTTTACGTTCAGAATCCTCATTGCCGCATCACTGACATTGAGGATCTGCGTGTCTCAGATCTGTGTAACTTGTTGCTTAGCAGATCCGACCTGGAGTCGTACAAGCAAACCTTTGACTCATGGACCCCACGCTACAGTGGTGGAAACTTGGTATTCCGGTACTAGGGTCGCTCAAGATAACACTCCAACGGTCATGCCTGCGATTATCCACCACATGATAGTGAACGCGACAACGCGTTCCAGTCGGCTAACCTGGACATAATGATTGAACCAGGCTTGATCCTCTAGAGTCGTGGGTCTTGTGAGGAGCGGTACTGGTCGGGCCGGCTCCTTACACACTGTGGTCCCCATTCTCGTGGCAAGTTCTGCACTGCCAGTAACGCTCCGGTCCTCCTGGAAATCTAACCTTCAAGTCCGCACCAAACCGGCAACTGTGAGATGCATTGCTGCCATGTCCCACATGCTGGCGTCTGTTGATTATGCGGTAGCCCACAGCAGCTTTGGTGTGAATGGGATGCCTCCGTCAGCCGCTGTAGGAGTTGAGCTTGCCCGGTCGATGGAAAATATCTCGCAACCATGGTGCTTAGCAGGATCTGGCGTCGCGAGTGTTATCTCGATGTCGGCCTCACCCTCTTCATCATCTGTGTCCGGGCCGGCTGGATCGTCGTCGAGTATATCTGAGCTGAGGCCGACAAAGCTGGATTGTGGCTGGAGTGGCGCCGGCGAGCTTGGTGGCCGCGAGCGGCGGGAGGGACGACCAGACGTGGTGAACTAACTGTAGTGTTGAGAGATCCCAGGGATGAGGAAATGTAGATAGAGCTGGTATTATCAGACACAAAGTCAGAGGAACAAAAAATTGGTGCCAAACAAGGCTCATAATCACGTAAAACAACAACGCTGTACCAACAAACAAACATCTTTTTATTCAACTACTAATCTACATCAGTCCACCGCATAACGTCAATCCGGCTGGCTTCAGCAGCTTCACCGTCCCGACCAAATACCTCATCCCGGTTGGTTGTCTTGACCATCGCCAAGTCAAGTCAGGACAACTGGCCCGCCGGCATATCGACCACGCTGTCTATATCATAATAATTACAACCAGTTAAACAGTCGATTTGATACATAACGCACGGTTGTGGTAGGACGGCGGAGGGAGAAGCCTTGAGCTTAAAGCGCAGCTATCAATCCAGAAGACATTGGTGGCGGTAATGTTTGATATTGATGAATGCTAACCGGCCACCTATCTGAAATTTTAATAGCGATGTCAATTTTAAGTTCTTGTTGTTTCTTTCAAGTGACAACTATATGCTCAGGTGACTAGTTAACCGATTAACTATCTAAAATCCCAATTTGCATATCAATTACTAAGCCTTTGTTATATCCTTTTGAATCAAAGAGTTCTTGCCAAGGTGGCTTGCTAGCTTGTTAGCACTCCCTAGAGGCTGTATGTCAGTTTTGAATCCACTCGTGGTCCCGGCCATCAAGAGAATAATTTGTGACAGTATGTGATGCTAAAGAGACCGGCTAGCATGGAGGGATATTTGCAGTCAGGGGTTCGGGCGGCTATATAGACATTGCAGAGTCACAAAGTGGCAGTATGATAAATCACTGATGGAAGGTGGCATTTAGGTAATTTTATGATAAAAAATCTCAAGTACATATTGAATAAAAATAAAATAATTCAACACAAAATCCTTACCATTCTCTCCTCATAAATTGTATCCCCTAAATTATCAATCATCACTCTGGTGTCGGCCTCTTCTCCATTACACATTGTGAGGGTAGGTTGCATGTGCGCGACAGCACTTACAGTACATCCATGGGGCCCATTCACAACAGCTTAAACTCCCCATGCCCAACTTTATCCTCCAAATCACCCTTCTGCGCCATATCCGCATAGCTCAGTGGCTGTCTGGTTCCAAGCTGAATAGCCGTTGGCCACCCTGTCTCTGTACCCTTCCACTTCAACCCTCTCTCATCCAAATTGGCCATGGGCTTCTTTTTCTGCTCCTGACTCGGAGTTTCAGGTAAAGCAAGGGATCCAGCCGTCGTATACTCATCACGCTCAAGCCCCTTCTGTTTACGCCTCATCCTCTTCTTCTGACTCTTAGTCATATGCTCGGTCGGCGCCTCTTGTGGCGGCAAAGGAGGAGAAGCCTTCTTTGCCTCAAGGTTCCCGTGCACCCCACCTGGAATGGAAACGGTCTTTGGTTTGATAGAAAGAGGCAGAAAAGGTTCGTGTTCAGGGAAGACCGTATGATGAGTTAGGACGCTGCCTGTTGTGTTTCCCGGCTGCGCTTTCGGCCTCTCTTGGTGATGGGAGGATTGATGACACGTATTGGAGGTATGATGTGAAGGGACCTCAGACTCAGTCCCCTCACCCATCGCGCCCTCTTCGTGAGAGAATGGGGTTGGGAAGACAGTGTGGGTTGGTGAGAAACCAATAGGTGGGCCTCGGCCTTCACCCTGCCTGACGCCATCCAGCTTGCTTGAATGTTGCTTCGAAGTTTCCCCCACACCTTGTTTCACTGTGACACCGAGACCACTACGGTAGTTCTCCTTCAAAACCTTCTGGTTCAGTACAAGTGCGGCTGCGTAGTCATCCTCCACCCTCTGCGCCCTCTTAACATCCTTCTGTTTCTTCGACGATTTTGCAACCTTCCACCCTTCATCCGCCTCAGCCCTAAGCTTTTTGATCATAGTATCCGCTTCGCTCTTCAAAAAGTTGGTGGCGGAGCGTCTGTTTTCTCTGTTGCCCACTGCATCGGTGGCACGTGCATAGTCATCATTTTGCTGTCTCGCAAACTTAAGTTCGTGAGCACCGTTATTATGGGTGACGGCAATATCTTCCTGGGCCGTAACAAACTTAAGTTTGCGCTTAGAAAGCTCCTCTTCTTTCTTCCTATCCTCCATCAACAATCCAGGACCCACAAGCGCATGGCCATCCTTAATGACACCGCCTGGAACGACCTTGTTCTCATAATCCAGCGCAGTTGGCGGATCGCGGATACTAGGCCTGCTGCTGCCGAGCTTCTGGAGAGGTGGGGAATCGATACCCGCCTCCCTTGGTGGCGTCTTGACGTATCTCCTATTCTCCGTCTTCATCGGCGGGCTCCCACCCGCAGAGCTGTGGCTGCTACGCGAGGAACGAGCATCCGTATCCCTCTCACTAGAAGTGTACCCCTCACTCTCATAAGCACCAGGTAGGTGAGGAGTCGTCACCTGCTCAGTAGTGGCGGGCATCATACTGCGGATGCCGGCTGCGAAGGTAGACGCGACGTTTCGGGCGAGAGATTGGGTCTGCTTCGCCGCGTTGGTAGTCTCGGACATCTGCCCGGAAATCTTGCCTTGAGGATCCATAGCAACGTTCTTCATCGTATCTTGGGACGGCACCGGGGCCGCAATCGTATCCCTCGCCGTCATGGCACCGGTCTTAATCTGTTCCTGGCGTGGCATCTGCTTGCTAACTATATCTGACATTCATCGCTCCGGTTTCAATCTGCTGTTGTAACGAAATCTTCTGGGTAACGGTATCGCGGGCACTCGAGGCATTAGTTCTCACGGGCGATTGGAATGGCATTTGCTGGTTAATGGTATTTCTCGCGCTATTCGGCCGGTTCCTCATCAACTGCTGTGTAGGTACGTTCTGATTTACAGTGTTGGCTTCGCCGCTTGATCTTCCTTCGATTCTATCCCTCAAACTCTTCGCCTGGCCACGGGTCTCTTTTACAGGTACATTAGGAGTTGACGTTGGACGGCGTAGTCTTGCGCCAATTGGACTCTGCTCATCACTTTCAGGACGACTTTGCTTAGGCTCCGGCACTGGATTCCACTCCGTTGCCGCCCTTGGGCGACGAAATCCAACTGGCACATCATCATGATATGCCGGCGCTAAATAACTCTCCGAATCAAGGCCAGCGTAAGGTTCATAACTATCCTTCCTCCTCTGATCAATATCCGTGTGGTGGGTCGGGCCCAGGTCATTACGGGCCGTGGTGTGAACACGCTGCCTCACCTCCGTCGCCGGTGGCGGAATACCAAGCGCAGAGGAAGCAGTCACGCTAGACTGCGATTGAACAGTATTACGCATTGGGGACTTGGGTGGTCTTGGTGGAGTCTGCACGGGTTGGCTAACGGTAATATAACCATCTTTCGGGGTCTTGTTTCTCATACCTTGGGCGCGCGATGGCGACTCTATCGCGGCAGCAGCAGCACTACTTTCTTCAGCCCAGTCAGTTCGGTCGGCTCGAGCAGCAAGAGGGGTGCCGTAAATACCGGCTGTGGCTGCGTCGGCGGCAATTGGTGGGTAGCGCCAGACACTCTCGGTACGGGTAGTTCCGCCTGGTGAGGTCGTGGTGGTCTCGCGTACGAAAATGCGCTCTTGGTTGGCAAGCTCAGCGCCAGGCGTAACTGGCTCGGCAGCGGCGGCATGTGATGTGCGATCGTGGACCTCGAGGCCCTCGAATTTCTGCGCCACCCCCCCAATGACAGCTGCAACAGTCTTGGCCTCGGTAGCCCTGTTTGGATCTGGGAGCTGGTTAAAGCCCTCTTGAGAGTGGGCCGGGTCTGGGATCTCTCTCAGGTCTCCAGTTGTTGGGTCTGGAATGTAGTGCCTGGCGGGAAGGTTCTCTTTCACTCTGATCGGCTGAATACGATCATAGACGTCGTGGGTATGGATATCACGACGGATTTGTTGACTGTCGACGTGACGTACCTTAGGCATGATGTGCTCATGCACCACAGCTATTCCATTATTAATATCTGTGCAATCTGATGAAGGAAAGAAAACACTCACGTGGCATCATGCTCTCTTCGACTGTGGTATCGACCGTGTCTTCCGTTCTGCCACCACTCTGGCGCGTCATGTGACCTTGACTGCTTGTCGGACTCCTCATATTTCTGCGTGTAGATGGTGGACGAACTTTGCCGAAGAGGGATGTCTTTTTGTTGCTATTCTCCATAGATGGACGTCTCAACGTTTTGCTCGAAAGTGGAACGCGGTACATAGAAGCTGGCTCATTAGCCTTTGGTTTTGGAGCATCGGCAGGATGACGCAATGTCTTTGCAGACAAGTAGTATCCGCCGTCATCGTGACCTTGAATTCGCTCAACGGCCGGAGAAGGCCGAGAGTCTTGACTTGGAAGCGGCGATTTCAAGGGCGGAACATTGACTGGTGTTGCTCGCATACCCGTGTTGAGTGCCGGTCTGGCCGCTGAACCAGAAGCTTGTCTGAAATTGATAGGCGCTTTCCCACCCGGGCGTCTCATACTCTTTGCGCCTAGCGGGCCAGTCGTGTCAGGCGCATGAACATGCTCATGTGGAGTTGGCTCCAGGATCTTCGATGGGGTTGGCAGCGGCTCCATCATAGGGAATTTTGCATAGCTCGTTACGCTTGAAGAAGTGGCGGCCCTGGCATGAGGTTTGCGAAGAGATCTGCCAGACAAAGGTATTCTTGGGGTCACGGTTTCTTCTGCTTCAGAGCCAGGTGGGGCCCTCCGAAGAGTCTTGGGAAAGTCGAAGTTGCCTGCATCAGGAGAGATTTGGGACGAATCGTTGACTACGAGTCAAATTAGTCAAAAGTGCATCATTCTGGGATAGTCTCGTTTACCATTCAGTCTTCGCCTCGGCGGCGAAACTCCCACTCCAGGCGGAGAGACCTCCTTTGAGATGTTGGCCTGGTTCGCCAAGTCTTCCCTGGCTGATGATGGGTTGGTGGGGCTGATAGCCGCGTTCTTAGATTGGAGATAGCTTGACGTCACTGAGCCATTTGCGTCTGTACCGTATGTCTCGCCCTTCGAAAGAGCGGCGATCGCTGCTGCGGATGCCAACCCCTCATCTGAATACACCCCAGACGACGATCTTCGATTCCCGTTATTCATGGCTGGTCGAGCCTTTGTGGAGGAACCGTCTCCTGCATACTGCTTAACCGAGATCTCGTTCGCATCCATCGTTTTGCGCCCGAGCCCGTAATATGCGTCTTGGGTATACATGAGGAGACTAGTGCTGGTGCTGTATATTTCTCTGCTTGGCTTGTCGCTTGCTAGTATCGCTGTAAATACTCTGCAATGTGCGTCTGTCTAGGTGAAGGATTGAATAGCAGGTGCGACAGTTTTTCAGTGTCAAAGTCAAGCATAATTCAAAAAATGACGACTGAGACTCGAGATAACAAACACTGATTGCTCAATCTGAGATGTCGTAGGAAACAATAACATCATGATTACGATGGGAAAGTTGTTTCGCGTCGCTAAGGGTGGAAAATGTCGTCCGAAATGGTGACATCACCAAGCTCGAAATATGCGTCATCCTGGATAGCAAGATCGGCGGTCGCCGATTTGCGCCTATTTTCGGTTTTAATCGGCCAATCCGATTGGGATTCCTGTCTTAGAGAGCGGATGCTCTTGGAGCCCTTACTCCCCAATCGCAAGTCTTTTGTTCGCGCTTGTTCAAAGGGCCTAGCACCTTCTTCAATCCACGGTTGGTTGAGCCACTCCGTATCAGGGATTCGTGGGGTGTTGTTCCCATCATCGCTTTTGCCACGGTTACATCACCTGCTGTCAATCGACGTACGAGTGTCCTCAGGCCCATACATTGAAATGTTCCTGTCTGCCACGTCCTCCCCATAATTTCTTCGACCAATTTTCTCCTCTCTCAACGATTCTTTGATAGGTACGGCGTCAAAGAGGTCGACGTGTGTAGACTTCCTTCTATGTCTAGTCGCATCAAAACTGTTCGGTATTCTGGGTAATGGCTGGTTGTCGAAGTTGTTGTAGTTGTAAGTGTTCAGCACCGGCATCGGCCCCATTTGTGTGGTACCCATTTGTGTGGTACCCATTTGTGTGGTACCCCTCAAATCAAGGCTAGACTTTTGCGACTTCTTCAAGCCAGTCTTCTCCTTTCCCGGGGCTTTCGCGCTCGATGGTATCGTGCTCTTGCGACGACTCTTCGCTATTCGTGTGCTCGTGCCCATAGAAAGTTTTCGGGTTAATGGTACGGCTGGAGCTGGAGCAGGTTCGTTGTCTAAAGCCGCCCTGAAGCGATCGGATTGAGTAGCCGTAGCCTTGCCCTGGCGATAGAGCTCAAGAATGCTAGGTCCGTTTCCTTCGACTGGCAGGTTTCCTTTCACAGGCACCTTTCCTGCTTGTAATGATTCGTATCGCTGACCTTCGAGTTCGCTTGGCGCACGACGAAATACGGCCCAGAATCGCGAATCCATCGCCGCAATGGGCGGCACCGCTAATGATTGGCAGATGTCGCAGATTGTGCTGCCTGGAATGCTAGTGGCGTCGGATGAGGGTGGAAAAGAAATGACAAAGGACAGATGATTCACGTAGCAATTGATCTGCAGGTCAGAAATGTAACGTCCGATGCATTCTGTTGACAGATCGATGAATGATGTAGAAGGGAGACTTGAGTTGTGGAATTGAGAAGACGAGAAATACATGCAGTGATCCTCAGACATGCTGAAGCTCTCGGTTCTGAAACAGGGAGCCGGGGAAGGCTGAGGTAGCTTTCCATGTCGCACTGACACGTGCAGTCGAATCATTTGCATTCCGCTGATGACTTCCCTCTCTAGCCTGAGCGGCTGTCAATATTGGGTTACATCTTCGGCTGAGTACAGGCTTGGTGGCCGGGGACGGCAAACGCAGGTACGAAGCACACGACTACTTTTCGTGCTTGAGAGGAGAAAGAATTGACGCTGCTTGCAGATAATGATAAAGTATAGTGACAGCTGCGAGCCTCACGGGCAAGCAAAGTGAGTATATCTAGCGTGGTGTTGTTGTGTTGTCCTTCAAGTTCTCGGCGTGTCTGTCTTGGGAACCGTGAACCTTGAAAGTTGTGCCGATGGTCCAAGCTCGGCACTACTGCATGCGGCATAGCCTCTCTTCCAACCGAAATACGAGATTAGCTTACAGTGCACTTACAGTAACGCAGTCTCGGGCTGAGCCTAGAACACTATTTGAACCCCGCAATCCACGTTCATCCACTTTGGTCCACTTCAACTGTCGAAAGAATGCTGAAGACGGCAAAGTGAGATCCCCATCAGACCAGATGGCCCTCATATAGGTCACTGTATGTCACTGCATGTCACTGCTGCCCATTTATTGAGCATTCTTAAGCGAAGAGGGTCCACAGCGTCACCTTCGTCATTGACAGCCCTCGTGGTCACGTTAGCAAGCTACTATGATGCTCTTCCCTGATGATGTTGCCATCTGCGGCTTTTTTGTGGTTGTGGAGTATAGCCCCTTATGTTAAGCCATTGACGTCTAGTTCTAGTTCCTGATTGGGACGAAGCTGTTTCAACGTCATTGACGTGAGGTTTTACCGGTGCTGTTCTGCTCGTTTCGAGCAAGAATGAGATCACATAGCGGGTCTGGATTACAGAGCTACTGTAGCGTATTATGACCTGTTTTTAGTAATCTGTCACACATATATCAGTCGCTTCATTCTCGGTTTACGTCCTTTTCTCTTCTCCTGATACCATTCCAACCCATCAAATCATCTCCACAACGAAGATACCAATACAATCAACCAAAACCAAACACTTGGAGAAGAAGGACACTAAACAAACTATCAAGATGCAAACTGCCGACAACACCACCAAGAATGCCTCTTCCACCATGAACCCAGCCCAGAAGATCAAGCAAAACGTCACCTCCTTCCTTAACCGCGACGGCCAGGCAGACACCTCCGTCCACGAGTCCATCAACCCAGCCGTCGAGCACGAGCACATCTCGCAAACCCAGCGCGACGAGAACCAGAAGGTCGTCGACCGCGAGATCCACCAGGACCACTACCATACCTCCACCCAGCCAATCCGCGACCAGGCCGCCGCACCTACCACTCATTCCGAGCAGGTCGCTCCAGTAGAGACTAGGGAGATCCGGCACGGTAGTGACGACAAGGTCAAGAGTGAGCTTGAGAGGGAGAGAGGCCAGTTTAAGGACACCCGCGACGTCGGCCCGACGCAGCATATTGAGGAATCTGGACCAACTGTTGCAGGCGAGCACGTCCACCACCACGTTCATGAGAACATCCAGCCGGTCATCGACCGTGAGATCCACCAAGAGCACGTTGTGCACACCACCCACCCCGTCCACGAGATCCACGAGAATGAGCCAGTGAAGCACTCTACATCCGTCCTCCCAGAGGTCGACATCAACTCCTTCCAGAAGCAAGGCGGCTCGCTTTCCGGTCGCCAAGAGAAAACTGATAAGTTCGACGGCCCACCACGCTCTATCGATGATGCCGACCGTGGAGGAAATAACATCCTTGGTGGCCCAGGCGCCAAGGGCTCTACCTCCGTTACTGGTAACATGTCGGGCTCTTCCTCTAAGAACACCGCCTCGAATATCAGCACCAACCAGTCTGACTCCATGCGCAACTCCAGCAACATGGACAGCTCCAACAATAAATCGAGCAACACGAAATCTTCAATGTCCGGATCCAATACCTCCCACGATGACTTCGACTCCAAGGCCGGTATCTCCCGTGGCTCCACTAAGGGCTCCTCCGCCACAAACACAATGTCCTCCGCAACCGGCAACAATGCTTCCACCTCCGCAAGCGGCAACTCCGCAGGTACTGCCGGCGGCTCCGGCGTAGGTGCAGCCTCCACCGGAATAGCTGGAGGTCGCGAGCATGGCACCACTGGCATGAAGAGTAGCATGCACAACAAGGACACACTTCACAAGGACTCCTCTCTGGACCACAACAGCAACAGCTCCACCGGTAACAACCTGGAGAAGAAGGGATCATTGATTGATAAGCTCAATCCAACCAAGGACTCCTCCGGACATGGTGAGCCGGGATTTATGCGCTAAATTACTCGACTTTAAAGTAAGAAAGGTAGTCTAAGAAAGCTGCCCGATTCGCGCTGGCGAAAGGATAGGGATATCAAGTGCTACGATAGTTATGAGAAATGATATGAACAATTACTTTACTCTCCGTCGTTAACATTGTTTTCCAAAGCTGCAGTGTTAGACTAACAAGCTGTCGATTTGGCTGCCATAGCACTTTGTCTATTCCATTTAGCGCCTAGCGTTCACTTACCGGCGCCTGCGACGCTCGTCTGCAACCTATTGATGATATGATGTGACTGATGTCTCAAACCTTTGCAGAATATAGTCAAGTCGAGGCTATGTGCGAGGTATTATGATCGCCAAGTTCAGATGCATTTACACATGTCGTTAATCAGCTCGTTGCCAACATCTCGTTTCACCTTGGTAGACTTGCTTCACAATCTAAACTACGTAACACGGCACGACCTGGTTACTTGGGAACATTTCCAACTTGATGAAGATGGAGGAAACAAGGCCATGCAGAAATGGCTGAAGGCGGGTTTTAGACTCTTTACGGCTGGCTATTATGGAGGTATACAAGCGAGGCGGAATGGATATATTTACTGGGCATGGAGAAGTTGGACGCAGATGGTTGCAGAAGTGTTTGTGAGAATGGGACGCCCACGAATCAGTCGTTGTCGGATCTTACCTAAAAGCTCAAGACCGGAAAAGGTATCTTCTATGATTGGTCCGGCGAATCAGCAAAAGCGAGATTTGAGCATCTACTGAACCGCTGTCACGGCCGCCATGTCACGACTTTGTAACATGGGAATGGTTTCATATGCCTGGTGGGAACACTTCCGCGGTCGAGGTAGCACTCAAGATCTGGCGGCGGAGCTTTCTCCGCTCAGACTGCACCGTGTCCATGGGAAAGTGAATGATGCACGAGATCGATGAGATCCCGGCTCGACTGCAACTCCAACCGCGCGTCAATCTTCACTTTGCAATGTGGAAAGCAGCACAACTGTACTCGCCATTCGCAGCATTTCTTCCATTTGACCCTGGATTGAATTTCATAGTAAAAGCTCCTCAGCACAACATGCTTCCATAAAGATCTCTGCCAGGTGAGCTCATTGTTCTAGACGTCAACACTTTTCGACGTCGCATCATCACAATTACATCGTTGGGGAATCAGAAATTTGTGCTACTTGCTCGGCTGTCTGCAGCGACACCAGAGACACCCGTCACGATGCAAGAATTTCGCTCACTGATTATGTACTCTTCTAGTATCGTTGACGACGCCTGAGGGCAACATCTATCCAAGTTTTCTCGTGACGTCAAGGCATTGTCTCATTTTCGGCAGCCAGGCACAGACGGCGGACGTCCCCCAGACAGGCACCGTTACTGGCATAAAGCTTCGTCATTGGCCAATCTGACACTGCCGAGGCGAAAAAAGTGGCGCCAGTCCTTCGATCATGGACATCTCTCACGACCTGCATCGCCAGAACATCCAATTGTCCCTTCGCAGTATGGAGAAGAACGTCATGCCCTGGCAACTGAGCTGCATCATGGCCCGCGTTAGTCAGTTTAGTCAGGGACGCCGTGTTATATATTCTCGTTCTTTAACTTCTTAACATCTCTTCTTTTCCTCCTCTCCACACCGTTCGTTCCTCTTGTGTATACTCGGAGAACCAAATATCAGCAAAGATGACGATCTACAATAAATTAACCTTCGCTGCGGTACTCGCCGCCGCCGCCAACGCCGCCCCGGCGGATATCCACGCCCGTCAAGATCAAGGACAGGCCGGTTCTGTCGAAATGGTCCTTACCGAGCTCCGCACCATCTTAAACACACCAACAGCGACCGCACCAGCCGGAGGAGCCGTAGGGGGACTGACCGTTCCAGGAGGTAATGGAGGTTTTACTTCAGACTCTTCAATGATGTCTCCTATGTCAACCCAGACTCCGGCGTCGAGTTCCAAGTCGGCCGAGCAAACGATGTCATCTTCTATGTCTCCAGTCGCTACCACGACCGTCACCGATAATACCGATACCATTACAGCTACAACTACAGCTACAGCTACAGCTACAATAACCGCGACTGATACTAATATGGGCGCTCAAGGCACTCAAGTCGTTCCGATTGTCACGAACTTCAGTCCCCTGCCGTACTCTTACAACCAGGAGCCGACCGTCAATTCGGCACGCATCAGCTCCGAAGCTTCGTACGCTAGCATCGAGCCATCCCAGATTCCTGGAAACACCATTGCGGCGCAACCAGTCATCAACGCAACTATGGCCAACATGAATGGCCCATACACTGGCGGCCCAGCTTCCGTGACTGGAGCTATCGGCAATAAGCCAGCCAACACGAGCATTCCGTTCGTAACGGCACCACCAATTTCATACCAGCCAAACGGTACTCTGCAGATGCAAGAGCCAATACCATTCCAACCAGCTGGCGGCTTGGGAACCAACGGCACAGAGCCAGTCTACCGTGTTCAGTCCGACTTCGACTACCAGTCGATTCTCTTGAGTCTTTACCAGGAGTGGATTGAGTTGGATCTCTTTCGCAACATCATGGCCAAATTCAATGAGTCTGACTTTGCGGCTTTGAACTTGACCAAGTCCGACATGTTTTTGATGCAGTTCATGGCTGATCAGGAGTCTGGTCACTCCACCTTGTTGAGCAACATGCTTGGCGGACCAGGTGGTGCCACTCCAATGTGTGCGTATTTCCATCATACCAGAGATGTACTTGCTAATAGATCCTTCAGGTACTTACAACTACCCATTTGAGACGCTCCACGAGGCCCTCGACTTTTCCCAAATCCTCACCCGCTGGGGCGAGTCCGCAGTCCTCGGATTCCAGGCCCATCTTAACTCCCGCGAGGTCGCCCAGATGCTGGAGCAATCCATCAGCACGAACTCCCGCCAGCAAACGATTTTACGCCAAATGTCTGGACTTTTCCCAATGCCCGTCTGGTTCGAGACCGGCATCCCACAATCCTGGGCCTGGACCTACCTCGCGCCTTACATCTCGAGCTGCCCAGCAAACAGCAAGCGTCTCGCTTGGCAAAACTTCCCTAAGTTGATTGTGCTTAACCAACCTAACATAATGAGGTGGAACGCTAGTGCTACTGGGTACAATGAGACTGTCGCTTTCGGACCTGCTGCCCCAAGCAGAAAGGCTGCAGATGGAGATGCCTGCGACGGCGGAACTGGACAAGGACAAATTGAGGGATACCAGTGCACTGCTGCGATCTCACAGAACCGCTCTATCCCCCTGTCCTACCCAGGCCGTGAGGTCTACTTGCAGTGGGAGGCTCCAGGCATGCCGGTTGGACCGAACAACTCTTATGTTACCTCGACCACCGCTAAGGATCCTCAGTACGTTGTTTGGGTGTCTCAGCTCAACACGACGTATTCTCCTCTCATGGACATACAAATGAACGGCTCCGTCCACACCGGAAAAACCATTCAACCGGATGTTCAGACCTTTGAGGGTAATAATGCCATTAACGGCACCATGTTCATCGGCCTCTCGGACACCGATGAGCCTTACACTCCATACAACCTTTCGATGATCAACCCACACATTGCGGCTCTTGGTCTTTACAACGCTGGCTAAACAGCTAGTGTGCCTTGGAGGGTAGGAACTGGAGAATCATTTCTTTACGATTGATGAACCGAATTGGTTATAGCGACAATCAATGATACGATTACAACAAAGCGATAGCCGTCAAAATATCTTGTATAGTTCTTTAGATAATGGTCCCAAGTAGACAATATACGAAGCATTACTCTCTATTAAAAAACTTGGTCTTGCAGTCTTTCGTTGTTCCAAGTCATAGTTTGCTGTGGTGGTGGTTGTGATTTGGTGCTTCTCGTCCTTATGATGCGAGTATGAAATTTTCCTTCTTTTCCGAGCCCACGATTTGAAGTCTCAAACTTCGCAGAGCATTTTGTTGTGGTTCCAGGTTGGGCAATCACACTATATGTAATCAGTTACTAAAAAGTCGTATTCCTTTCTTCTCCTTCTTTTCCCTACAATCGCTACGTATGGAGTATAATAATAATAATAACATTCCTACTCCGATCTAGCCTATGGGCCATGCGGTACTTCTATGATACATGTTTGGGGAGGAGAAAAACC
>RCNJ01000403.1_pt1 | contig 17337 bp, 14 predicted proteins | sample 2041171 | NCBI WGS metagenome assembly RCNJ01 (sample SAMN09708213, study PRJNA481090) | feces metagenome | biome: feces | host: Pygoscelis adeliae | place: Antarctica: Rookery Lake | collected 2010-03-01 | reverse complement strand
GTCGCTGGGGATGATGCTGGTGGCCTCTTGCTGCTCAGCCAGGTAGCCGGTCAGATTGGCCGCGGCCCAGCCGTCCAGGCCGATGGCTGCCAGCCGGGCGGCGGCGTCGTCCTGACTGGCCCCGCCGATTTCGCGGCGGAACCGACCCAGCGCCCGTCCCAGTTCCGCTGGACGGCCCAGGGAGTCGCCCTTCCAGAAGGGGAGTTTGCCGGGCTGGCCGAAGGCGGGGGAGACCAGGACCCGGTCGTGGGTGATGTCCTCGATCTTCCAGCTGGTCGCGCCCAGGGCGAAGATATCGCCGACGCGGGATTCGTAGACCATCTCCTCGTCGAGTTCGCCCACCCGGCGCCCGCCGCCACTCTGGTCCTCGGTGCCGATGAGGAAGACCCCGAACATACCGCGGTCCGGGATGGTGCCGCCGGAAGTGACGGCCAGGCGTTGGGCTCCGGGCCGTCCGGCCAGGGTGCCGGCATCGCGGTCCCAGATGATGCGTGGACGCAGTTCGGCGAACTCATCGGAGGGGTACTTCCCGGCCAACAGGTCCAAGGTCGCTTCGAAGGCCGAACGCGGCAGCGCGGCGAAGGGCGCCGAACGACGCACGACGTCGAACCATTCCTCCGCGTCGACCTCACCCAGGGCCGCGGCGGCGACGGTCTGCTGGGCCAGGATGTCCAGCGGGTTCGCCGGAATGGACAGTGCTTCGATGGCCCCGGAACGCATCCGCTCCACGGTGATCGCCGTATTGACCAGATCCGAGCGCTGCTTGGGGAAGAAGACCCCGGTGGAGACCTCCCCGACCTGGTGCCCGGCCCGGCCCACACGTTGCAGCCCGGAGGCCACCGAATGCGGGGATTCGACTTGGATGACCAGATCCACCAGGCCCATGTCGATGCCCAGTTCCAGCGAGGAGGTCGCCACGACGCAGCGCAGCCGACCGGCCTTCAGATCATCCTCGATGCCGGCGCGTTGGTCCTTGGAGACCGAACCGTGGTGGGCCCGGGCCAACACCGGATCGGCACCGGCGCTGGCACCGGCCTGCGCCATGACCTGCGCGGGCGGATGCTTCGGGGCAGCCGCCGGTTTGGCCCATGGATCGGAGTCGGACATTTCCTGCCGGGCTTCGTGGATCTCGTTCAGGCTCGCCGTCAGCCGTTCGGCCAGGCGCCTCGAATTCGCGAAGACGATCGTGGAACGGTTCGCCTCGATGAGGTCCACGATCTTCTCCTCCACATGCGGCCAGATGCTCGCCTGCGGTTGGAAGCCGGCCAGCTCGTCGAGCTCGTTGGCTTCGGCGGCGGCGGGCAGGTTCGTCATGTCCTCCACAGGGACGGTGACCGTCAGGTCCCAGGTCTTCTCCGAGGGCGGGGCCACGATGTTCACCGGCCGGGACCCGCCCAGGAACCGGGCGACCTCGGCCCGGGGTTCGACGGTGGCGGAGAGGCCGATGCGTTGGGCGGGGGTTTTCAGCAGGGCGTCGAGCCGTTCGAGCGAGACGGCCAGATGGGCGCCGCGCTTGGTGCCGGCAACGGCATGGACCTCGTCGATGATGACCGTATCGATGCCGGTCAGTGTCTCCCGGGCCTTCGAGGTGAGCATCAGGAACAGCGACTCGGGAGTGGTGATGAGGATGTCCGGCGGGGTCGTCAGCATTTTGCGGCGGTCATTGGCCGGGGTGTCTCCCGAACGGACTCCGACGGTGACCTCGGGGGCCGGCAGCCCGAGGCGCTTGGCCATCTGGGTGATCCCGATCAGGGGTGCGCGCAGGTTGCGTTCGACGTCGACGCCGAGCGCCTTCAGCGGCGAAATGTACAGGACCCGGGTCTTGCGTTTGGGCGCCTTCGCCTTCTTCCCCTGCGCAGCACCGGCGTCGTGCTCATCGACGGAGGGAAGCGCCGGTTGTTCGGTGCTGTTCCGGATGAACCCGTCCAGCGCCCACAGGAACGCTGAAAGGGTCTTGCCCGAACCGGTCGGGGCGACGACCAGGGCGTTGCTGCCGGCGGAGACGGCATCCCAGGCGCCGAGCTGGGCGGCCGTCGGCGCGACAAAGGCGCCCGTGAACCACTCGCGGGTTGCGGGCGTGAACTTCTGGAGCACTTCGGCTGCTGCGGGCTTTTCTGCCATCGCTGAAAGCCTACGCCGAAGCACCGACGAGTTGGCGCGAGCGCCGCCGGGGCCCGTCGTCCACGGCTACTGGTGGTGGTAGGGCCGTCCGCCGGCGATTTCCTGGGCGCGGTAGAGCTGTTCGGCCACCACGAGCCGGACCAGCTGGTGGGGGAAGACCAGCTGGGACAGGCTCCAGGTGAAATCGGCCCGCTGGTGCACCGAGGTGTCGACCCCGTAGGACCCGCCGATGACCAGCACCACGGGGTGCGCGGCGTCCAGCTGCTGTTGCAGGGCGCGGGCCAGAGCCGGTGAATCGATGTTCTTCCCGCGTTCGTCCAACAGGATCAGATGGTCGCGGGGTTGGATCTTCGCCAGGATGCGCGCGGATTCCTCCGCCCGGGCGGCATCGCCTTCCCGGGCCGAATGTGGCAGCAGTTGCCAGGAAACGTCGAAGGGCTTCTTCATCCGCTTGGAGTACCGGTCGATGCCTTCAGCCACCCACGACTCATGCTTCTTCCCGATTGCCAGTATGCGCAGCGCCATGGCACTAGTCTGTCAGGCATGCCCACACACTCTGCACCGCGGCCCGAGGACCGGAGGCATCGGCTCTTCGTGGCGGCGATGTGGACGTTGCCCGCGCGGCTCGGCCCCTATGGCGCCCTGTGGATCACGCTGGCCATCGGTGCCGCCTTCGTCACCCTGATGACGGCCGCCGCCGCAGAGATCTACGAATCGCTGGCGGAGAAGGACGACCTGGCAGGTGTTGATCGGCCCGTCCTGGCCTGGGTGACGACCCGGCGCAGCCCGGGAATGGACACGGCGGTCACGTGGTTCACGAACACCGGATCCGTGATCGGGATGTCGATCATCGCGGTGGCCGCCATCGGCTTGCTGACCTGGATCAGCCGCTCCTGGCGCCCGATGCTGCTCATCGTGGCCGCAGGTGCCGGTTCGGTGTTGATGACCGTGGTCGGCAAGGACCTCATCGGGCGCGCCAGACCCCCGCTGGCCGACGCCGTACCTCCCTTTGAGACCTCGCCGTCGTTCCCCTCCGGACACACGCTGAACGCGACGGCGATCATCATGGTCATCGCCTACCTGGGGTTCCTGGAACTCGAACGCCGCTCGACCCGGGCGCTGATGATCGCCGGCTGCGTGGCCTACGTGGTCCTCATCGGCTGCAGCCGCATCTATTTGGGCCACCACTGGCTCACCGACGTGGCCGTCGCCTGGGCGCTCGGGCTGGCGTGGGCGGCGCTGGTCGTGTTGGCCCACCACGTCTTCCATACCGTGCGCCGGGTCCGGCGCGAGCAGACACCGACGCAGCCGTAGGCGTTACCTGCGTCGAGCTCACTTCCCCGACTGGTGCTTCAGCCCGGCCAGGGCGTCGTAGTTCAGCTGGGAAATCATGTCCAACGGGATGCCCGCCGGGCAGACCGCGGTGCATTCGCCGATCTGGGTGCATCCGCCGAAGCCCTCGGCGTCGTGCTGTTCGACCATCGCCAGGGCCCGCTCGTCCCGCTCGGGCTGTCCCTGGGGAAGCGAGCCGAGGTGGGTGATCTTGGCCCCGAGGAACAACGAAGCCGAACCGTTGGGGCAGGCAGCCACGCAGGCCCCACAGCCGATGCAGGCCGCGGCATCGAAGGCCCGGTCGGCGTCCTTCTTCGGCACGGTCACGGCATTGGCATCCGCCGCGGCGCCGGTGGGGGCGCTGATGTAGCCGCCGGCCTCGATGATCCGGTCCAGGGCGCTGCGGTCCACCACCAGATCCCGGATCACCGGGAACGCCGTCGAACGCCAGGGTTCGACGTCGATGACCTGGCCGTCCTCGAAGTGGCGCATGTAGAGCTGGCAAGCGGTGGTCAACGCCTCGGGGCCGTGGGCCAGCCCGTTGATCACCAGCGAACACGCCCCGCAGATGCCCTCGCGGCAGTCGTGGTCGAAGGCCACCGGATCCCCGCCGTTGAGGGTGAGATCCTCGTTGAGGAGGTCGAGCACCTCCAGGAAGGACATGTCGGGGGAGATATCGGCGACCTCGTAGGCCTCCATGGCTCCGGGATGGTCATGATGGTGCTGGCGCCAGATCCGCAATGTGATGTTCATTTGTAGCTCCTTTGCTGGACCTTGATGTTCTCGAAGGCGAGGTCTTCGCGGTGCAGCACCGGGGCGGCGCCGTCACCGCCGAATTCCCAGGCGGCCACGTAGCTGAATTCCTCGTCCTGCCGCAGGGCCTCGCCGCCTTCGGTCTGGCTTTCGGAACGGAAATGCGCCCCGCAGGACTCCTCGCGGTGCAAGGCGTCGATGCACATCAGTTCGGCGAGCCCGAAGAAGTCGGCGACCCGGCCGGCGCGTTCCAGGGATTGGTTCAGCTCCTCGTTGACCCCGGTGACCTTGACGTCGTTCCAGAAGGCGTCGCGCAGCTCGCGGATCTGTTCGATGGCGTGGGTGAGCCCTTCGGCATTGCGTTCCATGCCGCAGTACTCCCAGACGATGGCTCCGAGCTCCTTATGGAAGGAATCCACCGAGCGGTTCCCGTTGATGGCCAACAGCCGGGCTGTGCGCTCGCGCACCGCTTCGGCAGCCTCGACGACGGCGGGGTGGTTGGCATCGACGTCCTCGGGCAACGGGTTGCGCGCCAGATAGTCGTTGATGGTCCCGGGCAACACGAAGTAGCCGTCGGCCAGCCCCTGCATCAGCGCACTGGCGCCGAGCCGGTTGGCGCCGTGGTCGGAGAAGTTCGCCTCGCCGATGACGAAGAGCCCGGGGATGGAGCTTTGCAGGTCGTAGTCCACCCACAGCCCGCCCATCGTGTAGTGGATGGCCGGATAGATGCGCATCGGCGTCTGGTAGGGATCCTCGTCGGTGATCTTCGCGTACATGTCGAAGAGGTTGCCGTACTTCTCCTCGATGACGTCCCGACCCAGGCGCTTGATGGCGTCCGCGAAGTCGAGGTAGACCCCGAGGCCGCCCGGGCCCACGCCGCGGCCCTCGTCGCATTGCTTCTTCGCCGCCCTCGAGGCCACATCCCGGGGCACGAGGTTGCCGAAGGCCGGGTAGGCCCGCTCCAGGTAGTAGTCGCGTTCGGCCTCGGGGATATCCGCCGGCGTCCGGTCGTCCCCGGCCTTCGCCGGTACCCAGATCCGCCCGTCATTGCGCAGCGATTCGCTCATCAGGGTGAGTTTGGATTGGTGGTCACCGCTGACGGGAATGCAGGTGGGGTGGATCTGCGTATAGCAGGGGTTCGCGAAATAAGCTCCCTTGCGGTGGGCCCGCCAGGTGGCGGACACATTGCAGCCCATCGCATTGGTGGAGAGGTAGTAGACGTTCCCGTAGCCGCCGCTGGCCAGGACGACGGCGTCGGCCAGATGCGTTTCGAATTCGCCGGTGACCATATCGCGCACCACCACCCCGCGGGCCTTGCCGTCGATGACGATGAGGTCCAGCATCTCGTGCCGGGTGTTCAGCTCCACGGTCCCGGCCCCGACCTGACGCTCCAGTGCCTGATAGGCGCCCAGCAGTAGTTGTTGGCCGGTTTGTCCGCGCGCATAGAACGTCCTGGAGACCTGGACGCCGCCGAAGGAGCGGGTATCCAGCAGCCCGCCATACTCCCGGGCGAACGGGACCCCTTGGGCCACCGCCTGGTCGATGATCGCCGAGCTGACCTGGGAGAGCCGGTAGACGTTGGATTCCCGCGAGCGGTAGTCCCCGCCCTTGACGGTGTCGTAGAACAGTCGGTGGATGCTGTCGCCGTCGTTGCGGTAGTCCTTCGCCGCGTTGATCCCGCCCTGGGCGGCGATGCTGTGGGCCCGGCGGGCGCTGTCCTGGTAGCAGAAGACCTTCACGTTGTAGCCGGCTTCGCCCAGGGTCGCCGCAGCGGATCCACCGGCCAGCCCGGTGCCGATGACGATGATGGAGACCTTGCGCCGGTTGGCCGGGCTGATCAGGTTGGCCTCGAAACGGCGCTTATCCCAGCGTTCCTTGAGCGGTCCGCCGGGGTCCTGGGTGTCCTGCAGCGGGTCGCCTTCGGTGAATAATTCGTTCATCATGGTCCTACCCATCCGATCAAAATGCTCAGTGGCGGTACGAGGAAACCGGCGATGATCACGAAGGTGACCACATAGGCCAGACCATTGAGCCGGCGTCGTACTCCAACGCTGGTGTTCGCGCCCAGGGAGGCGAACGCACTCCAGATGCCGTGGCGCAGGTGGAAGCCCAAAGCAATGAGGGCGATGACATAGGAGAGCACGACCCACCAGATCGAAAAACCGTTGATCATGCGCTCATACGGGCTGGACGCCGATGCCCCGCCGGGGTGGATGACGTTCACGGTCAGGTGCAACAGGTGGTAGATGATGAACAGCAGGATCGTCACCCCGCCCCACCGCATGGTGAACGAGGCGTAGGTCCGTTGCACGCCTCGCCGGTTCTGTTTGGTTTGGTAGCGCCACCCGCCCCCGCCGGCGGTGGCCGTGCGGGAACGGTGCCAGAGCACGAACGCCGCCCAGATGTGGGCGCCGACGCTGATCAGCAGGATGACGCGCAGGATCCACAGGGCTCCAGTGTGGGGCAGCAGGGGTTCGAGGATCGTGCGCAGGTACGCCGAATAGCCGTCGAAGGCCTCCTGGCCCGCGAAGACCTTCAGGTTCCCGTACATATGGGCGATCAGGAACCCCACCATGATCAGCCCGCCGATCGCCATGACCGCATGCAGGATAGTCGAGGAGCGCAGCACCGGGCCGCGCCCGGGCTTCACGCCGGTGGCACTCATGTCGCCAGCAGCTGGCGAAGGACATAGGGCAGAATGCCCCCGTGGACGAAATAGCCTTCCTCGGCGGGGGTGTCGATGCGGACCTTCGCGATGATCTCCCGGGTGCGCTCGCCGTCATCGACGCGGACGGTGACTTCCTTCGGGAGCGGATCGGCGCCTTCGATGCCGACGATGGAATAGGTTTCCTCCCCGGTCAACCCATGGGTATCAGCGGTTTCCCCGTCCTTGAACTGCAGCGGCAGCACACCCATGCCGATCAGGTTCGACCGGTGGATCCGCTCATAGGAGACGGCCAGCACGGCCTTGACGCCCAGCAGCGTCGTGCCCTTGGCCGCCCAGTCACGGGAGGACCCCGAACCGTAGTCCGAACCCGCCAACACGATCAGCGGGACCTGGTCGGCGATGTAGGCGGTGGAAGCGTCGAAGATGCTCATGCGCTCGCCGTCGGGCAGGTGCCGGGTGACTCCGCCTTCGACGCCGGGGACGAGCCGGTTGCGCAGCCTCACGTTGGCGAAGGTCCCCCGGATCATCACGTGGTGGTTGCCGCGCCTGGAACCGTAGGAGTTGAAGTCCTTCGGTTCGATGCCCAGATCCTGCAGGTATTTGCCGGCGGGGGAGTCGGCCTTGATGGCGCCGGCTGGGGAGATATGGTCGGTGGTCACCGAATCCCCGAGGTAGGCCAGGACGCGGGCTCCCTGGATATCGACCAACGGTGCCGGTTCCACCGGCATGTCATCGAAGTATGGAGGGCGCTGGATGTAGCTGGAATCGGATTGCCAGGCGAACTGGTCCCCCGCGGGGATGGTCATGCCGCGCCAGTTCTCGTCACCGTGGTAGACGTCGGCATAGCCTTCGGTGAACATCTTCGCTTCGAGGTTCGCGTCGACGACTTCCTTGATCTCCGCGGTGGTGGGCCAGATATCGCGCAGGTAGACCGGCTGGCCCTCGGTGTCGTGGCCGAGCGGATCCTTGAGCATGTCGGTGCGCATGGTCCCGGCCAGTGCGTAGGCGATGACCAACGGCGGTGAAGCCAGGAAGTTCATCTGGACCTCGGAGTGGATGCGGCCCTCGAAGTTGCGGTTTCCCGACAGGACCGAGGCGACCGTGAGGTTCTTCTGGGCGGCGGCGACACTGACTTCGGGGATCAACGGCCCAGAGTTGCCGATGCAGGTGGTGCAGCCGTAGCCGACCAGGTTGAAACCGAGCTTCTCCAGATACGGCGTCAGGCCAGAGCGGTCGTAGTAGTCGGTGACGACGCGGGAACCCGGAGCCAGGGTGGTCTTCACCCACGGTTGGCTGGCCAGACCGCGCTCCACTGCCTTCTTGGCCAGCAGGCCCGCCCCGATCATCACCGAGGGGTTGGAGGTGTTCGTGCAGGAGGTGATGGCGGCGATGACCACGGCGCCGTTGTCGATGCTGGTCTTCTGCCCGCCGAGCAGCAGCTCGGACGGGTCCGAGGGCCAGGCGTCCTGGACGTTTCCGTCGTCGTCGTAGGTCCGTGGCGGGTCATCGCGCTGGATGCGTGTGCTGATGGCCACCGGATCGCTCGCGGGGAAGGAATCCTCCCCGGCGGAGTCGAGCCCTCCGGCGATGGCATCGGCGTGGCTTTGCCCGGCCAGCAGGCGGTGGATGACCCGGGGAGCCACGGCCAGCGGGATGCGGTCCTGGGGACGTTTCGGGCCGGCAATCGAGGGGGCGACCGTTGAGAGGTCCAGTTCCACGATCTGGCTGTATTCCGGGACATGGTCGGGGTCATGCCACAGCCCCTGTTCGCGGGCGTAGGCCTCGACCAGCCGGATCTGATGCTCATCGCGTCCGGTGAGGCGCAGGTAGCTCAACGTTTCGTCATCGATCGGGAACATGGAGGCGGTCGAACCGTATTCGGGACTCATGTTGCCCAGGGTCGCCCGGGTCGCCAGGGGGACATTGCCGACCCCGGGACCGAAGAAATCGACGAATTTCCCCACCACCCTGATCTTGCGCAGTAGCTCGGCAACGGTGAGCACCAGATCGGTGGCGGTGGTGCCCTCGGGTAGCTCTCCGGTGAGTTTGAGCCCGACGACCTGCGGGATCAGCATGCTCATTGGCTGACCCAGCATGGCCGCTTCGGCTTCGATTCCGCCGACACCCCAACCCAGCACACCGAGGCCGTTGACCATGGGGGTGTGTGAATCCGTGCCGACCAAGGTGTCCGGATACGCCTGGGGTCCACGGGGTCCTTCACGGGTGAAGACGACCCGGGCGAGGTATTCGAGGTTGACCTGGTGGCAGATGCCGGTGTCCGGGGGAACCACCAGGAAGTCATCGAAGGACTGTTGCCCCCAACGCAGCAGCTGGTAGCGCTCCTGGTTGCGGCCGAATTCCAGTTCGGCGTTCACCCCGAAGGCATCCGACCGGGCGAATACATCGGCGATCACCGAGTGGTCGATCACCAGTTCCGCTGGGATCAGTGGGTTGATCTTCTTCGGATCCCCACCGAGGTCGGTCATGGCATCGCGCATGGCGACCAGGTCCACCACGCAGGGGACGCCGGTGAAGTCCTGCATGAGGACCCGGGCCGGGGTGTATTGGATCTCCGAGTTGGTTTCGGAGTTGGCGTCCCAGTTGGCCATCGCCTTGATCTGTTCGGCCGTGACCAAATGGCCGTCCTCGTTGCGCAGCAGGTTCTCCAGCAGGACCTTGAGGCTGTAGGGCAGACGTTCGGAGCCCTTGATTCGATCGAGCCGGTAGATCTCGTACGTCGCATCATCGACCTGCAGTTCAGTGCGTGTGTCGAAACTGTTCTGCATTTTAAGGGCACCTGGCTTTTCGTATCGAAGTGAACCCCACCGTGACGGTGGTCCCCAACGTACGCCGAGATGACGAAAGAGGCCATGACATTTCGCGTCCAATCCTCTGGAGCCCGGAACGCGAAACCAGTAAATACGTGATCGAGACCACATCTTTGGTGTTTGGCCGTAGGATGGGGTGACAGTGCGCCGCAGGCGGAAAGGGCAGCCCGCGGCTTCGAGCCGCAGGATAGCGGCACGCAGTGCCCTGTGGTGATGCCGGGAGGCTGACGATGAAGAAGTTTTCCCTGACGGCGCTGGGACGCCGCCACTTGGAAACGGCCAGCAGCGTCGGTAGCGGACGCAGCGCCAGCACGGTATACGGCGGACATGAGCACGTCCTGCGCCAAACCGTCATTGCGTTGAAGGCCGGACAGGAACTGAACGAACACGTGAATCCCGGCGAGGCGACCGTCCTGGTGATGAGCGGGAGGGTGTGCCTGTCGACGCGCGGTGAAAGCTGGGAAGGCAGCGGCGTGGACCTGTTGGTCGTGCCGCAGGGCTTCTACGCCGTGAAGGCCCTGGAGGATTCGGTGTTGGTGCTCACGGTGGCGAAAACCGATCGAGGACCCATGGCCACCGATCACGCCTGGCAGGACCGGGGGCGTGGCAAGGCGGTCGGGGGCCCGGCCTCGACGCCACGGCCCGATCGACATGCCGACCCCGTTGGTGCCGAGGTGTTGGCCCACGAGTAGACCGGGGGCTTCAGTTTCCCGCGGCGGTGCCAAGCAACCGACCCACGGCTGTCGGGCACCCGACGTTTCCAGCCAAGATACCCTGCTGGAATCAGGTCATGGGTTGGGCACGAAAAGGCGCTTGCTTCGTTGTATTCAACGAAAACGAAGCAAGCGCCTTCTCACTGGCGGTGACGGTGGGATTTGAACCCACGTTGGCTCTCACCAAACAACATTTCGAGTGTTGTACCTTCGGCCGCTCGGACACGTCACCAGACTGGACTACTCTAGCGGACGGTTCGCGGCAGTCCCAAACCGGTGGGTTGGCTCACCGCATGGAGCGGAAGAAGCCTGTCAAGAGCAAGGCGCATTCATGCTCAAGCACCCCCGGGAAGACCTCGACCCAGTGGTTCAGCCGTGGTTCGCGCAACACGTCGAACACGGACCCCGAAGCCCCGGCCTTTCCATCCCAGGCGCCGAAGACGACGCGCGGGATCCTGGCCAGCACGATCGCGCCGGCACACATGGCGCATGGTTCCAACGTCACCACCAGGGTGCACTGCGCAAGGCGCCAACCGTCGTCGTGCCCTGAATCCTTCAGCGCTGCGGCGGCGGCACGGATCGCCAGGACCTCGGCATGGGCGGTGGGGTCCCCGGTGGCTTCGCGTTCGTTGCGGCCGGTGGCCACAAGCGTTCCGTCGGGTCCGATGACGACGGCGCCGATAGGGACGTCGGAGGTGGCCAGCGCCCCCCGGGCCTGCTCCAACGCCAGTTCCATCCACTGTGCGTGGCGCGCATCATCCCGGATCACTTTCCAAGCCTAGCCGAGCGGGCAGTTCGTGCTGGTAGTTTTGGAGCATGCGCGTACAGGTAGTCGACCACCCATTGGTGGCCCATAAGGTCTCGGTTCTCCGCGATAAGAACACCCCGTCCCCGGTCTTCCGGCAGCTCACCGACGAACTGGTGACCTTGCTGGCCTACGAGGCGACCCGCGAGGTCAGGACGACGCAGATCGAAGTCCAAACCCCGGTCGCCACGACCACCGGCACCGCCTTCGCCAAACCCACCCCGTTGGTGGTTCCGATCCTGCGTGCGGGACTGGGAATGCTCGAGGGCATGACCCGTCTGGTTCCCACTGCCGAGGTCGGATTCCTGGGCATGGCGCGTAACGACACGACGCTGGATATCGTCACCTACGCGGAACGGCTTCCCGAGGACCTGACCGGCCGCCAGGTCTTCGTGCTCGACCCGATGCTCGCCACCGGCGGCACCCTGATCGAGTCCATCAAGTTCATTTTCGATCGCGGTGCCTCGGACGTCACCTGCATCTGCCTGATCGCCGCCCCCGAGGGCCTGGATCGGCTCGAGGAGATCTACGGGGACGATTCCCGGGTCCACTTGGTGCTGGGTGCGCTGGACGAGAAGCTCGACGAAAACGCCTACATCGTCCCGGGCCTCGGCGACGCCGGCGACCGGCTGTACGGGCTGGCCCACTAACCGACCCTCCGCGGTCGGCCCCGACTCAGGGGCCGACCGTCGGTGGTTGTTCCGGCCGGGGAGGCACCTCCACGGCCAACGGCAGCCGGACCTCGAAAACGGTGTGCCCCGGTTCGCTGGACACCCCGATGGTGCCGCCATGGGATTCGACGATGCCGCGCACGATCGACAGGCCCAGGCCCACGGTTCCCTCGGCACCGGAGCGGGCGCCGTCGCCCCGGGTGAAGCGGGAGAAGACGTGGGGCAGGAAATCTTCATCGATGCCCTGGCCGTCGTCGGTGACGGTGAGTACCGCGTGGTGTCCATCGGTTGAGCGGAAGACCCCGGTTTCGATCGTGGTGCCCTCGACGGTGTGCTTGCGGGCGTTGGAGAGCAGGTTGTTCAGCACGCGGGCCATCTGGCCCGCATCCCCGCGCACGAGCACCGGTGAGTCCGGCAGGGACAGCCGCCACTGGTGACTCGGGGCCGCCACCTGGAAGTCCCGGGAGGTCTCCGCGGCCAGCTGCGTCAGGTCCACCTCTGCCAGGGTCGGTTTCTGTCCTTCGTCGAGCCGGGCCAGCAGGAGCAGGTTCTCCACCAGCGAGCCCATCCGGTGGCTTTGCTCGACGACGCGGTTCAGCGAAGTACGTCCGTCGTCGCTGAGGTGTTCGGTGGCGGCCACGAGTTCCGAGTATCCGCGCATGGCTGCCAGTGGGGTGCGCAGCTCATGGGAGGCGTCGGCGACGAAGCGTCGCATCCTGGCTTCGGATTCACGGCGCACCTCGAGTGCCGACTCCACGTTGTCCAGCAGCGCGTTCAGGGCGTGGCCCATGTTCCCTGCTTCGGTGCCGGGGTCGGCGTCGGGAGTGGCAACACGTGGTGCGAGCCTGACTTCGCCGGCGTCCAGCGGTAGTGCGGCGACCGTACCGGCCACCGCCGAGACGCGTTCGAACTGCAGCAACGACCGACGCACGATCACCGACCCGATCAGTCCGATGGCCACGAGCCCGGATGAGGCGACCAACAAGATCGTCATATCCAGTGCGAAGAGCGTGGCACGGGTGGTCTCCACGGGAAGGCCGGTGATGAGGATGGCGCTGTGGGTATCGGAGCCGCCGGTGTCTGGGGCGGCGGTGACGGCCATGAGCCGGTATTTGCCCACGGAGAGGTCCTCGGTCACCGGGGCCGCATCGGGGGTGATCGATGACAACTGTTGGGCGTCGTGTTCGTCCAGTTGCTGACGCTGGCCCGATTCGGGGTCCAGGACACCGCCGATGAGGATCGTGTTTCCAATGATCCGGGCGTTGAGAGTCCCTGATCCTTGTCCGGGGGTGTTCAACGGATCGGGCATCTCGGTGCCCTGGCTGCTCGGACTGCCATCAAAGCTCGCCGCACGGTTGGAGGCCTGTTGGATCTGCTCGTCCAGCTGGCTGTAGAGGCTGTTGCTCATCACCGTATGGGTGAAGATACCGATCACCAGGCAGATCAACGCCAGCAACCCGATCAAGGAGGCCGAGATGCGCGAGCGCAGGGTCCATCCGTGGGTTGTCGGCGGGGTGGGGACCGGATGGTCCGGTCGGGCTGGGGGAGTCGGGCGCGCCACCGGGGCGGGGTGGGTCACGGTGCTGGTTTCAGCACGTACCCGGCGCCACGCACGGTGTGGATCATGGGCTCGCGCCCGGCGTCGATCTTCTTGCGCAAATAGGAGATGTACAGCTCGACGATGTTGGCCTGCCCACCGAAGTCGTACTGCCAGACGCTGTCCAGGATCTGGTTCTTGGACATGACCCGGCGGGCGTTCTCCATCAGGTAGCGCAGCAGATCGAATTCGGTGGCGGTCAGGTTCACGACCTTCCCGCCGCGGCTGACTTCACGCATGTCCATGTTCATGCTCAGATCCCCGACGACGAGCTCTGCGGCATCGGCCTTGGCGGCACCTGAGCGTTCGACCAGCCGGTGCAGGCGCAAAAGCACCTCCTCGAGGCTGAAGGGCTTGGTGACGTAGTCGTCCCCGCCGAGCGAGAGACCCTCGATCCGGTTTTCCACCGCGTCCTTGGCCGTCAGGAACAGGGCAGGGACCTCAGGCTGGAAGGCCCGGACCTTCCGCAGGACCTCGGGTCCCTCGAACCCCGGAAGCATCCAATCCAACACCAGGATGTCGGGGGAGAACGAACGGGCCTCCTGCACTGCGGAGGGGCCGTCCCCAGCCACCTTGACCTCCCACCCCAGCATGCGTGCCCCCATGCTGACCAGTTCGGCCAGCGACGGCTCGTCATCGACCACCAGGGCCCGGATGGGGGTGCCATCGGGATGTTCCAGACGTGGAAGCTGGTTGGGGGAGAACTGCGAGTTCGTCATGAGTTGATACTCCTCTGCACCTATAGGGCCAAGGCGGGATTCCGCTGTGACCGAGCTGTGAAGCGGTGTCTCCTACAGTACCGGCGGACCCGACTGCTGTCCGCACGCCGGATACTTCCGTCGGCGCGCAGATAGTCAAGCGTGTGACCCGGGAAAGGTCGTGTCACGCATAAATATACGTACCTTGTTTTAGGGTCATCAATCAGATAGTTCATTGATCAAATCGAACAGTCGATCGTCCGGCGGATGCCCAGACCGCGCGATCCAAAACGCTCACTTCAGAGAACTGCATAATGTGAATCACCTCACAAATTCACGAAATCGTCTCAATATGTGGACAAGTGCGATGAATATTACTTGCGGGTTCGAATTATTACGGCAACACTAGGTCTCGTGAACATCGATCCAGCAGCACTTGCGGCCCCCGGCCCCCGATGGGGCCATGGTGTCGGACGTGCGCGCAGCTGTTGTCGAATGTCGGCCTAGTTCCTTCCTACCTCCAGAAGATCCGAAGCACGGATGAACCGCACGCCACGACCATGGCGTCGGCCAGCCGAACCAGACAGTTCACCGACTTTTCGCACAGTTAGAGGTTCCACCAATGTCCGTTACGTCCGGATACGTCCATATCTCCATCCGCAACGCCCAGAACCGCGCCGCTGCTGCCCAGCGCCAGGGCGCGGGCCACGGCGAATATGGGGCGCCCCAGGGATATCGTCAGCTGCACGCTGTTCCTTCCCCGCAGGACCACCACCCGATGACCGCACCGACTCCTGTCGTCGCCGGCAACGGAACCCCCGGACCGCAGTCGGTGGACCGTGACACCGAGGCCCGTGGCTTCGTCCTCTATGTAGGTCTCGACGAGGCGACGGCTCAGGAACAGGGCACCTCGCTGGGCAAGCTGGCCACCCAGGTCCGCGCCTTCCTGCAGACCCTGTCGCCCAACGCCCAGACCCATGCCGCCGTGGCCCTGGCCCCGGCCAACGCCCCCGGCGAGAGCATCGACGTCGTGCGCCAGGCACTGGGGGACCCGACGGTCGCCCGCCGCCCGCGGGGGGAGATCGTCCGCCACCAGCCGGCCGCCTCGCGTCCCTCGGGCGTGTTGATCGACCTGTCGCGCCGCGAGGTCCACCTGGACGGGGACACGCTGAACCTGACGTTCAAGGAATTCGAGCTGCTCAACTACCTGGTCGAGAACGGTGCCCGCACCGTCGGACGCGACGAGCTGCTGAGCAACCTCTGGCGCAATGCCGAAGAAGTTCCGAACGAGCGCACCATCGACGTGCACATCCGCCGCCTGCGCTCCAAGCTCGGCCGTCTGGCCAATACGGTGCGTACCGTCCGCGGCCAGGGCTACCGCTTCTACGAGCACCCCGAGGTCATCGTCTGGGCAGCGCCGGAATACAGCATCTGATTCCTGTTCCATCCACGACCACGAGGACGGCGACGCCTGCCAGACGGGCGTCGCCGTCGTCGTTCCCCAGGGCACCTAAGCTGGTCACATGAGCCAGCACCACCTGAAACGCATGATGCTCCTGCGCCACGCCAAATCCGACTTTCCCTTCGGCGTCGAGGACCATGACCGGCCACTGGCCGGTCGGGGCAACCGCGAGGCCCCGTTCGCCGGGGCATGGATGGTCGAAAACGGGTGGGTCCCGGACTCCATCCTGTGTTCGGATGCGCTCCGAGCCCGCTCGACCTGCGTCTGGGTGTCCAGTGAGCTGGGGGAAAAGGGCCCGACGCCGTATCTGGATTCGCGCATCTACGGTGCTTCGGCCAAGCAACTGGTATCGGTGATCAACGAGACGCCGGAAACCGTCGAAACGCTGTTGGTCATCGGGCACCTGCCCACGGTCCAGGAGGTGGCGATGGCGTTGGCCTCGGTGGAATCTGAGGAGGAGCCGGTCCTGGAGCTGGCCACCCGCTACCCCACGCTCGGGCTGACCCTGCTGGAGACGGCGAAGCCCTGGGCCGAACTCGATGGCCGCGATGCCCGGGTCAGCGGGTTCGTCATTCCCCGGGGCTGAAGCCTGCTTCTCAGTCCACGCCGGTGAAGGCACTCACGGCCTGCACACAGGTGGCGATGCTCCGTTCGGGGTGGAACACATGGCGGTCCCGACCGATGATGAGTACTGCCCCGAAGACGGCGGTGGCCATCGCGGCCCGATCGGTGGCTCCGAGCCCCGGATGGTTTCCGGTGGCGTACAGGCGGTCCAGGGCTGCCTGGATGACCCCGATGATCTCCCCGCGCAAGACGGCCAGGGTCTCGCCCCAATCGCTGGGGGATTGCCACTGCTCGCTGATCCACAGCTGGGCGAAGGATGGGTACTCGTCCATGAACTCCAGGGAGGCGGCCACCATGTCCCGGAAGCCCGAGACCGGGTCCGGATCGGCAGTTCCCTTCTCCAGGCGCTCGAAGAGCACGTCGGCGCCGAAGCGCATCAGCTGACCGATCAGCTGGGCCTTCGAACCGAAGTTGTAGTAGACCGTTCCCTTGGAGACCCCCGCTGCGGCGGCGATCTCGTCGACCGTCACCCGGTGGTGTCCGCGGTCGCCGATCAGGATCATCGAGGCTTCGAAGAGCCGGTGCCTGGAATCGGTGGCCCGCACCCGGAGACGCGTGGTGTTTCCGGAATCCGGCCCGCCCTGCAGGGGCTCGCTGTAGGCGGCGCTCATGCCGACAGCTCCGGGTGCAACGTCTTCAGCGTCCAGGTCTTGCCCCGGTGGACCGCCACGAAGCTCATGGTCAGGCCGATGGCCGCATAGCCCAGCAGAGCCAGGACCAACGGAGCAAGTCCCTCGAGCGAGGCCCCGTACATCAAATGCCGCAGCCCGGTGATCACATGTCCCATCGGCAGCAGGTTATGGGCCACATGCAGGGGGTCAGGAGTGGTCTCCCAGGGGAAGGTGCCGCCGGCGGAAACCAGTTGGAGCACCAACAGCACGAGCACCACGAGTTTTCCGGGGGTGCCCAGTAGGGCGCAGATGCCCTGGACGATGGCGGTGAACGCGACGCTGGCCATCAGGAACAACCCCCACGTCAGCCACGGGTGGGCTGTCTGCAGGCCGAGGCCGAAGAACACCACCCCGTAGAGCACGGTCGCCTGCAGCATCGACAGGAACACGAAGG
>RCNJ01000401.1_pt1 | contig 17502 bp, 15 predicted proteins | sample 2041171 | NCBI WGS metagenome assembly RCNJ01 (sample SAMN09708213, study PRJNA481090) | feces metagenome | biome: feces | host: Pygoscelis adeliae | place: Antarctica: Rookery Lake | collected 2010-03-01 | reverse complement strand
CCTGGGTCGTACAGGTTGTCGCCGTCGAGCAGGACCCGGCCTTCGACGGTGGCGCCGGGGATGACTTCGTGCATCCGGTTCAACGTGCGCAGGAAAGTGGATTTGCCACAACCGGAAGGGCCGATGAAGGCGGTGACCGACTTGGCGTCGATTTCGATGTTCACGTCCTCCACGGCACGGAAGTTGCCGTAGTAGACGTTGAGGTCTGAGACGTCGATGCGTTTGGACATAGGGGGTTCCTTCGGTGTTCTTCGGGCCTAGCGGCCGGTCTTGGGGGAAAAGCCCCGGGCAATCAGCCGGGCGCCGAGGTTCAGGACCATGACCATGATGATCAGCAGCAGGGCAGCTGCCCAGGCGCGTTGGGCACTGGGGTCGATGTTCGTCGGCGAGGTGGGGCTGAGGATCTGGTAGTAGATGAACGTCGGCAGCGTGGCCATCCAGTTGCTGAAGACGTTGAAGTTGATGTTGTTGGCCAGCCCGGCGGTGACCAGGATGGGTGCCGTCTCGCCGATGACTCGGGCAATGGCCAGGGTGACCCCTGAGGCGATGCCGGAGATCGCCGTGGGGATGACGACCTGGGAAATGGTGCGCCATTTGCGCACACCCAGGGCGTAGGAGGCCTCGCGGAGTTCATTGGGGACGATCTTGAGCATCTCCTCGGTGGAGCGGACCACCGTGGGGATCATCAACACGGACAGGGCGACGGCGGCGACGATGCCCATCCGGGTGGACGGTCCGAAGAGGATGCCGAACAGGGCTCCGGCGAAGAGGCCCGCAACGATCGAGGGGATGCCCGTCATGACGTCGACGAAGAACGTGATCCCCCGGCTCAGCAGCTTGCCCTGACCGTATTCGACCAGATAGATCGCCGCGAGCATCCCGATCGGGACCGAGATGATCGTCGAGAACGCCGTGATCAAAAGGGTGCCGATCACTGCGTGGTAGGCGCCGCCGAGGACCGGGGTCCCGTCGGCCACCGACTGGTTGTCCACCGCCCCGGTCATGCCGTTCATCGAGGTGAACAGGAAGTTCGAGGTCAATCCGGGCAATCCGCGTTCGAGCACCGTATACAGCACGGAGATCAGCGGGATCAGCGCCAGGATGAAGCAACCGTGGATGAGGTAGGTGAAGAACGAGTTGGTTCCCTGCCGACGTCCCTCCACGATGATGGTGACCGCGGTGGCTCCGGCGACGAACAGCAGCGCCGTGTAGATCATCATCGAGGCGATGGAGAAGCCGCCCAGCGTGGATCCGGCGGCACCGAGGATCAGTGCCGAGAGTCCGACGGCGGGGATCGCCCAACGCGGCAGGCGCCCCTTGGAGAGCCGGTTGCGGCGGGACGTGACCGGCACGGGAACCGGTGTCAGGGTGGTGTTGGTCATCAGTTGGCTCCCGAGAATTGCTGGTGGCGGCTGATGATCCAGCGGGCGATCATGTTCACGGCCAGGGTGATGACGAACAGCACCAGGCCTGCCGCAATGAGTTCGGCCATCCGCAGTCCGAAGGCCTCGGGGAAGTTCAGCGCGATTTCGGCGGCGATCGTCTGGTTGCCGGACTTGATCAGCGAGGGGATCAACGCTCCGGTCGACAGGACCAGCGCCACGGCCATGGTCTCCCCCAGGGCCCGGCCCAGGCCGAGCATGACAGCCGAGATGATGCCGGCGCGGGCGAACGGCAACACGGACATGCGGATCATCTCCCAGCGGGTGGCCCCCAGGGCCAGCGCCGCTTCTTCATGGAGTCCGGGGGCCTGCAGGAAGATCTCCCGCGATAAGGACGTGATGATCGGCAGGACCATCACCGCCAGCACGACGCCTGCGGTGAGCATCGTCTTCCCGGTCTGGGAGACCGGGCCGCCGAACACGGGAAGGAATCCAAGATTCTGGTTGAGCCATTCATAGCCCGGAACCAGGACCGGGGCGAGGACCAGATAGCCCCAGATCCCGTAGATCACCGAGGGGATGGCGGCCAGCAGGTCGATCACGTACCCCAGCGGTGCGGCCAGCTTGCGGGGGGCGTAGTGCGAGATGAACAAGGCCACACCGAGCCCGACCGGGGTGGCCAGCACGATGGCGATGGCCGCTGCGATCACGGTGCCGATGACGATCGGCCAGATGTAGGAGAAGAACCCCTGGCCCCCGGAGATGTCTGCCGGGTCCGCGGTGAAGGCGGGGATCGCCTGGACGAAGAGGAACAGGGCCACGGCGAAGAGGGTGAGGAGGATCAGGATGCCTGCGGACCTCGCGGCCGCGGAGAAGACCTGGTCTCCGGTCCTGCCCGAGCCGCGTCCAGGCGTCAGCGCGTTGGTTGTCATATGCGACCTTTCGGTCCGTGGTGGCCCGGAATCCATGGTGGAGGGGAATTCCTGGATTCCGGGCCGGGTGGTTGTTCTCGATGCCTGCTAGGAGGCTACCTTGATGGAGTCGATGGCTTCGTGGGCCTGTTCCATCAGGGACTCGGACAGCGGGGCGTTGCCTGCAGAGTCGGCTGCGGCTTGCTGGCCTTCGTTGCCGACGACGTAGTTGCCCCAGGCCTTGACCAAGTCAACGGTCTCCTGATCCTTGTAGGTGCTGCAGTAGATGTGGTAGCTGACCAGGCTGATCGGGTAGGCCCCCGATTCGGTGGTATCACGCTTCAGTTCCACGGCCATGTCCACCTCGGAGCGTCCGGTGACCGGTTCGGCGCTTTCCACTGCCTTGGCTGCTGCTTCTGCGGAAAGCTCGGTGTAGTCCTCGCCCACCTTGACCGAGACGGCCCCCAGTTCACCGACGGCCGAAGCGTCGGCGTAGGTGATCGCCCCCGGGGTCGAAGTGGTGGTGGAAACGACGCCGGCGGTTCCCTTGGCGTTCTCTGACTGCAGGTCGGAGGGCCAGTCCCCCGATTCCTCGTACGTCCAGGTGTCCCCCGCGGCTGCCGACAAGTACTGAGTGAAGTTCTCGGTGGTGCCCGATTCGTCGTTGCGGTGCACCACGGTGATCTTGGTGTCCGGCAGGTCGACGCCTTCGTTCTGCTCGGCAATCGCCGGGTCGTTCCAGGTGGTGACCTCCAGTTTGAAGATCGCGGCGATGGTCTTCGCGTCGAGCTTGAGCTCACCGACACCTTCGAGGTTGTAGGCTACGGCAATCGGGGAGACGTAGGCCGGGATGTCGAAGGCACCCTCGGGTCCGCAGACCTTCTTGGAGGATTCGAACTCCTCGTCGGAGAGGTAGGCATCCGAACCGGCGAATTGCGCGCCACCGGCCAGGAAGGCCTTGCGGCCGGCCCCCGAGCCGTCCGGGGAGTACTGGACCTTCGCGCCCTCGCCGGTGGATTCGAACCCCGACTTCCATGCGTCCATGGCCGCCTTCTGCGAGGAGGCGCCGATACCGGTCAGGGTGCCGGTGACGGCCTTGCTACTTTCCTCCGACGAGCCGCCCGAGCTTTCGGTGCTGCCGGTGGGGTTGTCCGAGCCGCAGGCGGTGAGAGCCAGGGCTGCGACGGAAAGTACTGAGGCAATCTGAACGGTGCGGGAAAGCTTCACGTGGTCATTCCTTCTTCTTCTTCGACGATGGCTGGTGTTTCGGTGTATCTACGACGCTAGGCAGCGGAAGTGAAGAGCGGTCCCGGCCCGGGTGAACAGCAGGTTAACGCGGGTCGGATCTTCTCGGCACATTCACGGAAAATCCATCGTTGACGAGGGTTTTCGGCCTTCGGGGCGTTTCGTGAGTGGTCCATCACACAGCGATGGGGCCTTCACCTGCTTTCATGCCAAACTGTAGGCATGGACAAGGCGACACCGCTGGGCAGAGTGTCCTCGTGGTTGCGCCGCCGGGCGCTCTCGGGGACGGCCCGAGTCCGCGTATCGTTGGTGCAGATCATCCAGATCACCGTCTGCGCCGTCGGCGCCTACTGGATCGCCGAGAAGATCCTGGGCCACCAGGCACCCCTTTTCGCGGCCACGTCAGCGGTCATTGCCTTGGGCTTCGGCGGAATGACCAGGATGCGTCGCGTCCTCGAGGTCGCCATCGGCTGCACCATGGGCATCGCCGTCGGCGACCTGCTGCTCACCGCGCTGGGCACCGGAATCTGGCAGGCGGCCACCGTCGTCTCCATTTCCCTGGTCCTCGCCCGCTTCCTGGACAGCGGCTCCATCTTCACCACCCAGTTCGGGGTCCAGGCCCTGCTGGTGGTTTTGCTTCCCGCCCCGGACGGCGGCCCCTTCACCCGCAGCGCCGATGCGATCATCGGGGGGTTGTGCGCCCTGCTGATCACCGCCCTGGCACCGAGGGACCCGCGTCGGGAACCCGCAGGGGAACTACGCCAACTCATTCGTGAACTCTCGGCCGTCCTGCGCGAATGCTCCGTCGCGCTGCGGGAATCCGATTCGACCCGCGCCTGGCATGCACTGGTCAGGGCCCGCGGGACCCAGCCGCTCATGGACAAGATCCCGGCTTCGCTTACCGGTGCCCATGAGATCGCCACCTTTTCGCCCCATTTCCGACGCCACCGCGGCGAACTGCAACGTTTGCGTCGGGTCGCCGGACAAGTGGATCTGGCGATGCGCAACCTCCGGGTCTTCTCCCGGCGGATGGCCTCGGTCATTACCCACGCGGCCTTGCGCGATGAAGCCGCCATGGAACTCTCGGTCTACCTCGACGAGCTGGCCGATGCCGCCGACGCGCTGGCCCGCTCCGTCATGGAGCCTCAGCAGTCCCAACGCGACCGCGCAGAAACAGCAGCGCGGGAGGAACTGATCGCTGCCGCCCGACGGCTGACCCCCGCCTCCTTCGGGGCCACCGGACTGCAGGGAGAAGGGCTCGTCCTCTTACTGCGCCCCCTGGTCGTGGACCTGCTGGAGGCCACCGGCTTGGAGCACGTCGAGGCGGTCCCCTTCCTGGCCCGGCTCTGAAACGGGCCCAACTGTCAGCCGGAGGCGATAACATCGTGAACCATGGCCAGCAAGAGCAGTACCCGCGCCCGTAACGCCCCCAGCTACCGCTGTGCCGAATGCGGTTGGACGACCGTGAAATGGGTCGGACGCTGTGGTGAATGCCAAGCCTGGGGAAGCGTCGAGGAGATCGGTCAGGTCACCGCTCGCACCACGGCGGCAGCCACTGTGGCCAGCCCGGCCCTGAAGATCGCCGACGTCGACTCCTCGCAGGCGCTCTACCGACCAACGCACATCGGCGAACTGGACCGTGTCCTGGGCGGCGGACTGGTCCCCGGGGCCGTGATCCTGTTGGCCGGGGAGCCTGGGGTCGGCAAATCGACCCTGCTGCTCGACGTCGCGGCCCGCACCTCCCGCACCGACCGCACGGTCCTGTACATCACCGGCGAGGAGTCGGCAGCACAGGTGAAGATGCGTGGCGAACGCATCGATGCCCTCTCCGACACCCTGTATCTGACGGCCGAAACGGATCTGGGCATCGCACTGGGACAGATCGAACGACTAGACCCCGACCTGCTGGTCATCGATTCGGTCCAGACCCTGTCCTCCGCGGACGTCGAGGGGGCTGCCGGTGGGGTCACCCAGGTCCGCGAAGTCGCCGCCTCGCTGATCAACGCCGCGAAGAAGCGGAACATGACAACCATCCTGGTCGGTCATGTGACCAAGGACGGTTCCATCGCCGGGCCCCGCCTGCTCGAACACCTGGTCGACGTCGTCTGCCAGTTCGACGGCGAGCGCCACTCGCGACTGCGCCTGCTGCGGGCCGTGAAGAACCGGTACGGCCCCACGGATGAGGTCGGTTGCTTCGACCTGACCGAGTCGGGGATCGAAGGCCTCGCGGATCCCAGCGGCCTCTTCGTCACCCGCACCAAGGAACCGGTCTCGGGCACCTGTGTCACCGTGACCCTGGAGGGGCGGCGGCCTTTGGTCGCCGAAGTGCAGTCACTGCTGGCCAAGACGAGCAACGCCCAGCCCCGCCGGGCCACCAGCGGACTCGATTCGGCGCGCACGGCCATGATCCTGGCGGTGCTCCAGAGCAGGGCGGGGATGGACCTGTCCAACCTGGACTCCTACGTCGCGACGGTCGGCGGCGTCCGGCTGGGGGAACCCGCCACCGATCTGGCCACGGCCCTGGCCATTTCCGGGGCCAAGCTGGACCGCCCCCTGCCGGCACAGTTCATTGCGTTCGGGGAGGTCGGGTTGGCCGGGGAGGTCCGCCCGGTACCGGATATCGGCCGTCGCATCACCGAAGCCGAGCGTCTGGGTTTTCGCTACGCCGTCGTCCCTGCCTCACCCAATGGCCCCGGTGCCGTGCCCAACGGCTTCAAGGTCCGCGAAGTCAGCACCCTGCAGGAAGCCCTGAGCGCGGCCTTCGGCTAGGGTCCTCTGCCCGCAGTGCCGACGCCCCGCCTCGCCGCAGCGGCCATGCCCTGCTTAGGATGGGGTGATCCACCGGAAGGAACCCCATGCCCAAATCGCCCGACGAAGCGTTGCGCACCACTCTGGCCCGTGTCGCCCCCGGGACCCACCTGCGTGATGGTCTGGAGCGGATCCTGCGCGGACGGACCGGTGCCCTGATCGTCCTGGGCAGCGACCGGACCGTTGAATCGATTTCTTCCGGCGGCTTCGACATCAACATCGCCTTCTCCCCCACCCGCCTGCGTGAGTTGGCGAAGATGGACGGTGCCATCCTCTGCGACCGCGACGCCTCCAACATCCTCAAGGCCGCAGTGCAGCTCGTGCCCGATCATTCCATTGACACGCAGGAGTCGGGAACCCGACACCGTACGGCCGAACGCGTGGCCATCCAGACCGGCTTCCCGGTCATCTCGGTTTCGCAATCAATGCACATCATTGCGATCTACGTCCAGGGCATCCGCCATGTCCTGGAAGGTTCCGAACCCGTGTTGGCCCGGGCCAACCAGGCATTGGCAACACTGGAGCGCTACCGTAACCGGCTGGACCAGGTCACCAGCACCCTCTCCGCCCTCGAGATCGAGGCGACCGTCACCGTTCGCGATGTCGCCGTCGTGCTCCAACGCCAGGAAATGGTCCGGCGCATCTCCGAGGAGATCGACCATTATGTGCTCGAACTCGGTGTTGACGGCCGCTTGCTGGTCCTGCAATTCGACGAACTGAGTGCGGGGCTGGGACCGGGCAGCGACCTGCTGCTCAAGGACTATTCCGAGGCCGGAACCGAACCGGAACAAGTCGCCGCCTCCTTGGCGCAGCTGCGTTCCTTCAGCTCCAACGACATGATCGACCTGAGCAGGATCTCCACGATCCTCGGCTTCACTCCGGGCACCGATTCGCTGGAGGCGGTGGTGCACCCCCAGGGTTTCCGTCTGCTGGCCAATATCAAATCCGTCCCCCGTGCGGTCGCCGATCGGCTAGTCGCCAGCTTCGGCGGACTGCAGCACCTGATGGCCGCCAACATCGACGACCTCATGGCCGTGGACGGCATCGGCGAGCAACGGGCCCGCACGGTCCGCGAGGGCCTCTCGCGCATTGCCGAATCCAGCCTGCTCGACCGGTACATGTAGCCCGGTCGGTAGCGCCCTACTTCAGCGAAAAGTTGACCTTGCCGCTCTCGACGTCTCCGAGCTTGGCGGAGAACGTGTAGGTTCCCGGACGGGGTTTGGACTCGACGTCCTTGCAACCCGGGGCACTGCGCAGGCGGTCCCAGGTGAAGCGGGCGCTCTCGGTCGCCCCCGCCTTCAACGTCATATCGCTATCGGAGGGGTCCGTGCGGCAATCCGTCGTGGAGAAGATCTTGTCGGATCCCGACACGATGCTGAACTCCTGCTGGCTGGTGCCCACATTCACCGTGCAGTCCTCGGAGCCCGTGTTCTCGATCTTCATTTCCAACACCGGTTTCTCGGCGGGCGCGTAGGTTCCCTTGTCCGTGACGGCGCTCAGCTCGATGTCACCCGAGGAGCAGGTGTCGCCTGCCGCTTTCGCGGACGAGGAGCCTCCGCCGGAGGCCGGGGCCTCGGCGCTGCCGCTTTCGGAGGCCGAAGCGCTGGCGGTTGAGGACGGCGCCGAATTCGAGGACGCGGCAGGTGCCGGCGGGCCGACACCGTCCGAACTCCTGGTGAAGAAGCCCACCACCGCGATCACGGCCCAGACCAGCAACGCCAGAACGACCAGCAGGGCCACTCCCACCACGATTCGACGACGACGGAAGACTTCCGGACTGGGTTTTCCCCTGCCCGGGGACCGGGACTGCTGTTGTGCCATGCCCCTAGGGTATGGAGCGGCTTCGACCGCCCCCGGCTCCCACGCCGTGCACTAGGGTATTGGTGCCCCGCTTTCCAAGGAGTCACGTGCCGTCCACCCCGCCCCTCGATCTCGATCGTCTCCATCACGACATCACCGGCTGGTTCGCCGCCGAAGGCCGGGACCTACCCTGGCGAAGCCCGCAGTGCAGCGCCTGGGGGGTCATGGTCAGCGAGTTCATGCTCCAACAGACTCCCGTGGTCCGTGTTCTGCCGGTCTGGGAAGAGTGGATGCACCGCTGGCCGGAACCGGCTGCCCTGGCCGCTGAACCCTCGGGAGAGGCCGTACGGGCGTGGGGACGACTCGGCTATCCCCGACGTGCGCTGAGACTGAGCGAGGCCGCACGGCGCATTGTCGAGCAGCATGAGGGACAGGTGCCCTCATCCCCTGCGGATCTGCTCGCCCTGCCAGGTGTCGGCAGCTACACGGCGGCAGCCATTGCCTGTTTCGCCTTCGGCCTGCCGGAAACCGTGGTGGACACCAACATCCGGCGGGTCCACGCCCGGCTGGTTAGCGGCAATGCCCTCCCCGAGCCCAGCCATACAGCTGCGGAGGCAAGGTTGGCGGCAGACCTGATGCCGGCAACCGGGGACGACGGAGGGGAATTGGCCTGCGCCTGGAATGCGGCGGTCATGGAGTTGGGGGCCCTGATCTGCACGGCCCGCTCCCCCCGCTGCGGGGAGTGCCCGGTCTCGGCCTCCTGCGCGTGGATCGCCCGGGGGAGACCCGAACCGCATTACACGCCCAAAGGCCAGCCCTGGGCGGGGACCGACCGTCAGGTCCGCGGTGCCATGATGGCCGTTCTGCGTGCCAGCGACGAACCACAGCCAGCCGACACGCTGCTAGCCACGGCACCGACGGAACCGGGTAGCGCAACGGAGCTCGTTCGTGCGTTCCAGGGGCTTCTGTCGCTACCTGCTGGCGCGGCACAACGCAGCCGATGTCTCGCGGGCCTGCTCGCCGACGGGCTGGCCGTCGAATCCGTTGCGGGAATCACCCTGCCGTATTAACCGGCCGGGGCAGTGGCCGTAAAAGACAACGGAACCCCGCGTGACGCGGGGTCCCGTGGCGCCGTGCGGCGCCTACATCTTGAAGGATGAAGGGATCTATTTGTCCTTGTCGTCCTTCTTGTCGTCGCCGCCGAGGAACTTGTCCTGCGCGCCGTCGATCTTGTCCTTATGGTCGCCCAGCTGGTCGCCGAACTTGTCCTGTGAGGCGTCCACGCCGTCGTTGATCTTGTCACCGTGTTCATTCTTGAGGTTCTCGGCCTTGTCACCGAGTCCACCCAAACTATCTCCGAGTCCCATTTCTTGACCTACTTTCGTTGGTTTCCATTTGGTACTTTCGGTGCCACGGACCTCCACTGGCTGTGTAGGACGGCTCGTCGGCCCGGTGGGGGCCGCCATTGCTAGCCTAAGCACATGCGGGGTTCGTCGTCCACCACGACGGAACAAATATCCCGGAATTCTTCCGAACGCGAAAGCCTGGACACTAGAGGTTCATGATCATTCTGGTGTTCCCCAGGGTGTTGGGCTTGACTCGCGCGAGGTCGAGGAACTCGGCGACCCCTTCGTCGGTGGACCGCAACAGCTCCGAGTACACGTCGGGGTCCAGGGGAGTTTGGTTCTCCATGACGTCGAAGCCCATCGTCCTGAAGAAGTCGACTTCAAAGGTCAGGCAGAACAACCGGCTGACGCCGATCCTGCGCGCGTTCTCGACCAGTTCGATCAGCAGGGATCTGCCGATTCCCTGACCACGGCGGCTGTCGACGGTCGCCAGGGTCCGAACCTCGGCGAGGTCCTCCCACATCACATGCAAGGCACCGCAACCCAGCAAGACTCCCTCGTCCTCTGCCACGACGAATTCCTGCAGGCTTTCGAAATAGACGACGGCTTCCTTCTCCAACAGGACCCGTCGATCGGCCAGCGGTCTGACGAGCTGGCGGATCCCTGCGACGTCCGAGGTGCGGGCAGGCCGAAGTGTGAAATCTGGCATCCACCCATTCTATTCCTGCCGGCGGCACCCACCCAGCACATGACCAGGGGCCCGGCCGTGGATGTCCACGGCCGGGCCCCTAGTGCAACCGGGTATCAGGCTCAGGTGCTCAGGTGGCCTTCTTCGATTTCCGCGGGGCTGTCCTTGCCTTCCAGAGCCGGGGTCTCCTCGCGGCCGGTGAAGGTGAACTTGGCGTCCTCGCCCTCACCCTCGACACCCACGGTGATGGTCTGGCCGGCCACGATCTCGCCGAAGAGGATCTTCTCGGAGAGCTGGTCCTCGACTTCGCGCTGGATGGTCCGACGCAGTGGACGGGCACCCATCGACGGGTCGTAGCCCTTCGTGGCCAAGAGGTACTTCGCCTCGTCGGTCAGCAGGACGTGCATCCCCTTGTCGACCATCCGGGATTCCAGGCGGGCGACGAACAGGTCGACGATCTGCACGATCTCATCCTGCGAGAGCTGCGGGAAGACGAGCGTGTCGTCGACGCGGTTCAGGAACTCGGGGCGGAAGTGCTGGCGCAGTTCCTCCTGGACCTTGGCCTGCATCCTGTCGTAGTTGGTCTTCGTGTCGCTGGTCGACTGGAAGCCGGTCATGACGCCCTTGGAGATATCCCGGGTACCGAGGTTGGTTGTCATGATGATCACGGTGTTCTTGAAGTCCACCACACGGCCCTGGGAGTCGGTCAGTCGGCCGTCCTCCAGGATCTGCAGCAGCGAGTTGAACAGATCCGAGTGGGCCTTTTCGACCTCGTCGAAGAGCACGACGGAGAACGGGCGACGACGGACCTTCTCGGTCAGCTGTCCACCCTCCTCGTAGCCGACGTAGCCCGGAGGGGCACCGAAGAGCCGGGACACGGTGTGCTTCTCCGAGTACTCGGACATGTCCAGGGTGATCAACGCGTCTTCCTCGCCGAAGAGGAACTCCGCCAGGGCCTTGGCCAGTTCGGTCTTGCCGACGCCGGTCGGGCCGGCGAAGATGAACGAGCCGCCCGGGCGGTTGGGGTCCTTCAGCCCGGCACGGGTGCGGCGAATGGCCTGCGAGATCGACTTGATCGCCTCGTCCTGGCCGATGACCCGCTTATGCAGTTCGGCCTCCATATTGAGCAGGCGGCCGGACTCCTCCTCGGTGAGCTTGATGACCGGGATGCCAGTGGAGTTCGCCAGTACTTCGGCGATCAGTTCCTCGTCGACCTCGGCGGTATCGTCCATATCGCCGTTCTTCCAGGATTTCTCCTTCTCGGCGCGCTCCTCCTGGAGCTTCTGCTCCTTATCGCGCAGCGACGCGGCACCTTCGAAGTCCTGCGCATCGATCGCGGATTCCTTCTCCCGGCGGACGTTGGCGATCTGCTCGTCCATTTCCTTGAGTGCCGGCGGTGCCGTCAGTCGGCGGATGCGCAGACGGGCGCCGGCCTCGTCGATCAGGTCGATGGCCTTATCCGGGAGGAAGCGGTCTGAGACGTAGCGGTGTGACAGCTGCGCAGCAGCGACCAGTGCGCCGTCGGTGATCGTCACGCGGTGGTGCGCCTCGTAGCGGTCACGCAGGCCACGCAGGATTTCCGTGGTGTGTTCCACGGAGGGTTCCTTGACCTGGATCGGCTGGAAGCGACGCTCCAGTGCGGCATCCTTCTCGATGTGCTTGCGGTACTCATCCAGCGTGGTGGCGCCGATCGTCTGGAGTTCGCCGCGAGCCAGCATGGGCTTGAGGATCGAAGCTGCATCGATGGCACCTTCCGCGGCACCGGCACCGACGAGGGTGTGGATCTCATCGATGAACAAGATGATGTCACCGCGGGTGCGGATTTCCTTGAGGACCTTCTTCAGGCGTTCCTCGAAGTCACCCCGGTAGCGGCTACCGGCTACCAGGGACCCCAGGTCCAGGGTGTAGAGCTGCTTGTCCTTGATGGTTTCGGGGACATCGCCGCGCACGATGGACAGGGCGAGGCCCTCGACCACTGCCGTCTTGCCGACGCCCGGCTCACCGATCAGCACCGGGTTGTTCTTCGTCCGACGGGAGAGCACCTGCATCACGCGCTCCTTCTCGAACTCACGGCCGATGACCGGGTCGAGTTTGCCGTCGCGGGCAGCCTGGGTGAGGTTGCGTCCGAACTGGTCCAGGACGACCGAACCGGCGGGCTGTCCTTCGGTCTGGCCCTGCCCGACTCCGGCACCTGCGGTTTCCTTGCCGCCCTGGTAGCCCGAGAGCAGCTGGATGACCTGCTGGCGGACCCTGTTCAGGTCCGCGCCGAGCTTGACCAGCACCTGGGCGGCGACTCCCTCGCCCTCACGGATCAGGCCGAGCAGGATGTGTTCCGTGCCGATGTAGTTGTGGCCGAGCTGGAGCGCCTCACGCAGGGAGAGTTCCAGGACCTTCTTTGCGCGGGGGGTGAAGGGGATGTGTCCGGACGGGGCCTGCTGGCCCTGCCCGATGATCTCCTGCACCTGCTCCCGAACGGCACCGAGGGAGATGTTGAGCGACTCCAGCGCCTTCGCGGCGACGCCCTCCCCCTCGTGGATCAGGCCGAGCAGGATGTGCTCGGTTCCGATGTAGTTGTGGTTGAGCATGCGCGCCTCTTCTTGGGCGAGCACGACAACGCGACGGGCACGGTCGGTGAATCTCTCAAACATGCGGCACACTCCTAGCTAACGCGTACTCACGATGCTACGCATCAAACGTCCCCAGATGGCCCGTGTTCGCCGTAGGGATAAAGCAGATTTCGATGCCGACCCACCTGCGGTGCCCCCCGGGCTGTCCTCAAGGCGGCCCCGGATGTCGCCGAAGCAGGCTCAGGACTCCGGGTGCACTTCGCGGTAGGCGTCGATGACCTCTGAGTGCAGGCGGCCGCGTTCGCTGACCTTGAAGCCGTTTTCCGCAGCCCACACCCGGATGGCCGGGGCCTCGGAAGCGGAGTAGGCTGTGGAACGCCGTGCCCCGGCGATGAAGGGGGCCAGCGCTTCGCGCAGTGTGCCGGCATTGGCTTCGCCCAGGTCGATCTCGTAGTGGCTGCCGTCCAATCCGAAGTGCACGGTCTCGCTCGCCGTTGTCCCGTCGAGGTCGTCAATGAGCGTGATTTCGACCTTGCGCGCCACGGACGGCTCCTCACTTCGAAGGTGTCGGGACTTTCAGACCGGGCCCCGGGGCATATCGACCCCGGAGTTCGGGAGTCGAGGTGTGCATCCGGACACAATGGTACTGCGGATTGGCCGGCCCCGGCGGCCGGACAGCTACTGCCCCGTCGGGTCACCGTTTCGGGGGTCTGATTCATCGGTGCCGGGAGTACCCTCGCGGCGCGCATCAGCCGCGGATTCGGCCAGTCGTTCATTACGGTCCACCCGGAACAACGCCCGGATGACGAACCAGAAGACCAGTGCAGCGACGATCGTGGGCAGTAACACCTCGACGTAGGCCATGCCTTAGGCCTCGGGCTTCAAGAGCGGGTAGAGGATGGTCTCGCGGATGCCGGCGTCGGTGAAGAGCATGACCAGCCGGTCGATGCCCAGCCCGATGCCGCCCATCGGCGGGGCGCCGTATTCCAGGGCCCGCAGGAAGTCCTCATCCAACTGCATGGCCTCGTCGTCGCCATCTGCGGCCATGAGGGATTGCTCGGTCAGGCGTTCACGCTGGATGACCGGGTCGATGAGTTCGGAGAAGGCCGTGCCGCGCTCCATCCCCCCGATGATCAGGTCCCAGGCTTCGATGACGCCTGGTTGCGCGCGGTGTGGCCGTGCCAACGGCTGGGCCGCCGGCGGGTAGTCATAGACGAAGGTCGGGTCGATCAGGGTCGGCTCGACGATCTCCCCGAACAATTCGATGACCAGCTTCTCGGCTCCCCACTTCGGGTCGACCTTGACGTGGTGCTTCTCGGCGATCGAATGCAATACCCCGGCAGTCGTTTCGGGGGTTATATCAGCACCCACGGCCTCGGAGAGGGCGGGGTAGACGCTGAGCCAGCGCCATTCGCCGTCGAGGTTGATGGTGCCCTGGGAGGTCTCGATCTGACGGCCGGCGCCCACTGCGTCGGCGGCCTTGAGGATGATCTCCTGAATCCGTTCGGCCATCACGAACTGGTCGGCGTAGATCTCATAGCATTCCAGCGTCGTGAACTCCGGGGAGTGGGTGGAATCCACGCCCTCGTTCCGGAAAAGGCGCCCTACTTCGAAGACGCGGGGGATGCCACCGACGACGGTGCGCTTGAGGTAGAGCTCGGTGGCGATCCTCAGAGTCATGTCCTGGTCAAAGGCATTCAGGTGAGTGTGGAACGGTCGCGCTGCGGCACCACCATGCATCAACTGCAGCATGGGCGTTTCGACTTCCACGTACCCGTGGTCGTAAAGGGTTTCCCGGACGGCACGGGTGACGGCGTCACGCTTGTAGATCATCTCGCGGGCCTCGTCGCGGACCATGAGGTCGGCATACCGTTGGCGGACCCGGTTCTCCTCGTTGAGGTCGGCGTGCAGCACCGGCATGGGGCGCAGGGCCTTGGAGGCCATCTGCCATTCGGTGACCATGATGGACAGCTCGCCACGGCGGGAGGTGATGACGGCACCCTTGACGAACACATGGTCACCCAGGTCGGTGAGCCGCTTCCAGTCGGCCAGCGAATCCTCGCCGATGTTGGCCAGCGAGAGCATGGCCTGCAGGCGAACGGCTTCGCCCTTCGGGCCCGACTCCTGCAGCGTGGCGAAACAGAGCTTTCCGGTGTTGCGGGCGAACACGATGCGTCCGGCCACTCCGACGACGTCCTGGGTTTCCTCGCCGGCTTCCAGGTGCGCGTACTTCTCGCGGATCTGCAGCAGGGTGTGGCTGCGTTCGACGCCGACCGGATAGGCCTCACGTCCTGCCTCGAGGAGCTCGGCGCGTTTGGCCAGGCGCACCTGGCGCAGGTCGTGCGTGTCGATGGTCTCTGCAGGGGCGGCGGGGGTCTGATCAGCAGTCACAGTACTCGATTCTACGTCTTTCGGCCGGGGCACGGGCACGGTCTGCTGTGATTGTGCCTACGGTCACGGTTTGCTGCGCGAAAGGGCTCCACCGGCGTCCCTCTGGGCGGGGACGCCGGCGAGGCGCCCGGTCACCAGATGGCGACGCGCTCCTCGGGATCCAGCCACATCCCATCACCGGGTTTCGTGTCGAAGGCCCAGTGGAAGGCATCCATGTTCCGGGCCACCTGGTTGCAGCGGAATTCCCCGGGCGAATGGGGGTCGGTGGTGATCCGGTTGACCATCGTTTCGGGTCGGGTCAACGACCTCCAGCATTCGGCCCAGCTGTGGAAGAAGCGCTGGTCTCCGCTGAGACCGTCGATCTCTTCGTCCACCGTGAGTCCCCTGGCCTGCAGGTCCAGGCGGTAGGCCTGGTAGGCGATGCCCAGACCTCCCAGATCGCCGATGTTCTCACCCAGGGTGAGCTTTCCGTTGACGTGGTGCTCGGGGGCCTCTTCGGGGACAAGGGCGTTGTATTGGGCCACCAAACGGGCTGTCAGTTCCTCGAAGGCCGCCCGGTCCTCGGCGGTCCACCAGTCGCGCAGCTGGCCCGTCCCGTCGAACTGCGAGCCCTGATCGTCGAAGCCGTGTCCGATCTCGTGTCCGATGACCGCGCCGATAGCCCCGTAGTTCGAAGCCGGATCCCGGTCCGGATCGAAGAACGGGCTACGCAGGATGGCTGCCGGGAAACCGATTTCGTTGAGAAGGGGATGGTAATAGGCGTTGACGGTTTGCGGGTACATGAACCACAGGTCCCTGTCGACGCCCTCATCGATCTTCGCCAGTTCACGGGAGAACTCGAATTCGTTGGCACTGGCGACATTGCCGATCAGATCATCCGGGTCGGCAGATACCGGACTGTAGTCGATCCACTTCACGGGGTAGCCGATCTTGGGCCGGAACATGGAGAGCTTCTCTTGGGCCTTCGCCCGTGTTTCGGTGCTCATCCAATCCAATTCATCGATGGACTGCCGGTAGGCGGCAATGAGATTGGCGACCAGGCCCTCCATGAGCTCCTTGCTGCGCTGTCCGAAGTGCCGGTCAACATAGAGTTGTCCGATGTCCTCGCCGACGGCACCTTCGGTGAAGGCCACACCGCGCTTCCACCGGGGACGCATTTCAGTGACTCCTGCGAGCTTGGCCGAATAGAAGGAGAAGTTTTCTTCAACGAAAGCCGAGGACAGGAACGAGGCATTGCTGCGCACGACCTGCACGGCCAACCAGTCGCGCCATGCCCGCAGGGGTTGGCCGTGAAGCAACCCCTCAACCCCCTCCAGGTAGCTGGGCTGCCAGACGTCGACTTCGTCGTAGTACTTCTCGTCGATACCCGCTCCCTCCAGCCATAGCCGCAGAGTCGGTTGGAGGTCGAAGAGCTCCTCGGCCGACATTAGGTTGTAACGGGCCTGGGCATCACGGCATTTAACGGCATCCCAATGATGCGCGGCCAGGGCCTTCTCCAACTCGATCACGCCGGCAGCAGCCCGCCCGGTATCGGGAACATCCACCAGACCCAGTAACCGGCCGATGTGTTCCTGGTACTCCGCCAATAGTTCGGAGAACTTCTCTTCCCGATAATAGGACTCGTCCGGTAGACCGAGGCCTGACTGGATGATGGACAGGATGTTGCGGTCCGGCTGGCCGGCGTCGGAGTTGGCACCGGCCTGGTAGAGTCCCGAGACACCGCGGCGCTGAAGGGCTCCGCCGAGGGTCAGCAACTGCTCGATGCTGGTGCAGGCGTAGACGGATGCCAGATCCTCGCGGATGGGTTCCATGCCACGGGCTTCAATGGCGTCCTCGTCCATGAAGCTACTGAAGAGTGCGGCGATCCGTTCCTGACGTGCATCGGCCACGCCAGCCACGTCCGCGCTATCGACCTGTGCTTCCTGGATGATGGCGTGAACCGCTGCTTCCGCATCGTCGCGCAGCTGCATGAATGACCCATAACTGCCCTGGTCGCCGGGGATCTCGGCAGTGGCCAGCCATTGACCGTTGACGTGACGGTACAGATCGTCCTGGATCCTGACATCGTGGTCGCGGTGGTCCACAGCGGTCGCGGGCATGGGCATCGTACGTGAAGCTGGATCTGCAGTCATGGCTCCCCAGGGGTATGGACGCCCGAAGTTACCGTGGCGTCGATGGTGGTCTCCCACTCACCCTACTGATGGACTTCCGGCTTCGGCTGTGCGCCGGCCGAAGTTCCCCTGAACGCGAAACCACAGACCGGGGGCAACCACGGAGAAGGTCAGGGTTAAATGCAGTAGGGCCCCGGACGATGTCCAGGGCCCTACTACTCAAAAATGGTCCGGCGGCGACCTACTCTCCCAC
>RCNJ01000400.1_pt1 | contig 17513 bp, 15 predicted proteins | sample 2041171 | NCBI WGS metagenome assembly RCNJ01 (sample SAMN09708213, study PRJNA481090) | feces metagenome | biome: feces | host: Pygoscelis adeliae | place: Antarctica: Rookery Lake | collected 2010-03-01 | reverse complement strand
CTATAAGAAATCCCAGGTGCTCTATGGTGTGGATCTGGCTAAACGGGAGATCACCAAGAACCGGCAATTGATCGTTGTGGAGGGCTACACGGACGTCATGGCCTGCCACCTCTCGGGGCTCGGCACCGCGGTGGCCACCTGCGGCACGGCCTTCGGGGCCGACCACATCAAGATCGCCCGCCGTCTGTTGCGCGACGACGGTTCGGGCGGCGAAGTGGTGTTCACCTTCGATGGTGACGAAGCCGGGCAGAAAGCCGCCCTGCGCGCCTTCGAGGAGGACCAGCGCTTCACCGCCCAGACCTATGTGGCCGTCGAACCCACCGGCGCCGACCCCTGTGAGCTGCGCCAGCACCGGGGCCCCGAGGCCGTCAAGGAACTCATTGCCTCCAAGCGGCCGCTCTTCGAGTTCGCCATCCGTGCCGGGCTGAAGAAGTTCAACCTCGATACCGTCGAGGGCCGTGTGCAGGCGTTGCGCGCGTCCGCACCGATCGTGGCGGCCATCCGCGACTCGGCCATGCGTCCGGCCTACTCCCGTGAACTGGCCGGTTGGCTGGGCATGGACATGGACGAGGTCAACCGGGCCGTGGGTGCTGCCGCCAAGCGGGCCCGCGACGGTTCGGGACCCGGGCAGGGCCATGGTTCCCGCCCCGGACCCGGGGGTGAATCGCGCCAGCAGGCCCAGGGCTACGGCCCCGGTGCCGCCCAGGAGCACCAGGCACCGGCCTTCGAGCGCCCGGATCTACGCGACCCGGTGACCCGGATGGAACGCGAATCGCTCGAGGTCGTCATGCAGCAGCCGGGTGTGCTCAGTGCCGACCAGTGGCAGGCGTTCTACACGGCACGTTTCCTGGCCCCCGTGCATGCCGCCGTCCACGACGCGGTCCGTGCAGCCGGTGCCGCGGGTGCGACCCCGTCGCAATGGGTGGAATCCATCCGGCAGGAGGTGCCGGATCCGTTGCGGTCCTTCGTCTCCGAACTTGCGGTGAACCCCTTGCCGGCGAACTCGGAGGAGTCGCTGACCCGGTATTGCCAGGGCATCATGAACCGGTTGTTCGATTTGCAGATCACCCACCAGAAGGCCGATCGCATCGGTCAGCTCCAGCGGATGGACCCTGTCGCCGATCCCGAGGGTTACCAACGGATCCAACGTGAGCTGATGGAACTGGAACTGCGCCGCCGGTCCCTGCGCCAGGAGTAGAAGCGGGCCGGGTCCGACGATTTAGCAACCTCGGCCAGGCTCTTGTATAGTCGTCTGTGTTGCTTTCCCCCATAGCTCAATTGGCAGAGCGTTCGACTGTTAATCGAAAGGTTACTGGTTCGAGTCCAGTTGGGGGAGCGGATCATCGTTCGTCCCCGCCACTGATCGTGGCGGGGACGTTCGTGTTTAAGGCCTCCGGGCGCCGCGGCCGACCTACCATGGAGCCATGGACTGGCTGGTGGCGCCCGACTACTGGGTCGCACGGGAAATCCTGCAACGCGGGGTAGCTGCCGTCTACCTGATCGCCTTCGTCTCCACGCTGAACCAGTTCCGCCCCCTGCTCGGCGAACACGGCCTGTCGCCGGCGAACCGCCTCCTTGCCGGCTCCGGCGCACGCGGCCCGTCGTTGTTCACCCGCTGGGGGTACTCGGATGCCAAACTCGTGGCCGTCTGTTGGGTGGGCCTGGTCGTGGCCGGTTCACTCGTCGTCGGACTTCCACAGGCGGGCCCTGCCTGGCTGCCGTTGCTGGCGTTCCTGCTGCTCTGGGGGCTCTATCAGTCGATCGTCAACATCGGGCAGATCTTCTATGGGTTCGGCTGGGAGATGCTCCTGCTCGAGGCAGGCTTCACCGTGGGATTCCTCGGCTCGCATCAGGTCGAGCCACCGCGAACCATCCTCATTCTGATTGCCTGGCTGGTCTTCCGCCTCGAATTCGGGGCCGGGATGATCAAATGGCGCGGCGACCCGGTCTGGCGGAACCTCACGGCCCTGTACTACCACCACGAGACCCAGCCCATGCCCGGACCGTTCAGCCGCCGGGCGCACCTTGCCCCACGGTGGTGGCATCGCTGCGAAGTGGCAGGAAACCATGTAGCCCAGCTGGCGGTCCCGTTCCTGCTCTTCGTCCCCCAACCGGTGGCCTCCATCGCCGCAGGGCTGATCATCGTCACCCAATTGTTGCTGGTGGCCACCGGTAACTTCGCGTGGCTGAACTGGATCACGATCGTGCTGGCCTGCTGCGCCGTCAATGACGCGGCCTTCGCAGCCGTTGCTTCCCTGCTGCCCGGGGTCCCTGCCGGTGGGGCGGAGTCCCTCCCGGCGTTGGGGACTGCACCCGCATGGTGGACCGTCGTCGTACTGCTGGTCACGGTGCTGCTGGTGGTCGCCGGCGTCCCGGCGCTGCGCAACCTCTTCTCGAGCTCCCAACTGATGAACGCCAGTTTCAACCGGTGGCAGCTGGGCAATGCGTACGGGGCCTTCGGCAGCGTCACCCGCCAACGAATCGAGGTCATCATCGAAGGCGGGGTCGACGGCGGAACGGGGGGCGACTGCGGGGAACCGGAAGGAGGAACCGAGTGGCATGAATACGAATTCCATGGCAAGCCCGGGGACCCGTCCCGCAGGCCACGGCAGTTCGCCCCCTACCATCTGCGCCTGGACTGGATGATGTGGTTCCTGCCGTTGGGCTCGCTGCACCAACGCTGGTTCCATGCCCTGCTGCTCAGACTCCTGGCCGCGGACCCCGCAGTGCTGGCCTTGCTGCGCGTGGATCCCTTCGCCGGCAGGGCCCCGGACAGGATCCGGGTGCTGACCTACCGGTACCGTTTCGCCACCAGGGACGAGCAGAAGGAACAGTCCCTGCACTGGGTCCGTTCGGATCGTCGACTGGCCATCGGCCCCGTCGAACGCGGTTGAGGGCCGTGGGAGGGCCGAAGTCGATTCGAATTCCGCGGGCCGTCCTGCTAAAGTTTTACTCGCTTCCTTCCCCCATAGCTCAATTGGCAGAGCGTTCGACTGTTAATCGAAAGGTTACTGGTTCGAGTCCAGTTGGGGGAGCTGGTAACGAACGTCCGTCCCACCGCATGGTGGGGCGGACGTTTTTCATTCCAACCCGTTCAGGTCATCAGTGGCACTTGGCGTGGCCGGACCACGAACCACAACGTCGCGATGGCCAGCAGGATGCATACGGCCATCACCGCGGCCATCGGCGTCGCGCTACCGACGCCCAGCAGGCCCACGACGGGGGATATCGCCCCGGAGAACCCGAAGGTCGCAGCCCCGAGCAACGCCGCTGCCGTGCCCGCCTGGTTGCCATGGCGGTGCAGGGCCAACCCCTGGATGCAGGGGAAGTTGAAACCCGTGGCGCAGATATAGAACCACAACGGGATGGCCGTTCCCCAGAAGCCCCAGCCGAGCTGGTCCGCGGCGATGATGCACAGGGCGAAGAACACCTGGGCGATCGTGGCAGCGGCGATGATCCATTGGGCGCCGAACCTGCGGACCAACCGGGCACTGGTCTGCACGCCGGCCACCACGCCCAGCGAGTTGACCATGAACAACAAGCCGTAGGCCTGCTCGTTCAGCCCGTACACGTCCTGGAAGACGAACGGGGAGGCCGATAGGTAGGAGAACAGCCCGGAGAAGTTCAGTCCGCCGACCAACAGCAAACCCACGAAGATCCGGTCCTTGAGCACCAGCGAATAGCGACGGAACAGGTGCGGGCCGCCGACCGGTCGCCGCTCCGGAGGAAGGGACTCGCGCAACAGGAACACAGCGGTGGCGAAGGCCACGACGCCATAGCCGGCCAGCGCCCCGAAGATCCCGTGCCAATCGGTGACCAGGAGTAGTTGGGATCCGATCACCGGGGCGAAGATCGGAGCCATGCCGTTGACCAGTGCCACGTAGCTCATCGTCTTCACCAGGCGCAGCCCCGCATACAGGTCGCGCACCATCGCAATGGCGACCACCGAGCTGCCCGCGGCGCCGACCCCCTGCAAGACCCGAAAGAGCATCAGAAATTCGAAGTCCTGAGAGAGGGCCGCTCCCGTAGAGGCGCCGATATGCAAAATCGTTGCCGCGATGAGCGGGCCCCGTCGGCCCAGACGATCGCTCAGGGGTCCGACCAGAAGTTGTCCGGCGGCGAAGCCGAAGACCGTTCCCGTCAAGGTCAATTGGGCTGCCGCCTCGGTGATGCCCAGATTCATGCGCAGCGCCGGGATGGCAGGCAGGTAGAGGTCCACCGTGAAGGGGCCCAGGGCGGTGAGCATGCCCAGCACCACGATGCGCAGGATCTTGGAACGTCGGCTGGGTGCTGGGGTCGGTGCGGGGGGGGATCCGGACAAGGAGTCCTCGGGGTAGGGGAGGAAGGAGTGGGCCGGCTGCAAAGCCGAGGACCCCAGCCTATCCCGGGCCCCCGGGCGCGTGATGACGCCCTTCCACAGGCGCTCGGGGGCGCGATGATGAAGACTCGGGGGAGTATTGTCTACCCCCGAGTAGCCCCGGGATGCAGGCAAGATGGTAGGTTTTTGAGTGCACAGGCCCGTCTGGGCCGCCACCGAAGGAGGATCAGGATGACACGAACCACGTCCGGACGTCGCCCATCGTCGTTCACCGGCCTCATGAAGATCGTCGGTCGACTGGTGCCCAAGCAGCTGAATGATGAAATCCAGCTCGCTATTGCCCAGATGAAGAGCAAGGCCATCAAGGCGGGGATCGGGGCCGGGCTGGCTGTTGTCGGCCTCGTCTTCATCACGTTCATGATCGTCGCGCTGATCACGTCGGGGATCCTGGCACTGGGTCTGGTCTTCAAACCATGGCTTGCTGCCCTCATGATTGCTGCCTTCTTCCTGATCGTCGCAGCGATTCTGGCCTTGATCGGCGTCATGAAGATCAAGAAACAGATGCCGTTGATCCCCGAGGACGCCATCCGCGGCGTGAAGTACGACATCGGGGTCGCGAAGCAGGGCCGTTCCTTCGACCCGTCCACGTTGGACCAGAAGAAGCCCAAGGACGAGGAATCCAAGAAGGACAAGAAAAAGAAGAAGGACGAGGACAAGCCCGCACCGGTGCCCTACAACGAGCTGCTCAAGCGTTCGCAGGAACGCCGCGAGCATTTGGCCGAGGTCCGCGACGACCTGGCCCCGAAGCTCGATGTGAAGCGCCAGGCCAAGGAAAAGTCCGAAACCGCCAAGACCTATGCGCAGGACGGCAAGCTGCGTGCGCGTCAGGCACTGCATGAGCGGACCCGCCAGCAAGCTCCGAGCGATGCCTCGCAGCTGCTCAAGGACCGCTGGCAGCCGCTGGCACTCATGGGCGCTTCGCTGGTTGCCCTGGGTGCGTTCGTGCGCAAGCTCCGCAAGTCCTGATGTGTCTGGTCCCGTCGCCGGGCCGTTTCGAGTGGTTCGACCAACACCGATCGGTCCGGCGGCGGGCCGCAGTCTCCGGGGAGAAGGGAAGCACGCGTGAAGATCATCGGCGCCGGTGGGCGTGATGACATCGAATACCGCGAGCTCACCACGTTCTGGACCCTGCCGAACCTGATCACCGTTCTACGATTCGGGCTGGTTCCGGTCTTCGTCTGGATGGTCCAGTCGGACCGGTATGGCTGGGCCACCATCGTGCTCGTCGTTCTGGGTGCCACCGACTGGATCGACGGGTACGTCGCCAGGCTGCTCAACCAGATCTCGACGGTCGGCAAATGGCTTGACCCGGTGGCCGACCGGGTCGCCCTGATCGTGGTGATCGTGGTCTTCGTCGTCGACGGAATCGCCCCGGCGTGGCTGGCCTACGTGATCATCATCCCCGACGTCCTACTGATCACCAGTACGGTGATCCTCGCTCGCGGAAACCCGAACCAGCCGGTCAGCAACCTCGGCAAGATCCGCACTGCCCTCCTGCTGCTCGGCATGCCCCTGCTGCTGCTCAGCCGGGTCGATGCCGCACCCAGCGCGGTGCTGGAGACCGTGGCCCTTGTGCTGCTGGGCGTCGGGTGCTTGCTGCACCTGATCGCGGCCGTGTTCTACTTCCGACGGGCCCAACGCCGGGCACGCACCCTTAAATCCGGGGGAACATGGTCTGGATAGCCGTCGCCTGCGCGGTTACGGCAGCCTTCTTCCTGGCGTTCGGTACCCAACGCCAGAGCAGCGCAGTCCGTGCCAGCAGCGGCGGCCTCGCCGTGTCGTCCCGGGGCATCCTGCGTCTGCTGCGCAATCCCCGCTGGATGCTGGGCCTCTCGCTCATGGGCGTCGGGATGGTCCTGAACGTCTACGCGCTGGCCAGTGCGCCCCTGACCGTGGTGCAGCCGATCGGTGCCATCGCATTGGTCATCACCACCGTCGTCAACGCCCGCGACCAGGGCATCCAGATCAACCGACCCACGGTCCTGGCCATCACTGCCTGCATGAGCGGGAGCATCGGCTTCGTCCTGTTGGCCATCAACGTCACCGCCAGCACCCACCAGATCAGCCGTCAGCAGGAACTGGCCACCGTCCTGCTGCTCACCGTCGTGGTCGCCATCCTCACCGGGGTCCTGCTTGGTTTCAGGCGGCGTATCAGCGCCTTCGTCTACATCGTGGGAGCCGGGGTGCTCTTTGGCTTCGTCGCGGTGCTGGTGCGCACCATCGCCATCGGACTGATGGATCCCAACGGCAGGTTCCTGGGCAACATCGCCTGGTATGTCATCCTCGCGGTGGCGGTCGCCGGCCTGTTGGGGACCTACTGCGTGCAGAACGCCTATTCCAGCGGGCCACCCGAACTCGTGATCGCCGGGCTGACCGTCATCGACCCGATGATCGGCATCGCGATCGGCATCGGCATCCTGGGCGAGCTGCGACCCGACGTGCACCCGGTCGTGGCGATGTCCATGGTCGGGGCCGCTCTCATTGCTATCGTGGGTGTCACTGCGTTGTCGCGGCATCATCCCGATGTGCTGCAACGGCAGGAAGAGGCTCGACGCCGGCAGGCGGGCACGGGACGCTAGGCCCAGCGGGCCGGGGCGACCGCATCCGCCGGACGTGGTGTCTGAAGAGCATCCAGATCAAACCCCGAGAAGCAGGAGCCAGCCCCCAGTGAGCGGTGACAAACCCCTGACCATCCTGATCGCGGCGGATACCTATATGCCGGACATCAACGGGGCGGCGGTCTTCTCCCAACGGTTGGCGACCGCCATGCAGGCCCGTGGGCATACGGTCCACGTCGTGGCCGCCCGTGACGTGAACGGCCCAGGACTCGTCGAGCATCGCCGCGAGGCGACCGTGCATCGGCTGCGTTCGCACAGCCAGCCCACCAAATCGACGCTTCGTTTGTGCCTGCCCTGGGAAGCCAAGCGGGACATCGGGCGCATTCTGGACGAAATCAAACCCGATATCGTGCACGTGCAGTGCCACTACATGGTCGGGCAGGCGGCCGTGAACGAAGCCGAAAAGCGAGGAATCAGGACCGTCGCCACCAATCACTTCATGCCGGAGAACCTCGACCCGTTCCTGCCGTTCCCGAAGTGGTTCAAGCGGATCGTGGCCCGCAACTCCTGGCGCGACATGGGCAAGATCATGGGCAAGGCCGCCGTGGTCACGACGCCCACGCCGTTGGCGGCGCGCGCCATGATGACCCATGCCCGGCTGCGCAGGGTGCTGCCGTTGTCCAACGGCATCAACGCCTTCAACTACCAGATCGACCCCGGTGAAACGGTCCCGGAGGTCCGACATCCCATGATCCTGTTCGTGGGCCGGCTGGCCGTGGAGAAGAACGTCGCCGTGCTTGTCCAGGCGCTGAGCCTGACACGGAGCGAACCGGCGCCGCATCTGACCATTGTCGGTAGCGGGGAACAACGCGAGCCGCTCGAGCGCCGGGTGGTCGAACTGGGGCTGCGGGACCGGGTGCATTTCACCGGCCACATCGAGGACACCGAACTGCGCATCGCCTATCTGCAGGCCGACGTGTTCTGCCAACCCGGGACCGCTGAACTGCAGTCCCTGGTGACCCTCGAAGCGCTTTCCGCTTCCACCCCGGTCGTCCTGGCCGACGCGATGGCGTTGCCGCATCTGGTCGACGACGGCGTCAACGGCTACCTGTTCACGCCGGGTGACCCGAGCGAACTGGCGCAAAAGGTGGACGCCATCCTGGACCTGGACCCGGCGGACCGGGCCCGGATGGGCGCCGCCGGTTTGAAGAAGGCCGAGCAACACAGCGAAACGAAGACGATGGATATCTTCGAGGCGCTTTACCGGGGTGCCGGCGCCGACGATTTCCTCGTCGCCTGAGGCGGTTGCGTGGCATCCGTGCCACCGGTTTCCATTAGGATGACAAGGGCCGCAGTGCCGAATGCGGTCTGTGCCGAGGGGCGGTAGCTCAGTTGGTTAGAGCAAGGGACTCATAATCCCTGGGTCGTGGGTTCAAGCCCCACTCGCCCTACTCGTTCCGGCCGGTACGCGAGAGCGTGCCGGCCGGAGACAGCGGTAGGACCTCGGTCATAGCTTGCACGTCGACCGGGAGGGCCAGCATGGAGCGGACCTTGCACATCGTCATGTTCACCGATCAGCATCCCGAGACACTCGGTGGGATGCAGACCTCGGTTCAACTCCAGCGCAAGTACCTGGAACGTGCCGGTCACCGTGTCACCATCGTGGCCCCTGCCTTGCGCGGGCGTGCAGCCGATACCGATGCCCAAGTGCTGACCCTGCCCACGTTTCCGCTGGGGCCGGGGGAGTACGGTATGACGCCACCCACCTCACGCGCCATCAAAACCCTCGTGTCGCGCTTGCGGGCCCGCGGGCCCGTGGACCTGCATCATGTGCAAGCCGATTTCTGGGGTGCTGCCATCGGCTATGCCGCCGCCGAAGTGCTGGGGGTCCCCGTGGTGCACACCATGCACAACCACCTTCAGGCCGGGCTGAGAGCGACCATGCCGCTGCCGGGTCTCTTCCAACGCGGTTTCGGGCTGATGCAGAAACGGGTGTTGCGCACCGGTGAACCGGCGGCTGCCGACGCCTGGACGTATTTGCGCGGCTTTGCCTCCCGCGCCGCGACGGTCACCGCCCCCTCGACACACTTCGCCGACCTGTTGAAGGAACACGGGGTCTGTTCACGGCTCGACGTCATCCCCACCGGGCTGGACGACGACGTGGCCCGGGGCCTGCTCGCCGAACAGCGCTCGGATGTGCTCCGACAGCGTCCGCGCTTGGTCTGGATCGGACGTTTCAGCGCGGAGAAACGTCTGATCCCCTTCCTGCGCGCTGTCGCCGCATCGGGGATCCGGGCCGACGTGCAGATCTTCGGGGATGGCGCCGACCGCCAGCGTGCCGAACGAATCGCCGCGGACATCACCGCTTCGACCATTACCTTCCGCGGTCGCGTCCCCTATGCTCGGATGCTCTCCGAACTACGTCACAGCGATGCGCTGGTCCAGACCTCTCAGGGGTTTGAAACCCAGGGCATGACCGTCTATGAGGCGGCAGCCCTGGGAACCCCGACCGTGCTCAGTGATCACCGCATCGCTGCCGACCTGCCGCGGCAACTGCTCTGGCTCACCGGCGACGACACGGTCGACGGGCTGGCCAGGACGCTGCGTCGAGCCACCGATGACCTGCTGGATGGCAGCCGGGAACCCCTCCAGGCGGCGGAGGCCGGAAACCTGCTGCAAAGCCGGCAGACCGAACTCATGCTCGGGGTCTACCGCCGGGTCCTTGACGGGTCGACGCCGCGGGAACGGGCAACAGAATAGAAGGACGCCGGTCCATCAGCATCGACAGCGGATCGATGTACTCACCGTTCAGCCGGACGCCCCAGTGGAGGCAGAAGCCCGAACAGTGCCCGCCGGTGCCGACCGTCGCGATCTGCTGGCCGCGCGCGACGCTGGTGCCGACGTCCAGCTGAGCCACGACCGGTTCGAAACTCGAGACCAGTCCGCCACCGTGGTCGATGGTCAGGACCTCTCGGTCGACCACCACCCCCGAATAGAGTACGACCCCGGCAGCGGGGGAGCGAACCCCGGTCCCCGGTCCAGCACGCAGATCCACCCCGCGATGTCCGGCGGACCACGGTGCAGGTGGCGCGGCGAAGGGATCCATGACCGCCTCGGGGCCGCCGAGCGGCCAGGACCAACGACCGGGCCCTGCCGAGGCATCGGCCTCGTCCGCATGGGCCGGGCCGACCGGGCTCGCCGATCCACCGCCGACCAACAAGGCCATGGCCAGAACTAGGATGACGGGCCAACGGGGCGTTCGGGGGATGGGCATGAGTCGATCCTGCAGCGCTTCCGGGACTTCGTGATCCCCCTCGAACACGGCAGTGGGAAACCCCGATGCGGTGGCTGCTGTGGAGGGTTCGACGTCGTCCATTCGGCGCCCGTCGCTGTAGTACACTATTAATCGCAGTTCTGTGAGTGGAAGGCCTGTGCCTACAGGCAGGAAACAACTGGAACTGACTTCGCGTATTGCGTCTCCACTTTGCGATGCCGTCCCTCCGGCGGCATCCTCCGGGTGGGACTTGCAGCCAACGGTCCGGAAACCCGGTGGGCTGCAGGGGCCGGATTCCGGTGGCCGATGCCAGGGGCGCCACCGACCGGTGGATTGCCACACAACCGAAACAACAGGTGGTTACCGCGGTCCCTGCCGGGACCGGACTGCTACCGCCGGAAGGAGTTGCGACATGCCCGTCGTAACCATGCGCCAGCTGCTCGACAGCGGCGTCCACTTTGGCCACCAGACCCGTCGCTGGAACCCGAAGATGAAGCGCTTCATCTTCACCGAGCGCAACGGCATCTACATCATCGACCTCCAGCAGTCGCTGTCCTACATCGACCGCGCCTACGAGTTCGTCAAGGCCACTGTCACCCACGGCGGCACCGTGCTGTTCGTCGGCACGAAGAAGCAGGCCCAGGAGGCCATCTCCGAGCAGGCCACGCGCGTCAACCAGCCGTACGTGAACCAGCGCTGGCTCGGCGGCATGCTGACCAACTTCGCCACGGTCTCCCGGCGTGTTGCCCGCATGAAGGAGCTCGAGGAAATCGACTTCGACGACGTCGCAGGCTCGATGTACACGAAGAAGGAGCTGCTGCTGATGCGCCGCGAGCTCACCAAGCTGCAGACCAACCTCGGTGGCATCCGCAACCTGACCAAGGCACCGTCGCTGCTCTGGGTCGTAGACACCAAGAAGGAACACCTGGCCGTCAACGAAGCGCAGAAGCTGAACATCCCGGTGGTTGCCATCCTCGACACCAACTGCGATCCGGACGAAGTCGACTTCCCGATCCCGGGCAACGACGACGCCATCCGCTCCGTGAACCTGCTGACCCGCGTCGTCGCCGACGCCGTTGCCGAGGGCCTCATCGCCCGCAGCAACAAGCAGAGCGGGAATACCGAAGCCGCGGCAGAGCCGATGGCCGAGTGGGAGCGCGAACTGCTCGAGGGCAACGACAAGACGGACGAAGCCAAGGTTGCAGCCGAAGAGGCAGCACCGGTCGCCGATACCGAGCCGGAGGCTCCTGCAGAGGAAGCCGCCGCAGCAGCCGAGGCCGCACCCGAGGCAGCAGCAGCAGCATCAGAAGAAGCTGCAGCACCCGAGGCAGCAGCATCAGAAGAAGCTGCAGCACCCGAGGCAGAAGCAGCACCCGAGGCAGCAGCCGAGAAGCCTGCCGAGGACGCCAAGTAACACCTTTGGGCTATCAGGAGCCGGCGGGCCACACGGCCCGCCGGCTCCGCTCAAACCGGGGCGGGTCCCCGCCGGTATGGCACCGGACGAACAAGCTAGATCACCACTGAGAATGGGGTTGCACATGGCGAATTACACCGCCGCTGATATCAAGGCGCTTCGTGAGCGTACCGGCGCAGGCATGATGGATGTGAAGAAGGCCCTCGACGAGGCCAACGGTGATGCCGAGAAGGCCATCGAGGTCATCCGCGTGAAGGGCCTCAAGGGCGCCACCAAGCGTGAGGGCCGTTCCGCGGCCGAAGGCCTCGTGGCCGCCAAGGTCATCGACGGGACCGTCGGCTACATGATCGAAATCAACTGCGAAACCGACTTCGTCGCCAAGAACGACAAGTTCATCGCACTGGCCGACCAGGTCCTCGAGGCTGCCGTCACCACCGGCGCAGCCGACGTGGTCGCGCTCCTCGGCGCCGACGTCAACGGCAAGAAGCTCGCCGACGTCGTCATTGAAGAAGGCGCCATCCTGGGCGAGAAGGTCGTCGTGCGCCGCATGGTCCGCCTCGAAGGCGCCACGGTTGATGCCTACCTGCACAAGACGTCCAAGGATCTCCCGGCGCAGGTCGGCGTGCTCATGGCCGTCGACGGTTCCGGCGAGGAAGCACACACCGTGGCCCACGACGTCGCAGTGCACACCGCTGCAATGGCCCCGACGCACCTCTCCCGCGAGGACGTCTCGGCTGAGACCGTGGCCAACGAGCGCCGCATCGCCGATGAGACCGCACGGGCCGAAGGCAAGCCGGAAGCCGCGCTGACGAAGATCGTCGAAGGCCGCCTCACAGGGTTCTTCAAGGAGATCGTGCTGCTGGATCAGCCGTTCGCCAAGGACTCCAAGAAGCTGGTCGGCAAGGTCCTCGAGGAAGCCGGAGTGAACGCTACCGGGTTCGCTCGTTTCCGCGTAGGCTCCTAGCAGCTACACGGCGGCCGGATTCCGCCCGCCCAAGCGGCAGTGAACAAGGGGGCGGCCACCACTACGGTGGCCGCCCCCTTGCCACGCCCAGACCTTTCCAGAACCACTGCACGACGGCGGACCCGGCTCCGCCAGAGGAGGCCCACCGTGGAAGAAACCACCCAGATGGAAACGACCCAGATCACCAACGAGGCAGGGACCCGGCGCAGGGTCCTGCTCAAGCTTTCCGGAGAGGTCTTCGGCGGTGGCAATATCGGCGTGGACCCCGTCACGGTGCGTGGCGTCGCCGAGCAGATCGCCGCAACCGTCGGTGAAGTCGAAACCGCGATCGTGGTCGGAGGAGGGAACTTCTTCCGCGGGGCCGAATTGTCCCAGTCGGGCATGGACCGCTCCCGCGCCGACTACATGGGCATGCTCGGTACCGTCATGAACTGCCTGGCCCTGCAGGACTTCCTGGAACAGGCAGGAGTCGAAACCCGTGTGCAGTCGGCGATCAGCATGGCCCAGGTCGCCGAGGCCTACATCCCGCGCCGCGCCATCCGCCACCTGGAGAAGAACCGCGTGGTCATCTTCGGTGCCGGGGCCGGCCTGCCGTACTTCTCCACCGACACCGTCGCCGCCCAGCGGGCGCTGGAAGTCCGGGCCGACGTCGTGCTCATGGGCAAGAGCGGTGTCGATGGTGTCTACACCGCCGACCCGAAGAAGGACCCGACGGCGGAACGTCTGAGCACGTTGACCTACGACGAGGCCCTGCTGAAGAACATCCGGGTGATGGATCAGACGGCGATGACCATGTGCAAGGACAACGGACTGGAAATGCTGGTCTTCGGCATGGAGGGCGAGGGCAACGTCACCCGCGCCATCCGCGGCCAGGCCCGGGGCACACGCGTCACCGTCTAGCCCGGTGGCATAGGATGAATGTTGAGCGTGGAAACCATCCCGGGTACCGCTGAGCGGCCCGGATTCGTAAGGAGAGAGTAGTGATCGAGGAAACCCTGCAGGACGCCAACGAGAAGATGGAACGGTCCCTCGAAGCGGCGAGGGAGGACTTCGCCACGATCCGGACCGGTCGCGCCAACCCGGGGCTATACTCCAAGGTGCTGGTGGATTACTACGGCTCCGCGACGCCACTGCAGCAGTTGGCTTCGTTCGGGGTCCCCGACGCGCGGACCATCCTCATCACGCCCTTCGATGCCTCTGCTCTGCGGTCCATCGAAAAGGCCCTCAGCGACTCCGAAATCGGCGCCAACCCCTCCAACGACGGCAAGGTCATCCGCGTGACGTTGCCCGAACTGACGGCGGAACGGCGCAAGGATTTCGTGAAGATCGTCAAGGGCAAGGGTGAAGACGCCAAAGTCGCCGTGCGCAACCACCGCCGCAAGGCCAAGGAGTCGATGGACAAGATGGTCAAGGACGGGGATGTCGGCGAGGACGACGGCGCACGCGGCGAGAAGGACCTGGACGCGATGACCAAGAAGGCCACCGACTCCATCGACGAGATGCTCAAGCGCAAGGAAACCGAGCTGCTGGACGTCTAATGCCGATTCCGACGCAACCCGACGGCGCCGACGGCCGCCACGGCGAAGCGCCGGGAGCCCCCCAGGAGGCCCCGGGCCCGATTTCACGACGCCAGCGGCGCGAACTCGACGTCAAGCGCTCCAAGGCCGGGCGGAACCTGCCGGCGGCGATCGGTGTCGGTCTGGTCCTGCTCGGGGCTGTCCTGGTGGGGTTGTTCTTCTTCCCGCTGGCGTTCGTGGGGATCGTAGCGGTCTTCGCCGTCGTCGGTTCATGGGAAGTCAGCCGGGCGTTGACTGCCGCGAAGACCGAGGTGCCGCTACCGCCCTTGGCGGTGGCCGGGGTTGTGCTCCCGTTCTCTGCCTATCTGGGCGGGGCGGAAGCGCTCGGCTTCGCCTTGGCCGGCAGCATCCTGCTGGTGTTGATCTGGCGGATCGTCGAGGGCGCCGCCGGTGCGTTCCGTTCGGTGGTCGCCTCGACCTTCGTGGTCCTCTGGGTCCCGTTCCTGGTCAGTTTCGCGATCCTGCTGATGCAGGAGGAGCGCGGCAGGATCCTCGTGTCGGTGGTGCTGCTGCTGGTCGTTGCCAACGACACGTTCGGTTATCTGGTCGGCGCGTCCATGGGCAAGCACCCGATGGCACCGAAGATCAGCCCCAAGAAGTCCTGGGAAGGATTCGCCGGCTCCTGCGCCGGAGCGATCATCGTGGGCATCGTCTGTGTCGTGTTCCTGCTCGATAGCGCCTGGTGGATCGGGATCCCGTTGGCCCTGGCCACCGTGGCGGCAGCGACCGCAGGGGATCTGGCCGAATCGATGGTCAAGCGCGAACTGGGCATCAAGGACATGAGCAACCTGCTTCCGGGCCACGGCGGCGTGATGGATCGCCTGGACTCGGTCGTCTTCTCCATTCCCATCGGATACATTATTTCGGTGCTGTTGCTGCCCGGGGCGGACGGCACCATCGGCCTGCTGCTGCCTTAGGATGGGGGCAGTAGTGTGGAGGCCGGATCCGGCCACCGTGGAATTGTTCATCATGTGCAGTGCAAGCTTGAGGGAAGTTAATTGAGTCAGGACAGCCAGCAAAAGACCCAAACCCCCTTCAACCGGGTCGAGTCCGGGGAATTCGGCTACCACGCCAAGCAGGTCGACCATTTCCTGGCCCGCGCCCGCGCGACCTATAACGGGACCGGTGACGACGAAAGCGTGGTCACCAGCCACCTGGTGCGCCGCACCTCCTTCGAACCGCAGAAGGGTGGATACTCCGCGCAGGAGGTCGACGCTGCCCTCGACCGTCTCGAGGACGTCTTCGCCCAGCGGGAGCGTGACGCCCTGATCGAAACCGAAGGTGAAGACGCCTGGCTCGAGCAGGTCGGTCGGCTCTCAGGCATCCTTCGGGGACGCCTGCACCGGGAGCCGGGCGGACGTTTTCGTCGCCCGAGCCGGCGCAACGCCCCGAGCTACAACGTCGAGGACGTCGACGCCTTGTGCACCCAACTACTGGCGTACTTCGAGCAGGACGTGCCGATGAGCGTTGATGCCGTCCGCCGGATCGCCTTCCGCGAGGCCGTCGGCCAGGATGGGTACGAGGAGAGCCAGGTCGACGCCTTCCTGGACCGTGTCGTGGAGTTGATGGCCTCCATCGACTGATCCGCAGCTAGTGCTGGCCTGCGGACCCGTGGGCCGTGGTCCGCTCGGGGGCATGCAGGCGGGTCATGACCCGCGTCGTCGCCTCGGGGGAAGGACCCCGGGTGGCACGGGAAACCAGGACCGTGACGATGAAGGCCAAGGGGACGGTCCACGCCGCCGGTTGGGTGGCCACTTCACGGGCCAGCCCCGATAGCTGCGGCAACACCGAGAGCGCGGTCATGGCTGCGGCACACCCCACGGCCCCGGCCAGCATGCCCGCGACGGCACCGGCAGCCGTCAGCCCACGCCACCAGATGCCCAGCAGAAGCAGTGGACAGATCGTGGAGGCCGTGAAGGCGAACACCGCCCCGATGGCCCCGGCCAGGGCCAGGGTGCTGGTTCCCAGGGCCAACAACAACGGAATGACGCTGGCCAGCACCGTCGCGAAGCGGAAGCCGCGCACCGTACCGCCGAAGAGATCCTGGCTGATCACCCCGGCCAACGAGACCACCAGTCCCGAGGTCGTGGACATGAAGGCGGCGAACGCCCCACCGATCACCAGGGCGGTCAGCAGGTTCCCCATCGTCCCGCCCAAGATCCGTGAGGGGAGCAGGAGCACCGTGGCATCGGCGTTTCCTTCCGAAGCCAGCTCCGGAAGGTAGGCCCGGCCGAGCACTCCGAGGATCGTGGGAAAGAGGTAGAACAGGGAGAGCAGTCCCAGGACGATCGACGTCGTCCGCCGGGCCGAGGCGCCATCCGGGTTCGTGTAGAAACGAACCAGCACATGCGGCAACCCCAGCGTGCCGAACAGCAGCGCCACGATCAGCGAAATCGTCGCATAGATGCCCGAGCGCCCCAGCACCTGCTGGGGCAGGTCGAAGGCCAGACCGCCCTGGGTGGGGGACTGGCCGGTCAATCCCAGCTGGAGCAGCAGGAAGACCGTGGGGATGGCCAGCGCCCCGAGCTTGAGCCAGAACTGGAAGGCCTGGACGAACGTGATCGAACGCATCCCGCCGGCCAGCACCGTCAGGCAGACCACGGTCATCACCAGCCCCGCGCCCAACCAACCGGGCAGACCGGTGGTGATCCCCAAGGTCAGGGAAGCGCCATGGAGCTGCGGGACGATGTAGAGCCAACCGACCACGACCACCATGATGCTGGTGACCAGCCGCACGGTCCGGCTGGCCAACCGGATCTGCGCGAAATCAGGCACCGTGTACGCCCCGGATCGGCGCAGCGGGGCGGCCACGAACAGCAGTAACATCAGGTACCCGGCCGTATACCCGATCGGGAACCAGAGGGCGTCCTGACCGGAGACGACAATGAGCCCGGCGATGCCCAGGAAGCTGGCCGCCGAAAGGTATTCCCCGCCGATGGCCGAGGCGTTCCACCAGGGCTTGACGGTCCGCGAGGCGACATAGAAGTCGCCGGTGGTCCGCGAGAGGCGCAGCCCGTGCACGGCGATGAGGACGGTGGAGACGACGACGGAGGCAATCGCCAACAGGGAGGTTCCGGCGTTCATTCTCGGGTCACGTCCAGATACTGCGCCTCGTAGCGGGTGCTGACCCTGTTGTAGAGGAAGGCGCCCAGCAGGATGATCGGGTACACCCCGATCCCCAGCACCAGCCAGGGCAGCGGGATGGTCAGGAGCCGGATTTCCTGGATCTGCGGCCAGAGCGTGACCATGACGGCCAGGCATAACAGAAGCAGCAGGAACCCCAGCGCCACCGATAAGGACAGGCGCAATTGCGAACGGATCAGCGACCTGACATAGAACTCGGCGGCG
>RCNJ01000466.1_pt1 | contig 17552 bp, 15 predicted proteins | sample 2041171 | NCBI WGS metagenome assembly RCNJ01 (sample SAMN09708213, study PRJNA481090) | feces metagenome | biome: feces | host: Pygoscelis adeliae | place: Antarctica: Rookery Lake | collected 2010-03-01 | reverse complement strand
TATCATCTCGCCATCTTCCCAAGATCCTCGGCATCGACACTCTTTATCATCTCGCCATCTTCCCAAGATTCCCGGCACCGCCCACCGATACCTTGCGGCCACTCTTGAACCCGTAATGCGATGTGCGCATACTCTTCATCGTGACCTCTGGCGACACCAAAAGCCCATCCCGCCGATCTATTCGGCCCAGCTTCTACAACCATGGACGCAGCAGCGGGGCACCCGCGACTGCAACAAGACTACACCACCAACTCCTACACTCAAGACGAGGTGGATGAGAATGACTATCTACGACAAGTGCTGCAGCTGACAGGGGGAGAAACAGAGGATGCGCTGGATAATGCGCTTGAGAGCGAAGCAGCCGCCGCTGGAATACCGACGGCAAATCCACCGAAAAGGAACTGGGACCACTCGTTGTGCGAATCGATCATAACTTCCACTACCGGACACGCACGGACTGGCTCGACGGCGTCGCAAAGCTCGTTTTCGACTAAGGCTACGACGCCGAGGAGCTCGGATGAGAAGGATATAAGTTCCGTTGTTAGCCAGCATAGACAGGATAAGCGCGCAAGTGTGTCGTTTTCGGAATATGAGAGGTTCCTCGCGAAGACGAGCCTTTGCTCTGCGCCTCCTACGCCACGGTCTACGATATCTCCAGGTGCTTCGACGTACTCGCTTAGAGCGCCGTCGTTGGACAGACTGGTGGAGAATGGAGTGCTTCCGCTGAAGAAATCGGCGATGAACTTTCGCCATGGATTTCGAAATCTTTCAAACCTTATGAACAAGGCAAAGAAGTCCAGGGATAGGTAGATGTCACCATGACGACTGGCGTAAGTTGGATGCTAACAAAGACACAGTGCTTGTATATCATGCCAGAAAGATCTGAGAAAGACGTATACTCTACGATCACTACCTTGCGGACATATCTACTGCAACGAGTGCTTGCGAGATCTTGTTCAGCAAGCTATATTAGCCGAATCGAGAATGCCGCCGAAATGCTGCGGCATGCCATTGTCCGTCCAAATACTCAAGTCGATATTGAGCCGCAATGATCAGGCGGCGTTTATGAAGAGCTTTCAGCAATACTCGACGCCTTGGGATGAACTTGTATTTTGCCCGAATTCCTCATGTGGCGAGTTCGTACCGAAACTAGCAAAACTCGACCCAAAGCATCCGTTCCAGCTCAATTGTAAAGAGTGCGCGACCAAAGTATGCACGATATGTAAGCAACAGGGGCATGAGACAGCGGTTCAATGTCCTCTAGACTGGGAGCTTGAGGCAGTACTACAGGTCGGAGAAGGAACGGGTTGGAGACGGTGCTACAACTGCCAAAATCTGGTCAAAGTCAACAAAGGCTGCTCCACATACATAACCTGTCGCTGCAGAGCAAAACTCTGTTACACCTGCGGCGCCGTCTGGGATTCTGTAAACGGATGTCCGAACGACTGTTACGCCTCCATTAAACCCGAAAAGGTCGAGGACATGGAAGCAAGGCGACGCACCGAATCACACCCTCAAATAAGGGAATTTCTCGAGCGTCGGACAAATGGTAAGAATCGTTTCTGCACCTTTGAGTTGGAGAGGAGGAAACACATGTGGGCGCGCCACGCACAGATGAAAGTCGACCTCCTAGACCGCTTCGCCGAGCTCGAAGGCGAGATGGAACAGCGCCACAAAGAGCAGAGGACGAAACAGGAGACGAAGCATTTGATGAAGGAGGCGGATTTGCTGGTGGAACAGGCGCAGTATAGACGGATGGTGCATGCTACCATTCGGCACATGGAGACTTATTGTGAGAGGGTTGCTCTGGCTCCTTCTCTGGCGAGCGGCAGTGAGAGTGATATTTCGAGTAGGAGTTCACTGGCGAGTGAGAGTAGGGGGAGTGTGACGGAGAAGGAGAGGATGGAGTTGAAGAGGCAGTATAGGACGAGAGCGGATATTCCGAGACGGCAGGAGAGTGAGATCAATGTTATGAGGGGAAAGCAAGAACGACAAGTGGAGGCGCTGGAAGCTAAGCAGCAAAGTGGGCTGGAGGGCCTGGCGGAGCAGAGGAGGGAGGAGATGAAGAGACTTCAAGAGGTTTATCTGCAGGAGGAGGGGAAGCATGCTAGCCTGTTTGGGCAGAAGGAGGAGAGGGTGGGGCATAGGTGGTGCCTTCAAGCTGAGATATTGAGGACGGGGCTTGAGAAAGCCGACGGAGTACCTTACGCGCCTGTCCCGCCTGTGGAGTGGCCGAAGCCCGCTGAGAGACCACTGGCGCTGTCTCTGGGCGAGGAGGAGGAGACGCCTCTCAAACCTGACCCGAAGAGGTTTACTTTCGACTTATCCTAGAGTTTCACGACCTAGAAACTTCCACAACCTGAATCGACAACTCGGCTGGCAGTCAGCGCTACCAACTTTTACGACAGACAATAATCATACTCATTTTCAACTCAAGACAGTGGGGGGGGGAATCTCCCACTCACAACTATACTCTCGGATTTGCTTCGTTTACGGGCTTCTTTCATCATACAGGTTATACCCCCATACACTCTGGTTTACATTGGTTTACTTTGGCTTCTTTAGCTGGATATGCGTAGAAGAATTTTGAGCGAAGGATAGGATTGAGCGATGTAGGCATGAATGGGATGGCATGGTTTGTATGTCACGGTGTTCTTATAGGAAGGGATATATGTAGCGGGAGCGTAAGCGGGTTATTAAATCAATGCGAGCAGTGGAAGGGTTGGGAGGGGATAGTGTACAAGAGAATATCTCGTCCACGTGAGTTTCGTCATAGAAATATACACTTGCTCCCTGCGTTTTCTAGAAAACAGCGAGCTCGCTGGTCGCCAGCAATGATCTGCGGCCGCTCATTCATGGTACCTGCCACGTCAACTGACAGCGCCCGCACCCTCTCCCCTACTTCCCGCCCACCGTTCCCATTACCAAATCACCACAACCGAGTCCTCTCCTTTATCCTCGCCAACAAAATATTTGCCTTCTGCGTAATTATTTTAGATAATTAATAAAAAGGCTCTTGCCCGAGATCGAATCGGGGACCTCCCGCAAGCATGCTCAGGTATCGCCTGTTTTCTCAACAAGTAAGAAACATGGCCCTAAGCGGGAATCATACCACTAGACCACAAGAGCGCGTGCGATATTGCTAAGGTCCGGTGTATGTTTATGTAAGAACATAATACGGAGACGAACATTGCGGGAGGGAAAGTAGGAGGAGAAATGCCAAGACGAGGGTGCGGTTGAGGGATTTATTGGGGGAGAGCCCGTGTAATTTTGTCGGCAAGGGTGGTGCAAGCGCCCGTATATGCTGTATCACAAGCCGTGCCGTTGGTATTCAATGCCGAGGGGGGTATCGGGAATGCGTTAAGCTCAAACCAATATCGAGCCATAGGTCTGCTTCGGGCAATCCTTTGGTTGGACATCGAGTCTCGTGGCGGGAGTCATCGGCTATGTACTGTGATAGGTCGAGCCGAGGTAAGCAGGGGACACCTCATCACGTTCGTTGTTCTCCTGCTCTCCCCCTGTCCATAACCATCGATCGTCAATAACAATTAACAAGTTGACTCTGTAATTTCAAGATATTGCGTTGACACCACTATATTAGTCCCTCGCCCACACCCAACACACCGGCGTGGATTAAATCAATCAGGAATGAGTGACGGGAACAGTACATGGTAAGTCCTTGTTCTTCGGGACCGCCTGGGCATATACACATACAATCATCTAGCCTCATCAATACACCTCATCAGCCATCATCTATCTTTCCGTCCTTCCCTTCCCCCTTCATCCTCTCACCCTCCTCTCCTTTCCCCCTTAAACTCACCATCTTATGCATGCGATCCAGGAGCATGGAACTTCTTCCTCACACTCTTCCATGCCCCCATCTTCTTCTTCTTCTCCTTCTCCTCATCACCCAACATGCCTCCACCTATCCCTCCGCCAGGTATACCACCTCTTGAAGACCCCCTCTCGTCTAAGCTGCCCCTAACACTTGAATCCCCTGTGGCGAGGCTCTGCGCGGGGCTCTCGGTCCGCCTCATGCTCTCATCCCTTCTCAGCTGCTCCTCACGTTGGCGTCTTTGGCGGTCAAGTTCCGCCTGTTTAGCTGCCTCCTCGCGGCGTCGAACCGTGTTCTTGACTTCCGTAGCAAGCAGTTTCTGATTCGCAGCATGAACCTGCAGGCCTTGGGACTGTGCCTCGATATACGCAATATCATCACTCAGCGTCTATAGCGTGTTAGCATTTCAATTCACAGCTCTGTCTACAACGAGCATCAACTTACACCCAACTCAACACCATAAATCATCAACAACCCATCCAACTCCTCCACCTCCGCAATACACCCATCCAACCCCTCTCTAACGCGCTGCACCCTCTCATCCTCCTCATCCAGCCTCTCAAACCAACCCCCTACCTGTGCCTCCCTCAGCGCGCGCTCAATCTCAGCATTCATCTCCTCAATACTCTTAGTCCTTACCCCCTCGCCCTTCCATCCAAAATCGTCTAATAAAGTTGCGAATTCGATAGCCCGGGGATCAGAGGCGATGTGTGGGGAGGCGTTGATGAGATAAAGGTGGGCTCTGGTCTCCTCAATCACTTTCTGGCGCTTCGCCACATCCTCATCAATCTTCTTCCTGGCGTTTTCGGGCGAGGTAAGCTGCGGTATCGACTCGGTTGGTTTCCCCTCATTCGCGGTCTTTGGCCTCTCCTTCTCCTCCGCAGCCGTAATCTTGACCTCCGGGTTTCTCAGATCTAAGCTCCCATTCCGGCTACTATCCGTACTCTTCTTCGCCTGCGACGCACCAGCGACAGCACTCGGATCCGCAGTCCCGGGTCTACTAGTCCGCTCCGCCTCCTCCGTCGCCCTCCTCAACAAACTCGGCGCAGGCACAACCCCCGTAATCCCATCCGGCTCATTATTCGCCGGCTCCTTATTCTTCGCCTCAAGCGCCATCTGCCTAATCCTCTCCGCCGCGCCTCCCGCTCTCGGCTTGAAACCCCCAATCTTCGCACCGCCTTCTTTCGCCGCGGCCGCTGTAGCCATTTTTCTGAACGCCGACGCGACTTCCGCCTTCGACTTCTTCTTCATCGGACCCAGCCCGGGACCCTCAGGCGTCGGTTCAGGGGACATAGGCGTATCCACCGCTTCAGGGGACTCGAAACCGGGCTTTGGTGGACTCGAAGGCGTCTCAACCACGGTGGGCCTCTCGAGTATATTTCTCTTCGGCGTCTGTGTTTGCGGTTGTGGTTGACCCTCAGGCTTCGGTGGCGCCCGCTCTATTGGTGTGGCGACTGTTGGGCTATCACCACGATCTGTTCCAGTGATGGGCCTCTCGCCATCCGTTATCAAAGCGCCTGGTCTGACACGCAATGGCATTGGTGCTTCGGGTCGTTCTATACTCCTTGCCGGCGGAAGCATGAAATCTCTTTGCGACGGGGTGGCTAGAGGCGCTGGGACCATGTGGCCCATTGCCGGATCTCCCGAGTTGGCTCTTTGGGGCTCGATATGCAGCGGTGGTCGCCTTCTCTCTGGTGGCGCGTCCGGAACCATTGGTACTGGTGGCACCTGGCTGGTAGGCGGTTGAGGGGAAAAGATAGATGGTGGGAAGCGGTCGGATGTTGGTGTGCGCCGGCCCCCAGGTGGACCAGGGCGCAAGCTTGGTGGCAGGTCGCCAGTTTCGGGTATAGATGCTTGGGAGGCGCTGTACGAGCTTTGGCTGTTAAGGGTGCTAAGGTTGCTTGCCTCGGGCTGGGTGCTGTATGAGGACGATTGGCTTCTGATATCTGATGGCATTCGTGGTTGGCTTGTTGGTGCTCTATGTGCTTGGGATAGTGGGAGTGGTGCGGCGTCAGTCTCCCTTAGGAGAGGTGAGTTTGCTGTCGCAGGTCGGCGAGGATCCAAATTGGGCGTCGAGACTTGTGGACGAGGTTGGCGAGATCCAGGCTGTGCTGAACCACCTGTGCTTGGTCTTGTCGCCAGCTCTCTCTCGCTTGGTTGCCTTGGAGGCGGAGCTCTACTATTTGGGCCAGATACAACACTGTTCGGCGACGAGAATTGTGGCGGATCTGGTTGTGGTGTCGTGATTGAAGGTGATGCAGAGGGACGCTTTCGTGAGTTGAATATCCGCGCTGTCTCTTCATCGTTAAATCCAATCAAACCTGGAGGGCGACCACCTGTGTATTTTATGTAGATCTTTGTCAAGCTGGAAACGAAGAACAGCTTCTCGTTCCCGCTATTGGCCTTCCAGTAGTATGGTTTTCCTATCGTGACAGTGAAGCCAGTGTCTCCTGCCCACTGCTTGTGTTTCTCCTCAAGCGGTGTTCTCGGCGTCATTCCGCTGTATGATTGTATCGTACTGAGGTCGTCTAATGGCCATGTCTTGCCAATTGAGAACGTGCCATTGGCATTTTCACGGGCCTTGTGCATGCGCACACGTCCGGACTTGCGCACAGCAACAATGATTATGCGCGGCTTCTTCTGTTCGGGCGCCGCATTTGGTGGTGGCGGAGATGACTGGTATGCGCTATCCTCTTCAATGCGCACATGAGTGATATATGATTCTTGCACTAAAGGTTATGATGTTAGCAAACAAGAACTCGCGCCGCCAGACATTCCGGTTAACTTACTAGCTCCATCTGTATCGATCTTTGCAAAGCAGCTCTCAATGATTCGCCGCTTTTCATCCTCGAAGCGTTCTAAAGCACTCATCTTGTCTATATTTCACGGTTTTTCAGACTTGTGTTTCGCCGTGTAACTGCGCGGAACTTAAATGTTGTCCCGACGGGGCTTCGTGTAGAGCTCCTGGAGCTTGGAATGCGCCGCTAATGCTAAGCAATCTAGGAACGAGCCATCTTGACGAAGTGGTTTGTGCAAGAGTTTTGATTCGTAATTGGTATAAGTCTGGAGCGCACGAGCTGTGGTGCTGTCATAGGGCTTCGAAGTAGTTACAGCGTGATGTTGATGCTCTGCGTTGAGGTCATATCGTCTCGTTCACAGCACGACCATGAGCAACGGACACCTCGACGGAACATCCCACTTCCGCTCCCCAAGCTTGAACCCGGCTGACTTCCACTAATTCAATGGGGCCTAGTACCCATGCCTAGCCATTTTTGGTGGAGTCAACCGGGACGGATCAACAGATTAACCCTTTTTCTGCCACCGAAAACACCACAATTATCTTGACCGCCAACGCCGTTCTCATAATTTTGTTCGATCTGCAAGACAGTGAACGTTCACAACGCCGACAATCCACATCACAATCGCAAGTATGAACCCAAACATGGTTCCCGTCGCCAAGCGCAAGCCGAAGGCACCTGTCGGCGAGCAACCAGATTGGCTCTTTTCAAAGGCTGGTGCTAAGACAGACGCGAAGCCAGCCGCCGCAGCCATGACCAAGCCAGCAGCTGTTGCTGTTGTCGCAGCTCCAGCGCCAAAGACCGCGAAGAAGACTGGAAAGCCAGCTCCACCAACCCAATTGCTTGAGCTTATCAATGATTTCCTTACCGACTACGGCTACACCAACACCGCCCGCGCGTTCATTACTGAGCGCGCCGAGCGCAATTTGATTGAGGGATGGAAGACCGAGAAGGTTGAGAAGGCCGCCGGAAGTCTTAAGGATATCTATGAGGCGTCTCTTGCGGTCAAGGCCGCTGTTGTCAAGCCCGCCAAGGAGAAGAAGGAGGAGACCCCAAAGAAGGCCGCCGCCAAGCCAGTCGAGTCCTCCTCGTCCAGCTCTAGCTCTAGCTCCAGCAGCAGTGAGAGCAGCTCAAGCGAGGACAGCGACGTCGAGATGGGCAATGTTCCAGTTGCCGCCATTACTCCAGCCAAGTCTCCAGCTAAGAAGGCCAAGTCCGTCAGCTCTTCGTCCAGCAGCAGCTCCTCTTCAAGCTCTGGGTCCAGCTCCGATTCCGACGCCGATGACGAGAAAGAGGCCGTTTCTCCACCAAAGAAGTCGCTCAAGCGCAAGGCTGAGTCCAGCAGCGAGTCATCTTCTTCTTCATCTTCTGAGGATGAGAAGCCAAAGACCAAGAAGACCAAAACTATTACCGCCCCAGTTGTTGAGGTCAAGAAGATTGAGATCCCCGTCGAGTCTGACAGCGACTCCTCCGACAGCGAGGATGAGAAGAAGAAGGCCAAGAAGCTCCCAGCCAAGAAGGCTAAGAAAGATAGCGAGAAGAGCGATTCCTCCTCTTCCTCCTCTTCCTCCTCTTCAAGCAGCTCAAGCTCCAGTTCCAGCTCTGATTCTTCCTCTTCCGACTCCTCTTCATCCTCTTCTTCTTCCGACTCCAGCTCCTCCGACTCCAGCTCCTCGTCCGACTCCTCGGATTCCGATTCCTCCGCCGTCTCCGCGGCCAAGAAGACCGCCCTTCCGGACTCCTCTGATTCCTCCGCCAGCTCTTCCAGCGACTCCGAATCTGAGGACGACAAGAAGTCCAAGAAGTCCAAGAAGGCCGATTCCAGCTCCACCCTGAAGGACGACTCCAGCTCCTCTTCCTCAGATTCCTCCTCTGACTCCTCCGACGACGAGGCCACTGCAAAGGCCAAGGTCGCCAAGAAGGTCGCACTCGAGGAAGTCAAGAATGCCCTACCAAACCCACCTCTCCCACCAATGCCATTGCCAAAGAAGACCAACGAGCCATTTTCCAGAATCAACAAGGACCAGTATGTTAATCCGAAGTTCGCGAACAACGAGTTTCACGGATATGATTATGCCAAAGGGGCGCATGAGAGACTCATTGTGACGAGGGGAAAGGGATTCACCAAGGAGAAGAACAAAGGAAAGAAGGGCTCTTTTAAAGGTGGGTGGATTGATACTGATGGACGCCATGGTGTCAAGTTTGACGACTAAACCAAAGATGTAAAGAAGGGAAGAACGCCAAGCATCAAAAGGATATTTGTATCAGGAGTTATGGAGTGATAGCGAGCCAGTCAAGCGCAGGAGGCGGTATTATGTGCAAAGAGCATAGATCATTGATAGATCAAAGGCCGAAAGGTCGTTCTGTATTTGAGAGTTGGTCTGCACAAAAGTTCCCCAGTTCGTAGAGACACTGTAATAGAATAAAGACCAGATGAATTCACATGAACCACTAAGATAATGTTGAAAGCCACAGTTTTCCATCTAGTGCTAGTATATTCGGGAGTGCCTCTTTCGTAGTCATGCGCGGCGACGGTGTCTATTTAGGGATTCTGAACTATCGTAGCGGACCATACATCGTGTATAGACTTACGAGCACTGGTCAGAAAATCTCGAGGTCATTTGGGCCACCGAGGTATCCCAAAACATTATGCGCTGCTTCGTTTTCAAATATGGCAGTCTCAAAGTTCTGGGGCCACGGGGTTTGGCTGAGCTGGCGTGCTTCGATTATCGGAGACACCTTTTGACTTGATGATTTGACCTCCTTCGCAGCAGAGCTCAGGGCTTTGCTGCCGTGGAAGTCTTCAATTAGTCTTCTTTCAGTAACCGGCAAATGATTCTACACTTGAAGAGCTAACACGTTTAAGCATTCATGTGCGAATACTGGCCTCTTAACCAAGCCCTTTTTCACGCTCTACTTCTAGGCTTCGATGTGATGGGAGCTTATACAGCAGGCTGGTTTTGCTTGTTCCTCTATCAACATGACGGTTTGTGAGCTTTGGGTGAAAGCATCTCTTATCTCTATGTCTGCTTTGGCGGGTGTTGGATCCATTCCCTGACTGAGCCTGTGTAGATAACATCTCCCATTAGAGACAATTGAGCAAATTGAACCTCCTCGGCAACAAAGGTCTGGGCTCTGATGTAGTGAAAGCTCTGTGAAGCGGCTTTGTCCTAGATTTCTGGGCTGAAGACATCTTCGATCATTCACTTCGGAAGGCTTCTGGCGGGAATCTTGCTCTCTCGTGGTGTGCGAATCCACCTTCGCTCTTGTAAAGCTGGTGGTTTGCGGGTAGGTACGTGGGAGTGTCCGCAAGGGATCGTTGTGTTCATTACGGATCGAAAAACGTATATTGAATGTTGTAATTGATGTTACAAAGTCTTTATTGGTGTTGTCTATCTGAATATTTTGCAATGTCGCCCCGGTGGAGACGTTGAAGCGCGCTTACTGATGTGGAAGGAGCGTTGCGCCGATGGCTGACTGAAGTGGCGACGTTGGTAGCTCTGGAAACTTTATCTGAACCACCATCTTCCAACTTTCCGTCATTGTTGTCCATACTCCTACAAAGATCGTTTGTTTGGCTATGGTGTACTCCATGGCCTTTCGGCAATGGAAATGTGCTTTGCCCACCATTTCATTGGCATGACTGCCCGGCTTGGCTTGAATGACTGGAGTGAGTGACTGGGGATGGTTTGCGCTGGGGTTCTGGGGCAAGTGTTTTTCGCTGTCTTTTGTCAACGGCTGCATAAAAAGCAAGTTATCAAGCATGGCGATGCTACAGACATCGGGAAAGGAAACAACGGGGAGTACAGACATCCAAATGTCAGTGTCGATGTCAAGTCCACCGCTCCTATCCTCGTTCAACCCATACCTGCGCGGCCATTTTCAAGGCTTTTTGATATCCAACAGAGCCTATGGGCAAGGATGAAGAGCTGGCCGTTAGCCCTTCAATTTACTGTTATATAGTTTCTTTCAGTGTTGAGCTGTATTCGGGCCTTCTGAAGGGCCAATAAGCAAGCACTGTCAGCTTCAAGCTCTCTCCTATCCAGAGAAACCCGCCAAAGTTCATGCGGGGTGCGGTGTCAAGAGAGGTCTGTCACGACAAGCGCCAACCACAGACGTCGAAGTCGTAGAGATCTCCTCGCTGAGGATATTCTTGCCAAAAGAGGTTACGGCTTAGTAGCTGGTACAGCCCAAATTGCCCCAGCACTTTTCTTGCTCTCGTTCACTTCTTTCCACGGAACCATCACCGAGAACTCCTTCCGTCCCGTCAGGGCCGTCTCCATGTGGCCGACCTGCAGTTCATGGGATTCACGATGGCTCGTTTGTCACGACCGTGCACAAGTGGCGCATCTCAAGCTTCATCCAAGATTGGCTTTCGGGTCTGAAGTTCTTCATTGCGTCCTTCTTTGGGGAAATCATACATGACTCTTCAGCCCAACATCATCCATTCCGCTGCTAGAGAGGGAAATCGCAGGGCTGCCATGTGCATTCCGGGATCTTGAAGCCGCTTGCCGGCCCAAGCGTCCACCTTACCTATCTCGGTCATGGAACTGGGACGACGGTCCGAAGCTCAGTTAGGCCTGCCAGCAGCATCTGACCACTCATGGCCGTCAAAGCTCTTCCGAGTGGCAGCATGACTTGAAGGTCTTTGCAGAATACACCCATCATTAGCTCAAACATGGGCGCCCTGCGGTCTGTTCACTTCCTGCAGAGCTGATGTAGGAGAACTGTGGCTCACCGAGTGGCTTCACGATCGGGCCTGCGGGCAGGACAAAGGCAAGAAGTGCAGCATGGCTTTGGAATCATCAAAGACTAGCAGTTTTGAAACCGTCGCCACCGCCCGCTGGTGTGTTCAGACGTCCAACAAGTGGGCGCTTATGGAGTAGACGGCTTCCATGAACTCCTGCGCAAGCAGGACCAGGGCTTCAGGTGAGGCTCTTCATTGTTCGACGTTCTGCTGCGAGAGTGTTTGAGATTCGCGGTTTTGTGGCACATCGATATGCAGATGGAAGACCACTTGAGACGGCAGATCTAGCGCCATAGCGCGGTGTCCTAGATGAGGTATGCAGTGCGATGGTACTCTATGAAGCGCAAGAAAAGACCACACGAACCGGCCGTCTGAGGTGAGCACTCTGGGGTTATGCAGCCAAGAGCTGCCACCACGAAGCTTCTCGACGGACAGTCGGCTCATTGCTGGCTACTCTTGAGAATTTCAGTTCCTGAGATATACAGAATCAACTCCAAAAAGGTAACGGACACAAGAGACAGCAGCCACACTTCCCATCTCTCATTTCGTCTTCATCCTCTCTTGGTCACAGCACCATCCACCAATACACAGGAACAGGTACACCTCCAAGCATCCGCTGACGACCTGCCCATCATGTCCGGCATTAAGATTGAGGCCCAGTACGTCGCGGAGCAAAAGCCCTCGGACGAAGTACCACGGCGGAGGCGACCCAGACAACGCTTGGGTCACTCTGCAGATGTCCGAGTACGAGGAGCATCTCGAGATGGACGGCACCGACAAGAGATGGTGGGATTACCGTGCTCTGTTCCGCGGCCGCGCTTCCCGCTATCGTGTTCTCGGCGACTGCTCGATCTCCCTCATGGGCCAGTGGGCCGGTAACCGAATCGTCTCCTACTACCTCTTGGCCTTCCTCGACACCACTGGCATCAAGGGCAAGACCAATAATATCAACGTCCAGGTCGGCATGAACACCGTCCAGATCGTCTTCGCCGGTGCTGGCGCCTCCATGGTTGATCGCCTCGGCCGTCGCCCTATGCTCATCATTGTCAGCATTGTCTGCGCGCTCTGCTGGGTCGGGATCACCGTCGCCCGCTCCATCGGTGGGATTGAGAACCCCAACGACCCGGTCGAGGTTGCAAACGCCAATGTCTCCCCCCTCTCTTCCGCCGTCCTCGCCTGGGTCTACCTCTGCCAGATCTTCTACTCCCTCGGCTGGACGCCGATGCAGGCCATCTACCCCGTCGAGACGCCCTCCTTGGAGATGCGCGCCAAGGGCATGGCTTTCTCCAACTTGTTCACCTCCGTTGGTTGGTCTGCTTGTCAACCAGTTCGGTATCCCAATTGTTTTGGAGAAGGTCGCCTGGAGGAATGTGTTTTCATTCCCTCACTGATATTCGAACACGAGCTAACATTTTTATAGAACTTACATCGTCTTCTGCGTCTGGTTGTTGTCCAATCCGTAATCATCTACCTCTTCATCCCCGGGACCAAGGACCGCACGCTCGACGAGCTCGATTCTATTTTTCAGGCCAAGAAACCGCGTAAAGCCTCGATGGAGAAGAAGAAGCTTGAGGTTGACCACTCTGGCAACGTCCTCAATGTTGAGCCAGCTTGGCGGTTTGGAAGTTTTGTGATATCATTTCTGTTATGAGGGAGATAGAAGTGCCTGCTGTCTTGGTTAATCGAAAAAGGTCACACTCTAACTATGGCTGCCTTTTGTGTGTTCCGCGTGCGGTATGTATTTTGATGTGGCGCATCCGATTCGCAGTCCCGGAGGAATTGCAGGGCCATCGCATGCTTACTTGGCTGCATTTCGTGCGCCGCCCGACCGACCGCAAATATCCGCATTTTCAGTACCTCAGCCAGCCCTGAAATCCGGTGCGCGGTTCAACCTGTTCGACTCGGATCATGGTTTGCTAGAACGGATGACCACCTAACTGCCACTCCGCGGCCAGTGGCTAGGCAAACTCGCCTCCCACTCCCAAGTATCAGCATGGCCACCGGCACAAAGAAAGGCCTCTGCTGAGATGCAACCATGCCTACCTACCGGATCGCTTAACCAGTATTATGGTGCAGTTGTTACCTTGAAACTTCAGCCCATGAACACTGTCCAATTGCCAATTGTCAATTGAACTTTGGTAAGCCTAATCGGTAGGGTCTCGAATAATTTAAGCTAGGCAAGGTCATCCTATTTTGGGGCGGGGTATTCGTAGTGTATTTTGGGGCGGGTGTTCGTAGTGGGAAGTGGTAGTTCAGACATGGAAGGCTCAAAGTGGCATATGGTAATCTTCTGTGAATCTCATCCGATAGCTGAGGGTGTACAGGGAGTCAGGAGCGCGGCTGACATATGATGCTGACATTCTACGAGTCCATGTACTATCGGCGTTCTTTTACCTACCCAACTACCTTCAACCTCCTAACAATCACCACATGCGACTCTAATGAGCCGCTTAACTACCCTGCCCGATCCCAAAACTATCCTCATCGCTTCCTGAGACACGACTTTCTTGGCTGATACGAGCACTAAGGCGCAACTCGCTCATCAGTGGCTCAACACTGCTGAGCTGTTCGTACCCCTCCATTTCTCTCTCCTGCATCTCCTCGCGTTCCAGTGGCGCAAGGCCATCTCCATGGTGCCTTTTCTCTTCAAATGGAAATGCGCCCTCTTCATCAGAAGTGTAGTTTGCCGTAACGAAGTCATCATCCTCTCCCTTAGCATCTATACCCTGGTCGCTGCTCGTCTGGCTATTCCTCCTACTCTCAATCTTACCAAGATCCAGCGGTTTAATTTCGACCTCTGCCTCCTCACCAACCATGCCATCCGCCGCCAGCTTTAGTGACTCTCGGCGTCCCAGCCCAAGCACCTCACGGGTACCCACCTCACCCCCGTTTCCGAAAACCCTGTCCGTGGCTAACAGATCACACAGTTCTCTGACACCGGCAGATATACCCATCAAACTACCCAGCGTCTTCAAAATCCGTTCATTATCCCTCTCCAGCCGTTTAACCCGCTCCTTTATCTCCTTAACATCTTCTTTCTCCCCCATGTCCGTTGCACTCCCATCTGGAATCCTTCTATACAGGTGGCGCCCCCTTGTGCTGCCACGGGAGTTCCGGTGGGAGGTGTGCCTGCTGGGAGGCGTCCGCGGACTCAGCGGCCCCTCTTCATCACTCGAGGCAAAACTCGGCGTCAAGGAGCGCGGGGGCGTCATGGTGGAGTGGAGCGTTGCGACGCTCCCCCTCCTCCCGTCCCCAAACCTCTGTACATCAACCCCTGAGAGTCCAGAGTGCCCGGAGCCGGAATCATGCTTCCGGCTCGAGTCGCGGGAATGAGAATAGTTATACGCTGGCAACAGACTATCCAAGAAGTCGTCAGGCAGGGAATGGGTAGTTGAGGTTGGAGTGGCGCAGGAGTACGTGACCGGGTACGCACCCGGCAGGAGAGATGTGGGCGTTGTTGACGCTACTGTCATTATCGGACTCAGGCTTATCCCCTTACCGGCAACCGCGGCCACGAAATCCGGACTCGACACCTTAGACGGCAGCCCGGACTGTCTCTTTGTGCTCGAATTCGAGGCATGACGGACCGGACCAGCTGGTCTCGATTGCGTTGAGGCAGAGTGGGCGTGCGCGTGGCTACACGCCGGACTACAAAACATCCCCACAGCATGCGGTGCCGAGGAAGAAGGGTGCGTCGACCGCCTCTTCTTCGTCTTCGCGGCATGCGCAGAAATATCGCGCATGCGTAACGCCTTGACTTTTTCTTTCCGCTCTTGGGATTCGGAGACTACGCGACGGGAGCCGATGTGGGGGAGGGCGAGTGTGTGCCGGATGCTCGCACCCATACTTCTTGAGTGTCCATGCCCTCTACCAGCGGGTGCAGAGGCGTCGTCGCTGAGTTCCGGCAAGTCGGGCAATGCCCTCGTAGGTGGTGCGGTGCGGGGAGCGTTGCGGACTGATGAGGGTGAGCGGGATAAGGAGTCGACCATGATGGCGGACGACTCTTTGTCAGAGCCCCAAGAGTTGGACACTGCGTGCCGAGATCCAAGGCTCGCACCACTGCCCTCTCTCGTCACCATTTTGATCGGACTTCCGGGCCGCGATCCTGCGCCATCTCTACCCTTACCCTCAAGATTGCCCTTGGGGGGGCGGTTGAGTGGTTGGCGAGAGCTTGAGCGAGGTGGCGGCTCGGGAATAGATGGCATACCGGCACCAGCCGCTGAGCTTGCGCTGGGGCCACGTGAGTGGTTCACAGTCTCAAGGGTGCGTTCGGAATAGGCTGTTCCTCCACTATGTCTCTGATCCGTCCCTGTCCTCTGACTACTCTGTCTCGAGGGCAAGATATCAGGCGGCGTAACCGGGCCAAACGTTTCCCGCTTCAAACTCTTTCCCCCACTCCTATCAATATTAAGCTGAAGAACCGGGCGGCTTGAGGTATTGGAGGCGGTGTTGGAGGAAGCGAGGATTGAATCCAAAGACCGCGGTCCGGCTGCGACTTGGCGGGACTCCGCCTCGTCGGCTTCTGTGATGAAGCGTTCGCGGCGGTAGTAGCTTCTTAGAGTATTCGCTGTTTCGCCGCCCAGCGCGTCGGCCGAGGCTGACGCCGTGAGCGGCCGGGTTGGGTTGATGCGGAAGGCTGGGTGGATGTCCTCTGCTGATTCCTGTCTTTCGATCCTCCTCTGCTGCTCCTGTTGCCTACTCCCAGCAGATATCGGTCTGCAAATGGGAGGAGGTGCGGAATGGTGCTCTTCAGTGATGCGGTGTCGTTCCTCAGCTGCAGAGTGCACATCATCCGCGAATGTGCTTATGGCGGAGAGCGGGATCGAGATGGCGATATACCAATGCCCATCCTTCGTCTTCGCGGCGACCGCACTATCCGGCAACTGCATCGATTTTGGGCTCCCAGCGAGACTCTTCTTTGCGGGCCTCCGGAAAATTTTCAGCGAACCCTTCTTATTCTTCCCCTCCGGAAAATCCGACATAAAGTTTGTTCGCGGTGGTTCGTTGGTTCTCAGGAAGGTTGCCAGCTCCCTCCAGTCCTTTCTATCCTTCTCCAACCTCGCCACCTCACACTCCGAAACCGAATGGTGGCCAGCCAGCATGTCGTCGGTGGGGACATTGCCACCTCGCTGCACCTGGGGATGAGAGTCGAACGCCAGATCTGCCGACGTATGGGAGGGCATATTCGTCTTCTTCGGCGACATAGATGTCTCCGCCTCGCGATAATCCTCCTCCTGCTTGTTGCCGGAGGAATCAAGTCCAGGAAGCAAACAAACTTGAACGACGGACTCCTGCATCTCTCCAACCCTCGATGGGAGACCGGAGATCGGAAGCTTGTTTTAGGCGCACCTTTGTGGCACTCTTGGGAAATGTCTCGTGACACAATTTAAAGTAGTCCTCGGTTTCGAAAGATCGACTTGAACGCAGTGGAATGTACGATTGCTGAAGCAGGATTGAGGGAGAAGACCCAATGGATGGATATAAATGCTCCTATGCTCCTATGCTCATATGCTCATATGCTCGTTCCCGGCCGCGCATTCTGCAAACGGTCTGCTAACGGAGCGAGGAAAGAGGACAGGGACGATAATTTCCTTTAGTGGTTACTGTACCACGCCCATGTCTCGCAGAACAACTCTCACTCCACCACTTGAAGTTACAGATGAAGACGGGCAAAAGACGCGGAGAAGTGAAGCTAGGGACAGAATCGTGACATTTCAATCTGGATGAGACCGTGTAGATGTAAATAGAAATGAAGATGAAAAGTGAACGCTACTGGCACTTACCCTGCGGAGGCCACGGGCGCCTAGCCCGCGCCCTCAGCCGTCATGACGAAGGAGATAGAGAGAGAGCGAGGTTGGGCGCAGGTTTTGGCCTAGGTTTCGGCCTAGGTTGGAACCCGGTTCGGTTACTTTGGTGCGCCCGATTCAGCGCCATTCCACTCGATTAGAGAGGATTGGGAAGCAAGGTTTCTGCAAACAACGGAGACGAGAGCGGCCGGTGGGTCCCAAAACTGGGTTAGTGCTGGGATATGGTTAGTGTTGAGATATGGTACTTTGGGTGAGAGAGTCGATTTTGGGTAAGAGTGTCGACTTTGGGGAGGTGACAGGGTCGATCTGGACTGGAGTGGGATTCTGCGCTCAAGGGGGGTGTCGGGGGTGGAAGAGGAGAGGAG
>RCNJ01000399.1_pt1 | contig 17577 bp, 16 predicted proteins | sample 2041171 | NCBI WGS metagenome assembly RCNJ01 (sample SAMN09708213, study PRJNA481090) | feces metagenome | biome: feces | host: Pygoscelis adeliae | place: Antarctica: Rookery Lake | collected 2010-03-01 | reverse complement strand
TCTTCGCCTCCTGCTGGACTTGGCGTAGGTGCTCGTCGCCGGTAAAAGATTCGGCATAGATCTTGTAGACGTCCTCGGTACCCGAGGGTCGTGCGGCGAACCAGGCGTTCTCGGTCGTGACCTTCAGCCCGCCGATGGCCGCACCGTTTCCCGGCGCCTCGGTCAGCCGGGCGGTGATCGGTTCACCGGCGAGGGTATCGGCGGTGACGTCGGCGGCGGACAGGCGGCCCAGGGCTGCCTTCTGTTCGCGGGTGGCCGGGGCGTCGATACGCGCATACGACGGCGCACCGAAGGCCTCGGTCAGCGAGCGGTAATGCGCGCTCGGGGAGGAGCCGGTCACGGCCTGGATCTCGGAGGCCAGCAACCCCAACAGGAGCCCATCCTTGTCGGTGGTCCACGGCGTTCCGTCGAAACGCACGAAGCTGGCTCCCGCGGATTCCTCGCCGCCGAAGACCCCGGTTCCATCCAAGAGGCCGGGGACGAACCATTTGAAGCCCACCGGCACCTCGACCAGTTCCCGGCCGAGCGAGGCGGCGACCCGGTCGATCATCGACGAACTGACCAGGGTCTTTCCGACCCCTGCACCCGCAGGCCACTGGGGGCGGTTCCGGTACAGGTAGTCGATGGCCACGGCCAGGAAGTGGTTCGGGTTCATCAGACCGGCATCGGGGGTCACGATGCCGTGGCGGTCAGCGTCGGCGTCGTTGCCGGTGGCGATGTCGAAGTCGGCGCCGCCGTCGCGCACCGCCGAGATGAGCCCGGCCATGGCAAAGGGGGAGGAGCAATCCATGCGGATCTTCTCGTCCCAGTCCAGCGTCATGAAGGCCCAGCGGGGGTCGACCTCGGGGTTGATCACCGTCAGGTCCAGCTGGTGGCGTTCGGCGATCGCCCCCCAGTAGTCGACCGAGGCCCCGCCCATCGGGTCGGCCCCGATGCGCACCCCCGCGTTGCGGACGGCATCCAGGTCCACCACCGTCGGCAGGGCATCGACGTAGGCGGCCATGAAGTCATGGCTGCCCAGGTTCGCCGCGCCACGGGTCCTGGCCAGCGGGATCCGCTTGACCCCCGACAAATTCGAGGCCAACAGCTCGTTGGCCCGTCCGGCGATCCAGGAGGTGGCGTCCGAGTCAGCAGGCCCGCCGTGGGGCGGGTTGTATTTGAAGCCGCCGTCGGAGGGCGGGTTATGCGAGGGGGTGATGACGATTCCGTCGGCGCGCCCGGCGTGGCCGCTGCCGGACAGGGCCCGGTTGTGGGTGAGGATCGCGTGGCTCAGCGCTGGTGTGGGCGTCCAGCGTCCCCGCGCATCGACCCGGACGTCCACGTCATTGGCCACCAGCACTTCCAGCGCGGTGTCCTGGGCCGGGTCCGAGAGCGCATGGGTGTCCTTGCCCAGGAATAATGGTCCGGAGATCCCTTGGGCCGCGCGGTACTCGACGATGGCCTGGGTGATGGCCAGAATGTGGTGCTCGTTGAAGGAACCCTCCAGCGACCGGCCGCGGTGGCCGGAGGTGCCGAAGGCCACCCGCTGGGCAGGGTCCTCCAGATCGGGAACCCTGTCGAAGTAGGCCGACTGCACGGCATCGACGTCGATCAGGTCCTGGGGCAATGCGGTGGTTCCCGCTCGGGTTTCGGCCATGGATACAGCTAACCAGATGGAACACCGAAAAGCCCCGGCCCCCGGAAATGAATCCAGAGGCCGGGGCCCGGGGCCGAGGCGGTGAAACCGACGGCAGGGGTGGTGTTGGCCGGCTACTTCACGCCGGACATCAGATTCTTGATCGGCTTGACCGCGAGCATCAGGGCCACGCCCAGCACGATGGCGGTGACTCCGAGGGTCAGGAAGTACGGAATCTCGTTGCCCTTGGTGTAGAAGCCGGCCAGGATACCCGCCAGCGTGGTTCCCAGGGAGACCGAGAGGTAGAACAAGGCAACCATCTGGGTCGTGAACACGACGGGCGCCAGCTTGGTTGCCACCGAAAGTCCGATGGGGCTCAGCAGCAGTTCGGCCATGGTGAACAGGAAGAGGATCCCGGCCAGGGCCAGCAGGGGGGTCTTCTCCAACGAGTTCAGTGGGATGAAGACCAGGAAGGCGATGCCCATGATGATCAGCGCGCCACTGAACTTCAACGCGGTCGAGGGTTGCTTGTCACCCATCTTCGTCCAGATTGCGGCGAAGACCGCTGCGAAGATGATGATGAAGACCGGGTTGATCGACTGGGTCCAGCTCGGAGGCATGGTCCAACCGAAGAGGTTGCGGTCCAGTCGTTCCTCGGAATAGACGGCAATGAAGGTGAACTGCTGCTGGAACAGTGCCCAGAAGGCCGCCGAGGCGATGTAGAGCGGAATGAACGCGGTCACCCGGCGCCGTTCGGTGGCGTTGACGTTCTTCGAGGACAGGATCACGACGAAATAGATGATGCTCGCAGCCACGACGATGATCGCGATGGTGGTGGCCAGGTTCTCCGCATGCACGACGCCGGTCACCAACAGCGCGACGACGACCGCCAGGCCGATGAGCGCGCCGATCCCGTAGCGGATGCGCTGGTTCTTCGGCAGTGGGTCCGTGACGTAGTGCGTTTCCTCGGGCAGCTTCTTCCGGCCGAAGGCGTAGATGATCAGGCCCAGTGCCATGCCGATGGCGGCGAGGCCGAAACCGTAGTGGAAGCCGAGGCGGGTCTGCAGCAGACCGGTGAGCAGCGGCCCGACCAGGGCGCCGATGTTCACGCCCATGTAGAAGATCGAGAAGCCGGCGTCGCGGCGCGGGTCCTTCTCCGTGTACAGCGAACCGACCAGCGAACTGGCGGTGGCCTTCAGCCCACCCGAACCCAGTGCAACGAGCAGCAGACCAATGGTCAGGCCGGCGACGCCGGGCAGGGCCGCCAGGGCGATATGCCCGAGCATGATCATGATGCCCGTGTAGAACAGCACCTTCTCCGAGCCCAGAAGCCGGTCGGCGATCCAGGCGCCGAAGATGGTGCTGAGGTAGACGGTGCCGCCGTAGGCGCCCACCAGGCTCAGGGACAGGCCCTGGTCCAGCCCGAGGCCTCCCTTGGAGACCTCGAAGTACATGTAGTAGGCCAGGATGCCTTGCATCCCGTAGAACGAGAAGCGTTCCCACATTTCGACGCTGAAGAGATTGAACAGCATCCGTGGGTGGCCGAAGAAGGTCTTTCCGGCCGTTTCCTGCGGAGAGTGAGTGGTCATTTTCAATATTTTGCGCCTGTGTGGTCTGAAACGCCTAGTTATGTGAACCAGGTCTCGATTCGGTTACGTGTTCATGATCCGGGCGCCGAGGGCCAGCAGGTCCGCTTCCGAACCGTGGGCGCCCATCAGCTGAACGCCCATGGACAGTCCGGAGGCCGTCCGGGAGGTGGGGACCGTGATGGCCGGAACCCCGGCGACGTTCACGATCGAGGTATACGGCGTGTAGCGGCACTGCAGCTCGTAGTCGAGGTCGGCATCGTGGGTGGTGAACCAACCGATCGGGCGCGGTGTCAGGGCCATGGCCGGGGTCAGTACGGCGTCGTACCGTCCCCATTGGGCCCGGCAGTCCTCGGCGATCCTGACCAGGATGGCGGCGGCAGCTTGTTTATCCGCATCGCTGCGTCCGATCGCCCGGGCGCGGAAGGTGCGGGTGAGTTCGGTCAGCACCGGGGCCGCTGCCTCGGGCAGATCGGATTCGGCCAGCCCGGCGGTCCAGATGGCCTGGAAGGCCTCGGGGAAGCGGTTGTCGTAGCGGATATCCGCCTCCTCGACCCGATGCCCTGCGGCCTCCAACCGGGCAATGCCCGCCTGCAAGGCCGCTTCGGACTCCGGGTCCAGGGTGACCTCGTAGCGACGGTCGAAGGGCGAGCTGCGGGTCACCCCGATCCGCAGCGGTCGGCCATGGGCGGGCTCGGCCCGCCGGGCGGCTTCGCGGTAGCCGGTGGAACCGGTCAGCGAATCCATGAGCAGTCCGGCATCCTCGGCGGTGCGGGCCAGGGGGCCGGAGACCACGAAGCGCGGGGCCCCGAACCTGTCGACCCGGCCGTTGGCCAGATCCGACGGGATCGTGCCGAAACCCGGTTTCAGCCCGATGAGCCCGCAAGCCGAAGCGGGGATGCGGACCGACCCCCCGCCGTCGTTCCCCGGGGCCATCGGGAGCAGCCCCGCGGCGACGGCGGCGGCACTGCCGCCCGAGGAGCCGCCCGCGGAGAGCGATGGATTCAAGGGGTTGCGGGCCGGGGCGGCGATCAGGTTCTCCGAATAGCAGTTCAACCCGAACTCGGGGATCTGCGTCTTGCCCAGGGACAGGGCTCCGTCGGTGCGCAGGCGGGCGACCAGGGGGCTGTCCTGTCCGGCGGGGGAGGACGGGATCGCCGCACTGCCGAAGGTCGTGGGGACGCCCTTGACGTCCCAGAGGTCCTTATAGGCCAACGGCATCCCGTGCAACGGCGGGAGGGCTCGAGCCTCGGTGCGGGCCCGCACGCCCTCGGCGTCGGCGGCATCGGCGGCGTCCAGCGCCTGCTCGGCGGTGATGGTGATGAAACTGCCCAGACGCGGATTGGCCTCCTCGATCCGGGACAGGAAGTGTTCGGCGGCCTCCCGGGCCGAGAGTTCCCCGCTTCTGAGCAGATGGCCCAGTTCGACGGCGGTGAGATCGTGCAGTTCGTTGCCGCCGGCATCGGGATGATCGGGATGGGTCATTGATCCGCCTTCCAGGAGTCGTTTTCGTCGTCGCGGTCACGCTGGAAGACCAGCACCACCGAGCGCCGGGCCAGGATGAAGCCCATGAAGAGCAGGATGTAGCCGAAGAACGCGTGCATCCTGATGCTTTCGGTCAGGAAGGGCCCGGACTCGGTGGTGATCAGGATGATCGCAGCCAGGGTCGCGGCGCCGGCCAGCAGGGCCACGACCACCTGTTGGACGAGCCGGTTCAGGAATCCGCGGTCGGCCGGGTGGGCGAGCACGCGCACGTTCACCGACAGGCGCCCCTGTTCGACTTCCTCGGTGATCTTATTCAGCCGTCGCGGCCATTCGCGCAGCGTCGGCAACAGTTGCATGGCCTGCACTTCGAGCTGATCGCGCAAGGATCCCGGACTGAAGTGGGAGCCGATGATCCTGCGGCCGGCTTCCCGCGCGGCCGCGACCACGTTCAGGCCGGGTTCGATCAGCATCAGGGTCCCTTCCAGTGCCGCCAGCGCCCGCAGGGCCGCTGCGACCTGAGGGGGGACGGAGAAGCCGTTGCGGACCATCAGCGAGAACAGCGCAGTGAACATCTCCGAGCCACCCTGACCGCCGAAACCATGACGGTAGCGGACCAGCAGTTGGCCCAGCGCGCGTTCGAAACCGCGCTCGTCGAAGGCCTCGGGCCGGTCCAGCAACCCGAGCAGCGCGTCGGTGGCCAACTGGTTGTCGTTCTTGTCGATGGCAAACAGCAAAAGGTTCAGCGACTGCTGGCTGGCCGGGTCCAGCCGCCCCACCGCACCGAAATCCAGCAGGGCGAGCCCGCCGTCACCGGTGATGAAGATGTTGCCCGGATGCAGGTCGGCGTGGAAGACGCCGTCGCCGGAAATCTGGTGCAGGGTGGCATTGAGCAGTTCCTCGGCCAGTTCCCGGCGTCGTTCGGGCCCCAGCCGGGCCAGCGCCGCGGCGGTGGAGCCGACCGGTTGCCCGTCGAGCTCATCCATCACCAGCAGTCGTGGCCCGCTGAATTCGGCATGCACGTGCGGAACGGTGATCCGGAAGCCACGCAGGGACGCTTCGATGGCCTGCATGTTCTCGGCCTCGATGCAGTAGTTCAACTCCTCGCTCAGGGATTCGGAGAAACCACGGGCCAAGGAGGCCACGCCCAGTCGGCGGGCCCACGGTGCGGAGCGTTCCAGCCAGCCGGCGATCTGCACCACGATGGCGCGGTCGCGTTCGACCTGGGCGAGCGCCGACGGCCGCTGGACCTTGACCACCACCGCGGTGCCGTCGTGCAGAGTCGCGCGATGGACCTGGGCGACGGAAGCGGAGGCCAAGGGATCGTGCTCGATCGTCGCGAACGCCTCCTCGGGCGGGCGGCCCAGGCTCCGGGCAATCGCCCCTTCGATCACCTGCCAGAGCTCGGGGGTCGACTGGGTCTGCAGGTGGGAAAGCTCGCGGATATAGGGCTCTGAGAGCAGGTCACGGCGGGTCGAGAGCATTTGTCCGAGTTTCACGAACGTCACCCGGCCTCGTTCAACGCCTCGCGCAGTGAACGCGCCGTCTGCTCCTGCCGCGCATCGGCCCGGCGGCGGTTCAGACCCCGGGCCTGGGCGAGCAGGCCGTGGCGCACGGCGATGCGCATGACTTGGAAATAGCGGGCGCTCTGCGAACGGCGGGTCTTCCACCCGGTGAACAGGCGGATGGGGGAGGGCAGGGTCCCCGTGGGGAAGGTGGTTTCCAGGACCATCAGCAGGGCGAAGATCCAGATGATCGCCAACGCGGCGAACATCAAGGCAACCACCGGGGAGACCTGCAATTGGGTGTCGTCCGCGATGAAGGCCGCCCGGAAGAGGTGCCTCACGACGAAGCTCAGGGCCACGGACATGAGCATGCCAACGGCAATGGAACGGGGCCATCCCACGGGAACGCCGAGGACCCTGCGGGAAACCCCGGCCACGATCCATGCCTGGAGGATCAGGAAGGCGGCCCCTAGCAGGACCGTCACCGTCCATCCCAAGCCATCAAGTGCTGTCATGCCGGCGTTCGGGTCCATATCAGCCCTTCATGATTCGAGGTGGCGGTCCCTCCCCACTATAGGCTGGGTCCCGAAGCAGGAAACCGTTGAAAGGATGAACGATGAGCGAGTTCGAAACCGTGGAAGTCACCGCTGTTCCAGCCGGGGCCAAGGTCCTGGATGTCCGGGAGGGCTACGAATGGGTGGAAGGCCACGCAGCAGGGGCTGTGCACATCCCGATGGGTGAGATTCCGCAGCGCCTGGAGGAGCTGGACCCGGATGAGGACCCCTATGTCATCTGCCGCACCGGTGGGCGTTCGGGCCAGATTGCCGGTTGGCTCGTCGGACAGGGGTACTCGGCCTTCAACATCGCCGGGGGCAGCGGTGCCTGGCTCGAAGCTGAGCTGCCGATGAAGAGCGAGAACGGGCAGGATCCCACCGTCCGATGAACTACACCTACCTGGGCCCCGCGGGGACGTTCACCGAGCAGGCGCTCCTGCAGGTACCCGGGGTCCAGGACGGCCAGCGGGTGTCCTCCACTAGCGTGAACCTGGCTCTGCAGCGGGTCCGGGACGGGGAATCCGATGCGGCCATGGTGCCCATCGAGAATTCCGTCGAAGGCGGCGTCTCAGCGACGTTGGACGCCATCGCCAGCGGCGGCGCACTGCAGATCGTGCGTGAGATCCTGGTGCCGATCAGCTTCGACCTCGTCGCCCGGGAAGGCATCACCTCGCTGGATCAGATCCGCAGCGTCGCCACGCACGGGCACGCCATCGCCCAGTGTCGTGGCTGGGTCCAGAAGCACCTGCCCGATGCCGAATTCGTTCCGGCCTCCTCCACGGCGGCCGGCGCGTTGGGCCTGTTGGATCCGGAGTGCCGGTACGACGCCGCGATCTGCTCGCCGCTGGTGCTGGAGCAGAACGACCTGAGATTGATGCACCGCGGCGTCGAGGACAACGTCGGGGCCGTGACCCGCTTCGTGCTGGTCACCCGGCCCGGGCCGGTCCCGGGCCCCAGTGGCAATGACAAGACGACGGTGGTCATCCCGCTTCCCGAGGACCATCCGGGTGCCCTGATGGAGATCCTGGGGCAATTCGCTGCCCGGGGGGTCAACTTGAGCCGGATTGAATCCCGTCCCACGGGCGAGGGGCTGGGTTCCTACTTCTTCTCCGTCGACGTCGAAGGCCACCTGTCCGAGGCGCGGGTGGCGGACGCCTTGGCGGGTCTGCACCGCATCAGCCCGCAGATTCGTTTCCTCGGGTCCTACGCCAACGCCAACGGTGTCAGTGAGCCCGCCCCGCCCCCGGCCCGGCACAACACCGATGACGCCTTCACCCAGGCGCACGCCTGGGTCGGAAAACTGCTGGACCCCCTGCAATAGGGCAGGTCGCTGGGATCAGGAGGTCGGGACCCTGACCTTCAGGGCCAAGGGCATGTTGGTGACGGTCACGCCCGTGATCTTTCCGGTGGTGTCGCCATCGAGTTGTGAGCCGATTTCCAACGCGGAGGTGATGTGGATCCGCCGGGCCTGGAAATATTCGATGACCGGGATGGCCCGGCGATGACGCAGGGCGGTCTTCGCCGCGATCCACGCCCAGCCCATGGCCGAACGCGGGCTCATGACCACCAGATCCAGCAGGCCGTCGTCGATTTTGGCATCCGGAACGAAGTCGATGCCGCCCTGCAGCTTGCCGACGTTGGCGAAGATCAGCGACCGGATCTCCCGGTGCATGGGTTCGTCGTCGTCCAGGGTGATCGTCACCGGACGGCGTTTGCCCGGCAGGTGGCGCATCCCGGCTTCGGCATAGGCCAGTGGACCCACCATGGCCTTGAGATCGGCCCGGGTGTCGGCCATCATCTCGGCGTCGGTACCGACGCCGGCCATGACCAGGAAGATCCGGGTGTCGGTGGTGCCGTCGGCCCGCTCCAGCTCCATCCGGGCGGCGTCGATGCCGCGGGTCCGGCCTTGCAAGGCGGTGTGGACGCAGGATTCGATGTCCTCGACCTCGAAACCCAGGTTGCGGGCCAGGAGGTTCCCGGTGCCCAACGGCAGGATCGCCAGGGAGGCCCGGGTGCCCGCCAGCACCTCACCAACGGCGCGGACGGTCCCGTCACCACCGGCGACGATGACCACGTCGCATCCGGCGTCCAAGGCCTGCCGGGCCATGGCGTAGCCCGGGTCATCCGCGGTGGTCTCCAGGACCAGGGGCTCGTCGAGGCCGGCCGAAGCCCAGGCCAGCATGAGGGCCGAACGGACCGAATCGGCGTTGTTCTTGGTCGGGTTGATCACCAGTGCGCTGCGGGCGGTGAGGGCCAGGGCGTCGGAGACCACGGGCGTGGAGGCGATGCCCCGCACCTTGACCTTGAGACGGCCCACGGCGACCAGACTGGCCGCGGCGATGAGCAAAGCGACGACGACGAGGATGAGGGAAAGGTACTCGATGGGCATGATGCTCCATAGGATAGCGGGGATTCGGTAACCTGTAGTGGTGATCGATGTTAAAGAGCTCGTAGAGAATCCCGTAGCCTTCCGTGCCTCCCAGCGATTCCGTGGGGCCGACGAATCCGTGGTGGACCGGATCATTGCGGCGGATTCGTCGCGCCGCAACGCGATCACCAGTTTCGAGAACCTGCGCGCGGAGCAGAACGCGTTTGGGAAGAAGGTCGCCGCGGCGAAGGGCGAGGAGAAGACGGCACTGCTGGCCGAAGTCAAGGAGCTGGCGGCCAGGGTGAAGGCCGAACAGGCCACCGCCGACGCGGCAGCCCAGGAGCTGCTGGCCCTGCAGCGCTCGGTGCCCAACCTCATCCAGGACGGTGCCCCGGCCGGCGGGGAAGATGATTTCAGCGTCATCAAGACCGTCGGCACCCCCCGCGATTTCGAGGCCGAGGGATTCGCCCCGCGCGATCACCTCGAACTCGGTGAACTGCTGGGGGCCATCGACATGGAACGCGGAGCCAAGGTCTCCGGTTCACGCTTCTACTTCTTGAAGGGCGTCGGCGCCCGGCTGGAGATCGCGTTGATGAACATGGCGCTGGACCAGGCCATCTCCAACGACTTCATCCCGATGATCACCCCGACGCTCGTGCGCCCCGAAACCATGCAGGGCACCGGATTCGACGTCGAGCACAACGACGAGATCTACTGGCTCGAACGCGACGACCTGTACCTGACCGGCACCTCGGAGGTCGCGCTCGCCGGATACCACGCCGACGAGATCCTCGACCTGTCGGCCGGGCCGTCCCGCTACGCCGGCTGGTCCACCTGCTACCGCCGCGAAGCCGGTTCCGCGGGCAAGGACACCCGCGGAATCATCCGGGTGCACCAGTTCAACAAGCTGGAGATGTTCATCTACTGCCCCATCGAGGACGCGACCGCCGAACACCAGCGGCTGCTGGCCTGGGAAGAGGAGATGCTGGCCAAGGTCGAACTGCCCTACCGGGTCATCGACACCGCGGCCGGGGACCTGGGCATGAGTGCAGCGCGCAAATTCGATTGTGAAGCCTGGGTCCCGACGCAGGATGACTACCGGGAACTGACCTCCACCTCGAACTGCACGACGTTCCAGGCGCGCCGCCTGAACATCCGCGAGCGCACCACCGAAGCCGACGGCAAACCGGGCAAGAACCGGTCGGTGGCCACGCTGAACGGCACCCTGGCCACCACGCGGTGGATCGTCGCGATCCTCGAACACCACCAGAACGCCGATGGTTCGGTCACCGTACCCGCGGCACTTCGGCCCTACCTGGGTGGGCTGGAAGTCCTGCCGGTCCTCTGACCGGCATCGGACTGCACCGCCGGTGCCCCCGCCCCGCGGCGGGGCACCGGCGCGTCAACCGCAGGTTCCCTGAACGTCACCGGATGTTCACCCGACACTGTGACCGGCGCCCTGTGCAACCATCGAGGACGATGATTGGCTAGAGTCATGACCATGATTATGAATACCGGCATCGAAGACCGGGTAATGACCACCAACCAGAAGATGGTGTGCCTGGACGTCGACGGCACCCTCGTGGACCACTACGGACACATGTCCGACACCGTCAAGGAAACCGCCCGCAACATCGTGGCGGCAGGACACGAGGTGATCGTCTCCACCGGACGCTCACTGGGGGCCACCTTGCCCATCGTCCAGCTCCTGGGGATCACCTCCGGCTACGCCGTATGCAGCAACGGCGGCCTGACCGTCAGGATCGACACCTCGTTGTCCTCGGGCTACGAAGTGATCGACCGCAAGACCTTCGACCCGGCACCGGCCCTGAGGGCCCTGCAGACCGCACTGCCGACCGCCAAGTACGCGCTCGAAAGCGACCAGGGCGACTTCCTGGCCACCGAACGCTTCCAGGACGCCAGCTTCGGAGTCCGGGCGAAGGCCGTGACGTTCGAACAGATGATGGAGGTCACCGCGGTGCGCCTGGTCGTCTTCTCCAGCGACGACTCATCCGAGGACTTCGTCGAAGCCGTCCAGACGATCGGCCTGCAGGGGGTCGCCTACTCCGTGGGGTGGACGGCCTGGCTCGACATCGCCGCCGAAGGCATCACCAAGGCCAGCGCCATCGAAGCGCTCCGCGAGGAACTCGGCTTCGGGATCCAGGACACCGTGGCCGTCGGGGACGGACGCAACGACATCGAGATGCTCGGCTGGGCCGGGCGGGGCGTAGCCATGGGACAGGCCCCCGACGAGGTCAAGGCAGCCGCCGACGAGGTCACCGCGACCGTCGACGAGGACGGCCTGGCCCACGTGCTGCGCAGCCTCCTTTAGGGCCTGCAGCAGGATGGTCGGGCTACCTGCCGGGATCGTAGGGGTAGGTGGCCGCCGGTAGCTGGGCAGGCCCCGCCACAAGGGATAGCAACCGGGCCACCGCCGGGCGGCAGGCCCACTCCTCGTTCCAATTCGAACGGACCACCGCCTTGGAGACCGCCTGGGCGGTGATCCCCAGTTCCGCGGCAATCGCCTTCTGCTGCCCCCGCACACCGGGGATCATCAGATCCAGGACGGACCATTCGGCTTCGGTCCGGGTCGCAACGATCTGACCGACCAGACGGGCCACGGCCTCCGCCTCGGCGGCCACCTCGGAATCCGGGCCGGCGACGGCCAGGGGGATGCGCTCACCGGTCTTCTGGGCCCGGTTCACGGCCCGCCGTGCGTAGACCAGGCCGAAGCCCTCCGCGTCGATGATGAGCTCGGGAAACGGTGCCTGCACCGGGCCCACCCCGATTCCCACATGCCAGCGGTGTTGCCGCAAGGCGGTCATCGCCGCATCGAGGGCGCGCTCCGGATCCGCCAGGACACCGATGGCCTCGTCGCCGACGGACCGTTGGAAGGGCACCAGCGTCGGTACCGGGGCGAGGGAAGCGATCAGCTCCTCGACCCGGTCCCCGACCTCGCGTGAATCCCGTTGGTTGATGGTGAGGACGAACATGGCACCAGTCTGCCCGATGATCAACCGTTTCCGGTTGATTCCGAGGCCGTGCCGTCGGCTGGATCAACTACCGTCCAGCGGAGGAAGAACTGCGTCGTGGCGCCGATGAGCAACGCATGGGCAACGGTTCCCAGTCCCACGGTGTCGCCGACCCCGTTGGCCAGGGTCCCGAATCCGGGCCACTGCCGCAACGGGATCCACGCCAGGAGCACCAGCAGCACCGGGCGGGCGGCGGAGGCCACGGGGGAGGCGCTGCTACTCGGTGGAGGAGAACCGTTCGATGGAACGCGTGAGTTCGGCTTCGGCCGCGGCGCGGCCCTCCCAGCCCTCGGCCTTGACCCACTTGCCCGGTTCCAGGTCCTTATAGTGCAGGAAGAAGTGCTCGATCTCCTTGATCAGCCACTGGTCCACATCCTCGAGTTCGCGGATGTGGTCGTAGCGCTTATCCGCAGGGACGCAGATCAGCTTGGCGTCGCCGCCGCCGTCGTCGGTCATGTTGAAGACGCCGATGGGACGCGATTCCACCAGCACGCCGGGGACGAGGTCGATGCCCGGCATCCAGATCAACGCATCAAGCGGATCGCCGTCTTCGCCGAGGGTGTCCTCGAAGTAGCCGTAATGGGTCGGGTACTGCATGGGGGTGAACAGCACGCGATCCAGCCGCAACCTGTGCGTTTCATGGTCGATCTCGTACTTCACGCGGGATCCGGTGGGGATCTCGACGGTGACGTCATGGTTCATGGGGTCCTCGACTTTCGTGCGGTGGGGCGGGCCGGAAACAGGATTCGGACGCGCGCCGTCTAGTCTTAAAGCTGCTGCCTCCAGAGTATAGGGCGGTGAAGGGCAACCACTACTCGAGGAAGAAGCCGATGAAACGCTCCATGCGGACGTTGACCTCCTTGCTGCTGGTCCTGGTTCTGGGCGTTCTGGCAGGCGTCCTGGTACTCAACCTGCTGCCCGCGTTTCCCGGACTCGCCGCGGCGGTGAACCTGCCATCGGTGCCGACATCGTCCACGGCGCCGACCGAACCGGATACCGAATCCTCCACGACGGCCCCGAGCGTGGCCCCCGCGACGGCAACCGCCCTGGCCCCCTTGGACGGCGCGGCGGAACGTCCCGACGCCGCGGTGTTGAAGAAATCGTTGGATGCTGCGTTCAAGAAGACCTCAGGTGGCACGTTCACCGCTGACGTCACCGACCTGTCCACCGGCAAGGTCCTGTACAGCCGCAAGGGAAACCAGGCCAGCGCCCCGGCGTCGAATTTGAAGATCCTCACCGCGGTCACCGCCCTGAAACAGCTGGGCGGGGAAACGACCCTGCCCACGACGGCGGTCCTGGGCGCCGATGACACGGTGGTGCTCCTCGGGGGTGGGGACGTGCTCCTGGGTGCCGGCACCTCCGAACCCGATGCCACCGTCAGCCGTGCCGGATTGGCGACCCTGGCCCAGCAGAGCGCTGCTGCCCTGTTCACCTCCGGGAAGATCGAACCCGGAAAGAAGACCGAACTGGACGTCGTGGTGGACGACACCCTCTTCACCGGGGACGCACTGAACCCGGTCTGGGACGAATCGTTGATGACCACCTCGAACATCACTGCGGTCCAACCGCTGGCCATGTACGGTGCCCGCAAGGATGGCGGGGCCAAAAGCGTGAGGGTGCCTGATCCGGCGATGACCGCCGCCACCACCTTCCGCGCCGCACTGTCCAAGGCCGTGGCCGCCGAACAGAAGAAGGCCGATAAGAAGGCGAAGAAGGAAGCTGGCGCCGGCTCCCAAGCCCCGGGATCCTCCTCCGCGAAGCCCCCCGCTCCCGCAGCAGCCGGTGCACCGAAGCTGAGCATCGGCAAGAAGGTCGTCCGCGGCAAAGCAGGATCGGCGACCACCGAATTGGCGCAGGTCCGTTCCGCTTCGGTGCTGGACCAACTGGCCTTCATGGGCCAGGAATCGGATAACTACGTCGCCGAGACCATGGGCCGGCTCTCGGCCATCGCCGCCGGACGGGAGGCCACCTTCGGCGGGGCCACCGACACCCTGCGGGCTGCGGCCGGATCCCTGGGCGTGGACGTGAAGGGCATGTCCCTCTCCGACGCCTCGGGCCTGTCGGACCGCAACCGGCTGACCCCCCACCAGCTCACCGACATCATCCGTGCCGCCGCGACGTCCGCGGACCCCGATCTGCGCGACGTGTCCTATCTGTTGCCGATCTCCGGGGCCACCGGAACCCTGGAGCACCGGTTGACCGCGAAGGCCGACCGCGGGCAGATCCGGGCCAAGACCGGGACGCTGGCCGGTGTCGCCACCCTGGGTGGAACGGCCGTCACCGCGGACGGCCGGGTCCTGTCCTTCGCCTTCTTCGGCCACGGATTCGATGGCTCGTTGGGTCCGGCACGGGACGGGCTGGACCGGGCCGCAGGTGTGCTGGCCGGTTGCGGCTGCACCAAGTAGCCGGTGCTCTGCCGGCCTCGCCGGAGCCGGATGCGGCTACGCCTGAAACGAAATGACGGACAGCGTGGGCCCGCCCGTGGTGAGATGGGATGCATGGGAACTTCCACCACGAACACGCAGCTCATCAACTGGGACGCCGCAGGTAGCACCGCCGAGCGCCTGGTCCGCCCCGGCCCGAAGCTGAACGCCGGGCAGATCGACACCGTGGTGGAGGACCTGCGGGTGAAAGCCGATGCCTCCGTCGAGCACGTCCACCGGATCACCGGGCTCGACGCCGCCCGTGACCTGCGCGACTCCACGGTCCTGATCGTGGACCGCGGGACCTGGGCGCGGGCCAATGTGCAGAGCTTCGAAGGACTGCTCACCCCGGCCATGGAACGGCTCGTCGCCTCACAGGCGGACAAGATGTCACCGGCGGCCATCGCGATCGGTGGGCGCACCGCAGGCGTCGAGCTCGGCGGCATCCTGGCCTTCCTCTCCTCCAAGGTGCTGGGCCAATACGACCCGTTCGCCGGGCTGCTCGGCGACGGACCCTCCGGCGGCCGGCTGCTCATCGTGGCTCCGAACATCGTGGAGATCGAACGCGAACTCAAGGTGGAACCTGCTGACTTCCGGCTCTGGGTATGCCTGCACGAACAGACGCACCGCGTCCAGTTCGCCGCCGCCCCCTGGCTGCGGGCCCACCTTCAAGAGACCATCGCCGAAATGACCGGCGGACTCATGGACTCACCCGGTGGCCTGGCCGAACGCCTCAAGGCCGCCGGGCAGGATGCCATGTCGGCCATCGGCAAGGGACGCAAGGACGCGGGGACGACGGCGGGATCCCCGGCTGGTTCGGAGTCCTCGGCCGGCCTGCTCTCGGCACTACAGGACCCCGAAGGACGGGCCCTGATGAGCCACCTCACGGCGGTCATGTCACTGCTGGAGGGCCACGCGAACGTCGTGATGGACGCCGTCGACGCGTCGATCGTGCCCACGGTGAAGACCATCCGCCAACGTTTCAATGCCCGCGGCGGCAACCGTGGGGCCATCGAGACCTGGATTCGCACGTTCCTGGGTCTGGAGGCCAAGATGCGCCAGTACCGGGACGGGCAACGCTTCGTGGGTGCCGTGGTCGAGAAGATCGGGATGGACGGGTTCAACGTCGTGTGGGAACGCGTGGAGAACCTGCCGACCGAACACGAGATCCATCACCCGCAGGAGTGGATCGAGCGCGTGGCCGTCACCACGGCACGGTAGCCGTGGGAGGCCACCTGCCCCCGGCCCTGGCCCGGGCCCGCCGCGCGATCCTGGACAGCGTGCGATCACTCGGCGCAGCACAGCGCCCGGCATCCGGTCCCACGAGCGGTTCGCAGCAGGGCCCGGCGTTCGTGCTCATCGGATGCAGTGGCGGAGCCGACTCGTTGGCCCTGGCCGCGGCAGCCTCCTTCCTGGTCGCAAAGCAGCAGCTGTGCGCCGGGGCGATCATCGTCGACCACGGACTGCAACCCGGTAGCGCCGATGTCGCGCGCACGGCGGCAGCCCAGCTGCGCGGGCTCGGGCTCGAACCGGTTCTGGTGCGCCGGGTCGCTCCCGAGGGGGCCTCCGAAGCCGAAGCCCGCAACGCCAGGTACGCGGCCTTCGAACAGGCGCTGGCCGACACCGGGGCCACCGCGGTGTTGCTCGGTCACACCCTCGACGACCAGGCGGAGCAGGTGCTGCTGGGCCTGGCCCGGGGATCGGGCACCCGATCGCTGGCGGGCATGCCCGCGGTCCGCGGCCCGTTCCTGCGCCCGCTGCTGGGTCTGCGTCGGTCCGATACCGAGGCGATCTGCGCCCACGAAGGCCTTGAGTACTGGGTCGACCCCACCAACGCCGACACCAAGCTGCTGCGCAACCGCGTCCGGCACGAACTGCTGCCACTGCTCGACGATGCCCTGGGGCCCGGATTGGCGGACGCGTTGGCCCGCACCGCGACCCTGGCCCGTCGGGACGCCGACTACCTCGATGCAGAAGCCGCCGCGGTGTGGGCCGGACTTCAACTGCCCTGCGCCGACCCGGCGAGCGTGCTGCTGGAGCTGTCGCTGCTGCGCGGACTCGGCCCGGCGGTGCTGGGCCGGGTGTTGCGCACCGCCGTCGTGCACTGTGGTGCCCCGGCGCCCGGATTCGAGCGGGTGGCAGCGCTGGAGAGACTGGTCGGTGGTGGCGGATCCGCAGGCCCCATCCAATTGGACGGGCACGCGGTCGCCAGACGCCACCGTGCCGGATCCCATCCCGAAACAGCCCGCGCCGCCATCGCGATCACCGGTCCCGGTTCTGCACCGGCGCCCGGGCTGTGGCAATCTTGAACCCCAAGGCGCACTCCCTTTAAGCCGTTGCGCAGGCACAACCGATCACAGGAGCCATTCGTGGATTCGAACGACGTCACCGCCGACCTGGCACACGTTCTGTACACCAAGGAAGAAATCCAGGAGAAGATCAACGAGCTGGCCGCCCGGATCGATGCCGATTACATCGGTCGCGACATCCTCGTCGTCGGCGTGCTCAAGGGCGCGGTGATGGTCATGGCCGACCTCGTGCGTGCCCTGCACTCCCACGTCACCATGGACTGGATGGCCGTCTCCTCCTACGGTTCGGGAACCCAGTCCTCCGGCGTCGTGCGCATCCTCAAGGACTTGGATACCGACCTGTTGGGCAAGCATGTGCTCATTGTCGAGGACATCATCGACTCCGGCCTGACCCTGTCCTGGCTCAAGGCCAATCTCAACTCCCGCGGCCCGGCCTCGGTGGAGATCTGCACGCTGCTGCGCAAGCCCGAAGGCGCCAAGGTCGAGATCGACGTGAAGTACGTCGGCATGGACATCCCCAACGAATTCGTGGTCGGCTACGGACTGGACTTCGACGAGAAGTACCGCAACCTGGACTTCATCGGCACGCTGGCCCCGCACGTCTACCAGTAGGACGACGGCGGAATCCTTACGCCGTCAGGGGAACTCCCGGGCGCGCTCGATCGTGCTTAGTCACGAGAGTGATCTGATAGAGGCACCGAAT